>Ga0209382_10005383_pt1 | contig 16681 bp, 18 predicted proteins | sample SoiMetdeltSBSDD5_FD_187599 | JGI IMG/M metagenome (GOLD analysis project Ga0209382, IMG submission 187599) | Bulk soil microbial communities from a Populus tree surrounding site in Tennessee, USA - Soil MetaG P. deltoides SBSDD5 (SPAdes) (version 2) | ecosystem: Environmental > Terrestrial >...
AGCACCGAGCCGATCACGCCTGCGGCAACCGGCGAAAAAGGCGCGGCATCCCGGTAGGCGCCGAGGAATCCGACAAACTGGGTGACCTTGATCAACGGGCCGGGCAGGGTCTCGGCGAGCCCCAGGCCGTCCACCATCTCGGCGGCGCTCATCCAGCGGTAGGTCTCGACCGCTTCCTGCGCCATGTACGAGAGCAGCGCGTAGGCACCGCCGAAGCTCACCGTCGCAAGCTTGGAGAAGAAAACGCCGATGTCCACCATCACGTGCGCCGGTCCCAGCGCCGTCGCCGCGATCAGCACCGGCGCCCACCACAGGACGAGGCCGGCGGCGATCGCGACGCCGAACTGCCGCCAGCGGTCAGGGGCGGGCGGCGCGGCCTGGAGCGGTTTCTGGTCCTGGATGAGAAAGTATCCGGCCAGCGCCGCGGCAACCACGATCGCCGGGAAAGGCAGGTCGAGGAAGAAAATGCCGACGAAGGCGAATCCCGCGATCCCGTACAGCAGCGCGGTCTTGAGCGCGCGCCTGCCGATGCGAACCAGCGCTTCCACCACGATCGTCAGCACGGCAGCCTTGATGCCGAACAGGGCGCCGTCGACCACCGGGATCCCGCTGCCGAGAACATACAGCAGGCTCACCGCCAGCATGACCAGCGCGCCCGGCAGCACGAAGAGGATCCCCGCCGCCAGCCCGCCACGCACGCCGTGCAGCAGCCAGCCGACGTAGGTGGCGAGCTTCTGCGCTTCGGGTCCCGGCAGCAGCATGCAGAAATTGAGCGCGTGGAGATACCTCGCCTCGTCGATCCACTTCTTCTCGTCGACCAGGACGCGGTGCATCAGGGCGATCTGACCCGCCGGGCCGCCGAAGCCGAGGCAGCCTATCTTCAGCCAGACGCGCAGCGCCTCGGCGAACGATACCGCGCCGGGCGCGCTCATTTCGGCTGCACGGGACGGCCTGCGTGCTTCCCGTCCTCGATGCCGCCAGGGAGGTCGCGAGCCGGCACGCCCGAATCACGCAGCCGCGCCGGATCGAGCGGTAGCGGAAAGGTTCCGGGGCTCATCGGTAGGTCAGCGGGTTCCAGGAGTGCGTCTCCGACTTTCCTTCCTTGCACCAGCGGTAGAGTGCGTCGTACACCACCATGCCGTGACGCAGCATCTCATGGTCGTCGGCGAAATTGCGCGACAGGCCGAGCGATACCGCGAGCAGGCCCGGCGCCTGCGGCGAAAGCTCCGGGCGGCCCGTATCCGCGCCGCGCACGATCACGGCCAGCGCATCCAGCGCCGGGTCGCGCAGGCGGAAGTGCCTGATGAACGCGTCGAAGCTGCACAGATCGCCGTCGTGCGAAAACTCCACATCGGGGATGTCATAGGGCACGGCCTCGCGCTCGCTTGCCACCTGCTTCACGTCCGGAGCCGGGACGTAGAGGAATTCGGCGTCCGGATCGACGAAGCGTTGCACCAGCCAGGGGCAGGCGATGCGGTCGATCTTCGGCCGCTCGCGTGTCACCCAGCGCGTGGAAGCGCCCGTTGGCTTTGCCCTCAGCTCGCCGCCTTCGGTGCGCCAGCGCTCTATGCCGCCTTCGAGAAACTTTGCGCCGAGCGCCTTGGCGGCATTCTGGCTCACCTCGTGACCGTGCACGCAATAGACCACGACTTCAGCGTCCGCAGGAAGGGTCTTCTTCCACTGCTCGATTTGGGCCGGGTCACGCCGCAGCGCGCCGCTGATTAGATCCGAAGCTTCCTGCCAGCGCTCATTGCGGCGCACGTCGATGATGACGGGAGGCGACTTGCGCCCGATCAGGGCCTTTAGCCCGGATGCCGAGACCGCTGCATTGCTATTGCTGTCCATGGTTCACTTCCCGTATTTGAAGTCGTCGAAGGAGGTGACGCTGTCGGCCGCCACCATCCATTCTTTCATGTCACGCTCCCGCGGTATGCCGCGATCGCCGCGGCGACGTCCTGCAGCCCGGTGCCCGTGGAATCGAACACCGTGATCTCCCCATCGCCGGCGCGGCCCGGCTTGCGGCCCGCGACGATCTCTGCCAGCTCCGCATGCACGTCCCGCGCGGTCATGACCCCGGCTGCGATCGCGTGGTGCAGATCGCCGATCGCGGCGGCCTGCGCGGTCAGGTCGGTCACGACTTTTGCCGCCGCAAGCAGGCGCGGATCGATCTCCTGCTTGCCTTCGCTGTCGGCGCCGACAGCGGCGATGAAGGTGCCGGGCCGCACCATTTCCCGCGTGATGAAGAACCGGCGCGCCGTCGTGCAGGTGACGATGATCCGGCTCATGCCAACGGCCTGCGCAAGGTCCGTGGCCGCTTCGAACGGGGTCCCGAACTCGGCGCCTGCCGCCGCCGCGAATGCGACGGCCTTGGCGGGCTCCGCATCGAAGGCGAGCCAGCGCTTCGGCTGCCGCACCGCCCGTAGAGCGCGCACTTGCGCCATCGCCTGCGCGCCGCAGCCGCAGATGAGCGCGGCGTCACAACTGCCGGCCGCGAGATGCTTTGCCGCCACCGCGCTCGCGGCCGCGGTGCGCAGCGCCGTGATCGCACCGGAGTCCATCACGGCGAGCGGCGCGCCATTCGAGGCATCGCACAGGTACACGACGCCCTGGATCGTCGGCAGGCCCTGCCGCGGGTTGCCGGGAAAATTGGCGTTCACCTTGGCCGCGAAGTACGGCCGGTCGCCGTTCAGGAAGCCGGCCTTGACGTGAAAGCTGCCTTCGCCGGCATGCAGTCCCAGGATGCCTGGCGCGGGGACGCCGCCCTGTGCGAGCTGCCTGAAGGCGTCTTCCACAGCCTCGATGCACAGCGGCGGCGTCAGAACGCGCTCCACGTCCGCGGCCGAAAGGAACCGGTGCATCAGGCCGAGTACTGCCTGGTCGGTGCGCCGACGGCGCGCCACCCGGAGTGGCCGACGTTCATGTACTTGGCGTCGAAGCCGGCCTCGCGCAGGGCGATCGCGGTGCGGCAGCCGACGTGAAAGCCGTAGGCGCAGTACACCACGACCGGCTCGTCCTTCCTCAGCTCGCCCATCCACTCCTGCACGCGCTCCGGGTCACGCCAGGTTACGCCCTCGGCGATGTCCTTGTCCTTCGAGATGAAGTGCTTCGGCCGCGTGTCGATGAGCTGTAGCGGCTTGCCGCCGGCCAGCATTGCCCGTACCTCCTCGACGCCGACACCCGGCAGGTCGCCGAACTCCGGCTGCACCAGCGGGCGCAGCGGCAGCGCCTTGGTCGCGTCCTCGTAGCGGCCCTCGACGCCCGGCCAGTCGATGTTGCGCAGGAACGCGTCCACGTAGGCGCGCACGTTGGCGCCGAAGTCGATGTGGTAGGCGTGCTCGTACATGTCGAGCGCGAGGATCGGGACGCCGCCCGAGATCGACTGGCTGTGGTCGGAGGCGTAGTGGTTGACCAGGCGCCCGTCGCGCGGCACCCAGGACAGCACCACCCAGCCGGAGCCGCCGCCGAGCGCGTAGCCCATGGCCGAGAACTGGGCGCGCCACTTCTGCACCGAGCCGAAGTCGCGCGCGAGCGCTTCGGCGATGGCCTTGGCGCTGGCGATCCGGCCGTCGCCGCCCAGGCTCGCGAAATAGAGCTCGTGGAGGAGCGTCGAATTGAGCGCGATCAGCTCCTCCCGCTTCAGCCCGTTGATCACGTGACCGGGCGTTTTCTCCCAGTCGAGCGATTCGAGCTGCTCGGCGATGGCGTTCAGGCGCCGCATGGCGCCGCCGTAGTTGTTCTCGTAATGGCTCTCGATCAGCTTCAGCGAAAGCCCGCTCATGGTCCAGGGACGGCAGTGGATCTGCTTCAGTTGGTAGCGCATAGAGCCCTCCTGTTCAGAATTTGATTTTTCGCGCCCGCGTCAGGGGGCGGTCGATCATCCAGACCGAGCCGTGCATGCCGCTGATGCCGACGAAGGCGTCGTGTTCGCGCGAGTAAGCAAGCGCGGAGAAGCCGACGTCCTTGCCGGCGTCCGCGTCCAGCGTCAAGGCATGGACGCTCACGGCGAGGGTCGCCGGATCGATCCTCCAGAGCACCGGCGCGATGTCGCTGGTGACGATCGCCTCGCCCTGTGGGCCCAGGGCGAGGGCCGGGTCGGATCCGTAGGGCGTGCCGGCCCAGTGCCAGCCAGGAAGCACCACGGCGGCACGGCGCGTCCCCGCTGTGTCGTGCAGGGAGACGCCGTCCTTCGTGAGCGACCAGATGCGATCGCGGGCGGCATCGACGTGCCGGCCCACTGGCGACTGCGCGTAGGCGCAGGAGAGCCAGACGGCGCCGGCGAGGGTGACAGCAACTGCTGTTGCGCTTTTCATGACGTACTCCTTTTCCGACAAGGAAGCGGAGCAGCGCTTGGGACGGGTTTCGTCCTAGGAGCCGGGTGTCTGCCTTCGACCCGGCCAGGGCGCGGCGGCGTGGTGCCGACCGCGTCCTACTTGGGATGGCAAGCTACCCCGGGCGCCGACGCGGGTCAACAGAGATTCGTATCTTTTGTCACTATTCTGTGATATATATAACAAAATGGAAACGTTTGAAGCCCTGGTGCTCAGCCTGCCGGCGCGCAACTCGACCCTGCGCATGCGCGCCTGGCGCGCCCTCAAGGAGGCGGGCTGCGGCGTACTGCGCGACGGCCTGTACGTGCTGCCGTCTCATGCCGCGGACGGGTCTGCGCTGGAGAGGATCGAATCCGAGATTCGTGCCGACGGCGGATTCGCCATGCGGGTCGAACTCAGGCCCAAGGGCGCCGAGCAGCTGGGGCAGATACGCGAATTGTTCGACCGCAGCGCCGAGCACGGCGCCCTGGTGGAGCGCGTGGACGCGGCGAGACGCTCCCTTGGACGCCTAGGCTCGCGCAAGGCACAGACGGCGCTGCAGCGCCTGGAACGCGCGTTCCACAGGCTTTCCAGGATCGATTTCTTCCCCGGCGAAGCGAAATCGCAGTCGGCAGCGGCGCTCGCCGCGCTCAAGCAGTCTTATCGGGACGCCTATGCCAGCGGCGAGCCTAGGACCTCACAGCGCAAGCTTCGCCCGCGCAGCGCCAGCCGCTATCGCAGGCGCACCTGGACCACGCGCGACAATCTCTGGGTCGATCGCCTGGGCAGCGCCTGGCTGATCAAGCGCTTTGTCGACCGCGATGCAAAATTCGCCTGGTTCGCGCGCCCGAGCCAGCGCCCGAAGGGCGCGATCGGCTTCGATTTCGACGGTGCGGAGTTCACCCACGTCAAGCATCGCGTGACCTACGAAGTTCTGCTGGAAAGTTTTGGCCTTGAAGCCGATGCCGCGCTCGTCCAGATCGGCGCCGCAGTCCACTTTCTCGACGTCGGGGGCATCCCGGTCGCCGACGCCAAGGGCCTGGAGACAATGCTGCGCGGAATCAAGGAGAAAGCGAAGGGCGACGACGCCCTGTTCGCCGAGGCGATGCGCATCTTCGATCTGCTGTATTCGGCCTACACGGCCCGCCAGGCGTAGCCGGTGCCATGGCGGTCCGGCGACGGAAGGCCGGCTGCTAGCGGGTTCTCCTTCGTTGGCGCGGCTGCTGCAGCCAGGCCAGCGCCGACCCTAGCGCCTCGCGGCTGCCGGCGCTGGAAGTGTCGTAGCCGGCCAGATGGGCGGTTGCCTGCATGAATTCCCGGCTGCGCATTGCGGCAAGCAGCAGCTGCAAGGGCGCTTCGCGGAACGCCCGCCGTTGCGCTGCGATGTAGTAGCGCTCGGTCGCGAGCGGCACGAACTTCAGGCCGTAGCGCGCGGCTGCCGCGCGCAGCCCGAACCCCGCCTCGGCGCGTCCGTTCGCGACCGCCGCGGCCACCGCGAGATCCGCGTCATCGTGCGGTCCCGCGCCCGGCGGCCGGTTGAGAAAGCGAGATCCGGGGCGCGTCAGGTCGTGCACGCCTCGGATGCGCGAGCCGGGGCGCGCGATGAGGCCCTGCTCGCGCGTGACGAAATGAATCAGCGAGTGCTTGCGCGGATCGAGCCAGCGGCCGAGCGAGGCAGCGGCGGCGGCGGCGCGCGGGAGCGCATCGGCGACGTGGAATCCGGCGAGGTCGCAGTCGCCGCGCGCCAGCGCTGCCAGCCCGTCATCCGCGCCGCGGATCACCACTTCCAGGTCCAGCGCGCGCTGGCACAGGGCGCCGAGCTCGGCGAGCGCCAGGTCGTGGCTCGCGTGCAGGACCAGGCGCGGCCGCGTGCCGGGCAGGGCGTCGGCCAGCATCGCCGGAATCTCCGCGCGCAGGCGCTCGAAATGCTCGCCCAGGCCCGCGCGCACGCGCTCGTCGGCGGCGAGCAGCTTGCGCCCGAGCGGGCTGAGGCGTGCGCGGCGGCCGCGCTGCATGTCCACCAGCGGCGCGCCGAACAGCCTCGCGCCGTCGCCCAAGGCGCCCCAGGCGGAGCGGTAGGACACGCCGGCGCGGCGCGCCGCCTCGAGCAGCGAGCCGGACTGCGCCAGCTCAGCCAGCAGGCGCAGCAACCCGCGACCGCGTTCGCGCGGCAGGCCCTTGCCCGCCAGCCAGGCGTGGTCGAACTCCACCGAAAATGTGGTATGCATGGACATGCCTATTTAAGTACATGGAATGACCGATGTAAAGTCAGTGAGCGGGTAATCATATGCAAATGAATACATAATCATGCAGGAGGCAATCCTCTCCGGCCTGGCGCTGGTGGCGACGATCGACCAGCGCCTGTGGGAGATCGTGGCCCTCAGCCTGGCGGTGAGCCTGTCGGCGGCGGCGCTCGCCTCGCTCCTCGGCCTGCCGCTCGGCGCCGCCATCGCGGTCGGGCGCTTTCCGGGCCGCCAGGCGGTGATCGTGGTGCTGAATGCGCTGATGGGCCTGCCGCCGGTGGTGGTGGGCCTGTTCGTCTACCTGCTGCTGTCGCGGGCCGGCCCGCTCGGCGAGCTTGGCCTGCTGTTCACGCCTCCGGCGATGGTCATCGCGCAGACGGTCCTCGTGCTGCCGATCATCGCCGCGCTCGCGCGCCAGGCAGTCGAGGACGCCTGGCGCGAGTACGAGGAGCAGCTGCGTTCCCTCGGCGTCGACGGTCTGCGGGGGGCCGTGACGGTGCTATGGGACATCCGCTACTCGCTGCTGACCGCAGTGCTGGCGGGGCTCGGTCGCGCGAGCGCCGAAGTTGGCGCGGTGATGATCGTGGGCGGCAACATCGACGGCGTGACCCGCGTCATGACCACCACCATCGCGCTGGAGACTTCCAAGGGCGACCTGCCGCTCGCGCTCGGGCTGGGCATCGTGCTGATCGTCATCGTGCTCGCGCTGAACGCAGGCGCGCACCTGATCAAGGAAGCAGCGCAGCGGAGGCACGGGTGAGCGATATCCTGCCGCTGCGGCTCGAGGGCCTGTCCTACGCGGCCGGCGGGCGCACGATCATTGCGCCCCTCGACCTGACGCTCGCGGCGGGCGACAGCACCGTCATCCTGGGCGCCAACGGCGCCGGCAAGAGCGTGCTCATGCGCCTCATGCACGGGCTGCTCGCGCCGACGACGGGGCGCGTGGTTTGGCGCACGGACGGGCCGCGACGCCGCCAGGCGATGGTGTTCCAGCGGCCGGTGATGCTGCGGCGCTCGGCCCTCGCCAACGTGGTGTACGCGCTCGACGCGGCGGGCGTGCCGGCGGGGCAGCAGGCGCGGCTGGCGCGCGAGGCCCTCGCGGAGGTGGGACTCGTGCACCTGGCCCACCGCGCGGCGCGGGTGCTTTCCGGCGGCGAGCAGCAGCGGCTGGCGCTGGCGCGCGCCTGGGCGCTACACCCGGAAGTGCTGTTCCTGGATGAGCCGACGGCGAATCTCGATCCGGGCGCCACGCGCGAGATCGAAGCGGTGATCAAGGCGTTCGACGTCGCGGGCACCAAGATCGTGATGTCCACGCACAGCCTCGGCCAGGCGCGCCGCCTGGGCGACGAAGTCATCTTCCTGCACCAGGGGCGCATCGCGGAACGCGCACCGATCGAGAAATTCTTCCCGCAGCCGGCCTCGCCCGAAGCCGCTGCTTTCGTCAAAGGAGAGTTGCCATGGGCCTAGCCGCGACAGCACTGATCGGCTTCATCACTGTCGCTTCGACCACGTCCACGGAGCAGTCCGGCCTGTTCAAGCATTTGCTGCCGGCCTTCGAGAAGAAGTCCGGCATCCAGGTCCGCGTCGTCGCCCTGGGCACCGGGCAGGCGCTCGATATGGGCAAGCGCGGCGATGCCGACGTGGTGTTCGTGCATGCCAAGGCGCTGGAGGAGAAGTTCGTCGCCGAGGGCTACGGCCTGCGGCGCTTCGACGTGATGTACAACGACTTCGTGCTGGTGGGGCCCAAGTCCGACCCGGCGAAGATCGGCGGCACCAGGGACATCGTCGCCGCATTGCAGAAGATCCATGGCGCCAAGGCGCCTTTCGCCTCCCGCGGCGACAAGAGCGGCACCCATTTTGCCGAGCTGCAACTGTGGAGGTCTGCGGGGATCGACATCGACGGCGCCAAGGGCCCCTGGTACCGCGACACCGGTTCCGGCATGGGGCCGACCCTGAATACAGCCTCGGGCATGAATGCCTACGCGCTCACCGACCGCGGCACCTGGCTGTCGTTCAAGAACCGCGGCGAGCTCGTGATCTCGGTGGCGGGCGATCAGCGCCTGTTCAACCAGTACGGCGCGATCCTGGTGAGCCCGGCGAAGCATCCGCATGTGAAGCAGGACCTGGGACAGTCGTTCATCGACTGGATCGTGTCCGAGGAGGGGCAGGCGGTCATCGCGGGATATAAGATCGGGGGCGAGCAACTGTTCTTCCCCAACGCGGGCCGGTGAAGCGACTCGCGCTATATTGCGGGGGCTTTGGATGACGCAAATCTTCCGCTCCTCGCCGCCGGCATGCTGCTGGCCTCCTTCGTCTACGCCTCGGTGGGCCACGGCGGCGCCTCGGCCTACATCGCCGCCATGGCGCTGGCGGGCGTCGCGCCGGCGGAGATGCGCCCCATCGCGCTCGCCCTCAACATCCTCGTGTCCTCGCTCGCCACCTACAAGTTCTGGCGCGCCGGGCATTTCCGCTGGCGCTTGTTCTGGCCGTTCGCGGCGGTGTCGATCCCCTTCGCCTACCTCGGCGGCGCGGTTACGCTGCCGGGACAGGCTTACCGGATCTTGGTGGGGCTGGTGCTGGTCTACGCCGGGTGGCAGTTGTGGCGCAGCTTTCGCGCAGGGGAGGAAATGCGGCCGGTGCATGAGCCCGCCATCCCGCTGGCCATGGCGATCGGCGCGGCGATGGGGCTGCTCTCCGGCCTCACGGGCGTCGGTGGCGGCATCTTCCTCAGCCCGCTGCTCCTGATGCTGGGCTGGGCGGGTACGAAGCAGACTTCCGCAGTGGCCGCGCCATTCATCCTCGTCAATTCGGCGGCGGGCCTGGCGGCGGGCTTTGTCGCCGGCACGGCCGTACTGCCCGCGACGACCTGGATGCTGGCAGCGGTGGTCCTGGTCGGCGGCTGGCTCGGCGCCGAGTATGGAAGCCGCCGATTCGCCAATCCTGTCGTGCGCCGCGTGCTGGCTGTCGTGCTCGCGGTGGCAGGATCGAAGATGATGCTGGTATGAAGACCTTCGGCTTCGCCGGCTGGTCGGGCAGCGGCAAGACCACGTTGATCGAAAAGCTCATCCCGCGCTTCGTGAAGCGCGGCTTGCGCGTGTCGCTCATCAAGCATGCGCACCACACGTTCGACGTGGACCATCCCGGCAAGGATTCCTGGCGCCACCGCCACGCCGGCGCAGCCGAAGTGCTGGTCACCTCGTCGCGGCGCTGGGTGCTGATGCACGAACTGCGCGGCGCACAGGAGCCCTCGTTCGAGGAGCAGGTGCAGCACCTCTCGCCCTGCGACCTCCTGATCGTGGAGGGTTTCAAGCACGCGCCGATCGCGAAACTCGAGGTCTGGCGAACGGAAACGGGGGAAGGGTTGCTGCATCCCCAGGACCCGCACATCGTCGCCGTGGCGAGCGACGTCAAGGTGGATACCAAGCTGCCGCTGCTCGACCTGAACGACGATGCAGGCATCGCGGAGTTCATCGCCAAGCACCTGAAGCTCGCGTGAACAAGGGCCTGCTCACGGTCGACGAAGCGCTGCAAGTCCTGCTCGCCGGCGCGCGCCCGGTCGCCGAAGTGGAGGAAGTGCCGACGCTCGAGGCGACGGACCGCGTGCTGGCTCGCGCCCAGGCCTCGACGATGGACGTGCCGCCGATGGACAACAGCGCCATGGACGGCTACGCCGTGCGCATCGCCGACGGCGCGAGGCTCAAGGTAGGCCAGCGGATCATGGCCGGCGCCGTGGGCCGGACACTCGAGCCCGGCACGGCGGCGCGGATTTTCACCGGCGCGCCGATCCCGCCGGGCTGCGATGCGGTGGTGATGCAGGAGCATTGCGAGGTGCAGGGCGAGTTCGTGCTGCTGAAGAGGGTCCCGCGGCAGGACGAATGGGTCCGCCGACGCGCCAGCGACATCGCCACGGGGGCGCAGATCCTTCCGCCCGGGATCCGCCTCAGGCCGCAGGACACGGGGCTCGCCGCTTCGGTGGGCATCAAGAGCCTGCCGCTGCGCCGGCGCGTGCGCCTGGGGCTGTTCTTCACCGGCGACGAGCTGGTGATGCCGGGCGACCCGCTGCCGCCGGGCCGCATCTACAACTCCAACCGTTTCACCCTCAACGGGCTGGCGGGCACTTTCGGTTGCGAGGTGCGCGACTACGGCATCGTGCCCGATTCGCTGGAGGCGACGCGCGCGGTGCTCAGGCGCGCCGCTGCGGAATGCGACGTCATCGTCACTTCGGGAGGGGTGTCGGTGGGCGACGCGGATTTCGTCAAGCCGGCGGTGGAGGCCGAAGGATCGCTGCTGATGTGGAAGATCGCCATGAAGCCCGGCCGCCCGCTCGCCTTCGGCACCGTCGGCAAGGCCGCGTTCATCGGCCTCCCTGGCAATCCGGTGTCCAGCTTCGTCACTTTCCTCATCTTCGTGCGCCCGTTCCTGCTGAAGACGCAGGGCATCGCCGCGGTGATGCCGCGCGCCGTCGCGGCGCGCGCCGATTTCGACTGGGCGGAGCCCGACGCGCGGCAGGAATTCCTGCGCGTAAAATGGAACGCGGCGGGCGGCCTGGACATCTACCCGACGCAGGATTCGGCAGTGATGACGTCCACCGCCTGGGCGGATGGCCTGGTGGACAACCCGCCAAACCACGCGATCGCGAAAGGCGACATGGTGCGCTTCCTGCCCTATGCGGAGCTCTACCGGTGAAAGTGAGGGTCTTGTTCTTTGCGGCGCTGCGCGAGCAGCTCGGCACGCCGGGCGAGGAGGTCGAGGTCCCCGCCGGCGTCGCCACGGTCGCCGCGCTGCGCTCGCACCTGCGCGCGCGCGGCGGCGCGTGGCAGCTCGCGCTCGCCGACGGCAAGCTGATCCGCACGGCGGTGAACCAGGACATGGCGCAGCCCACGGCCGCGGTGAAGGCGGGCGACGAGGTGGCGTTCTTCCCCCCGGTGACCGGCGGATGAAGGTCTCGGTCCAGGCGCAGGACTTCGACGCCGGGGCGGAGATGCGCGCCCTGTCGCGCGACCCGAAGGTGGGGGCGGTGGCGAGCTTCGTCGGCGTGGTGCGCGAAACGGGGATGACGCTCGAGCACTATCCCGGCATGACCGAGCGCGCGCTCGCGAAAATCGTGGAGGAGGCGCGCGGCCGCTGGCAGGTGATGGACTGCACCGTGATCCATCGCTTCGGGGCGCTCAAGCCCACCGACCAGATCGTGCTGGTGGCGGTGGCGAGCGCGCACCGGGGGGATGCCTTCGCCGCCTGCGAGTTCATCATGGACTACCTGAAGACCCAGGCCCCGTTCTGGAAGAAGGAAGCCGCCGGCTGGGTCGAGGCGAAGGCCGCGGACGACAAGGCCGCGGAGCGCTGGAAGTGAACGCCGCCGCCTTTGCCGCGGTCGGCGCAGGCGCGATGCTTGGGGCATGGGCGCGCTGGGGACTGGGCGCCTGGCTCAATCCCGCGACGCCGAATCTTCCGCTGGGCACCCTGATCGTCAACATCGCCGGCGGCTACCTCATCGGACTGGCCGTGGCCTACTTCGATTCCCACGCCTCGCTGTCGCCGGAGTGGCGGCTGTTCTGCATCACCGGCTTCCTCGGGGCGATGACCACCTTCTCGGCCTTCTCCGCGGAGGCGATGCAGCTGCTGCAGGCGGAGAAATACCTTGCCGCGGCCCTGCATTCCGGCGCCCACCTGTTCGGCGCCATCCTGGCAACCATCCTGGGCTTCGCCAGCTACCGCGCGCTGGCTTGAATCCGGGGCGCTGCGCCCCCAATTCCCCTGCATGCGTGTCGAGAAATTCACCACCAAGCTGCAGGAGGCCCTGGCCGAGGCCCAGAGCCTGGCCGTTGGCCTGGACCACCAGTACATCGAGCCCCAGCACCTGCTGGCGGCACTGCTCGCCCAGGAGGACGGCGGGACGTCCTCTCTCGTCTCCAAGGCTGGCGGCAACGCGGGGAGCCTGAAGCGCGCCCTGCAGGAATCCCTCGGCCGGATGCCGAAGGTGGAGGGCACCCCGGGCGAAGTGCACGTCTCGCGCGAGCTGGCGGCGCTGCTGAATGTCGCCGACAAGGAGGCGCAGAAGCGGGGCGACCAGTACATCGCCTCCGAGCTGCTCCTGCTCGCCGCGGCTGCCGACAAGGGCGAGACCGGCCGGCTGCTGAAGCAGGCGGGCGTGGACCGCAAAGGTCTGGAAAATGCGATCGAACAGCTGCGGGGCGGGGCGCGCGTGTCCGGCCAGGCGGACGAGTCGCAGCGCCAGGCGCTCGCCAAGTACACCCTCGACCTCACCGCGCGCGCGCGCGCCGGCAAGCTCGACCCGGTGATCGGGCGCGACGACGAGATCCGCCGCTGCATCCAGATCCTGCAACGGCGCACCAAGAACAACCCGGTGCTGATCGGCGAGCCCGGCGTGGGCAAGACCGCCATCGTCGAGGGACTGGCGCAGCGCATCGTCAACGGCGAGGTGCCCGAGACGCTGAAGGGCAAGCGCGTGCTGGTGCTGGACATGGCCTCCCTCCTCGCCGGCGCCAAGTACCGCGGCGAGTTCGAGGAGCGACTGAAATCGGTCCTGAAGGAACTCGCCCAGGACGAAGGCAGCACCATTGTGTTCATCGACGAGCTGCACACCATGGTGGGCGCGGGCAAGGCCGAGGGCGCCATCGATGCCGGCAATATGCTGAAGCCCGCTCTGGCGCGCGGCGAACTGCACTGCATCGGCGCCACGACGCTGGACGAGTACCGCAAGCACGTGGAAAAAGACGCAGCGCTCGAGCGCCGCTTCCAGAAAGTGCTGGTGGGCGAGCCTTCGGTGGAAGCCACGGTCGCCATCCTGCGCGGCCTGCAGGAGAAGTACGAGCTGCACCACGGCGTGGAGATCACCGACCCGGCGATCGTCGCCGCCGCCGAACTCTCGCAGCGCTACATCACCGACCGCTTCCTGCCCGACAAGGCGATCGACCTGATCGACGAGGCCGCGGCGCGCATCAAGATGGAGATCGACTCCAAGCCGGAGTCCATGGACAAGCTCGACCGGCGCCTGATCCAGCTGCGCATCGAGCGCGAAGCGATGCGCAAGGAAAAGGACGAAGCCTCCAGGCAGCGCTTCGCCCTGATCGAGGCCGAGATCAAGCGGTTGGAGAAGGATTATTCCGACCTCGAGGAGATCTGGAAGGCGGAGAAGGCCCAGGCCGCGGGCAGCCAGCACATCAAGGAAGAAATCGAGAAGCTGCGCGTGCAGATGGCCGAGCTGCAGAGGAAGGGCCAGTACGACAAGATGGCCGAACTGCAGTACGGCAAGCTGCCGCAGCTGGAAGCGCAGCTGAAGAAGGCGGAAAAGGGCGACACCGCCTCCAGGGCGACGCTGGTGCGCACCCAGGTCGGCGCGGAGGAAATCGCCGAAGTGGTGTCGCGCGCCACCGGCATCCCGGTCTCCAAGATGATGCAGGGCGAGCGCGAGAAGCTGGTGCAGATGGAACTGCGCCTGCACGAGCGCGTGATCGGGCAGGACGAGGCGGTGCGCAACACCACTTACGCCATCCGGCGCTCGCGCTCGGGCCTCTCTGACCCGAACCGGCCCTACGGCAGTTTTCTGTTCCTCGGGCCCACCGGCGTGGGCAAGACCGAGCTGTGCAAGGCGCTCGCCGCGTTCCTGTTCGACTCGGAGGAGCACCTGATCCGCATCGACATGTCCGAGTACATGGAGAAGCACTCGGTGTCGCGCCTGATCGGCGCGCCGCCCGGCTACGTCGGCTACGACGAGGGCGGCCAGCTCACCGAGCAGGTGCGCCGCAAGCCCTACGCCGTCATCCTGTTCGACGAGGTGGAAAAAGCCCACCCCGACGTGTTCAACGCGCTGCTGCAGGTGCTGGACGAGGGGCGCCTCACCGACGGCCAGGGCCGCACCGTGGATTTCAAGAACACGGTGCTGGTGATGACCTCCAACCTCGGCTCGCACATGATCCAGCAGATGGCCGACAGCGACTACGAGGTGGTCAAGCTCGCGGTGATGGGCGAAGTGAAAACCCATTTCCGCCCGGAGTTCATCAACCGCATCGACGAGGTGGTGGTGTTCCACGCCCTGGGCGAGGGGGAGATCCAGTCGATCGCGAAGATCCAGCTTGGCGTGCTCAAGGCGCGCCTGGCGAAGATGGACTACGGCTTCGACATCTCGGATGCCGCGGTTGCCGAGCTCGCCAAGGCGGGCTTCGACCCGGTGTACGGCGCGCGGCCGCTCAAGCGCGCCATCCAGTCGGAGGTCGAGAACCCGCTCGCCAAGGCGATCCTGGAGGGGCGCTTCGCCCCGAAGGACACGATCCGCGCCGACTACCGCGGGGGCAAGCTGGTGTTCGAGAAGTCCCCGGCCCGGGCCGCCGCGTAGGGCGCCGGCGCGCCGGCCCTGATGCGACGCGACTGCTGCAGCAGTTCCTCCCACAGGCCCTCGGTGTCCTTGCGGAACGCCACCTCAGGGTCTGCGCTGATCACCGACCACAGGCCGCGGTCGATCTCGCCCCGCAGTTCGCCCGGGCGCCAGCCGACGTAGCCGACGAAGTAGCGCGCCTCGTTCGGCGCGCGCTCGATCACCTGATCGATGATGTTGGCGCGGAACGCGAGGAACAGGTTCTTCATCAGCTGCACCGAGCCCGTCCCGGGGGTGCTGTCGGTCTTCACCAGCGCCACCAGGGCGCCGCGCGAAAACGGGCCGCCGTAGTACACCGGGTCGACAACCTTTTTCGAGGGTTCGTGCTCCGGGAACAGGCTGCCCAGCGTGCGCCGGGTGGGCCGGTTGATGATCACGCCGACATGGCCGCCGTTGGGCGCGGGCGCCGCCAGCAGCACCGTCTGGCGGTAATCCAGGTCGCGGAACATCGGGTGCGCGATGAGGAAAATCGCTTCATCTTCCTGCGCTTGCGCGGTGCACGGAAGAACCAGCAGAAGCATCGCGCCGGCGAGGTTGCGCAGGAATTTCACGAAAACGATTGTAGCGCGATTGCCCGCGGGCGTAGACTGGCGGGGCCGGCGCGCGAACCCGGGCGACCTGTCCGGGCAAGCGAACCATCGGCCGTACCGTGAACAAGTGCCGCTCATGCGGTACCGCCCGGCGCTCCCGGGCACCAAAGCCCCGCTTAGTGCGGGGCTTTCGTTTTCAAGCCTGCGGCTTGATTGCGCGGGCCAGCAATTCCTCCCACAGTCCCGCGGTGTCCTTGCGGAATACGATTGCCTCGTCCGCCGGCAGCACGTACCAGCTCTCACGGCCGAATTCGCTTTCCAGCTGGCGCGGTGCCCAGGCCGAGAAGCCGGCGTACAGGCGGTAGTCCGCGCCGCGGCCGGCGAGCAGGGCTTGCACGCTGTCCGAGTGCAGGCTGAGGTAGAGGTCCTTCCGCACGTGGAAGGCGCTGGACTTGGGCGCCGTCGTCGAGCGGAACACCGCCACCACCAGGCCCGGCATCACCGGCCCGCCGAACCACAGCGGTTTGCCGCGGTGCCGCGCCTGCGTCGGCCGGTTGAGGATCACGCCCACGGTACGGAAGTCGGGAGTCTGCGTCACCAGCACCACGCTCCTGCCAAAGTTCGGATCCTGCAGGCCGGGTTTGGCGACCAGCAGCAGGCCGTTGGGCCGCGCCGCCTGCTGCGCGGTGCTCTCCCGGCCGAACAGGGCGCCCAGCACGAGGAGCGCGGTAAGCGCAGCTTTGGCGACGGAGAGGGCCGGCGTCATGGCGGATAACCGGCACTTTAGCGATATAGTGGCGCGACTGCCATGCGCCGGGATCGTCGTGGATTCCTGATTATCGCGGGCGCCGTCGCGGCGCTCCTGCCTCTCGTGGCGCGCGCGCAGGCCGCCGGCAAGCTGAAGATCGGCATCATCGGCTCGGGCCGGGTGGGCGGCACGCTCGGCGGCGTCTGGGTGAAGGCGGGGCACCAGGTGATGTTCTCGTCGCGCGACATCGGGAACGACAGGGAGCTTGCCGCGCGCCTGGGGCCCAACGCCCGCGCCGGCACGCCGCGTGAGGCCGCGGCCTTCGGCGAGGTGGTGATGGTATCGGTGCCCTACCGCGCACTGCCGGACGTCGGCAAGGAAGTGGGCGAGCTGCTCAAGGGCAAAGTGGTGATCGATACCTGCAACCCGTTTGCCTCCCGCGACGGCGAGATCGCCGAGTG
>Ga0209382_10005384_pt1 | contig 16681 bp, 32 predicted proteins | sample SoiMetdeltSBSDD5_FD_187599 | JGI IMG/M metagenome (GOLD analysis project Ga0209382, IMG submission 187599) | Bulk soil microbial communities from a Populus tree surrounding site in Tennessee, USA - Soil MetaG P. deltoides SBSDD5 (SPAdes) (version 2) | ecosystem: Environmental > Terrestrial >...
TCTCTGTCCTTTGTGACTTCACTGTGGACAGTCACCGAATCCCTTGCTTTGTCAGGGTGTCCACTGTGCTTAGTGTGTCACCCCATTGTGGACGGTGAAGATCATTCGGTTGGTACATCAGCCACTCAGCCTGACTGGAATCCTGACATCAGCCGAGTAACAGCGGGCTCCCTCACAAAAACCCTCACCCTGTCCACGGATACGAACGCCACTCACGCATCGTGTTTAGTCCGCAGGGCTGCTCTCCGCCCGCAACTGGACAGACATCACCCCCACCCTCGATCGGAACCGCGGTGCGATCCATCGGGGACAGGGTTAGCCTGCACCCTGAACTGGTGAATCTCGCGCCTGTTGGGCGACCGCCCGCCTCGTACGCATGGCTGTAGTCCGGCTCTGACCCGGTAGCCCCGTCGACCCGGACGCGGTGGCGAACCGCGGAGCAGCGGGTGCGGCTGCTCGTCGAGAGGGGGGAGCCCGCGTGCGGGTGTGCCCGTAGCCCGGGGGAACGCCCCGAGCGATGTGCGGCGCCGCTCATCCTGCGCGGCCGGGTGGGATCTTCACCGCGTGTCGGTTTGACGCGAGGGTCAAACCTGTGCCACGCTCCCCGGCGCCAATGCTGTGCGAGTTGGCGGGCCACGTGGGTTACGGTGGCCTCTGCCGGGGAAGTGGCCGCGGCCGGGAGTCGGTGAACCTCCCGGCCGCGCAGTCATCTAGAGATCGTCATGGGTCCGCACCCTAGGCGCGGCCAGACCCGTCAGGTAGCACCCGGCCGGCTCGAGCTGTTTCGGCGTGTCGTTCGAGCGGTCGAACACGCGTACGTGGCCGATGCGCCCATACCAATCGGGCAGTGGGACTCTAGTGAGGTAGCGGCTGATCTCGGCGCGGATCGCGTACACGTCCGAGAGGTCCCGCGGCTGACTCCGCCGCCAGCTCGTGATTCGCTGACCCGCCATGGCTTACGATCCTGCCCATGCTGGGGACAACCCGCGCACTGCGCGACGCGACGGCGACCGTGAACCACGCGCGGCAGGACATGGCCCCGGTGCGCCAGGCGGCGCTTGCGGCGTTTTCCGAAGTCGAAACCGCAGCTCAGCGGGTGACTCTGGCCGCGACCGCGGTTACCATCGCGATCGTGATCGGGTTGGCCATCCTGGGTGTGTGGGCGCTGGCGGGTTCCGAGTGAGCGGCCCGTTCGGGTTCGACGACGCGGCGCGGCGGGTGTCCGACGCCTGCCGGCAGGCGATCGTGGACGGCTACCGGGGTCAGTGGATGGCGTTTGCACTCGAGGACGGCACGACGGACGGCACCCGCTATCTGACCCGCTCGGATGTGGTACGCCACCACGGCAACAAGGCCCGCATGTTCATGTATGTCCGGATTCCGTGGGATGACGTGACCGAGCGGGCCGCCGCGGTCTACCTCCGGGCGCATCGACAGCTCGCCGAGCTGGGGCAACACATGGTCGACGACGAGTTGCCCGATACGGCGTGGATGTTCGACAACCGCCGCGAGGCACACCCGGGCGACCCGCGCCGCGTCCTACACCCCGACGCGGCCCGCCAGAATGGCCGTAGCCGGCTGATCCTGCCCAGGGGGTACCGATGACCACCGCCACCATGCCCGCGGCTTCCACGGAGCCCTGGGAGCCGCCGGACACCTCCGATTTCGAGCCCGATCCGGAGATGCTGGAAACGCCGGCGCCGGCGCCGGCGAGCATCCCTCCACCGACACGGCGCCGGCCCGGTCCAGCACCGGACCCGAACAGCCAGCGCTCCCGGCGGAAAGCCGCCAAGGCAGCCAAGGCGACCAAGGCCCCGCCGCCCCGCCGTCGGGCCGCGCCGAACAAAACTGCCGCCGCCCCGTCGCCGGACACGATGAGCCCCCGGGAGGCCGGCGCGCTGACCATCCTGGGCTGGGTCGCTCGGCCGCTGGCGATGGCCGGCATGGGGATGATATTCGCCGCTACTACCGCCCCGGAAGGTTCGCCCCGGGCTCGCCAGCTCGCCGAGCAAGGCCAGGCGCTCTCACTCGACGCAGTGACGCTGAGCATTCACGGCCCGGCGCTGGCACAGGGCATCGCGGACGTGGCCGATCATCTGCCGTGGATGGCCGCGGCACTGGAGAAAGCCGCCAAGATCAGCCCGTTTGCGGCCGTGCTCGAGGCATCCTCCGCGATCGTGCTACAGGTCATGGCCAACCACGGTCTCATACCGGTGTCCCCGACACTGGGCACGCTCAGCCCCGATGAGATCCGGGCCGCGGCGGGGCTCGCCGACGACGAGTGAACCGGTGGGCGCTGCTCCTGGCCGCGGCGCTGTGGGCCGCGCTCGGCGTCGTCGCCCTGGCCCTCGTCACCGTTTGCCAGGTGGTTGGGCGATGATCGGCGGATGCTGGTCACGCGTCGCGGGGCGGACCCGCTCGAGATCGTCGAGTTCAGCCGGGCCGAGTTCCTGGCGCACTACTGGCAGTACCGGCCGGGCCAGCACGTAACGATCCTGGCGCCGACCGACTACGGCAAAACCACCTTTGTCGGGCAGCTTCTGGCGCACACGATCCGGCCTGAGTTGCCCGTGCTGCGCTTCGCGTTGAAACCGAAAGACGTGGTGATGAGCCGTGAGGTGGATCAGCTCGGTCTGAAGGTCGTCAAGGCGTGGCCGCCTATGGTGCTGGGCCGGCCGAACGGGTGGGTGCTGTGGCCGCCGTTGACCGACGACTACGAGCTGGACGATCAACGGATCGCCCCGGTCGTGCTCGACGCGCTGCGGTGGGCCTATCGCAACGCCAGCAAGGGCAAACGCTCCGGGTTGATCGTCGATGTCGACGAGATGGAGGAGATCCAACGGCTACTCGCCACGATCGACCGATTCGACGAGCTGGCGTTTCTGCGCGGTCTGTACCGGCGGATGCGGTCCAACGGCGGCGGCATGTTCACTGGGTGCCAGGCACCGCGGTGGCTCGTCACGGACGCGTACAGCCAGGCGGCGCACCTGTTTCTGGGCAACGACCCCGACGAGCGCAACCGCGCACGGTTCGGGGAGATCGGCGGAGTCGACCCCAGGATCGTCGAGAACGCGGTTGTCCAGCTCCCGGACCGGTGCTGGCTGTACCTGCGGCGCCGCGGCCGGGTGATGTGCATCGTCGGCCCGTAGCAAGATCACGGCGGGTTGTCGAGACCCGCGCAAGTTAGCCCCTTCCGGTTGTGGGAGTACTAGCCGGCCGGGCCGTACGATCATCGACCAGTAGCCTCGGCGCGCGTCATCCCCCGCGACCCCCCGCCGGGTCCATCGACCCGACCAACCCGCGGAGGGGGAACATGACGGCTCCTGTAGCCACGAAACCGGCCGGCAACGGCAAGAAGGAGCCGATGCAGCTCCGGCCGTTCCGCATCGGGGTTCAGAACACCGACGAACACGTGTACGACAACACGACCAGCACGGGCGCGGCCGTGGTGGACCTGCCCACGTACAGCCTGAACGCGTCTGGGTACCTGACGGACATCTACATCTGGTCGGTCGGCACGACGGCCGGCAACGCCGCGGCGGTTACGTTCGCCGGCCGCGGTCCGTTCAACGCCTATCAGTCGATCGAGTTCGACGACGTGAACAACAAGCCGGTGGTCGGGCCGTTCGACGGCTGGGAGTACTCCCAGATCGACAAGCTCGGCGGCTACGCGTTCAGCGATGATCCGAAGTCGAGCCCGACGTTCGTGGCGACCACGGGCGCCGGGGCGACTGGTGGATCGTTCGAGTTTGTGCTGCGGGTGCCGATCCAGCTCGTGCCGCGGGACACCCTCGGGTCGCTGCCGAACAAGTCGAACACCAGTACGTTCAAGCTGCGGTTGCGGCTGAACAATACGGCCAGCATCTACGGCGTGAGCCCGACCAACCCGCCGAGCGTGCGCACCCGCATTCAGCCTTGCTCGTGGTGGGAGCCCGACACGGCCGATCTCAAGGGCCGGATGTACCAGAAACAGCCGCCCGCGGTCACCACCACCCAGTACTGGGTGCGCAACGACTACGTGATCAACCCGGGTGCGATCTCGCCGAGTCTCGACGCGGTGGGCTTCCCCATCCGCAATATCATCTTTGGTCTAGAGGACGGCGCCGGGTCACGCACCGTCGGGGAAACCGACTTCCCCGACCCGTTCCAGCTCCAGGTGGAAGCCAACATCCTCATCGATCGGTACAAGCGGGTCTGGCAGCACCGGATAGGACAGGCGTACGGGTACGTCGGTGCGACGTTCGACGCGGCCGAGGCCCACGACAACGGTATGTACGTCGAGCCGTACTGCAACGACTTCGTGCACAAACCGGGCTGGGAGACCAGATACGGCTATCTGGAGACGGCCAGCGGCACCCGCCTTCAGGTCAAAGGCACCCTCGGCGGGGCGGGTGCGCACACACTGCGGGTGTGGACCAACTACGTGGCCCCAGCCAACGGCGACACGTTCGCCCTGACCGGGCGCTGAGCGGAGGACCGATGCCGACGTACGACGAGATGACCGTCGCCGAGCTGCGCGACGAGCTGCTCCGCCGCGACCTGCCCGTGTCCGGTACCAAGCCCGAGCTGGTCGAGCGGTTGACTGCGGCCGACGCCGAGCAGCCGGCGGAGGACGAAGACCCGCGGGATGCGACGATCGCCCGCCTGCAGGCCGAGCTGGACGCCATCAAGGCCACCCCGGAGGGTGAGCGGGAGGAGTTGCGCAAGGCGTTCGACGCGCTGGCCGCGGACGTGGAACGGATGCGCACCGGCCAGGGACTGGTACCGGTCCCGGACACGGGCGAGCCCGACCCGTATCTGTACTGGGCACGCCTGGCTACCGGAAGGATCATCGAGGTGCAGCACCCGAACGCCACCCACCACCACGACGACGAATACGGCCTGGTCCCGATCGAGGCCGTGTTCGCCAAGGCCGCCTGAGCCCCGGAAGGGAGATGATCGACGATGCCAGCGATTCTGCGGCCCGACATGGGCAAGGTCGTGTGGTTGGTCGCGGGTGTGCTCATCGCGACCTATACCGGGGTGACCCGGTTCCTGCCGCGGCGGTAGGCCGGCGGTAGACCGATGGCAGCGCGGGGCGGTATCTCCGGGCTGGCCGTGACACTTGCCGCGGCCGGCGGCTACCTCGTGTACGCGGGGATTCGCAATGTGCCTCTCGTCGAGGGGCTGCGCGAGCTGGCGACCGGGCGGCTTCCCCAGGGCCGCCCGGTCGCCCCTACGGTCGTCAGTTTCCTCCGGGCCGGGCAGGTCGCCCCGGACACCGGGGCGAAGGCCGCCGCGGGTGCGTACAAGCTCGGACCGGTCAAGCCGCACGTAGCCGACGCGGCTCGGGAGATCGGCGGCCGGTTCGGCATCCGGACCGTGTACGGCTGGGCACCGGGTCTCTACGACCACCCCAAGGGGTTGGCGCTGGACTTCATGGTCTACGCCGACCGGGCCAAGGGCGACCAGCTCGCCTCGTGGGTACTGGCCAACGCGGGCCGACTGAGGATCACGTACGTGATCTGGTACCGGCGCATCTGGTCGGTCGCGCGGGCCGCGGAAGGATGGCGGCCGTACTTCGGCATCAGCTCGCACACCGACCACGTACACACCAGTTTCGAGGCGATCTGAAAATGGCGCGCAGCACCGGCCCGATCCTGGCCGTCGGCGCGGTCACCATCGTCAATCAGGTGATCGTGCACAAACAGCCGATGGACTGGCGGGTCCCGATCGCCACAGGATTCGCGGCCGGCGCGTTCGCGCTCATGGAACGGGGCTGGGAAGCCGGCGCCGTCGGGCTGGCCTGGCTGGCGCTGTTCACCACGTTGTTCGTACGGCTGCAACCCGGCGTGCCCAGCCCGGTGGAGTCGTTCGTCGAGTTTTGGGAGCGCGGCGCAGCGCCACGCTGAAAGCGAGGGATGTCGATGGGAACGGCGCAACGTATCGGGGTCGGCGTGATCGGGCTGGCGATGCTGACCACGGTCAGCCTGCCCGATCGGGTGTTCTACAAAGTGCTTGATGTCGGGCTGCGTGGCCTCGAGCGGCTACTCGGTACCGCCATGGGCACCCGCCGCGGCTGAGAGCCAATCTGAGCCAAGATCTTTCCCGGCCGGGGTGATTCCCTACGGGCGACCCTGAAGGGGGCAGCATGGCCTACACGGGCGCGTGGCGGCGCACTCAGCGATTCACCCCACCCCCGGGTGACAACCCGAACCTTGGCGGCGGGATCGATGCCGGCGCCCACCTGACGCCCGGAGAGTGGGTAAACCCGTTCGACGAACCGACACCGACGCTGCCCGAGGCACCGACGTACCTGTACGTCGTGGACGACTTCATGCTGCCGTCACTGCCCGTCTCCGACCCGGTGATCGCTGAGCCGCTAGGCCACGACTACGGCACCGTCCAGGAGGGTCAGCAGTCCGAGGCCGAGGCCCGGATCGAGGCGTACCACGCGCACATGGCCGACTACGGCGCCGCGGCGGTCCACCACCACGACTCGCCGATCATGCGCGCCGATCGGGACACCTACGCCACCCAACGGATCGAGCAAGAGTTTCCGTCGACCGGCTCCCGACTCGCGCTGGTGCGTGGCCGCAACGCGTGGCCCGAGAACAACCCGGATGGGCCGCCCGCGCAGGGCACCATGACCATGCGGTGGATCGACCGCCAGTTCACCCGCCGCGGCATCACCCCGGACATGCAACCGCTACGCCCGTACCGGGCGGCTGCGGCCCGCGCGGTACCGGCCCCGGGCGCAGCCAACGCCAGCCAGTACACGAGCCCCTTCGCCAATCTGAGCATTGCCCGACTGCTGAAACTGACCCCGCCGCAGCAGCGGCGCGTACCGCGGCCCCCCGACGAGGCGGCCATGGTCGACGGCACCGAAGATCCCCAGTACGCCGAACCCGCTTACTGGGACTGGTGAGCGATGGCCGACACGATCGACGTTCCGGTCATCGGACCGACGAAAAAGCTGTGGGTGTGGGGCGGCCTGGCCACGGTCGCGGTCATCGTCGGCTTCGCCTACGTCCGCCGGGCCGCCGCCGGACCCGCCGATATCGTCGACCCGGCGCTGCTCCCGCCGAGCGATGAGCTGGACCCCGGTGCGCAGACCACGGCCGGCATCACGTTCCCGGCCCGCGACGAGCCCGACCCGGACAGCCTGCCACCGACCACGAATCCGCAATGGGTACAGCGGGCCGTGCTGTACATGCAGGGGTTGGCCTATGACAGTCAGCTCGTCGCCACCACGTTGGGCAAGTACTTGGCCCGGCAGCCATTGGCCAACAATGAATCGGACATCGTACGGACGGTCGAGGGTGCCATCGGCCGGCCGCCGGAAGGCACGTACAACATCATCCCCATCGGCACACCGAGTACACCGAAGCCGCCCAGCGGCGGCGGTACGCCGGCCCCGACGCCGGTCGTCCCGGAAAAGGTATCGGTGCCGCTCGAGACGAACCTGTACACGTGGACCGCCCAGATAGCCGCGAGGTACAAGATCCCGTACTCGCTGCCTCGCATGCGGCAGCTCAATCCGTGGGTCGACGGCTCCGACGCCAAGGGAAAGTACATCGTCTGGCAGGGCGACAAGAGTCCGTTTACGCCCGTGTTCCGCGCCAGCGGGGGAATCCCACCCGTCCGCATCCGCTAGGGATCGACGATCGTGAATTATATAATTTGGGAGTGAGGTAGGTCGATGAAACCGGAAGTGTCGCTAGGCATGGGATTGGCGACGGGGGTACTTGTGTGGTCGATCTACCAGCACGCGATGCCGTCGCTGGTCGATCACCGGGTGGGCGACCCCGACGACCCGAACGCGGCCAAGGCCGAGCGGGCGGCCACATGGACCGCGGCCGGCGCGGTGGCCGGCATCTCGCTACTGGCCAGGGATCCCACCGTGTTCGTCATCGGCGGGGCGATGGTGGTCGTGCTCAGCTTCTGGCACCGGCACGCCAACATGGTCAACCCGCTGACCGGCCGGGCCACCACACCCGGCCCCGGGGTCGTACCGGCGGCCGAAGAGGTCGACCCCGATTTGATCCACATGGGGTGATCCGGTGTCGAGTCCGGTCACCGTGGCCACGTACGCCGTGCGGGCGGGCTGGCGCGGCGCCGACCTAGTGACCTCGGTCGCGGTCGCCCTGGCCGAAACCGGTGGCGACCCGGACCGCCCCGGCGGCCTGTGGAACGTGCCCGGCAGCGCGGGCGGTGACCCGGCCGGCAACGCAGCTGCGGCGTTCGCCCGGTGGCAGGCGGCCGGCTGGCCGGCCTGGAACACCTACAACAGCAGGCGATACGTCTTGTTCATGCCGGCGGCGGCCGCGGCCGTGGCCGCCAGCAGCGTGCAGAGCATCGTCGTCGACCCGCCGCCCGTGCTGACCGGGGGAGCGCTCGGCGGACTGCGGGAAGCCGCGGGCAATCTGCCCGGGGCGGATGTCCTCGACACGGCCCGCACCGGGCTGGGTCTGGCGGTCAAGGCCGGCGCGTGGATGGCCAACCCGGACAACTGGGTCCGCGTCGTCCTGGTTGCCGTGGGATCGGCGCTGCTCGTCGGCGCCCTGGTCGTCCTCGTCAGACCGGCCGTCGCGCCCGTGGTCGAGCCCGCGGTCAGGGCCGCCCGTACGGTCATCACGAAAGGGAAATGATCATGTTTGAGCCCGAGGCCGTCGAGCCCGAGATCGGTGACGTGCTGCAGGAAACCGACGCGCTGCCCGCCGTCCGGGTACAGCATGCCGGCCCGGTCACCGTGCATGAGCTACCCACCCGCGTCTCCCACTCCCGCAGTATCAACGTGACCAACTCGGCAAGCGGGGACGACATCGAGCAGATCGCCGGGGAGGACCTGCGACGCAAGTACCTGGTCATCTCGACGACAGCGTTTCCGATCTTCGTGGGCCACGACAAGCAATCCGTCATGGATGGCACGGCCGGTATTCTGCCGGTCGGTCAGGTCCTGGAACTTCCGACCGGAGCACCCGTGTGGGTGCGGGCCGCCGCGGTCGGTACCGCCGTCGTGTCGTACTGGTCGGGCTACTGGGCCGATTGATGGGCGTATCGATCCCCGACCCGCAGTACGTCACGCTGTCCACGGCCGGCGTCGGAACGGTGCGCTTCCGCGGCCAGATCCCGACCGTGGTGAAGATCATCGAAAAGATCACCATCGAATCGCCCTCCACCGGCTCGGGCACCGTGTCGATCTACTTCCGCGACACCCTCATATCTAGCAAGGCAATAGCCCGCCTGATGACCGCAGAAGGGCAGATGCGTTTGCACGCCGGGGAAGAGGTGCGGGTCGAGTTCGCCAACGGCCCGCCGAGCGTGCGGATCCTCGTCACCGCCCATTACGAGGAGGTGCCGCTGTGACCGGCGCGGGGTTCGCGTTCACCGAGGCAGTGGGCTTCGCCGCACCCATCGACGACCCGGTACTACTGGACGCGCAAACGGCCTTCACATTCGGAAATGGCCCGTCCTACCTCTCGCCGATGATGGATGTTCGGGCGTTCAACAGCTTTGCCATCAAGGCTGAGGCGACCGGCGGGACGATGCTCGTTACCGACCTGTGGGCGATGGAGATCAATTTCTACGCGGACAACTCCGGGGCTGCCGCGGCCAACGTGTTCGCCGACCAATTCCTGATGTACCCGAGCGGTTTTGCCAACGGTGGATTTCTGCGCTGGACCGACCAGATGCACGGCTCATGGATGCAGATCGCAGTGTTCGACCCGCTGTCGGTGGGTCGTACCCTGAACTTGGCCTACCGCGTCTACGGCTCGTACCGGCCGATGAGCAATGCCTATCTCCGTGCGTCGAACAATGGGCAGCTCTACTCGACCGCGCGGGTGCTGGGGGCCGGTGCCAACGACGGCGGCGCACCGTGCCAGCTCGGCCATGGGCTGGCGCAGGCAACGATGCTTTCCGGCGCCGGGGGCGGCGCGACCATGGATATCCGCATCGGCGGATCCACTGTGACCGAAAACCGGTACCAACTCGTGGCCGGAGCAGCCAACGTACGGGTGACACAGCAGTTCATCCTGACCAAACAACAGCCGTTCGTGTTGATCACAAACAACGGCGGCGCGGTCAGTACCATCCGTTCGTCGATCTACCTCCAAGTGCAGCCCTACTGAGGAGCGCGGCCATGTCCGACGAACCGATCCCCGCACCCGTTCCCGACAATGGAACAGCGTTCGCGGCCGGCGTCGCCGCGGCGAAAGCCGACCAGGCAACCGACGACGCGGCCGAGGCCGCCGCGGTGGCCGAGGCCGCCGAAGCGGTCGCAACCGGCGCAACCGAACGGGCAGCCAAGGCCGAGGATGCCGCCTGGGACGCACGCGCCGCGGTGGCCGAGCTCGAGACGCGCGTGATGGGTGCCCTCGACGAGATCCGGGAAGGGCTCTCAGCCGGCCGTGTGGGCGCGAAAAAGTCGGAGGGTGGTAGTGCCACGGCCCCGGCGCCGGAACGCACGGAGGAGGCCGCCGAGCCACCCGCCGGGCCGGCCACGAAGAAGAAGCGCACCGGCTACGGCTCCGGTCTGTGGTTCGGTCGGCGCGATGGTTGACCACACCGCGATCTATGCCCACGACCCCACGATGACCTTCCCTGGTCACCAAAGCTGGCTGGTTCGGGTGCTTGAGACCAAGGGCGTCGGCCTGCACTGCGGCGGAATGGACGACCCATATGAAGCCGACGGGTGCGGATGGTACGGCGGAAGCTTCCAAGGACGCTGGGCGGACAAGAACATCCACGAGGCGTGGGACAGGCACGTCGCGTTCATCCAGTTCGGCGGGGTCATTCCGCACGGCCAGGCTGCCAACGTAGTCGCCGGTATCTGCAAGTGCGTTACCTGCCTGATTCCGTACCGGCACCTGGCGGCAGCCATCGAAGACAAGCAACGCGGGTTCTGGTCCGGCTGTGGCCTCGGCCAGGCGGACTGCGCATGCACGAGGGTGGTTACGGGGTGAGTAGTCCACAGAGGACCCGGTTCGGGTGCGAGGTCGACGGCTGTGAAGCGCATCCGAGCAAAGGCGACACGATCATCCGGACCTCGCCCAAGGGGGAGCTGTTCAGGGGTCGCTGCGAGGCGCACTACGAGGGCGTGCCCGATATGGCCGTAACCCGGATCGCCGATGCGTAGACCCAATTTCGATCCTCCCCCGATGCCTGACTGGCTGTGGGAGGGCCTGCCAGCTCTTCGAGCGCTACATGCGTCCAGGCTTCTCGCCGGCCGGCATCGCTGCGGTCGCGTGGCTCGCAGGCTGGGACGCCGCCGTGGACGCGCTCGGCGACCCGGAGAAGCGGATGTCGATATCGGCGCCGACTAATCCCCCATTCGGAGGTTTGACGCTCGCGTAAAACCCTGATTGGGTGGCGGGATGACGACTCCCTACGGCGACAAGATGACCATCGTTTCCGACCCGGAGGCACCCGCCGAGAATCGCGGCTGGTGGACCACTTGGGATGAGGGAAGCGACTACGCCATCGTGTTCGCCATCAACCGGCTCCGGTTGTTTCACCAGCCATGCGGCCAATCCGTCACGGTCGACTGTGACTGCCGTGGCCCCGGCGACCCCAGCGGGTCTGCCTGGCTGCACGTGATCATGCGGCAGGTTGCCAAGCACCGCGACGAATGCCCAGCATGACCGACCGCCGCGGCGGATCGTTCGAGTTCGAGGTCACGGTTCCGATCAAGGTGGTCGGGTATGTGACTGTCGACGAGCTGGCCGACGTGTCCGGCATCCCGGCGGCCACGATCCGCTACCACTGCCGCGAATCCCAAGGTCAGCTCTACGGCCGGGCGAGGAAAACCGGCCGCGACTGGATCATCCCGGCGGCCGACGCTGACGCGTTCGCCGCGGCCTACTCCCCGTACAGCTCGCTACGCAAGCCGGCGCCGGACACACCCCCTGCGTCCGGCGCCGAACCGACTTCCCAACGTCAACCGCTCAGTCAGGAATGAGAGGTCAACCCACGTTGAACAGTAGCAGTGACCTGCCCAACCCCCACCAATGGTGTGCCGTCGTGTTCGGCGAGCATCGAACGGCGATGTTCGATATCCGCGGCCAGCGCCGGGTGTGGCAGTACGTGCCGCCCGGGATCATGAGCGATCCGGTGTGGCTGCTCGACCACACCGCGGCGTTGTTCGAGCGGTCCGGCCCGGATCGGCACGCAGAAGGCGCCATGATCGTCAAGCATGTGCCGCTGTACGAGTGGGGCACCGACCAGCGCCCGGTGGAGCGCCAGCTCGTCGAGTTCATGACCCGCGCCCGCGAGGGTGGCTGGGAGTCCACCGATGCGGCACTGCGTCACAAGTCCGGCTGGGTGACGTTCAGTCAGCACGGGAAGCCGACCGTGCATATGGGCGTGCTCGAGGCGATGGACCCGGAACGGTGCGAGCTGTTCGACGTTTCGTGGCCGGCCGAGGACATGGCCGAGCAGCTCGCCCGGTATACCAACGCGACCGGCGCCGTGTGGCGCTCGACGGCCGGGGTAGCCGGCCTGTCGATGCTGCGACGCTGGTACACCACCCGGGTACTCCCGGGCGGCAAGCAGGGTGGTCAGCCGCGCTGGCAATGGTCGGAGTACTCGTGGGACAAGGTGCCGATCGACCCCGGACCGCCGGGTGATCTGGTGTGGCGACGGCTGATGACGGCGGCCGAGCGGCGCCGTGGCTACGTCCACGCGTTCGACATCAACGGCCAGTACCTCGCCGCGGCGGCGGCGGCCGAGCTGGGCTGGGATGCGCCCGTCCCGGTCGGCTCGTACCCGTTCGACCCCGAGCGGCCGGGCTACTGGCGGATTGTTGCCCGCGCAAGCATCAAGTACGGGCGCGGCCTGCCGGACACCCTCAACCCAACCAAGATCCACAGTAACGGGACAGCGTGGGTCACTACGCCGATGCTGGCCTACCTGCACGAACGCAAGATCTATCCCGAGGTGATCGACTCGTGGCTGTCCAACCGGCGAGCGCGCATCCTGCGCCCGTGGGCGGAACGGTTGCGAGACGGACTCACGTTCAACGGGCGCCCGGACGGTCACCCCGACGGGTGCAACTGCCCACAATGCAGGCTCCGCAACGCCCTGAAAGCCACCTACACCCAGGCCATCGGATTGATGGGCGCCAGCTCGGCCATGGTCGTGCGACCCGACTGGGCCGACACCATCCGCGATCTGGCCCGGATCAACCTGCTCCGCAAGCTGTACGGAGCGTTCGACCAGCACGGCTACATGCCGTTGCGGGTCTACCGCGATTGCGTGTGGTACGCCGACGACGAGCCGAATCCGGCCGTCCTCGGCGCCGCGCTGGGCATGATACCCGGCCGGATGGGCAAGTTCAAGATCGAGGGCACGTGGCCGATGGCGGAGTACCTCGCCCACGAGGCCGAGCGTGAGCGCAAGCGGAAGGAACGTCGTGGACAACGTGACGCCAGATCATGAGCGGGCCGTGCTGCGGCTGCTCGAGCGCGAATGGACTGGCGAGACCTGCCCGCTCGACGTGGGGCCGTACGCCCTATTCCTGATCATCTCGATGATTCAACTTGCCTGGCGACACCCGGCGCTGGCCGACTCCACCCAGATGCGCGTGCGCGAGCTGGGAGAGCAGCTCTCCCAGTCGCTGGCCTTCGACGAAGATCAGCGCAACCTGCTCGCCCTCGGGTGGCAACGCTCCCACGACATCGACCGGCAAACGGGGCGGCGGCGCCATGGCGAGTGAGCTGCTCGAGGGGATGTACCGCGCGTTGACCGGCCGGCGGCACACCGACGAGCGGACCCCGTTCGGCGAGCTGCTCGCCGACCTGGTCGACATGGCCGGGTCCGGCCGGGCCGCCGCGGCGCTGCTCGGCATCAGCCCCACTACCCTCTACCGGTGGCGGGCCGGACGGCAACGTCCCAAGATGGGCCGCGGCGTACTCGCCCGCGCCATCCGCCGAGGCCGGCTCTCCCGGGCCCTCGAGGCGGCCGTTCGCAGGAAAGAACGCACCCTACGGATCACGGGCTGGATCACCATTTCCCGCGACCGGCGAGCCCGAACCATCAACGTCGGTATGCATTTCCCCACCCGCACCATCGGCAACATTCTAAATGCGTGGCTCGCCGCTGACGACGACCGCGCCGACCGGCTGCTCTGGTCGGCCATCGATCGCTATTACGTACAGGACTTGGAGATAGACGAGATCGAGGGGGTCGAGTTCCGATGAATGCCCGCCGGATAGAAAGAACATTCAGCTTCGCCATGACCGGCGTCGGTACCGCGGTAGCCATTGCCGCGCTCGCCAAGGGCTATCCGTGGTGGATCTCAATATGGCCCATTCTTGCAGCGGTTCTGTCGATCACCGTCTACGTAACCGGTATCCGCAACGCGCGCTGGCACCGCATCGTCGAATCGCAGGACCGCACCATTGCCACGTGGCGCAAAGTCGCCGAGGACTGGCAGCAAATAGCAGCCGACCGTGGCGCATTCAATAGCGTTGTTTCCTGCCTGGACAGAGGGAAATCATGACCACACCACAGCACCCGGCCTATATGATCGTCCGCACCGGCCCGACCGCCGAGGACGTGATCGCCGAATTCGCCATCGCGCTACCGGCCGAGGGCATGCGCTGGCCGGTCCCGATCGATCCGTGGACCCTCGACCGCATCGACGGAGTCCTGTACGTCGACCTGTACCCGATCGCCCCGGCCCGCGTCGACCAGGACCCGGCCGCCGCGACCATCCCCGTTGCCGATCACCATCATCACCACGACGGCGGCCTCCCGTGCACCGACGTCCACAGCGAGATCTTTCCCAACGTGGTAGGGCTGCGCGCCACCGAGCGGAGTCTACAGTGGACCACCCCGGTGCCGCCCGCCGTCGTGCTCCCGAGCTGGGCACACTGCCCACGCTGCGGCGCCCACTACCCCGACAGCCACCGCGGACCATGCATCGGGCTCGATCCGGCGTCGTTCAGCACGGCCGACGGCGCGCTCGACAGCCCACGCGCCGAGGCATTCCGCCGCGATGTACGGCACCCGTCCCCGGTGCTGGCCTCGGACCCGTGGAAAGATCAGCATCCGGCCCCGCATCCCTACAACCAGTACGGCGGGTGCGCGTGCGTGATCGTCGGTTGCTGCGTCGCGTCCCGCGACACGAGCGACCCGGAGAGCGGTCTGATATGCATTCACCCGGACTGCGAGCAGGAGTGCGAGACAGTGGGGCGGCTGGGCTCGCCAGAGGCCGCCCGCGCCGAGTACGAGGCCGGTGAGGGTGCCGGCCGGTACCGCGAGCGACTCAACGCGGAGGCCGACCATGGCTGATGATTCACTGTTGGTGGAGGCGGATCTCTACGCAGGCGGGTCGATCATCGCTGGCGGATATTTGGTCTACATCCACACGCGCGACCGGTACACCAACCCGGTCAACCTGCCATCGCGGCGCAAGGCCGCAGAGTGGTACCGGCTGACACTGGAGTTCCAAGGCGGCGCCGGCCCGGCCGGCTGGCTGGCGTATCAGGCGACGCTGTTCGACGAACAAGGGCAGCTCGTCGGCCGGAACACACCCGGTCTGCTGTTCGCCCGCCCGTGGCCCGTGCCCTCGGTGCTCCACTTCCCCCAGGTCGCGCCCGAGCTGCCGATCTTCACCGCGACCCTCAAAGTGATGTCCGGCCGGGCCACCCTCGAGTGCGGCCCCAGAAGCCACGAGAGCCAAGATCTTTAGTCGGGGGTAGGTGGGGAAGCACTGCGGGCCGGTCGGCCGTCAGCGTTGACGGTGACCGGCCCGCAGCGTGTGTGTGTCCAGAGGGTGATGTCGTACCCTCCGACTAAGATCGTTGGATGCGGTGGACCGTGGCGATTGTGATCATTGCGATGATCGGGGCGGCCGTGGCGCTCGCCGTGGCCGGCTGGGAAGCCGGGGCGATCATCGGCCTTCTGGTGGCAGTGTCTGCCATGATCGCGCCCATGCTCGCGGTGATCTACAAAACCGATCAGCACACGACCGAGCTGCAGACGATCAGCGAGCAGACGAACGGCACCCTCGACAAGCGCATCAAGGCCGCCGTCGCCGCGGGGATCGAGGCACATCTCGTCGAGGCGCAGACACGAACCGGCCCCCCTGACCATGGTCAGAGGGGCCGGCGTCCGCGGCTCTAGGCGGCCATCGCCTTACGTGCAACCCGGATGCGCTCCCGCTCGTTCCGTTCGGCCTCGGCCTTCCTGGCGGCCTTCGTGACGGCTCCCTGCTTGGCGGCGGCACTGCGCTTGGCGGCCTCGGCGGCGGCCAGCTCGGCGGCGGCGGCCTCGGCGGCGCGAGCCTCGGCGGCGTCCTCGGCGGCCTGGATCCGGGCCAGCTCGGCGGCGCGAGTCTCCATGTTGTCGACGAGCCACTCGCTGACCACGAACAAGGCGACGATCATCACGCCGTTGATGCGCTGGCCGATGGTGTTGCCGGCGTACACGTTGGCTGCCAGGCTCAGCAGACCGGCGCAGCACTGGACACGTAGGCCGATCCGGCGGGTGCGGGTGCTCCACCGCTCGGACCGCATGACCATCCCGATCACGGCGATACCGTCGATCAGAGCCGGCCAGGCGTAGGCATCGCGGCCGTACAACCCGAGCTTGTTCGCGGTGTGGATGATGTGACCGGCGCTGGCGTACAGGGCATAGAGGAAATAGGCCCGAACGATGAGCTTGACGATGGTGGTCATTTCCTGACTCCGTTTCT
>Ga0209382_10005386_pt1 | contig 16675 bp, 18 predicted proteins | sample SoiMetdeltSBSDD5_FD_187599 | JGI IMG/M metagenome (GOLD analysis project Ga0209382, IMG submission 187599) | Bulk soil microbial communities from a Populus tree surrounding site in Tennessee, USA - Soil MetaG P. deltoides SBSDD5 (SPAdes) (version 2) | ecosystem: Environmental > Terrestrial >...
CCTTGGACAGCATGTGGATGAAGCCGACGCCGTCGTAGACTGCACGCTGGTTGAATGGGTCCGGGCCGAGGAAGCCATCGATGTTGTCGGCTCGCAGATTCGCCACCATTTCAGGAGGCGGCACGGCCCGGATCTGGATGTCGGTGTCGGGATCGATGCCGTGCTCCGCCACGTAATAGCGCAGCAGATAGTTGTGCATCGAATAGTCGAACGGCACCGCGAACTTGAAGCCCTTCCAGGTCTTGGGATCGCGCTTGTCCTTATGCTTGAGGGCGAGCGTGATAGCCTGACCGTTGATGTTCTCGACTGCCGGCATGGTGTAGGGGATCGGATTCGAACCCACGCCCATGGTGATTGCCAGCGGCATGGGCGAGAGCATGTGCGCCGCGTCGTACTCCTTGTTGAGCGTCTTGTCGCGGATCACGGCCCAGCCGGCGGTCTTCACCACCTCCACGTTGAGGCCGTGCTTGGTATAGAAACCCATAGGGTGCGCCATGATGATGGGCGTGGCGCAGGTAATCGGGATGAAGCCGACCTTGAGGTCCTTCTTCTCGGGCGCGGCGGCTTGGGCGAATACCTCCGTCGCCAGGCCGAGCGGGAAGAACTGCGAGATGGCCGCGAGCGCCGTCGAGGCGCTAACTGCGCCAGGAAGGCGCGCCGCGAGCGATCCTCGGGGAACAGCCGCGCGCACGACTGCCGACTCGACGATCTGCGTGGTGCGAGCGTCGGCCGATGTAAAGATCGCGATATCGTGGTCTGCCTGGTTAGCATGACCCCCGCAGCTGCAGCCGCGCTTCTGCAAGGAACGATCGGCATCGAACGGATTATCGAAGCTCATCGGCGCCTCCCCTTCTGCTTCCCGCAAAGGCAATCGACGCGCAGGGTTACCCTGTGCGCCGACGCCAGACTGGTTAAGAGGAAGCAACCACCGTGCCAGCGATTGCAGGTCGCAAAAGGGAAGCGTCCTTAGGATGTTATGCGCAGAGACGGCGTTCCAGGACGGATGCACGCTGTCTGTAGCGCGACTGCGGATGCGCAAAAATTGAGCATCTGTACAAAGCTTGTGCTGCCCAAAAGGCAAGAGCCTTGTCATGGCTCCCGATCCAATCGGCTGTGCTCTTCGCCCGGCGTGGCGACGTGAACGATCCTGCAACCCGCGAACGGCTTTTGCTGCGGTGCATGAGTCAGCACCTGGCACTACCCTGCCGGAGTTGGCAACCGCTTGGCGCGTCAGCTATCTGCGCTACTTCTGCCGGGACGGCGAGCCAGCCAGCACGGGGAAAGATGACCCATTGCGGAAGGAAAGGCGATTGGGAGGCGAGCTTGTCAGGGTGCAACTCCCATGCCTCAAGGTGCAAACCATTGATCATAAGAAATCCATACCCAGCAGCACGCGGTCGCAGTGCAAACAGACAAACTTGTAGATCGCGGGATCGCCTCCAGGCTTATAGTGCTCCTTGAGGTTGCTCCACCTCTGTTCGTTGATAGGAAACGTCTTGAAGAAGAGATGAAACGTCTTGAAGAACTCGTCTCTGACGTCAGGTGAAATAAGCTCCAAGTCTTCCCTCGATGCATCACCGTGAAAAGCGCAGGCGTCGCCGCAATGCGACAGCCAACGTGTTCCCTGCCATGACTCGTAGCCGGGAGTGCGCCTGATGACCTCCTCGATCACGTTGGCTGGGACCCCTGCCCGGATCAGTGGTGCGTCATCCACGAACCTTGCGTCGAAGCGGCGCCATGCTTCGCCGCTGGCAATGCACCAAGGGCACACCCGGACATCTAGCTCCTGTGGAGGGACGTGCCTCGCATAGATGAATCCTCGGGCGTTGCCGCAGCAGGCGCAGCGCACGTCGCTCGGCTGCACAACTCCGGTGCGGATTGGATCTGGGTGATATCGGAAGTTGGGTAAGTCGCTCATAGTTGCAAAGAGTTCAATTCAGGCGGACCACGCTGTGGAGGCCGTTGAGCGGCAAAGATTCCTCCAGATATTGTCGCTGGTACGGCAGGTCCTGGCACAAGGCCGAAGTCTTCGGCGCCGCAGCGATTCTGTCCGCTTTCTGAGGAGCTTCTGCCGTGCCGACGAGGCGACCGGCATGCCCCTTCATGACCCTGAGCTGACTCCGACGCGTTGAAGTTGCTGCAATGCAATGTGATGGCGTCATCCCGCTTGAACAGACCCCGCCAATCGCAGTCGAACGATTGTTCCGGCAGCAGCCGGGAAACGTAGAGGTCAAAATTCTCGCCCGAGAGTCCCCGCTGCCGCGAAGTTGGCTGGCCAACGCGCTTGCTCGCATGCGAACATGCCGGCGTGGGCGGCGCAGCCGGCAAACTCGTCTGCGGCTACCTAGGGGCATGGTTGGGTGTGTTGCGAACAGTTGATCCTGACCGAGGGGCTGACCGCTGCGGGCATCCTCCTCTTGCTTCCACTTCCGCTCGATGTTGCCCTTATGTTTCTGCCGTTGATCGATCTTGCTCTCAACGGCACGTCCTCCGTTCTCTTTGGGACGGTCTCGGAGCTGGTGGCGCCGGAGCAAAGGACCCACGCCTTTGGCATTTTCTACACGGGCACGGCGGGAGCCGCGGCAGTGGCGCCGGTGCCCTTTGGTGCGTGTTAGGCGTATCCGCCGCGATGCAGGCTATTTCGGTTCTTGTGCTGCTGACAATCCCACTTGCGATGAGGCTCGATCCCATTCTCAATAGTCAAGAAAGGGCAATGAACCGATCGATCAGACCTGGGTTGAATGGTGACGGCCAAATGCCCTTTTCCCACGTTTGGTCGCCGATCGAGCAGTCTGGGACGCTCATGTTCACCAACGCCGGAATCCGAGGCAACATGAAGAGGCAGGCCTTCACAAGATGAACCTATCACAGTGGCAGTGGCTCCTAAGCCATGAGCTTGCCGTGATGTCGCTGCGCATCGTTGGCGCGCTTGTGATCGGCGCGCTGATCGGCCTTGAACGCAGCTTCCACGGCCGTCCCGCGGGGTTTCGCACGCACGCGCTCGTTTGCGTGGCGTCCGCTCTGCTGATGCTGGTCACCGTCTATCAGAACGAATGGATGACGCAGGTGACAATCGATGCCATCCGCACCGATCCCACGCGCATGGCACAAGGCATCATGACCGGCATCGGCTTTCTGGGCGCCGGCGTCATCTTCAAGGAAGGCCTGACCGTCCGTGGCCTGACGACAGCCGCCTCGATCTGGGTGACCGCCTCGATAGGAATCCTGGTCGGTATCGGGTTTTGGTTCCCGGCGCTGCTCGGCACCGCCGCAACGCTGACAGTTCTCAGTGCCTTCCGCATGATCGAAAACCGTCTGCCGAGCGAGTACTACGCCCATCATCATCTGCGGTTCAAGCGCGAAGCCGTCATGCCAGAGGCGAAGCTCCGCGACCTAATCGGCGGCCACGGCTTCACCATCGCGAACCTCTCTACTCGCTTGATCGGCGACGGCAACATCGTCGAGTACCGGATGGTGATCCGCAGCAGGGAGCGCGCGAACGCGCAATCACTGACGCAGCATCTGCTTGCGCTCGACCAGTTGATCGAGTTCCGCATCTCCCCCACGGGTGATTGAGGACACGGCTGCCATGTGCTTCACGCGTTCGTCGTCCGTGAGCCGTCGAAGAAAAGTGCGTCCAGTTCTCTATCGAGAAGGTGTCATGATTGGCTCGGCGGGCATGGTTCGAGATCGTCGTTGAGATGTTCGACCGATGCCAACGGCCCCACCCTGTTCCAATAGGGTGGGGTCGCACTGTATCGTTCGTCTAGTGGCGGCGGGCATTAGAATCCTAGTTCGCCTGAGGGGCTAAAACGCGACCGAGCGGGGTGCCAACGATCAGACCGCGATTTTGCCGCCTCCCTTGCGGGTAACGACCACAATCGAGGGTCGCGGTGGAATGCCATCTTTGAAGTCGGGCCAACGCGTGACGGGATCTTCAAACTTCGCAGGCTCAGCGTTGGGATCACTTTCGTCCGTTTCGCCCGGATGCTGCACTGCGAGGAACAAGGTTGTGTCGTCCGGAGTGAACTCTGGCCCACACATCTCGGCTCCGTGAGGGCAGCGAAAAAATAGCTTCGACGTTGCGCGGGCGGGACCCTCCGTTTCCATTGCCCACAGGCCATCAGACCGTCCGGTTCGCTTGGGGTAGTTTCCGTCGGTGGAAATCCAGAGCCTGCCCATCGAGTCCACAGCGCAATTGTCGGGCATGCCGAACCACCCGTCCTTGGATGTGTTCGGGTTGAACGTGGCGCCCACAGCTGCAATCGACGGGTCCCCGCACTTGACCAGGATCTCCCATCGGAACTTGGTCGACGCGTGATCATCCCCGTCGGGGATAATTTCAATGATGTGGCCAAACCGGTTGTCGGCGCGCGGGTTGGCAGCATCGACCTGCTCTGTCTTGCGCCCACTGTTGTTGGTGAGCATGACATAGACCTTGTTGGTCTTGGGATTGGCCTCAACGTCCTCAGGCCGGTCCATCTTTGTCGCGCCGAGAAGGTCCGCGGCCGTGCGAGCCTCGATGACAACGTCGGCCTGGCTCTTGAAGCCATTAGTGTCTGTCAAAGGCCCTCGACCGTGGATGAGTGACAGCCACTCACCGGTCCCATCGGCGTCGAACCTAGCAACATATGGGGTGCCGGCGTCGAGCAAGTTCATGTTCGCGGCGCGGCTGCTAGGATCGTAACGACCTTCGGTCACGAATTTGTACACGTACTCAAAGCGCTGATCATCGCCGGAGTAGATGACATAGCGGCCGTCCTTGTTGAGGATGCCAGCCGCACCCTCACGCTTGAAGCGGCCCAGGGCCGTGCGCTTCACGGGCAATGATGTTGGGTCGAAGGGATCAATCTCAACGACCCAACCGAATCGGTTAGCTTCGTTGGGGTGCTTAGCGACGTTGAAGCGATCAAAGTAGTCACCCCAATTGTACCAGCGGCCAGGAATGCCCATTCGCTTGAAATTGCGGGCCTCCGGGTGATTGGCGGCAAGCTCACCGGTGAAGTAGCCGTTGACGTTTTCCTCGCACGTCAACCAGGTTTCCCACGGCGTGCGGCCACCGGCGCAGTTGTTGAGCATCCCAAAGACTTTGCTTCCGCTTGGGTCGGCGCCAGTCTTCATCCGCTCATGGCCCGCTGCGGGGCCAGAGATGCGCATCTCGGTCTCGGCGGTGATGCGGCGCGCGTGTTTCGAATTGGCCACCACCGCCCATTTACCGCCGCTTCTTCTCACTTCCAAGACCGAGCCCCCATGCGCCATCATTTCAACCTCGGCGATCTCCCTGGTCATCTTGGAAAATGGGGTGGTATTTCCGCGGCGAGGATCCTGTCTGCCCAGACCCGGGAACATCAGCTCCTCGTTGGTGTACTCGTGATTGACACACAACAGGCCATGCTGGGATGGATTGGAAGCGCCTGGAACTGGGAAGTAGCCGAGATAGTCGTTGTTGTAGCCAAACTGCTTCGCTTGTCCTTCTTTCGTCAGCTTAGAGGGATCGAAAGTAGGTGCTCCGGTTAGGACCGGGTCGCCCCACCTGATTAGGACGTCCGCATCATAGCCTTCGGCTACGTAGTGTTTGTCGTCGACGCCTGACATCACCTCCTTGAAGTTGAAGGACGGCGTTGTGTTGACCCCTTCGGCTCTTGCGTTCTCAGCCGCAAGTAAAGCAGTTGGAGAGATTGCGGCGCTCATCGCCGAAACAGCGAGAATGCCCCCTATCAGATCACGTCGCGACAGTCGTTGCGCAATGATGTCGCCAAACGTTGGATTCGAGCTCACGTTGGTGCTGGTGTTCTCGGCTTCCTCGAACAGTATTGATTTCGACAGACAGAATTCGTTGTCCATTGCCGTCCCCCCTCGACCCGCATCCTCCGATTACAACACACACTGTTGCGCGGTGCTAGTCGATTGCGACATGCAGGAAGCGGTTGAAACATTGGCTTGGGGTGGATGTCACACTGTGCCAAGTCGGCTACGAACGTCAGTGACTCGAAACGGCGGGAGGCCAAGATGGGGTCGATCTGGGAGGCTGTCGGTAGATTCTTTGGGCCGTCGCAGAACGACCGCTTCGCAGCACTCTTGCTCCAGCTTGCCGAGACGGCGGTTGCGTGTGCGGCCCACTTTCGTCAGACGGGTGGCGAGGATGTGTCCGGCATCATCGATTTTGAGCATCGCGGCGACGCCATCGTCGATGGCATCCATGAGCTTTTGGATAACGCCTTCATCCTGCGCTTCGACGTCGCTGACTGCATGCGGCTGACCGATGACTTGGACAATGTCATCGACGGCATGCGCAAAGTTGCCATTCACATCGACATCTACAAGTCGGTTGTCGTGCCACTGCGCCCGGATGCGCTCGAGCTCTTCGCGATCGGAGAGCGAATGATGCTGGGCGTTCGCGATCTGGTGGCGATGCTCTCGGAGCCCAAGCTCTCGCTTGTTCAAGTCCGCGATCGCGCTCGACCCATCGACGATGCAGAGGCAGAGGCGGATAGGCTGGTTGCGGCGGCGGAGCGCAAGCTGGTGGCAGAGTACAGTCCGCCGGGCGCCAATCGGCTCGAATTCCTCGGTTGGGACAAGCTCTATCAGCTCCTCGAGCAAATGACAGACGAGGCCAACCATTGTGCCAAGCTGATCTTGTCGCTGGCGCGCAAGGAGGCCTGAGTGAGCCTCGTCACGATAGCCCTCATCGTAGCCCTGGCCACAGTCCTTGCAGCTGAATTCGTCAACGGCTGGACGGACGCCCCCAACGTCATCGCCACGGTGGTTTCGACTGGCGTGCTCTCACCACGCCTCGCCGTCGTCATGGCCGTGATCTTTAACATTCTCGGAGCGATGGGCGGAACGGCCGTTGCCGCGACGGTCGGGAAGGGGATTGTTGAACCCTCGGCGATGACCCTGCCCGCCATTACAGCTTCAATGCTCAGCATCATTGTTTGGGGAACGCTGGCGGCTCGGCTCGGGATTCCTGTGAGCAAATCACACGCCCTGTTGGCAGGATTGGCTGGCGCCGGATTGGCCGGTGGGGGGTGGGCTGCTCTGCAGTGGACAGGCTGGCAGAAAGTTGGCGTCGGCCTCGTTTGCTCATTGGGCCTGGGCTTCTGCGGAGCGTTCCTTATCGGCAGGCTGGTCATCGCCCTGGCCAGTCGTGCGCGGCCCGCGCCTGCAAGGCGCACCTTCGATCGGCTGCAACTCCTCTCGGCTGCATTCATGGCCTTCAATCATGGGCTCAATGACGGCCAGAAATTCATGGGTGTGTTCGCACTCACCATGCTCGCTGGTGGCGCTACAACGGTGTTTGAAATCCCTTGGTGGGTCATACTGGTTTGCGCGCTGACGATGGGCATCGGTACGAGCTTCGGCGGCTGGAGGATCATCGAGACCGTGGGGATGAAGATGGCGCGCATCACCTCGTGGCAAGGTTTCGCGGCGCAGACATCAGCGGCATTTACAATCTTCGGCGCCTCGCACTTCGGCATTCCTTTGAGCACGACCCATACGATTACGACCGCTATCGTCGGCGCCAGCGCGTCCGTCCGTACCTACGATGTAAGATGGCGAGTTCTGCGCCGGATCGTCCTCGCCTGGTGCGTAACGTTCCCGTTCTGCGCATTGCTCGCTTTCGTAGCAGCACTACTGGCCAACCGACTTCTGGGATGACCACGACTTCCTACTATTGTTCTAAGCGCGAATGGGTTGTTTGGAACCGCGAAGCACTACATAGTGGCGCAATGGAATCTCATCGACAGGTCGCCGCATTGCCAGTGCGGCGCGACAGCCACGGCTCCTTGAGCGTGTTACTCGTGACATCCCGAGACACGCGACGATGGGTGATTCCCAAGGGATGGCCGTGGCCTCATCACGACGACCATGTGGCAGCTGCGGGAGAAGCTCAGGAGGAGGCAGGGGTGCGCGGTCTAGCGCATCCGAAAAGCATTGGTTGTTATACCTATAGGAAGCGCCAAGCCGCGGGCGCAATTGCAGTGCGCGTCAGCGTCTATTTGCTTGAAGTCACTGAAGAGCTCGTCAACTGGCCGGAAGAAGCCGAGCGTCAGCGGGCCTGGTTCGCGCCAATCGAAGCGAGCGCGAGACTTGAGGAGCCTGAACTCCGAGACTTGGTCCAACAAGCCGTTCAACAGCTCGACGTTTGATCAGAAGCTCAGATTTTGTAGCCCATCTCCGCACTGCCTGTCGGTCCGCTCCAAATTAGACCACCGTTGGCAACGCGCCATCGATCAGTTCGGCGAAAACTTCACCCCTGAGCGCTACCTCCATCCTAAAAGAGCTGGAATGCGGTGGTTGAAGGGGAACGCTACCGGTCAGGCACAAGTACGCGGAAGGTGACCGCTTGGCCGGCAGCATCGGCCGTGTGAACATCCGTACGCAATGCGAGCGATCCGAGAGCGACGATTTCACACTCACTGGTCGGGCACAGCCTTTGAACGACGCACATCCGCCAAGTTCAGTAGCGCAAGGGAGCACCCCGAGCGACGCAGATCGCGATTCGCGAAACGCCGCCCTGACGCTCGCGCTGACCTTGCCCGGGGATACGCTGCTTTACCTCCTTCTTCCGCTTTACGCGGCGTCATTCGGCGTGACGCTCCCCGAGGCCGGGGTGCTGCTCGCGGCCAACCGGCTTATCCGCATTGCCGGATATGGGTGGGTAGCCCGTTTCTATGCCGCGCGCGGCCCGCGCGCGGCGTGCACAGTGGCGGCGGTTGGAGCCATTCTCTCCACCCTTACTTATGCCGCGTTGTCGGGTGTCTGGCTCCTGCTTCTTGGGCGGCTAGTCTGGGGACTGTCATTCGCCGCCATGAACATTGCCAATCAGGCGTTGCCGACGACAACCATGGAAGGCGCCGTGAGGCGCACGGGTCGAGCGCGTGCGATCATCGCTGTGGGCCCGACATTGGGCCTGTGGTGGCGCGATCCTGGCGCAGTACTTCGGCCCTCGCTGTACTTTCATGATATTGACGGGCGTAACATGCCTCGCGCCCATTTTTGCGGTTCGTGTTTCTGCACATCGGGAGGCCATGACACGGCGCGCGCCGCGCTTTGAGTGGCCTGGCGCCATCAGCACGTGGTCCTTCTCCATGGGTCTGACGCTGGATGGTCTTTTCATGTTTGGACTGGGCCTGTTGGCAGCAGCGAACCATCCAACCGGTGCGGTACTGGCGGCAGGCCTTGCCATGTCGTTCCGCTATGCAAGCGAGGTCGCCCTATCGACCGCAGGGGCCAGTCTCGCCGAGCGTTTTGGAGGCCGCTTTGTCCTTGTCGTCATGTCATTGTTGGCAGCCGTTGCACTGGCTCTGCTTGGAAGCACGGGGCCGTGGCTTTGGACCGGCGTGCTTTCAGCCATCGTCCTGCGGGCGCTCATTCAGCCGTTGGTCGCACCTCTCGTTGCCGAGGCGCACCCGGGGCCAGCGCGCGTTCCCGCGCTGGCTCGTCAGGCGGTCTGGCGGGATATTGGTGCCGGAACGGGGCCATTGGTGGCCGGCTTCGTGCTTTCGGTTGCTCCACCGGGGCTACTCCTTGCTGTCGCCAGCCTGCTGCTTGTTCCCAGATCATCTGCTCGTGACACGTCAAGTTAGATTTGCTGTGCGACCAGCATCGTGCCAACGTTGGCGCTGAGCACGCGGCCCTAGCGAACCGGAACGCCTTGCACAAGCAAGCGTTTTTCATGCTGCTGTTTGTTTGCGCACCAGACAGAAGGAGTTGGCGATGCGCACTCTGCTGTTGGCTTGTGTCCCTGTCCTTACGCTCACCACTGGTACCGCTTGGTCGAAAGACCGTCCCGTCACGGATGACGAGAAAGTGAAGCTTGTGGCCGCCGTGACAGCTCAGGGATGCTCCGGCGGGAAAATGGAGTTTGATGACGACGGTCACTATGAAGTTGACGAGGTCACATGCAATGACGGGCGCAAGTACGACCTAAAGTTCGACACCGCCTTCAAACTGATCAACAAGAAGCTCGACGATTGATTCGGTGAGCATTGACCGTCGCGACCTTGGGTCGCTGTCGCCACGCCCCTCGCCGACTAGCGTGCCACTCTCCGGGTACTGCCTTTAGCCCAATTTGGCATCTGTCAAAGCGGAGACGCGCTCATGCGAAAACATGCTCACAACCGGCTTGCCGCCCTGAGTATTGCCGTGCTCTTGGCTTTGCTTGGAGCATCCGCGACAGCCCAAACCCGCACGCAACTGAAAGTCTATTCAACGCTGGAGCCCGAGAACATCGCCGAGTTCAAGCGTGCCTTTGAGAGCGACAATCCCGACGTCGACATCGTCTGGCTTCGCGACAGCACCGGCGTACTTACCGCGCGCATCTTGGCCGAGGGGGAGCGGCAGCACGGGGATGCTATCTGGGGCCTCGCAGTCACCTCGGTTGCGAAGTTCAGAAGCTGGGATTGCTTGAGCCGTATGCGCCGGCAAACCTAGCCCAGATCCGACCCACGTTCCGCGACAAGGCTACGCCGCCTTCCTGGGTCGGGATGGAAGCCTGGGTCGCCGCGATTTGCTTCAACGCAATCGAGGCGCGCAAGTTGGGGCTGCCCACGCCCAACTCGTGGCTCGATCTCACCGCTGCGGTGTATCGTGGCCAGATAGTCATGCCCAACCCGACCTCGTCTGGCACCGGGTATTTCCACGTCTCGGCCTGGATCCAGCTGTTCGGCGAGGATCGCGCTTGGAGTTTCATGGATGCGCTCAACCAAAATGTTGCCCACTACGAGCATTCAGGCACAAAGCCCTGTCGGCTCGCTGCCGTCGGCGAGTTTGCCATCGGCATTTCATACGAACTTGCCGGCGCGTCGCTGAAACAGAAGAACGCGCCCATCGAAGTGCTTCTGATGAAGGAGGGGGGCGGCTGGGACATGGATGTGGCGGCAATACTCAAGGGCACGCCGAAGCTTGAGGCTGCGAAGCGGCTCATGGACTTCGCGTCGAGCCGCAAGGCCAATGAGGTCTATGCCAAGTTCGTCTCACAGGTGGCGATCGACGGAGTGGCCCGCCGGATTCCCCACTACCCGGAGGGGGTTGCGGCCTCCATGATCAAGAACGACCTCGAGTGGGCGTCTGAGAACCGCGATAGGATACTGTCCGAGTGGACCCGTCGGTACGCGACGAAGAAGGCCCCGTGAGCTGCCGCGGCACAAGCCAGCCAACCTGCGGGAAACGTTGCGGCCGGACTTCAAGGATGGCTCCCGTCGCGCCCTTCGATCGTTATGGTGACCCACAAAGGAGGCGGTAAGATCGCGGTCTGGCCCACGGCGCCGAAGTTTTCGACCGCGCAGGCACTGGACGCGCACCTCCAGCACATGCTCAGGATCGCAAAGTAAAGAGCAAGGTCGCGCAGAAGACCTGGAGGGGCGTCTTGGCCGAAGTGGAACTGCGGTCGGTGACGAAGAGCTGGGGCGCCGAGCCTGCGGTCGACGGCGTGAGCTTCCTACTGCGGAAAGGCGCACTTGCGGCACTGCTGGGTCCATCGGGCTGCGGCAAGTCGACGACGCTCCGGCTTATCGCGGGCCTTGAGGCCGTGACGTCAGGTTCGATTCTGATCGGCGGCAGTGACGTTACCAGCCTGGCCCCGGCGAGCCGCAATGTTTCGATGGTGTTCCAATCGTATGCCCTCTTTCCGCATCTGTCCGTCGCGGAAAATATTGTGTTCGGCCTCAAGGTGCGCAGGGTTCCGCACGCGGTGCGGACGGCGCGCTTGCAGCGGGTTGCGGACATCCTAGGGCTAGGCAAGCTGCTGGATCGCAAGCCTTCGCAGCTCTCCGGTGGGCAGCAGCAGCGCGTGGCGCTAGGCCGCGCCATTGTCGCTGAGACCCCGGTCTGCCTCATGGATGAGCCGCTTTCCAATCTCGACGCTCAGCTGCGCGTTGAGATGCGCCGCGAAATCCGGGCGCTTCAACAGCGACTCGGCATCACCATGCTGTACGTCACCCACGACCAGCTCGAAGCCATGACCATGGCGGATCAGGTGGTGCTGATGCGATCGGGGCGGGTCGAACAGGATGGGCCGCCTGCGGAGTTGTACGAGCGGCCGGTCAGTATCTTCACGGCGCGCTTCATCGGCACGCCTCCGATGAACGTTCTGCCGGCGCCCGCGATAGGAGAGGCCTGGGAGAAGCTGAAATCGGCGGCCCCCAACCGGCACTCGCCGGACGGGCTGGCGCTCGGTGTGCGAGCCGAAGATGCGCGCCTTGCGCCTTCGGGCCTCGCCGCGCGCGTCGTTGCGGTCGAATACCTGGGCGCGGATTCCCTGATCGGCACCCGCATCGGCGATGCGCCGTTCGTGCTACGCCTGCCCGGCCGACCCCCGGTGAAGCCAGGAGAACAGGTATCGGTTGCATGGGACGCTGGCGCGGTGCACTGGTTCGATGCAACAACGGGTCTACGCATCCGCTGAGACAAGAACACACGGCCGATCCGGTCGCACGGAGGGGCAAAACCAGGGAAGGAAAGACGATGAGGAGACGTGAATTTCTGAAAGGAGCGGCAGCAGCGGCGGGTATCGGTATGGCGAAGCCGGCGATCGCGCAAGGCAGCACCGAAATCTCGTTCTACTATCCCGTCGCCGTCGGCGGACCCATTACCAAGCTGATCGACACGCTGGCCGCCGATTTCGAGAAGGAAAACCCCAGCATCAAGGTGAAGCCGATCTATGCCGGCACCTATCAAGAGACCATCGTCAAGGCGCTTACCGCGCATAAGAGCGGCAATCCCCCCACAACCTCGGTGTTGCTGTCGACGGACATGTTCACTCTGATCGACGAAGACGCCGTCGTTCCCATCGATGACTTCATCAAGACCGATGCCGACAAGAAATGGCTTGATAGCTTTTTCCCGGCCTTCATGCTCAACAGTCAGACGGGCGGCAAGACGTGGGGCGCGCCCTTTCAGCGCTCAACCGTCGTCCTTTACTGGAACAAGGACCTGTTCAAGGAGGCAGGCCTTGATCCCGAAAAAGCGCCGGCGAATTGGGCCGAGCAGGTAACCTTCGCGCAGAAGTTGACCAAATCGGACAGCTCGGGCGCTACGCAGTGGGGCATTCAGGTGCCGTCCTCCGGCTTCCCCTATTGGCTGTTCCAGGGCTTTACGACTCAGGCCGGCGGCATCCTCATGAATGCGGATGGCAACCGCACCTTCTATGACAAACCCGAGATCGTCGAAGGTCTGAGCTATTGGGTCGAACTGTCGCGCAAGCACAAGGTGCATCCCACAGGCATCGTCGAGTGGGGCACCACGCCCAAGGATTTCTTCGAGAAGAAGACTGCCATGATGTGGACCACAACCGGCAACCTCACCAACGTCCGCAACAATGCGAAATTCCCCTTCGGGGTTGCCATGCTCCCGGCCGGCAAGCGGCGCGGCAGCCCAACTGGTGGCGGCAACTTCTACATCTCGAAGAAAGCTCCCCGCGCGCAGCAGGAGGCGGCATTCCAGTTCATCCGCTGGGTCACGACGCCTGAGCGCGCAGCGCAATGGTGCGTCGACACGGGGTACGTGGCGGTCCGACCCGATGCGTTCGAGACGGCGGCCCTGAAGAAATACGTGGCCGACTTTCCACCGGCGGCCGTCGCGCGCGATCAGCTGCCATTCGCCGTTGCCGAGCTTTCCACGCATGAGAACCAGCGCGTGACGAAAGCGCTCAATGATGGCCTGCAGGCGGCCCTGACCGGCACCAAATCTCCGGAGCAAGCAATGAGGGACTCCCAGGCCGAAGCCGAACGAATCCTTTCCCGGTATCGGTGATCTCGCGCTGGGGGTCGGCGAATTGCCTCCGGCCCCCGTAAACCGCACCCATGCACCGTTTCTCGTCCACCATCCACGGCTGGCTCCTGCTGCTCCCAGCGATGGCGCTGCTGGTGTTGTTCACGCATTGGCCTGCGCTAGCGACCCTTATCGACAGCTTCTACTCGACGCCGCGGCAGCGCCGGGCGCCTGTGTTCGTCGGCTTGGAGAACTATCGCGTGATTGTCGACGACCCGGTCTTCTGGCAGGCCCTGTCGAACAATCTTTGGTTCGCGCTCGGCACTATTCCCGTCTCGATCGGTCTTGCACTGCTGATGGCTCTTTGGGTCAATGACCGCATCGCTGGCCGAACGATCGTGCGCATGGCCTACTTTACGCCCACCGTGCTGCCGATGATCGCGGTCGCCAATATCTGGCTCTTCTTTTACACACCGCAATACGGATTGCTCGCACAGGTTCTCTCGGCTTTCGGCGGGTCTTCGCAGAATTGGCTAGGCTCCAAGGACACGGCTCTCATTTGCGTCACGATCGTGGCGATCTGGAAGGAAGCCGGCTTCTTCATGATCTTTTATCTCGCGGCTCTACAACAGATACCGCCGAACCTCGGCGAGGCCGCCGCACTCGAAGGCGCCTCACGCCTCTACTTTTTTCGGCGCGTGCAGTTCCCGCTGCTCATGCCGACGACACTGTTCGTGCTCGTCAACGCGGTGATCAATGCCTTCCGCATGGTCGACCACATCATCGTCATGACGCGCGGCGGCCCCGACAACGCGACGTCGCTGCTGCTGTTCCGAGTCTATGAGCTGGGGTTCAGCTTCTGGGACACGGCACTGGCGGCAGCGATGACGGTGGTGCTGCTGGTCGGTCTCGCCTTGCTGGCGCTCGGCCAGTACGTCTTCCTTGAAAAGCGGATCCACTACCGGTGACAAAAGAGGCCGACAGCAGTCCTTACGCGCCGCGAGGCGCTGCATGGGTGCTCGAGACCGGCGCGGCCTGGCTGCTCGCTTTTCTGTGGATCCTGCCGCTGCTTTATGCCGTGTGGACGGCCTTCCATCCGCCGGAATTTTCAGCGCGCTTTACGCCGCTGGCTCCGCTGACTCTGGAGAACTTCTCCAGGGCTTGGGCCGCGGCGCCTTTCGCGCGCTATTTCCTCAACACGTTCATGCTTGTCACGCTGATCCTTGGCTCCCAGCTCGTCTTGTGCACGCTGGCAGCCTATGCCTTTGCGCGCCACACGTTTCCCGGTAGCGGCATCGCCTTTGCCCTCGTGCTCGCGCAGCTCATGATCATGCCCGATGTGCTGATCGTCGAGAACTACAAGACCATGAACAAGCTCGGCATCCTCGACTCCATTCCAGCCATCGCCTTGCCCTATGTGGCCTCGGCCTTCGGTGTATTTCTATTGCGGCAGACCTTCAAAACCGTGCCGAAGGAGCTGGACGATGCTGCGCGTGTGGAGGGCGCCGGTTCGCTGCAGACATTGCTCAGGGTCTATGTACCGCTGGCAAAGCCGGTCTATCTCGCCTACGGCTTGGTGTCCGTCAGCTACCACTGGAACAACTTCCTTTGGCCCCTCATCGTGACCAGCTCGGTGGAGTCCCGGCCATTGACCGTTGGCCTGCAGGTCTTCTCTTCCACCGATCAGGGCATCGACTGGTCGATCATCTGCGCCGCGACGCTCTTGACCTCCGCGCCGCTGCTCATAGCCTTCCTGCTCTTCCAACGGCAGTTTGTGCAAAGCTTCATGCGCGCAGGAATTCGCTGATATCTGGCGACAGCACCGACCCAGTTCACTGTGGCGCTTCAATCGACGCAGTTGCGATCGCGCCGGTGCCTTCGGCGTGCGCTAGGTCCGCAAATCGCATTAATCGGCAACACGGGGCGGCATGCTACGTGCGACCACAATTCACGGAAGCCCGGCACAATACCGACGGGTGCGTGCCTGCCCACTGAGGTCGAATGGCCAAAATCCACTCCCACTTTGCTGCGGTGCATGAGTCCGTAGCTGTGCAGGTTCTCGGACGCCTGCATGACGACCCTATCCACACGCGCCGACGGCAGGCGTCCGAGAAGCGCCAAGGCACGAAATCGCGGGAGGTGGAGCGGCGTCGGCGCAGCGCGCTATGGGGAATTAGCCCCAGCGGGCATTGTCGCGATGGTCGATTTTGGGGAGCAGCAGTTGGCGGGACCGACCGGTTTGGGGGCACTGAGGGTGTCTGGACGTCCCGAAAGAGGGTTGAGCCATTGCTTGGCGGTTGCTTTCGAGCAGGGGTTAAGGTCGACAAGGCGAGCGAGGGCGCCGTCGGTCCATGACCGTCGTGCGAGGCGGGCGGCTTTGCGGCGAACAATCCGAGCAAGCGTCATGACGTGTCGATCCTGATTGGCGTCGGCCGGTACTTCGGCTCGCACCCGGGTGCGAAGACCTCGATGACAATCATGCAGCCGCCGCAGCGGGGACAGGGGCAGGGCAACACGCGGGGCTCGTCCGACCCAGCCGCCGTCTGCTCCTTAGGCTCGACGACGGGAGGCGCAGCGCCGAGCAACTCGCGGGCACGGGCGATATTGGCGGCGCGATTGCCAGTGGCGAACAGACCGTAGTGGCGGATGCGGTGGAAGCCTTTGGGCAGGACGTGCAAGAGGAACCGCCGGAGGAACTCGTCAGCTGAGAGCGTCATGGTCTTCCATCGGTCCGGTCCGTCGATCCGGTAATCCTTCCAGCGGAAGGCGATGCCGTTGTCGTCGGCCGAGACGAGACGGCGATTGGAGATGGCAACGCGGTGGGTGTAGCGCGAGAGATAGCGCAGGACCTGCTCGGGTCCGCCGAACGGGTTCTTGGTGTAGACCACCCAATCGATGTTGCGCAGCGGGGCGAGGAAGCGCTTGAAGGCTCGTCTATCGGCGAGCGCCGCGTGGTCGCCGA
>Ga0209382_10005387_pt1 | contig 16675 bp, 13 predicted proteins | sample SoiMetdeltSBSDD5_FD_187599 | JGI IMG/M metagenome (GOLD analysis project Ga0209382, IMG submission 187599) | Bulk soil microbial communities from a Populus tree surrounding site in Tennessee, USA - Soil MetaG P. deltoides SBSDD5 (SPAdes) (version 2) | ecosystem: Environmental > Terrestrial >...
TATCGAATGCGACTCGTCTTCTGGGCCGCCAAGCGATGCGCGCGGTCGGGAGCCGACCTCTCGCACTTGCGGAACGCGCTCGCTGACTATCGAAAGACGCTCGAAGCCTGGAACGACAATCTGAACCGCACCCTGGCTTTGGTCGAGACGTTCTTCGGCGGCGCCGTCAGAGGGGAGCTCGAGGACCACGTCTACTACGAGTACAGCGCGATCGGGAGAGCCCTCGACCAGTTCGTGCGGGATGTGTCGGTTTCCGATCGCGAGGACGTGCCCGTGCCGCAAATAGGGGGACGACTGACGTGGTTGAGCCGCGAGGTCTACTCCCTGAACCTGAAAATGCTCCAGCTCATGCAGCAGGACAAGCTCGGAGCGTCTGCGCCGGGCGCGGCGCCGTCGCGACCGAATCCGACGCCGCTCCTTCAATTCGGCAGTGAGGGAAGCGCGGTTCTGGAGCTCCAGGGAGCGCTTCACCGCGCCGGTCACTTCCACGAGCGAATCGACGGAGGCTTCGGTAGGAAGACCGAGGAGGCGGTACGGGCATTTCAGCGGGCAGTCGGACTATCTGACGACGGCGTGGTGGGCACTGCGACCTGGACCGCGCTCACGTCTGGCGGCTCGATGCCGATCGGAGCTCCAACGCACACCGCCCAAGACGGCTAAGGGGTGTGACTTTTCAGCTCAGCCGATGACGAATTGGAGACCGACCTGTGTCTCGAGCGTCGCGCTCAGCGCGTGCAACGACACGCTCCACGTCTGATCTCCGACTATTCCGTCGACCCCGACGTGACCCCACTTCTGAAACGCCTCGACCGAAGCTCGGGTGTTGGGGCCGAAGTCGCCGTCGACCGCGCCAGGGCCCTTGCCCCACACGTCCGAGCCATTTTTGAGCACGGTCTGGAGGTGACGAACGACCGCGCCACTGGACCCCTCACTCAGCGTCGGCATGGGACCGCCGTCCGGCAGAGCGTGCCACGTCGCCGGGCCGACGATGCCATCGACGGCCAGATTGGCCCCCTTTTGGAACAGCTTTATCGCCTTCTCGGTCTCGGCTCCAAAGATGCCGTCAACGACGAGTCCGGTATTGGGAGTCCGGCGCACGCCTCGTTGCGCCCGACGCACCACATCCCCGGTATCGCCCCGACGGACGGTTGGTTGACCCGGATTCGCCATGAATGCTCCCCTCGCTCGCCGTAGCGATTATTGCACTCGCCATCCGCTCCCGCGAGCGGCTTTCCTATCCCCCGACACGCATCACAGGGTGTCATTCCCAACGAACCGCCGGATCTCAGTCTCGATGAACCGGATCAGTCGGCAGCGAACTTCATGACCCAGAAGTCGTTCCCCGCCGAGCCACTGGCGAATGGGCCTACGGCAACCTCGTGGTCGACTACTAGCGATGGCCCACGCTCGGGTCATCCGGGCGGGCGAGGCGTCGATGGTCGGCCTGGCGGCGTTCACCACGCAGCCGAGAAAACAGGCCGACACGCGCCCGAACTGCCTCCGTCACCTCGCCAGCTACCTCTTGCTCCACGGCAGCGACTGTCCGCTTCCAGATGCGATTGGAAACGTTTGGCGACTGCAGATCTATTTCGTCGAACGTGCGGCGGATCCTTTCGACGCACTCTCTCAACTGCGGCTCCGAAGGTGGCGTCGCTTGAAGCTCCGTGATCCAGTGGACCAGGGCTCCGTACCGACGGCCCACGCGCCGATGCGCCTCGACCCGCTCGCCGTACTTGAGATAGGTCTTCAGCCCGATTAGAGAGGCTGATAGCAAGCTCACGGACCCCACAGCCACTCGGATCCCCGTGGCCACCGAGTCTTGCAGTGTCGCGAAGATGCTGCTGCTGACGATCGCAGCGAGGATGGTGGCCGTCCCGCCCAGCCAGAAATTGCGCCAGGTGAGGCTGTGCACTGCATGTAGGTGAGCGTCCATGAGCATGGTGATTCGAACGCGCCAGTACTCCAGCAGGTCGTCGATCGTCTTCAGCGGAGGTCGCGGAGTGTCTTTGGCTTCGTGGCCCATCGCATTGACCTCACGGGTCGACATCACGCTGAGCACCGGGCAAAAGCGTCCTCCCGTGCCATGTCCAACCCAACGCTGCCGCATCGAGAGTGCCACTCCCGCTCTCGCCCGTCAAGCCATGAAACCCTTATCCCATATCCCCAGCGGTATCCACGGGGTATAGGGCCGCCCGAACCTCTACTCCCGCAGGCCGGCGGTTTTGAGGGCATTCGCACGGGTCCAGAAGACTTGACGTCTGGTAATCAGGCCGTCCGCGAACCAGACGATCTGCCAGGTGCGGTATTCAAACGGCAGGCCGCTGCCCCTACGGCGCGCTTTGAGGACCACTGCGATGAAGACCCGGTCATCACCCAAGTCCGCCATCTGCTCGATCTCGGTACGGAAGCCCCCCTCCGTGTTTTCCGACATCAGCGCGATCCACTCTCGCACTCCCGCCCGCCCGCGGTACAGCTCACCAATCCCGGAGATACCTTCGAGGGCCTCCCATACGACATCAGGGCTTAGGAAGGCCACCAAGGCGTGGTAGTCCCGGCGGTTGAGAGCGTCGATGGCCTTCCGTGCCAGCGCCACGTTCTCCTCCGACATTGCCTACGCAGTATCTCGCGGCAGCAGCTCGCTCGCTCATCCTCACCCAAGATCTTCGGCAAGAGGTTCCAATAGGTCGGCGCGGGTGTTCGATTTCAGACCCGCTTCTCGCCGATCGCCTTTACCCCTCGGGTTATCTTTCGCCGAGGCGTCGAGAGGAGGTAGGGAATGAAGGTCATAGGAATCGTCATCTGCGGGGCGCTGGCGCTGGCGGTCGCCGTGCCGACGGGGGCCATCGCTCGGAGCGGGCACAAGACGCAGGTGGTCTGCGTCAGCCAGCACAACGCCAAGCCCGTTTACCGGGTGACGCCGAGGCGGTGCACGTTCCACGAGCGCGGCAAGCCGCAGGCGGAGGCGTTCTACGTGCGCACCAAGCGCGACCGCTGGGATGTCTGGCACCGCACTCACGCGCGGGGCAAGGGCAAGAACATCGCGAGCATGGGCGCGAAGTCCCGCGTTCGGATCAGGCTCAAGGATCCCGTCAAGCGCTGCGGTCATCGCGTCTTCTCCAAGGCCCGCTTCAACTTCCCTGGCCAGGGGTCGGGGGGCACGATGAAGCTGGACCTCTGTGCGTAGCGCGAGTCCTGGTCGCTAGCAGTGAACCCCGGCGGCGCTCATCGCGTCGTCGGGGTCGTTGAACCACTGGAACCGGATCACCTTGCCGTCGCGGAGCGTCCACACGTAGCCCTGGCGGCGCTCGACGTCGGCGCCGCTGCCGCGCCCGCGGCCGCGCAGAGTTGCGAGGACGACCACTCGGTCGTCAGCATCCAGGATCTCGTCGATATCCACGCCGACTCCCTCGAAGGTGTCCGAGACGGCATCGACCGCGCCGGCAAAGGCGTCAAGACCGCGGTGCGTCCCCCGCTCGACCGCGTCCGGCGGGTTAACCCATTCGATCTCGGGATCGAGCAGTCCCGACGGGACCGGTGAGCCCTCCTTCTCCCAGACCGCGTATATCCGCCGGACCGCATCGACGTTCTCCTGCGACACTGCGATCAGTATCGCGCGATCGACCGGTCCTAACAGTCACATGGCCTATGCGCCCACCACGCGCCATCTGCTTCGCGCGAAGGATCTTGCCGATGCGCGCTACTTCGAGTCCCTGGACGTAAACGACATGGCGCGTGCCGCCGGGCTGTCGCGCGCGCACTTCAGCCGGGAGTTCCGGCGGGCGTTCGGCGACCCGCCCCACGCGTACCTGCTCACGCGGCGGCTCGAGCGCGCCGCGGCGCTGCTTCGGAACACCGATCGCTCCGTGACCGACGTCTGCCTCTCGGTCGGGCTCCGGAGCCTCGCATCGTTCACGACGAGCTTCACGCGCGCCTACGGGGTGAGCCCCACTGCCTATCGCGCGAGCTTCCCGCCGGCCTCCCACCGGGCCCGGATCCCGTGGTGCGTGCAGCGCGCCTACGGGCGGCCGCGATACAGCACGTTTCGATAAGCGAGCGGCGGCTCGCCGGGCTAGCTTCCGGCGTCGACTACACGACCTCGATCGAAGGAGGACACAGTGATCAAGATCTCCACCGCGCAGCTCTGGGTCGACGACCAGGACGAGGCGCTCGAGTTCTGGACGCAGAAGATCGGCATGGAGGTGCGCTCGGACGTGACGCTCCCGGAGCTGGGCGACTTCCGTTGGCTCACCGTCGGGCCCGCCGGTCAGCCGGATACCGCGATCGTGCTGATGGCGATCCCGGGTCCGCCGGTGATGGACGGCGAGACGGCCGAGCAGGTGCGGAACCTCATGGCGAAGGGGTTCGCGGGAACCATCTTCCTGACCACCGACGATGTTCAGTCCTCGTACGAGGAGCTGAAGGGCCGCGGCGTCGAGTTCAGCGAGGAGCCGGAGGAGCGCCCGTACGGCATCGACTCGGGCTTCCGCGACCCGGCCGGGAACTCGGTACGGCTGACCCAGCCGCGAGAGGATCTCGCTTAGGTGGTGCGCCGAGGGGCGAGCCGAGAAGACTGCCGAGCAGGGACTGCGAGGCGGCTTTAGCCCCCGACCCACGGACGGGGAAGGGTCTTCTCGGCACGCCCCTCGGCGCGCCTCCGCATCAGTCGCCGGGCTTTGCGTCCTTCGGCGCGTAGCGGTGGTGGATCGCCAGGGTGTTGCCGTCGGGATCCTGGAAGAAGGTCTGGAGGCAGACGCCCGAGTCGATCACGTTGCCCCTGAACTCGACCCCGCGTGACTCGAGCTCGGCCTTCGCGCCCTCGAAGTCGTCGACGTGGAACTCGATCGGGTGGTTGTTGGTGTGAAATTCGACGCCGAAGGCGTCCGACTGCATCACAGCGATCGTGAGGTTTCCGGTCTCGAACTCGCCGGCGGGCATGTCGCCCCAGCGCTTGCCGAACGGCAGGCCGAGGGTGTCGCCATAGAACTTCGCGGCGCGGTCGTAGTCCCGGGTCGAGACGGTGATGAAGTCGACGCCGTTCAGGGGGCCGGATACTGCGGGCATTCCGCTATCTCCTTTGCGTTGGGGACGGCGGAGAGTCTGCCACGCGGCGTCAGTGGCTGGGGCCGGTGGCCCCACTGGGACCGTGGCCGCCGCCGGCCGGCTCGGCGGAGCTCGAGGCGTGCTTCGGGACCTTCGGGTTGGAGATCTTGTTGAGCTGCTCCATCACCTGCCCCCACTCCGACGGCGAGAGCATCTGCGCGAACTGGTGGTCGAGCTTGCCCGGGGCTCCGAGCGAGTCCAGAAAGTCGTTCATCTGACGACCCTCCGCGGTCTCCTTGCCCTCGGTGTAGTGGTCGTGCGCCAGCGGGACCCCCGCGGCGTCGGCGAAGCCGATCTCGATCGAGCTCCCTGGGTAGAACGTCGCGATCTGCTGCCCGGCGACGACCTGGTCCCCGGCCTTCACCGTGGGCTTGAGCCCCTCGTAGACAAAGATGATCTTGCCCGCCTGTGGGCCGTTGATGAGTCGGTAGAGGACGCCCTGGCCGGCAGGGCCCGCGCCGCCGTTCGGCCAGCCCGACGCGCCTATGCGCAGGATCTCGGCGTCGCCGATCGCGTTTATCGGCCCCTTGCCGACGTAGTCGACGCCCTGGTCGATCCGGCCCTTGACCGCGTGGGGGAACGGGTTCTGGTAGCCGGAGTCGGTGAGCGACGTGAAGCCGATGTCGATGACGTCCCCGTCCTTGCCCGACGCTCGCTGGCTGACCGAGCCGGGAAGGTCCTCACCCGAGGTCACCCGCGCCGGCTCCATGACGCCCTGCTGTTTCAGCACGGTCTTGATCAGCTCATCCGCGACCCCGCTCGCCCGATTCCCGGAGAGCGGCAGCCCGTCGACCTTCGAGATCTCCATCGCGTCGCCGTCCCTGTGCTGCGTGGCCGCCTCGGATTGGTCCTTGCGGTCGACGCCGCACTCGAGCGAGGTGATCTGCAGCCGGAAGCCGTTGTCGGCGAGGAAGTTCATCGTCGCGAGCACGCGGCGGTCGATCTTGCCCTTGCGGATATCGAGCTGACCGCACCGGTAGATCTCGATCCGCGGGTCCGCGAGCGCCTGCTTGGCAAGCGCCGTCGAGGGCATCATCAGATCGCTGATCGCGTCGCTCGGCCGGCTGGTCTGCTGGAGCGGGTTCTGGCCGGCGCTGTAGATCGCAGTGTCGTGGAGCAGCTGCCAGCCGTCGAGGATCGGCTTGGGATCCACGGTTCCCTTGCCGATGCCGGTGGGCTGGATCGCGAAGTTGATGTGCGGAGCGAGGTTGCCGCCGTTGCCCACGCGACCGAGGAGGGTGCCCGCGCTGACGTGCGATCCCTGCTGGAGCCCTTCACCCGCTGGGTGGGGCCGCGAGCGGCTGGGCGAGGCCATGTCGTCCGCCGTCGCCGTCAGCAGGTTGGGCTGGAGCTGGCCGAAGAGCGTGGCCTGGCTGACGTTGTGTGGCCGGGCGGGAAGCGCGTAGAGGCGCCGCCGGTCCGGCTGGCTTCCCGAGGCCTCCGGCTTGGCCGCGGACTTGGAGTCGCCCTCCGCCTTCGAGTCGCGCCCCGCCGCCTTCGGTTTCTCGGAGCTCTGGTGCTTCGAATTCGAGCTCGGCTGCTTTGCCTTTGACCCGGACTTGTCGTTCCGGCCGCTTCCCTGCTTTCCGCGGTCACGGCTCTCGGACGCCTGCTTCTTGGCCGGTCGAATCGAGCCGAGCTTCCAGTAGATGAAGTTGTTGCCGTAATCGTCCTGGAGGACGATGTAGTTGCCGAGCTTCTTGTTGTGACCGATCAGCTTGATCGTTCCGTCACTCGCGGCGACGACCGGAGCGCCCTCGTGGGAGAAGATCTCGATGCCTTGGGCTGAAGTCGAGGTCGAGACAGCTCCGTGCAACAGCTGGACGTGGTTGATCTCCGAGGGCGCGGAGAACGGCCGGTAGAGGCCAACGCTACGAAGCTGGGCGTCGGTCACGGAGGCGACCGAATCGCGCGTCGGGGCACCGACGCCGATGTCCGCCGCCATGCCCTTCGTGTGCGGGTCGTCCGCGAAACCGCCGACGGCGACCGAGTGAGCGGGCGAGCGATAGCCCGAGATGACGTAGACGGGCTTTCCGATCTCGGCCGCGAGCGCGGAGAGAGCCTCCCTGATCTGCGGCTCCTGGCCCACCTCCATGTTGACCCCGGGGTTCAGATGAACCGGCCCGCCGCCGAACCTCGCGCTCGCCTTGCTCGGTGAAGGCGCGGTCAGACCGCCCGCCTTCGGATCGAAGACCGGCGAGCCACCCGTAGGCTGGGCGTAGCGGGACTGTGCGGCGATCGGGAACTGGTCGCCCGTCGTGAGTCCGGTGAGCGAGCCGATCAGGCCGTCCGGGAGCTTCCCGTATTGCTGTGCCGCGAGGAGGACCTCGTCGACATACCAGGTCGCGTGGTTGTAGGCGAGGAGCGCGCCGCGGATGTCGGTATCGCCCCCGTTGGCCTGGAGGTAGCGTGCCGCGGAGCAGATGGCATCGACCGGGTTGTAGGGATCCGCCTTGCCATCCCCGTTGGCGTCGGTCCCATACGCCTGCCAGGTGGAGGGCATGAACTGCATCCAGCCGACCGCGCCCGCGCTGGAGACGTTGAGGTTGGTGCCGAATGCGGTCTCGATCTTGTTGACCCCGGCGAGCACCTCCCACGGGATCCCGTACTGACTCCCGCAGGCCTGGTAGATCGGCAGCAGGAACGGCGGGATCTCGAACTGGCCGACCAGGAAGCTCGGCGTGCCGAGCGGCGAGGTGTGCGGGCTCGCGATGCTCATGGTGGGATTCGACGTCGTCGGGACGCCGTTCGGCTTCCGCTGTGGCGAGCGCGGAATCGCATTGGGATGCCGGGGGAGCGCGGTGCCGCCGTTGCCCCCGTGGCGGCCCTTGCCGCCACCGCTCCCGCCGCGCCCGGACGATCCGCCAGGGCCCGCGGCGCCCCCCGACCCGGAGGTCGTGGTGGTGGTGCCCGTGGGTGTGGTCCCCGTGGTCCCGGTCGTGCCGGTCGTGCTCGTGCCCGTGGTGCTCGTGCCGGTGGAGGTCGTCCCCGGCACGACGCTCGAGGTGCTCGGGACGGTGCCCGACGTGCTCGGGACGGTGCCCGACGTGCTCCCGCCCCCGGTCGCGCCGCCGACGGTGCCGGTCACGCTTCCGGTCGCGCCGCCGACGGTGTTGCCGGCGGTGCCGGTCACGCTTCCGGTCGCGCCGCCGACGGTGTTGCCGGCGGTGCCGGTCACGCTTTGGGTTGCGCCGCCGACCGCTCCGCCGGTGAGCCCACCGGCGGTCGCGTTCACGGCACCCGTCAGCGTCGCCGCCATCGCGACGACGATGCCCAAACAGACAAGTTGCTTCCTTCGCACCTCTCCCGTCCCTCCGTGGCGACCCGTCCAAGGCGCCGTATGCCAAGGCCAGTACCCAGGCGTTCTTAACCTAAAACGCCAACCTGTGCGCCAGTTCCCCCATGAATTGGCCGATTAGCCAGGATCGGGAGTTGCGCGCCAGACTCAGAGTGGGTTGAGCAGAGCCCAGCCTCATCCCCTAGGCCGGGCTCCGCTCGTCAGGCCGGGGAGGCTACGCCGACGGTCTCCCGGCGATTGGGGTAGCTATGGACGATCGCGGTTCGGCGGCACTGGTGGCCGCGCTCGCGCCAAGCAGGGCGACGGCATCACCGCGCTTCGCGAAGACCGGGACGCTTCGGTCGATGGCCGTCAAGTACAGGAGCTTCCGGACCTCGCCGCGACCGGCAACGACGGCCATCGCCTTTCCGTCTGCGGCGAGCGCCGAGTGGGTGCGAAGCACGAACGCCAAGGCGGTCGAGTCGATGAACGGACAGGCCGAGAGATCGAGCACGAGATGACGCCCCTTGGCGACCGCAGTCCCGACGGGTTCCGCGAGTTGCTCAACGGTCGCGATGTCCAGCTCGCCCTCGATCGAGACGATCAACCCGCCCTTGCCATCGATCGGTGTGGTGCTGACCTGGAAGTCCACGCGGCCCTCCTCTCATGATCCTCCATTGAGAAGCCCGCGAGTCGAGCCCGGTCAGGCACCGGCTGGTTCTTCGGCCGGCAGCCTACACCGTTTTCGCAGCCTCGAGCGCGAATGACTTTTCGGTCAGCGCCGGGTCAGGCCAGGACGGCTTTGCGCGGGTAGACCACCTCTGGGTCGGTGAGGACGTTCACCAGGGCGGGGCGATCGGCCGAGAACGCGCGCTCCAGAGCCGGACGCAGCTCGTCCGGTCGCGACACGAGCTCCGCATGGCAGCCCAGCGCATCGGCGATCTGGTCGTACCGGGTGGCCGGGCGGAGCTCGGCGGCGAGCGAGTAGCCGTAGAGGAACTTCATCGGATGATGCTCGAGCCCCCAGATCCCGTTGTTGCCGACGATGCCGACGACCGGAAGGTCGTGGCGGGCCATCGTGTCGAACTCGAGTCCGGAAAAGCCGAAGGCGCCGTCGCCCAGGAGCAGGCAGACTTGCCGGCCGGGATGGGCCTTCGCGGCACCGATCGCCTGGCCGGGCCCGGCCCCGAGACAGCCGAACGGCCCGGGGTCCATCCACGCGCCGGGCACGTGGGTCTCGATGAAGCGGCCGGCGTAGGAGACGAAGTCGCCCCCGTCGCCGATCACGATCGCATCCCGGTCCAGGAGGTCGTTCAACTCCCCGTAGATGCGCACGGGATGGAGCGGGGCGCGCTCGTCGTCCAGGTCGCTGCGCTCCGCCTCTCGCCGCTCCGCCTCCGTCTCGCGAAGCACGGTGAGCCATTGATCGTCGGGACGGCGCCCTCCACCGGCTGCCTCAGCGGACTCGCGAAGGGCGACGAGGGTGCTGGAAATGTCGCCCACGAGCTCGATCTCCGCCTGGCGCGTGGCGGCCAGCCGGCTGGGCTCGACGTCGAGGGACACGATCTTCGTCTCCTCGCCGAACGACGCGCCGAAACCCAGACGGAAGTCCAGCGGCACCCCGACGACGAGCGCGACGTCCGCTTCCTTCAACCCCCTGCCGCGTGCGCGGGAGAAGCAGAGCTCGTGATCCGCCGGCAGGCACCCCCGCCCCATCCCGTTCAGGAACACCGGGATCCCCAGTGCCTCGGCCACACCCTGAAGCTCAACCTCAGCCCCAGCCCAGTAGAGGCCCGTGCCGGCCATGATCGCCGGGCGCTCGGCGCTTGCAAGCATGGCGGCGGCCTCGTGGGAGCGGTCGGCGACGCCACCCGCACCTCGGACCGGCGGCTCGGGAACCTCGGCGACGGCCTCCTGGAACACGACGTCGAGCGGGTAGTCCACGAAGGTCGGGCCGGTCGGCTGCGCCAGCGCGCCGTCGATCGCGGCGGCCGTCAGCTCGGGGATCCGTGACGTCTCCTTCACGGTCTGCGCGGACTTGGTGAGCGGCGCGACGAACGGCACGTGGTCGATCTCCTGGAGCGATCCCGACCCCCAGCGCATCTCCGGCGCGCGGCCGCCGAGCACGACAAGCGGCGAGCGGTTCTGCTGCGCCCCGGCGAGCGGGCTCATCCCGTTCGTGACCCCGGGGCCGGCGGTCAGCGCGCACACGCCGGGGCGGCGGGTCGCCTTCGCGAACCCCTCGGCCGCCCAAGCCGCCGATGCCTCGTGGCGGGTGTCGACGACCTCGATCCCCTCCTCCCTGCACCCGTCGTAGATCGAGAAGAGGTGGCCGCCGGAGAGGCTGAACAGATGGCTGACCCCCCGCGAGGCGAGGGTCCGGGCGACCAGCCGGCCGCCATGGACGGGCCCGCCGGTCTCATCTCCGGCCGGGCGGGCGTTCTGCTCCGTGGTCGCCATCGGGCGCGAGCGTACTACCCGCTCGGATCGGCGATCGCGCCTCCGTCCCTGGCGGAGCGCGTCCCACCCGCCCGGGCTCGACGCCGATCAGAGCGGGGCCAGCCCTCCGGTGCGCCTCGTCTCCCCCAGCTCGCCCCGGGTCGGGTGGAGGTCGCCGCGCCTGCCGTCCGCGCGCCCCGCCGCCAGCGGCTCCTCGCCGGGCTGCACGCCGGCAGCCTCGCGGATCCGCGGCGCGTACAGTCGCAGCGGCCCCGGAAGTCCCTTGAGCTCGTGCATCCCGCAGTCGGTCAGCTCGATGGCGTCGGACAGCTCCCTCGCCGTGGCCTCGGTGATCAGGACCTCCTCGTCCAGCTCGCGAGTGGCCGACTCGACGCGGTCGGCGACGTTGACGGCGTCGCCGATGATGCTGAAGTTGAGCCGTCCCGCGCCGCCGATCGACCCGGCGACGACGCGCCCGCTGTTCACGCCGACCCCGATGCGGAAGCCCGGCTCGTCCTCGGAGTTCACGACCCTCGCCATCTCGCACGCGGCGCGGACGGCGCGGTCGCCGTGGTCCGGGAATGGCTCGGGGGTACCGAACATCGCTAGGAGCCCGTCCCCGATGAACTTGTCGACGTGGCCACCGTGCCGGTTGACGATCGGCACCACGACGGCGAACAGCGCGTTCAGGCGCATCACCACGTCCTTCGCGTCGGCCTGGGCCGCGAAGCTCGTGAAGTCGCGCACGTCGCAGACGAGGATCGAGACCTCGGCCTCCTCCCCCTCCTCGCTGAAGCCCTCGCTCAGGATGTATTCGGCGACCGACTTGTCGAGGTACGTGCCGAAGGCGTCCCGCAGGCGCTCGCGCTCGGCGAGCCCCTCGACCATCTGGTTGAACGACGCCGCCAGCTCCCCGAGCTCGTCGCCGGTGGTGACGGGGACCGAGGCGTCGTAGCGACCTTCGCGCACAGCCTCGGTGGCGCGCTGCAGATCGACGATCGGGCGCACAATGGACTTTGCGAACAGGACGGTCAGCTCCAGCGAGATCGTCGTCGCCACGCCGACGGCGATCAGGACGTCGACGCCCAGCGCTGAGCCGCCGCCTCCGGATGAGCTCAGGGCCGCGACGACGAGCCCGGTGATGATGTTGATGAGCGGCAGCGCGGTCATCAGGCGCAGCCGCAGCGGGATCGCGGAGGTCGGTGGGTGTATGCGCGGGGCCTCCTCGCACGCATTGATGTCCAGCAGCACGGGACGCATGCCCGCCTCGAGGATCAGGTAGTGGAGGATCGCCGAATAGCCGAGCGCGACCATCGACCCCGCGAACAGCGGAAAGAACGCCGGCCATGGAAGATCCAGCACGATCGCGGCCCACGCGCAGGTCGGGATGATGGCGATGCCGACCGGGACCCACAGGTCCCGCCGGATGAGGTTCAGCGGGAGCGCGACCGAAGCGGCCCACGCGCGCATCGTGCTCTCGGAGTCGCGCCTGCCATCCAGCCAGTCGCGGATCGGGCGCATCAGGGGGAAGGTGCGCATCAGCGTGATCGCCACGGCCGCGCCCGTCAGCGCCAGCGCGACCACGATGACCTTCACGTAGTCCGACGCCGAGGCGTTGTAGTAGAAGCTGAAGAGGGCGAGGGTCGCAGCCGTGATCACGAACGCGCTCTGCAGCTCGATCGTGAGGAAGGCGTACGGATAGTGCCGGCCAAGCCGGCGATATAGGCGAGACAGCGCCGGCAGCGCCATGGGCTTGAATTCTGGCAGCACCGCCACCGCCAAGCGCCGTCACCCTGGGTGGGGAGGGAGCGGATCGCCGCCGCCCATCCGCCGAACGGTGCGATTTCCGCGGATGGCGCGGATTTTGCACCGCTCGGCGTCGAGCGGGACCTCCCATCGGTCGCGGACCTGATCGCGACGACGTGGAGGAGGCGCGCTCAGGCGGTGGCGGGCTCCCGCGAACCGGTGGGACGCAGGCCGAGCAGCACGAGGTCATCCCGGAGCTCCGTCCCGCCCCGGGCGACGGCATCGGCCCGCAGGCGCTCGAGCACCGTGTCAAGGTCGTCGTCAGCGATTGCCGCCATCTCCCTCGCCAGCTCCTCGGGCGTTCGGTGGGCATCGACGGGTCCGGCCTCGAGCCAGCCGTCGGTGTAGAGCAGGAGCGTCTCGCTCGGCTCCACCGTGAAGCGATGAACGGCGACGTCTATCTGCTGCCACACGCCGACGATCGCGCCACCGCTGAGCGTCTCCGTGGCGCCCTCGCCGCGCACGAGCACGGCCGGCGGGTGGGCGGCGCTCGCGAGCTCGACGTCGATGGCTCCGGACTCCCTCGTCTCGATGCGCGCGAGCTGGAGGGTGGCGAAGCGCTCGCCCGTGTCGGTCTCCCGGAGCACGGTGTTCACGCGCTCGACGATGTCCGCGGGGTCCGTGCCGAAGAGGGCGAGCGCCCGGACCGTGTGGCGGATCTGCGCCGTGTAGGCGGCCACCTCCGGGCCATGTCCGGCGACATCGCCGACCAGCACGTAATGGGTGTCACCGACTCCGATGACGTCGTAGAAGTCACCGCCGAGCTCCACGCCCTCGCCGGCGGCCTCGAACACCACCGACAGCTCGAGGCCCGGGATGGGCTGTGGCACGTCGGGGCGCAGCCCCCGCTGCAGCACGCTGGCGATCCGATCCCGGTCCGCGTAGAGCCGCGCGTTGTCGAGGGCCATCGCGGATCGGGCGGCCAGGTCCTCGATCAGCTCGAGGTCGTCCTGGTCGAACCGCCGGTCGTTCGCGACGTGCAGGAACGACAACGCACCCACCAGGCGCCCGCGAGCGAACATCGGCGCTACCACTGCGGAGTTGTAGTCGGCTCGCAGCATGAAGTCCCGATGCTCCTCGTTCTGTGCCACTTCCTCCTGGATCGAGGAGTCGTTCAGGTTGTGGAGCGCCAGCGATCTCCCGGTCCGCAGGACTTGAGCGACCGGGTGATTACCCTCGAGCTCGAGCGGAGTCTCGCGGCGAATCGCCTCGAGCTCGGCCGCAACCTGCGGATCAGCCGCGGCGATCGTCGACCGCCCGATGGTGCCGTCGTCCTCGAGGAAGTCGATCAGGCTGAGCTCGGCCAGGTCGGGGACCGCCGTCTCGACGATCGTCCTGGCGATCTCGTCGACGTCGAGCGATGCCTCGAGTGCCGCCGCGGAGCGCGCGAGGAATTCCTGGGCGATCCGGTGCCGCTTCTCCGAGGTGATGTTCCGGGCGACGATCGAAGCGCCGGTGACGCCGAGGACCGGATCCTTGATGGGCGAGACCGCCAGCACGACGTCGATCCGCACACCGTCCTGACGGATGCGCTCGGTCTCGTAGGGCTCGACGCGCTCGCCCCGGCGGATCTGGTCGAGGATCCGCCACTCCTCAGGGCCGTGATCCGGCGGGATCAGAATCGAGATCGGCTGACCGATTGCCTCCTCGGGCGTGTAGCCGTAGAGCCGCCGCGCCCCCTCGTTCCAGGAGGTGATGATGCCGTTCAGGTCCTTGCTCATCACCGCTTCCTGCGTGTCGTGGACGACTGCGGCCAGGTGGGCGCGGATCCGTTCCGCCTCGATCCGGTCGCTGGTCTCGCGCAGGTAGCCGGTGAATATCGGTGGATCGGAGTCGGTGATCCGCGTCACCGCGAGCTCGATGGGGACCGGGGAGCCGTCGCGGTGCATCGCCGTGAGCTCGATCCTCTCGTTCAGGATGCGGGAGCGGCCGGTCTCGAGGTAGCTCGCGAGTCCCTGCCGGTGACGCTCACGCAGCTCGGGCGGGATTATGAGCTCGGCGAGCTCCTGGCCCATCGCCTCGTCGCGGCTGTATCCGAACGTCCCTTCCGCGGCCTCGTTGAACTCGATCACCTGCCCGAGGTGATTCATGCCGATCACACAGTCGTACGCCGACCCGAGCATGGCGGACTTGAGCGCCTCGCTCTCCCGCAGCGCGCTCTCAGCGCGGCGCCGGGTCATGAACATCGCGAGCTGGTCGGTGAATCCGATCAACAGCCCCATCAGGTCGTCATCAAGAGGTGAGGGCGTGGTCGTGTAGAACTCGGCGATACCCAGCACCTTCTCGGGCGCTCCGACGGGCACCGGGATCGCCAGGGCCCCCTTCAGGCCCAGCTCGGCGAACAGGTCGCCGCGAGGTAGCCCTTGCTCGGCCTGAAGGTCGTCGACCCAGACGATCTCGCCGCGCTCCCACGCACGGCCGGGGAGCCCCGTCCCGCGACCCATTCGAAGCTGACGGCTCTCGGTCCAGAGGCTCTCGAGCTCAATCGTCCCGGGCTGCCAGCCGTGGACGAAGTGGAGCATCCGTTCGCGCTGCGGTATCTCCCATAGCGCCGCGGCATCCCACCCCAGGAGGCTCCCGACCGCCGACAGGTACACGGGCGCCGCCTGCTCGACCGTGTCCGAGATAAGGAGCTCCCGGGTCAGCGCGTGCTGCGCGGCCAGGCGAGTCTCCACATCTGGTTGCCGCTTCCCCATCCCTCCGGAAGGATCGCATTTTGCCGCCGTCTTGCCTAGGTCGCGGTGGCCCGATTTCAATCACAAGGGCGCGGGTGACACCTACGAGCGTCACCGTCCGAAGATCGAGCGCTGCCCACTACGATCCCGGTGATGGCCACCGCCACCGCCGACGCCCTCTCCACTGCCGCCCGCGAGTTCGTCGACGCGGGCCCGAGGCGGCTTCTGATCGGCGGCGAGCACGTCGAGGCCACCCAGGGAGACACGTTCGAGACGATCGATCCGGCGACCGGGGACGTGATCTGCGAGGTCGCGCTCGCCGGGCCTGAGGACGCGGCCCGGGCCGCCGCCGCCGCGCGCGCCGCACTCGAGGGACCGCTCCGCAAGATCAACCCGGCGAAGCGGTCGAGCCTCATGTTCGCGCTCGCGGAGCTGATCAAGGCAAACGGCGCCGAGCTGGCCGAGCTCGAGTCGCTCGACAACGGCAAGCCGCTCGCGGCCGCGAAGGGCGACATCGCGGCGACCGTCAACCACCTGCGCTACTACGCCGGCTGGCCGACGAAGATCGAGGGCGAAACGATCCCGGTCTCGGCCCGCGACGTCCTCTGCTACACGGTCCGCGAGCCCGTCGGGGTCTGCGCCCTGATCGTCCCTTGGAACTTCCCGCTCCTCATGGCGATATGGAAGGTGGCCCCGGCGCTCGCGACGGGCTGCCCGGCCATCCTCAAGCCCGCCGAGCACACGCCCCTAACGGCGCTGCGGCTCGGCGAGCTCACCCTCGAGGCGGGCTTCCCCGAGGGGACCCTCAACGTGTTGACCGGCGACGGCACCACGGGCGCCGCCCTGGTGGACGAGCCGGGCGTCGACAAGGTCGCCTTCACCGGCTCGACCGAGGTCGGACGGGAGATCGGCGCGAAGTGCGGACGCTCCCTCAAGCGCGTCACCCTCGAGCTCGGCGGAAAGAGCCCGAACATCATCCTGCCCGACGCCGACCTCGACCGGGCGATCAAGGGCTCCTATGAGGGGATCTACTTCAACTCCGGCCAGGCCTGCAATGCCGGCTCGCGCCTGTTCGTCCAGCGTGATCTCTTCGACGAGGTGACCCAGCGGCTCGCCGGTTACGCACGCGAGGCGAAGCTCGGGCCCGGCCTCGATCCCGAAACACAGCTCGGCCCGCTGGTCTCCCGGGAGCAGTTCGACCGCGTGAAGGGCTACATCGACTCCGGTGTCCAGGACGGCGCCGAGCTCGCCGCCGGCGGCTCACCCGACGGCGGCGACGGTGGCGGCTACTTCGTCTCGCCCACCCTCTTCGTCGGCGTCGAGGACTCGATGCGCATCGCGCGAGAGGAGATCTTCGGCCCGGTCCTGGTCGCGATGC
>Ga0209382_10005388_pt1 | contig 16675 bp, 14 predicted proteins | sample SoiMetdeltSBSDD5_FD_187599 | JGI IMG/M metagenome (GOLD analysis project Ga0209382, IMG submission 187599) | Bulk soil microbial communities from a Populus tree surrounding site in Tennessee, USA - Soil MetaG P. deltoides SBSDD5 (SPAdes) (version 2) | ecosystem: Environmental > Terrestrial >...
ACGACCTTCATGGGAGCTCTCTCAACGCACGGACAGGGACTGCCCCGCCGTGGACCTCTCGATGGCCGCCGGGATGCCGGCGCGTCGGTGCCGCCGGAATCCTTTGTGATGCCGGAATCGAGGCCAACGTAGCAAGGAGACGACCAACAGGCCCCGGGGCCACTGCAATAGCGTTAACCCCTGTAACTCGCGCAATTTAGGGGAGGCAGAGGGACGAAGGCCATTCAGCGGGCGGAAAAAGTCGGCACATGGGGAGACTAAAGACTTCAGGACACTGCCTTCGGGGCGCGACGAGCCGAACCGCCCCCGCCACCTGGAGCCCGAAAGACCCCGTCGTTGCTGGCGATTCCGCAATTTGCCCCGCCGCCTGGACCCGGTCCTCGATCCTGCCATCAGTCTTGCTATGAACCACTGGACCCCCACGCTTGCCCCATTTTTCGGGCGTCCGGGTTCGAGCGATCCCGCTGAGACACCACGAGGAACACCATCGAAATGCAGGTTGCTGCAAGCGCCCGCGACAGCGCGAGTTACGGCCAAGTCGTCGTCCGGAACACCATCTACCTGACGGTGGCGCAGGCGCTGACGATTCCGCTGTCGATCGTGATCAACGCGGTCGCGGCCTACTTCCTCGGGGCCGAGGCGTTCGGTTATGCCTACTTCGCCAGCACCCTCTGCGCGTTCGGCTTCCTAGCGGTCGGCTGGGGACACGAAGCGGTGCTGCCGGCGGTCATCGCCAAAGATCACAGCGTCGCGGCCGAGATGCTCGGCAGCAGCCTGGCCTGGCGGGCCATGACCTCGGTCGTGGTCTATCTCCTCCTGGCACTCGGCTGTTATCTGCTCGGGTATCCCGCCGAACTGCAGTGGGCACTCGGCTTGAGCGCTCTGATGTATACCGTGAACTCCATGGTCGCGGGCTACAAGGACACGATTCGGGGCCTCGAACGCACCGACATCCCTGCCTACGTGCACGTGGCGCACCAGGTCATCGCCACTATTTTGGTGTGCCTGGTGCTGTTCGTGGGTGGGAAGCTGAATGCCGTGCTGCTCGCGCAGGCTGTCGCCGGGGCGATCGTCCTGGCGGCAATCATGCGGTCGCTGCGCTCGGTGGGGGTTGGCCGGATCAGCGTGCGCTGGAGCACGGTGAAGTCGTTGACCGTCAGTGGCGTCCCGTTCTTGGCGCTCGGATTCGCGATGGCGCTGCAGCCCAGCATCGACGCGCTGTTCCTGTCGAAGATGGCGCCCCCCGAAGTCATGGGCTGGTTCGCGGTCACGCGCCGTCTGGTCGGCGCGCTGCTGCTCCCGGCGACGGCGCTGCTCGGCGCGTTATACCCGACGCTGTGCCGGCTGCATGGGACGGACATGGAGGGCTTCAGGCGCGCCACCAAGGGGGCGCTTCGCAGCGTCAGCATCGTGGTGGTGCCGGTCGCGGTGGGCTGCGTACTTTTCCCCGATATCGGCGTCGCGCTCTTCAGCCGGACCGCATTCCGCCCGGCCGAAGACAATCTCCGCGTGATCTCGGTCTTCGTCGCGCTCGTGTACTTCAGCATGCCGCTCGGCACCTGCATCATGGCCGCCGGACGCCAGCGAGCATGGAGCGTGGTCCAGTGCCTGGCCGTGGTCGCCGCGGTCATCCTCGATCCGCTGCTGGTGCCGGTCTTCCAGACCCATTACGGCAACGGCGGTCTCGGCCTGTGCGTCGTCGCCGGCATCAGCGAAGCCATCATGATCGGCTGCGGGGTCTGGCTGGCGCCGCAGGGAATCTTCGACCGCGCCTTCGGACGGCTGCTGCTGTTGGTCAGCGTGTCGGGCACGGCGATGGCGGTCGTCGGTCAGCTCGCGCTGCCGCTGTCGGCCTATGTCGCGGCGCCGCTCGCCCTCGCCGCCTACGGGCTCGTGCTGTGGCTGACCGGCGGCATCGACACCGATCACCTGCAAGCCGTCCGCTCGGCTTTGCGCCGGCCTCGTGCCGTCTCGGTTCCCGCGGCGGCACAGTCCCCGTCGTGATGAAAACACCAGCGGCCGTCGAGTCCTCCGAGTGAGGCTGTAAACACCCCGTCAGCGTCCGAGGAACCGCGCCATCGCCGGCCACAACGTGACCCGTTCGCAGCTCGGCGCCTGGTGGCCACACCGGCCGTCCAGCTCCAGCACCTCGGCCCGGGCCAGCCGTGCGAACTCTAACGCCGGGCGGTTGTTGACCTCGCGATCCGCGAGTGTTCCCACCACCAGCAGCTCCGCCCGCAGCGCCGCGGCCGTACGCTCCATCGATCCGCCGAACCGGCGGGTAACGTCGTGCCCCACGATCGCCTGAATCTGCCGCCGCTGGTTGTCTGAATCGGTCCGGTACTCGCCCAGCGCCGACCGGGGTTTGAACTCGGACAGCCGGGTGCGAGTCCGCGCCCATGGTGAGTGTGCCAGCCACGCAAGCGAACCATTCCACCGCTCGATATCGTCGGGTTGCGCCTTCGGCGACCCGACGATCGACACCGCCTTGGTCATGAGGTCCGGATACGCGATGGTCCATTCGAATACCTGCATCCCGCCCATCGAGATGCCGACGACCGCGTGGAGATGGCGCAGGCCGAGGGTACGAGTCACAAGCTGGTACTGGGATTCCACCATGTCGCGTATCGTGATTGCAGGAAAGGCGCTGCCCGGCTGAGCGGCGCTGTTCGACGGCGACGACGCCCGGCCGTTGGCGAGACTGTCGACGAGAATCACGAAGAACTTCGAGGTGTCTACCAGCTTGCCGGGGCCAACCTGCAGCGCCGTCTGCACGCTGTTGCCCTGGAACCAGGGCACGACCAGCACGGCATTCGAACGCTCGGCATTCAGGCGTCCTCGCGTGCGATAGGTGACCCGGCAGTCCTGGAGAGTGGCGCCGCTCTCCAGTCGAAGATCCCCCAGGCGTGCAGTTTCGGCCGACGAGCAGGCTGCGAGCACACTCGGCAACAAGACCGCGAGCGACGAGCGAATGACGCGAACCATCCAGCGCAAACCAGGTCCGGCGGTCAGTCGACAGTCGATAGCGCGCCGGCACAGGCCCGGCCGACGCCGTTCGAGAGGAACGCCTCGAGCTGCGACAGCCGGCTCACGCCGATCAGGGTGACCGACACGCCTTCGAGGCCGCTGGCGTACTGCAAGGCGAGCTGGCTCAGGGAGCAGCCGCAGTCGGCCGCGACCTGCCGATAGTTCTGCAGCCTGGCCGCCTTCGCCGACGTTTCCTCGTCCGACGAACAGTATTGTCGGATCTGTTCGAGAGTGAGGTCCTTGACGAGCAGCCCGTTCGCCAGCGACTCGCGCACGATCACGCCGACACCCCTGCTCGTCGCAACGGGCAGCGACGGCAGCGCCGCCCGCTCCAGCAAATTGAGCGGCACCTGGATTGACGAGAGTCCGGTGTGCGTCAGCGCCGCGAGCGTCGCCTCGGCGGCGTCGCACGAGACGCCGTAGTAGCGAATCTTTCCTTCGCGCTTGAGCGTCTCGAGGGTGTAGGTCCAGTCGGCGGGTTGCACGACCTCCAGAGGCGGGCTGTGGAGCTGGAACAGGTCGAGCCGATCCGTGCGCAGCCGGCGCAGGCTGCCCTCGAGCGAGGTCCGGAGATACCGAGGCGAGAAGTCCTGGGAGAACGTGCCCCGCGCTGCGCCTGGCAGATGACGCCGCGACAGCTTCAGCGCGCCGATCAGCGGTCTGACCAGCGGCTTGAGTCCCGCGATGAAACGCTGCTGCGCCGGCAGCACCCAGCCCGCCTTGGTCGCGATGATCACCTCGTTCCGCCGCCGGCGGAGAGTGCGGCCGATCAGCGCCTCACTCTCGCCCTGGCTGTACATAGCCGCGGTGTCGAAGAAGTTGATTCCCGCGTCGAGCGCCGCGGAGAGGATGTTCTCGAACTCAGCTGGCTGCTGTTTGAAGATTCCGCCGAGGCGGGCGCAGCCCAGGCCGAATTCGGAGACCTGCAGATCGGTGTGACCGAACCGCCGGCGGCGCATTTCAGTCGCAGTGCTGCTCACGGCTGCCGGCCTCGCTCACCAGTTGCCAAGCCGCCGGCGCGAGCGATGCCAAGGCGCGCGGTCGCGCAATAGGGGCCGTGGAAGAGTGCTATTCTCAATTGAACTTGCATAGTCAATCAGACCGGGCGCACGACGACACCGTCGTCGTGATCGGCAGCGGACCTGCAGGCGCGGCGGCCGCAGTGCAGCTCACCGGCGCCGGCGTCAACGTCACGCTCCTGGAAGCGGGCCTGGCCGCCGACGCGCGCGGCCTGACGGCGCGCATCGGAGGCCTGACGGTGGTGCGGGTGCATCGGCCGATCCGGACGCGCACCGAGGGCCTCACGATTACGGGCGACCCCTCGACGATCCTCTATGAAGATATCGCGCCCGGCGGACTGACCAATCACTGGAGCTGCGCGGTGCCCCGCTTCTCGGTCGACGACTTCCTCGACGGCCGGCGAGCCGGCGAAGCGTTCACGTGGCCGCTCGACTACGCGGAGCTCGAGCCGTGGTACGAGCGCGTGGAGCCGCTCCTCAAGATTTCCGGGACGACGACCAGCCTTCCCCAGTTGCCGGCCGGACGGGTCAGCGACGTCCTGTCCCTCGGATCGACCTGGCGGGACATCGCCACGGCCGCGCAGAGCGAAGGACAGGCCGTCGTACCGGTGCCCTATGTGTACGGCGCGCGGACGACGCTCACGGCCAGCGGGACGGTATTCAATTCGTTCGTCCGGCTGGTGAAACCCATCGCCAGGGCCGGCCGGATTGACGTGCGATACGGCAAATCTGTCACCCAGCTCGAATGGTCGGGCGCCGCGAGGCGGGTGACGTCGGTGATCGTGCGCGATCGCCAGACCGGGGCCGACGAGCGCGTCCGGTGCCGGGCGGTGGTCGTCGCGGCAGGCGCCGTGAACACCGCCAAGATCTTGCTGCAATCCACATCCGCCGACTTCCCCGAGGGTCTCGGCAACACTCATGGTGTCCTGGGTCGCTACCTGCACGATCACCCGATCGGCAAACTCGTCATCGATCTGAACGCGCCGCTCGCATTCACGCCTGCAGCCTACATCAGCCGGCTGGCACTCGGCCGGACCAGGCCGCTGTACGCGGCGTCGGCGCTGCAGTGGTCGGGAGTTCAGCATTTCGTCCGCAGCGCGCTCCAGGGACGTCCCGGGCGGTTGCGGTCGGCGGGATTCAGCCTGTTCGGCACGATGGCGCCCGCAGCTGAGAACTTCGTCGCGCTCGATGGCAGCAAGCGCCTCGACGACGGGACCCCGGGCCTCCGGCTGCATATCGCCTATCCGCCCGAATCGCCGGCCGCGCTCGAAGCCACGCGCGACCAGGTCGTGCACCTGCTCGATCGGGTCAAACTGAAGCCAAAGGTCGCTGTGTGGACCATCGATCCGGTCGGCAGCGCCATCCATTTCGCGGGGAGCTGCCGTATGCACGCCTCGCCGAAGTTCGGCATGCTCGACGAGTGGAACCGGATGCACGCGGTGCGGAATGTCCTCGTCGCCGACTCGGCGGCTTTCACGACCGGATCCGAAAAAAATCCCGTCCTGACCGCGATGGCGCTCGCCTGGCGCGGGTGTGACAAGCTGGTCGAAGATCTTCGCAGCGGTGCTATTTGACGGCCGGAGCCGCCCACATCCGTCAGGCTCGGTCATGAGACGGTGACGCGCTGGCCGGTCCCGTACGGGGCGAGTCGCTTCCGGAGCTGCGCACAGGGTTTCTCGATGAACTGATAGATCACAAGGGAAATCACCAACGAGAGCGCCATCGCGATTGCCGACGCGCTACCGATGTCGAGCCCGCGAAACCAGCTGTGCACCCCCATCAGCGTCACCTGATGAGTCAGGTAGAGCGTGTAGGAAAGGGTACCGACGAACGCGACCCACTTGGCGTTGAGCACGCGGAACGGCAGCCACTCCGGGAACCGGATCGCGGTGACGAACACCGGCACGAGGCCGAGCCCCTGGATGCTGTAACGCGCCGTTTCTCTGAACCACGGCGCGCGGTAGGTGAAGCCGATCAGGAGGAGCGCCAGGCCCGTGGGCAGCAGGCCCCACTTCCAGAGCGCCGGGCGGCCGACGGGCCGATCCAGGATCGGGTTCATGCTGACCGCGAGCGCGCAGCCGAACAGGATCGAGTCAAAGCGCGTGTCCGATCCCATGTAGGTTCGCTCTTCCCAGGCATCGAAGCCGAACACGAGCACGCATCGCCACACGCACACCGCACCGCAGAGCAGCCACAAGGTGGCGCCCAGGCGCTGCCGGCTCAAGTAGCGCGTCAGCACGATGTACAGCAGCGGGAAAATCAGATAGAAGTGCTCTTCCACCGCGAGCGACCAGTACGGCACCGTTCCGAGCGGTACGCCTTCGGTCCCATTGAAGATGAACCAGTAGTTCGCAAAATGCGCGACCTGAGCGAAGACCGACTTGGCCTCCAGCGGACCTGGTAGCAGGCCGATTTGCGTCAGCAGCACCGCGAGGCCGAGCACTATATAGAATGGCGGAAGAATCCGCAGCGCCCTCCGCAGATAGAAATTGCGGATGCTCACGGTCCCGGTGCTCTGCTCCTCCGTGCGGATCAGCGTCGTGATCAAGAATCCCGAGAGGAAAAAGAAGACGGTCACGCCAAAGCCGCCGGGGATCCTCAGGACGAACGGGAGCCCGGCATGTGCCCAGAACACGATCAGGAAGCTGACTGCACGCAGACCGTCGAGCGACGGAATATGCGCGACCGGCCGCGGCGGCGGGCCGCCGGTGACGACAATCGGTTCGGCGGCTGGGGCACGCGAAGGAACGGGCAGTGCAGAAATCACGATCGTCTTATCTAGTCGTGAGCGCCAACGATTTCAGACGGGGACGCCGAGTCGTCCGCCAGCCCGGCGGGGCTGGGGTTCGAGGACGCAGTCAAGGAGGCGTAGACCCTCCCCACTTCGGTGGCCATCCGGTCCGCCGTGAATCGCGCTTCGACCTGGGCCCGCCCGTAGTCACCCATCCGCCGCGCGAGCTCGGGGTCTCGTAGCAGCGTCAGGATGTTCGAGGCGAGTCCTCGTTGGTCTCCAGGGGCCGAGAGCAGCCCGCTGCGACCGTGATCCACCACCTCGGGCGTGCCACCGTTGTCGAGCGCCACGACCGGCTTCCTCATCGCCATCGCTTCGGCAAATACCAGTCCGAATGGCTCTTCATCCGATGGCAACGCGAACACCGTGGCAGACGCCATCACGGCCGGCATGTCCGACCGCTGACCGGCAAAGATCACGTTCTCCTCAACGGCGAGCTCTCGCGCCAGCAGTTTCAATTCCTCGGTGAAGCTGCCGCGCATCGCCTGGCGATCGTCGGCTCCGACAATCAACAGCCTGACATCCGGAAACTCGCGGCGGACCAGCGGAAGCGCCCGAATCACAACGTCCTGCCCTTTTCCGCGAAACAGCCGCCCGGCGCACACGATCAGCGGCGTGTCGGGTGTGAGCCCGAACTCGTTCCTGACCGGCTGGCCATCGATCGCTGGATCCCATCGCGGCAGATCGGTCGCGTTCAGCACCGCGAAGATCTTTTCACGCTCGTACCCGTACTCGCTGAGCGATCGGGCAACGAATTTGGAGACGCCAATCAGCGCGTCGACCCGCCCCATCGATCCGCGAAGACTGCTGCTCATCCAGCCCGCGACTTTCAGATGGGCGTGGATGATCGACTTCGCTCCGGTCAGCCGGCCGAGCAGGGCACACGCGACTGCGTCCCGCGGCCGATCGGTCGAATGCAGCACCGCGATGCGGTTACGGCGTACGTACCGGGCAAGGCCGAGCAGACCGAGCATCGCTCGCACGACGCCGACCAGCGCGAACACGCGTCGAATCGGCGACAGACCCGTCAGCGACGGCCCAAAATTGGACGGCCGCAGGTGCACGTCTGGAATGCTGGTCAGCGCCGTGAACGCCGGGGTCGGCGCGGCCGGCCGTCCCGCCGAGCATGCGATATGGACGTCGAAATGCGAGCGATCCAACGTCCGCATGATTAACGTGTGGATGAACGTATCCGCACCGGGATGCTCGGCAGAACTGATGAACAGGACACCGGTCCGGCGTCCTTTGGACGACATGGTGATTTTCTGGGGCAAAAGGTCTGCCGCCAACTATTCGCGGATCCGGCCGAAATCTGGCTTTCGCGATTGACAAAACCCATAGCCGGCAGACTTTTGTTCGCCAGGACGGAGCATCGAGAAAGCCTCTGAATATGCACCACGCGGGCGAGGCCATGGGCTGTGCGTCCAGGACACACTCGCCGTCTCGACGGTCACTCCGCTGCCGGGAATCTGCCCGTGATCTCTGGCCGGGGGATCGCGGATTTTCGGCCCCGTGGGGTGTCCGTGCCGGCATGTCTGGCTCGGGGGGTGGCAGCCGTGCTGGCATGAAGCCTGCGGGTGTACAGGGCGCACATATTCGGTCGGACCAGTCGTGGGTTCGGGTCGCATGTCCGTCGCGGGCCAAGATATGCAGATGAACTGCTAGGCGGACGGGGTGGCGTTTCGTGATCCTGTGCCCAACGTCAGAAGCCCGTCGGGTATCAACCCACCAAGGCTGGTTGCGGAAGGCTGGCTCAGGGACCCGAAGTATAATGCGCTGCCCTGACGGAAATCATGCGGCATCAGTTCGATCGGCGTGGGGTCGTCTCGCCGTCGACGGGGCGTCTTTCCTCGGCGACAGCCCCGAATCGGAGTGAAACCGGTTGTTGATCAACGGACAATCGAGAGGTTCCCGCTGGGTTTCGAGGCCGGTGGCCATCGCCGACGCTCTCCGGGCTGACTCGCTGCCACCCGCGCTGCTCACCATGGCGAACTACAACGGCACACTGGGTGCCGTGCGGGCGTTCGGCCGGGCGGGGATTCCTGTCGTCACGGCCGATCCCAGCCGGCTGGCGGTGAGCGGCTGGTCGAGATACACAACCCACCGTGCGCAATGTCCCCCGGTGCAGGCAGTGGAGCGGTTTCTGGACTGGTTGATGGAATTTGGCGCGAAGCATGGGCGCCACGTCCTGCTGCCGACGAGCGATGACACGGCGTGGCTCTATTCGCTCCATCGGCAGCAGCTCTCCCAGTACTTCCACCTCTCGCCGGTCTCGGTCGACGTCATTTACCGCCTGTTGAACAAACGGCTCTTGTACCGCCACGCGGTCGAGGCAGGCCTGTCGGTGCCTCGGACCTGGTTTCCGCGTACGCCCGAGGAGCTCGAGACGTGCGCGCGCGAGGCGCGTTTCCCGGTCCTCGTCAAGCCACTGACGCAGGTGATGTTCACCAACCGGAACAAGGGCAGCCTCGTCGAGACCGAGGACGAGCTCCAATGGCGGTTCGGCTGGGTCGCGCGTCAGCATTACGGAGAGGTGCTGCTGAAACTAGATCCGACGGTCTCACAGCCGATGGTCCAGGAGTATTTCAAGAACGCCTCAACGGGCATCTACAACATTTCCGCGTACGTCCACGATGGCCGGTTGCGCGGCGCGAGGGCGGCGCGGAAGGTGCTGCAGCAGCCGCGGCGGGTCGGCACCGGTGTGTGCTTCGAAGAGGCGGCGGTTGTGCCTGAGCTCGCGGCCGGCCTCGAACGCATGGTCGCCCGCCTTGAATTCTCGGGCGTGTTCGAAGCGGAGTTCATCAACGCCGAGGCCGAGCCCCTGCTGATCGACTTCAATCCACGCTTCTACAACCAGATGGCGTTCGATATCGCCCGCGGCTTGCCGCTTCCGCTGCTTGCCTACTACGAGGCCCTCGGACACCAGCAGATGCTGCAGCGGACAATCGAGGAAGCGATGGTCGTTTCCCCGGAGCCGCACGATCGCGCCTTCGTCGATCTCTTCGCGCTGCGGATTCTGCTCATCGGGCAGGGCCTCTCAGGCGCTTTGAGTCCTGAAGAGAAACAGCGGTGGACCGACTGGTACAACCGCCACCGCGATCGCTGCACTTACGCGGTTCTCGACAGCGACGACCGTGTGCCGGCCTTCCTGGCGGGCCTCCAGCTCGTTGTCCGCCATGGCCGGCATCCACGGCACTTCATCACGTCTATGGTCCTGAACCGGGCGTGATCATGGCGTCGGCGGAACGTCCGACCTTCCTGACCAAGCTGCGGCGGATCAAGTACTCGATCGCAAGCACCGGGCTGCGGCGCGGCCTCGCCGACACGGCGACGCTGCTGCTCGCCTACCATCCGGAAACGGATCACTCCTTCGATCGCCCGTTCAAGACCGATACGGCCGGCAGCGTGCAACCGGCGCAGCTCGGGATCGAGGACGCGGGCGTGCGCGAGCAGGCCATCCTCTACCTGCCGTCGCCGCCCCGCGTGACGCGCTGGATGCTCGACAACGTCGGGATCGATCACCGCCAGTTCACGTTCGTGGATCTGGGCTGCGGCAAGGGCCGGGTGCTGCTCATTGCGTCCGAATACCCGTTCCAGAAGGTCCTGGGTGTCGAGATCTCGCCGGCCCTGACGGCGATCGCGCGCCGGAACATCGAGTTGTACCAACCCGCCTCCCGCCGGTGCCGCGATGTCGAGGTGCGAAACGCGGACGCCACGGCGCTCGACTTCCCGCACACGCCGCTCCTCGTGCATCTCTATCATCCGTTCGAGCCGTCGATCACCCAGGCCGTCTTGCGACAGATGGAGAAATCGCTCGACGCCTGGCCGCGCCAGGTTGCGATTGCGTACCTCATGTACACGGCGGCCCTGGAACCGGTCGAGGGTGTCTTCGCGCGCTTCCCCTGGCTGAAGCGGAAACGCTACGAGCAGTCGGTGCTGGGCCAGTACAACTGGCTCTTCTACTCCAACTGACGGCACCGTCCCGCCACGTCGATGACGCTCGTCCGAACGGTGATCGGTCGGTCCAAGGCGCTGGCGAAGGCGCTCGCGCGCCGGTACGTCGCGAACGCCCAGCCGCAGGTCTGTCCCGCGCCGCCCGAGCACTGGGGCCTGACGCGAACCTCGTCCGGCGCGTTGGCGCTGGACGGGCTGGTTCTGCACGATGTTGGACGGGAGTGGGGCTTTCCGCTCCACATCGTCAATGCAGCGCGGCTGCGGGACAACGCGCGGCGATTCCTCGCGGTCCCGGAGGGGCAGGAGCGGGGATGCGAGGTCTATTACTCGTACAAGACCAATCCCATTCCGGGCGTCCTGTCCGAACTGCACTCGTCTGGGCTCGGGGCGGAGGTGATCTCGCACTATGAGCTGTGGCTCGCCCGGCGACTGGGCGTCCCGGCGGACAGGATTGTCTTCAACGGGCCGGCCAAGTCCGATGCGTCGATCCGCGAGGCGATCGACGCCGGCATCCAGTTGCTGAATGTGAATCACCGGGAGGAGATCGCGCGGGTCGCGGCGATCGCCGAGCAGTGCGGACGCAAGCCCCGGATCGGCCTACGCGTCACGGTTGGCGAGGGATGGACCGGGCAATTCGGCGTCCCGGTCGCCGGCGGGCTCGCGCTCGCGGCCTATGACGAAGCCCGCCACAGCCCGCATCTCGACGTCGTCGGGATCCATGCGCACCGCGGCGGCATGCTCCGCACTCGCGAGGATCTGCTCTCGTTCGTCGACGCGGTGCTGCGGTTCGTCGACGAGCTGTATGCGCGCACCGGCTTGGCGCTGGAGGTGCTCAACTTCGGTGGGAGCCTTGCCACGCCGACGGTGCGTGGTCTCTCCCGGCGCGACTTGCGGATGAACCGGACCTTCCAGCGCGACCTGACGCCGGCGGACCCAGCGGCCTCGCTGTCAATCGAGGACTACATCTCCACGTTGACAGGCCAGGTGGACGCGTTCTTTCGCGCTCGCGGCCGGTCCAGGCCGCGCATCTTCATCGAGCCGGGGCGGTCGGTGACGAGCGACGCGCAGTTGTTGCTCGCAAGTGTGATGACACTCAAGAAGGAACACGCCACGACCTTCCTCGTCCTGGATGCGGGGATCAATCTGGCAGAGAGCTGCCGCTCCGAGTATCACCAGCTTTTTCCAGCGATGCAGGTCAACCGGCCGACGGACGCGCTGTATACGGTAGTCGGACCGATCTGCACGCCGGGCGACACACTCTACTGGTCAGCCCGCCTGCCGGCGCTGGCGCCGGGCGACTCGGTGGCGATCATGGACGCCGGCGCGTACTTCGTCCCGTTCGCAACGTCTTTCTCGTTCCCGCAGCCGCCGATTGTGCTGATCGACGGCGGCGCCGTCACGCTGTTGCGGCGCGGCGAGCAATTCGAGGATCTGGTCGCGTACGACCGGGGAGCCGCGCCAGGCCGCGGTGGCACCGCTACACAAGACGCGGGTAGATGAAGCGGACAGCGAACAGGTAGAACAGGTTGTAGGCGACGATCAGCAGGACCATCCGCTGGAATCCACGCCGTGGATCCTTCTCACGGGCGCACACCACGGGGATGGCCACCATCATGATGACACACGAGAACAGCAGCAGTTTGGCCTGCATCGTACGGAACGCTTCCGACTACTGCCGGTATTCCTGGAACGGCAGCTGGCAATCGTGCTTCCGCAGGAAGTTCAGGAAGCGCTTGTAATCCCGCTGCTCCATGTTGAACAGCTTCGCAACGATCTTGTAGTTGCCGCGCGCGTTCTCCAGCCCCTTGCGGACCAGATCGCGCATGTGGCCGCGCGTAATCTCGCGCTGCATGTAGAGCGGGTAGACCGCGGTCCAGAACGATTCGCGCTCCTCGACCAGCTTCTTGTAGAGTTCGTCGGCGACCGTGCGGCGGCGCTCGTGCTTCGGACGCAGCGACAGGTGGCGCGGCGCCTGGAGCTCCATCGGCAGATCCCGGACGGTGATCGTATCGCCTGGCGCGGTCACCAGCAGTCGTTCGATCACGTTTTCCAGCTCACGCACGTTGCCGGGCCAGGCATAGCTGATGAGCACCTGCATGGTTTCCGGCGCGAACGTGACGTGCCGCGAGGGCGAGCGCTTCTGCGCGAATCGATCCAGGAAGTGATCGATCAGCGAGGGAATGTCGGCCCGGCGATCGCGCAGCGGCGGAATCGCCAGATGAATGACGTTGAGGCGGTAGTAGAGATCCTCGCGGAACTGCCCCTGATCAATCAGGTGACGGAGATTGCGGTTGGTCGCCGCAATCACCCGCACGTTGACGACGGAGCCGCCCCGCTCGGCACCCACCTTCTGCAGTTCGCCCGTCTCCAGGAAGCGCAAAAGCAGCCCCTGCATCCGGAGCGTCATCTCGCCGACTTCGTCCAGGAACACGGTGCCCTGGTGAGCCATTTCGAGCTTGCCCGGCTTGTCACGATAGGCACCCGTGAAGCTGCCCTTGACGTGTCCGAACAGCTCCGACTCGAGCAGGGTCTCCGGCAGGCCGGCGCAGTTGACCGCGACGAAATCGTTGTTCTGGCGCGGCCCTTCGGCATGAATGGCCCGGGCGACGACTTCCTTGCCGACGCCGCTTTCGCCCGTGATCAGCACCTTCGCATCGGATCGAGCGACGCGAAGAACCTCCTCACGAAGCTCCTCCATCAGGGGACTCGTGCCAATAATCAGCGGTGACTCGCCAACCTTGATTCGCATGCGCTCTCTCACTCAGCTGGAGACAATTTAAGGAACCCTTCCAACGCCCGGCGGCTGCTGTCGTCAAGCGGCAGGAATACGGCGCCGACCTCGTACTGTGACCGCCCGGGCATGGAGCGTCGGGGACGCGTCCAGCAGACCCGGATCGGGCAGCTCAGAGCTTCGCTACCCAGAGTGGCACGCACCGATGCCGTCCGTCCGACTTCCATTTGAAACGGCGACGTGAATGCCAGTCCCCCAAGGCTCAGCTCCTGGAGCTGGATGGACCACGTCGCTGGCATGGCAAGCCAGGACACGCCCGTGATATTCGCCCGCATGGATCGCCGGCGCTCTGGAACTATGTACGCCATTCCCGTCAGGCCTCAGCCCCCATGTCCGCTCCCAGGTTCGTCACAATGAGCCGGTTGATTTCGTCCTCGGCCTCCGGCGTGATCGAAAGAAACTCCAGCCCTATCTGATAGCGCGGCGGCTCCCCTGGCTGTGACCCCACCTCGAGAACGCGCCGCACCTTCACCGTCGCCTCGCTGACGTGCTGCTCGAGTACGAGCTGCACCTGATATTCCGCGTACTCGGGCAGCGCGTACCCGGCCTCGACCAGCAAGCCGCTGAGCCCGAGGTTCAGCACGTGAAGGGTCTGCGTCGAGACCAGTGAGCCCGGCATCGACCCGACGACCTCAAATCGCAAATGGGCCCGCCGATGATCGCGCCGATGATCATTACTGGACGACGCCTTCACGCAGACACTCTCCGCTCTCCACACGAGCCGATGCGCGCCACCGCTACTGCGTCGAAGGGGGCTCAGACCCTTCCCCGAGCAGGGCCACCCTTCGGCATGTAATTCCGACTCAGAATCTGGTGTTGCTCCCCGTTGTGCAAGGATTCGACCAAGGCCGAGGCTTGCGGCCCGCGGGCGCGCGACCCCAGCTGGCTGGGCAGTTATCCGAGGAGAATTCGGGGAAAACGTCGCGGGCGGGTTAGAGACTTAAGGCGCGGAATCAGTGGCTGGGTAGGGCCGACCCAGACACGGAAGGGAGAAGACACGCTCAGCGCGAGACAAAAGTCTTCCAAAAAGGAGACTTTCGGAAAGCGTCCGGGTGAAAAACGTCGCCGCCGGCCCGAAGGGCCCGGCCAGGACGCTCCCACCCGTCCGCGGGGGCTTTACTTCTGGTAATACTTCGCGTTGGTCGTGATGAAGTCCTTCCACTTCTCTGGCGTCTCGTCCAGCGCAAAAATGGCTTCGACCGGGCAGGCGGGGACGCAGGCGCCGCAGTCGATGCACTCGTCGGGATGGATATAGAGCATCTCCGTCGTTGCAAAGTCCGGTTCGTCCTTGCGCGGATGGATACAGTCCACGGGACAGACGTCCACGCAGGCCGTGTCCTTCGTGCCGATGCACGGTTCAGTGATGATGTACGCCACGAGCTATCCTCCAAAACGCTGTCGGTTCGTCAAACCTTATATATACCGCGTTGCCGGTTCGGGCGCCGTCTTTCTGAGCGCGGGCTGTTCTGCTAACAGACGAGGCGCTCGCCGCTGGTCTGCGGGGTGCACCCGCGAACGATCGTAGATCGCCCGCGGGGACGTAGGCCGAACCCGCGCGCATGAACTGAACCACGAGATCGGGCCCAAACAAAAAAGCGCAACTGCGCCAGGAATAGCCGAACGGCCGCCCGGGTTTCCTGCGATAATCGCCGCTTCCGGTGTGTCAGCAAGGGGAAAAACGGCCGATCGGGTCTGCCGTCGAGCGATGGTGTAAATAATCGTCGAAGTCCGGCGGTGCAATTACGATCTTGCCGGCCTCGGTGCCGGCCTCGGTGCCGGGCACGATGCTGCCATCGCGGTGAACGCGCACATTACCCAATAAATGCTGGCGGAAATGAGCGGTGATGGCTTCCGCTCCTCCTGTGGTTCCGCGGTACGGATGGTGCATTGGCGGACGCGCCGGAACGCCGGGACGGCCGCGGTTCACGCTGGAGTGTGGACTTTTCGAAGGACGTCACAAAGCCACTCCTTTTCTTGCTTCTTCACTTATGACTGCACTGAACAGCCGGATGAACAAGCCCGCCGGGTTTCTGTTCTTGACTGCCCTCACAGTGGCGGTCGTGATCGCTCAGCTTCGCACCCAAGTGGATGCGCAGGCAACCGTCGTCGTTACTGGATACTCGGCGAGTCATTCGTCGGTGAAGGTCTATTACCGGCCCGTACCCGGCGCGAAGGACTATCGGATCTACGACCTTTCGAATCCCAACAACGTCAAGTACGCGGGACTCGTGCATCTGACACCGTCGACACTGTGTCCCGGTCAGTATTGTGACAAGCACTTCGCTGTGCAGGCCGACGGCGTGACACCGGTGTTTCCCTATCAGATCGCAAACGGCGGCACCGGCGGACCGCAAGCGATCGACGGGCCGGCGGTACAGATTGACTGGAACGGCATGGGAGATGGGCAGCCACACACTCTAGTGGTAGAGGCGGTCGACAGGCTCGGGCCTGTGCCGCAGGGGAGCCTGTACCAAGGGGACTACAACACGCCGGTTGTGAACCCGGTTCCGATTGGCGCGATGCCCGGCAGCAATAAGGGGCCGACGCTTGACGGAAAAACCTCGACCAATGGTCAGGGACCTTACACCAACACCCCGCAAGTGATCGCGCGATCGCAGCCGTTTGTCGTCCAAGCCGATCGCTCATACCTGGCCATCCCGTCGACGGGAACGGCAATCCAGAGTTTCTTCGATACTTTCGAGAACGCGCAGAACGCGACTATTGCCCAGGTCGCGCGCGACGATCGCACGGTCGACAAGTTCTCGAATCTCGGGATGATGAAGTTCACGATGGGCGCTGGGACGGCCCGTGCCTGGGAGATCGAATACCGTCAAGCGGACAATATCAACTCGATGCCGTTCATCTCGAACGATCACTTCATGGACATGTTGTTCGACGGTGCGACCGCGGGCAGCGGCGCTCCAGGACACGAGAACATTGCGTCGATGGCCATGACGCCGGTGCAGACCGTCAATATGGCTGGTGGAAGAATCCTGCATCTCACCATGGAAGTCGACGGACATCAAAGCCAGCGGAAGTGGATGGGATTCAGCATCGCCCCCGCGTCCGATCCGCTGCAGGCATGGCATCCGG
>Ga0209382_10005389_pt1 | contig 16674 bp, 22 predicted proteins | sample SoiMetdeltSBSDD5_FD_187599 | JGI IMG/M metagenome (GOLD analysis project Ga0209382, IMG submission 187599) | Bulk soil microbial communities from a Populus tree surrounding site in Tennessee, USA - Soil MetaG P. deltoides SBSDD5 (SPAdes) (version 2) | ecosystem: Environmental > Terrestrial >...
GCAACGGTGGCAATCGCCGCGTCCTCAATGTGTAACCACGACCAGACGCCTTCGCCATTCCCGACGATCGGGAACTGTTGCTGTCGCACCTGTTGGGCAACATCGCCATCGGGGTTGAACCAGGTGCCGGGTCCATAGAAGAAGCCGTAACGCAGGACGATACCTTCTATATTGGGATTTCCTAGTAAGCGATGCTCAAGCTCAGTTACCTCGCGGGCACCTGCTGCAACCGCAGGCGAGGCACTAAATGCTAGAGGCGTTTCTTCATCTGCCAATCCAGGACCAGGAACCGCATAGAATGCGACTGACTGCCTCAGGTAACGCCGCACACCCGCCGCTTGCGCGGCTGCCAGCACATTGGCGCCCCCTTCCAAACGGATGCGATTGTTGAAGGCGGCGGCGGCACTCATTGACTCACGGGTGTAGGTTCTCGGTAGGGCGGTGAGTTGTTCAATCACGATCTCCGGCTGAGCGCGACTGACAGCCGCTTTGATCGCATCGGCATCAAATACATCGGCGATCGCAGGTTCTATGCCTTGTTCCACTAAAGCCTGAGCTTTTTCTGGAAAACGGGTCAGAGCAACTAGAGCGTGTCCTTTGGCAAGCAATTCCGCGATCAGCGGACGACCGATCGCTCCGGTTCCTCCTGCAACAAAAATTTTCATCTGTGAACCTCCTGTTAAAGTATGGAACTATTGATAAATAAGACAAACATTAGCACTGAGCCAATATTGCCACCGCTGAGGGCTCGGCGTGATGTTCTGGATGCTCATCTGGGAGACTGTCATTTGCGACATGTTGATCAGAGCGTTGACTCCAAGTTCCCGAGCGACCGCCGCCATGGTCGACGAGCTATTCTTCGAATCTTTCTCCTTCAATGCGCTGGTTGGCTCGTTGCGGGTTTGGGTCACAAAGTCTTCGCACAATATTAGCGTTCGAGCTTTGTGGATTATTTTAACTTCCAGCTAAGCTCTATGGATGCCAGCGCCTCTCCCAGGGACCAAATAGACGCGCCGAGTAATACGATATCTTTTAACAAGAATTGTCCCGGAACGACTGCTAAAGCCGGGAATCCGCCCAAGCTGGGCTCCCAGCCGGGTGTCGAAAATAAGAAGCTCAGCGTCGTTAGAAACATCAGTATCGCCAGCATGCTCCCGATAGCCGACACTCGCGGCGATAGCCAGCGCATCCCAATCATCACCGCGATGGCAATTTCCACTACTCCGAGTAAATCTGAAAATCCTTGCACGCTGAGAAATCCATAGAGCCATCCCATAAGCGGACTGTTTGCCACCAGTGGTTGGATGCCGTTCGCCTCGTATGCGGTAAATTTCATCGCTCCAATCCAAAAAATGACCAGCACGAGACCGTAACGGATCACATACATCCCTAGATTGCTCAACTTCTCTCCGATCTGGGCTAGAGTTTTTGTTGGCACCGCGGTGCTTTCGTCCTTAACTTGCCCGCGAATTCTGGGCTCCGCCGGCGTACTCATTGTCATTTCCTCCAATTTTGTTTGTTGTATAGTCCAATATTCTCACAAGGAGATCTTTAAGATTCGACACGCTCCTTGTATGGCGGTCACGTTTCTTCCGATCTCCTTTACCGCCCAAGCCAACTCCGCCTCCCGTCGCCCGGTGATGAAAACGTAGGTGCCTTCGTTGACGAACTGCTTCGCCGTCGCAAGGCCAATGCCGCTGTTGCCGCCAATAATAAGCGCAATTGTTCCCTCGAGCTTCCCCATTTATTTCTATTCCGACCCGGGCGGTGTCAGCTGCACGATGCGATAGCCCGCTTCGCCGCGATGCCTAAACCCCAGCGCCTTCTCGTAGACATCGACGACTTGCATCATATGAGGAACACATTTGTTCGCTTCAGCAACACCCTTCAGGCGATCCCATATTTTGCCGCCCTCGGAAATGAAATCGTTGTACGGATCGATCACGAGAAGTGCAGTAAACTGTTGTCGTCACTTTCGCCATGGTCTATACCCAGCGATCGTATGCAGGTGGAATCCTATGCCTCTCGGTAGCACGCCCTATCGCTGAACGGGTTGGTCCACGAACGTAGCGATCGACTGGCCTGTCTCGACGATATACGTCGACAGCATCCGCCCGGTTTCCGGACCGAGGTCGCGCGCATTATGAGGGGTCCGCGGCGGGATCAGGAATCCATCCCCCGGGTTCAGTACTACGGTGGCACGTCCCTGCACCCTCATCTCGACCTGGCCTGCGATGATGTAGCCGACCTCTTCTCCCGGATGAATGTGCCATCCGGACTCGACTCCCACGGGAATTAATGTCTCCACCTGCACCATCTCGCGGCCTGGAATCGATAATGGGGAGCGTTGAACCTCGCGCCGAGCAAGCTTGCCCGCCAGTTCGTCTCGTGTCCCCTTATTGGCCTGTCCAGATGCGGGGACCATGTAGGCGACCACGCCGGCCACCGCGATAACTAAAACCAGCACGAAAAGAATCCGTCTCATAGGGTGTCTCCTTCGAATATGCGTAATTGAACCCATTAGGCACTCTAGGGTCTGCATTCCCCGGACTAATCCGAGGACCTCTCCACCAAACGGCGCGCCTGCTTCACCAGCTCTCGTTCCACACGCAAGGAACCCGACGAGTCCGCCGCCGAGCACGACAATGCGCATGTTCCCTCCCGCATGGACTGCAACTCACCCTTCATCAGTTCGTTGACGCCGATTTGCAGTCCTTCGGCTTGCGCGACTGCGTTTTGCACAATCAACGCTTGCACGTGCTCGGGATGGCGCGTGGTCAGACGACGCGTACCGTGCTACATACCGGCGCTGTGCATTGCATTGCACACTTCCTAACGTGCGATTCGCTGGACGATCTGCTGTTACGCCTGCTTTGCAACCTTGTCGGTGCGAATCGGCAGTCTCCAGTGGGGCCGGACGAAATGGCAGGTGTAGCCGTCGGGATATCGTTGGAGATAATCCTGATGCTCGGGTTCGGCCTCCCAGAAGTCGCCCGCCGGAACGACTTCCGTAACGACCTTGCCCGGCCACAGGCCTGAAGCATCGACGTCGGCGATGGTGTCTTCGGCAATCCGCTTCTGCTCGTCACTGGTGTAGAAGATCGCAGATCGGTAGCTCGTCCCGACGTCGTTGCCCTGGCGATTGCGCGTGCTTGGGTCGTGAATCTGGAAGAAAAACTCCAGAAGCCTCCGGTAACTGATCGTCTGAGGATCAAAGATAATCTCAATCGCTTCGGCATGATTTCCGTGGTGTCGATAGGTCGCGTTCGGCACGTCGCCGCCCGTATATCCAACCCGTGTAGAGATCACGCCCGGGTATCGGCGCAGCAAATCCTGCATGCCCCAGAAGCAGCCGCCGGCAAGAACAGCGCGTTCCTCAGTCATTGGACATCCTCCACTTGGTTCAAGTAAGCCCCATAACCCTCGGCTTCCATATCGTCCCGATGGATGAACCGCAGGGAGGCTGAGTTGATGCAATAGCGCAATCCGCCGCGGTCCCTCGGACCGTCGGGAAACACGTGCCCGAGATGGCTGTCAGCGTGCGCCGAGCGCATCTCGGTGCGAATCATGCCGTGCGTGGTGTCTCGCAGCTCCTTGACGTTGGCTGGTTCAATGGGCTTGGTGAAGCTCGGCCAGCCGCATCCGGATTCAAACTTGTCGGAGGATGCAAACAGCGGCTCACCCGACACAATATCAACGTAGATGCCCGGTTCCTTGTTATCCAGATATTCCCCGGTTCCGGGGGCCTCCGTGCCGTTTTGCTGCGTGACGCGATACTGCTCCGGCGAAAGCCTTGAGATGACGTCGGGGTCCTTGCTGAATTCTCTCATTTCTTTCTCCTCGTGTCGGACATGTATGGACGGAACGTCGAGAGGTCGTGCGGCGCTGACAGTAGAAGCAGCCGTCCGTCTATGCCGCGGGGCAAAGACTGAAGCATCTCTAGAATTTCCGGAGACAGCCGGATTGCCCAAGATACCGGTATCGCTCGTTCTTTCACTGAGGGTCCGGGATCACCAGCGGCTCATCCGCCGCATCGACGATGAGCACAGCGAGGAGCCGCGCCGGCTCAGTGTCACTGGCGTTGGCGCTCACACGATGATAGGCTCCGGGGCTCTCGAACCACGCCTCACCGGGCCGGTAGACGCGGACAGGCTCGTCATCGACCTGGCTCCGGATCTCGCCCGAGAGGACGTAGGCGTAGATGAAAGCCGAGCGGGCGTGACGGTGCGAGGCCGAGCTCGCCCCAGGGGGGTAGTCGACGATGTGGCTGACCAGGCGCTTCCCCTGCAGGTTCGGGATCGGCTCGTCCGCGGCGACGGTGACGGTTTCGCGGAGAGGTGCGCCGTGCGTGCTCCCGGCCGTGGGCGCGGTGGCACGATCGGTGCGCGTGATTCCCGGCTGCTGCGCCCGCGCCACGTGCAGCGCCAAACCGCCTCCGACGATCAGCACCGCTATCGCTATGATTCGTGTCTTTTTCATGTGGACCTCCATTCGTCCTTCAAATAGCTCGTGCAACTCACCCTCCGTATGATCGGGAACCGGCGCGGCTCGCACCTTGGTGTCGTCCACGTCGGCACCCATACGAGTTCGGTGGGGGTCACGGCCTCGGCATGCACCCGGACCAGCACCTCGCCTTCTCCGGGACGAGGCTGCGGTGCCTCCTCATAGGCGAAAGCCTCGGGTCCACCGCGAGCGTGGAGACGGATCGCCTTCATGCCCCACTCCCACCCAGCTGTTCGCCGAACGACCCAGCTCACCTGCCGGCGGGGCTCGGTGGGCTACCACTCTTAGAAAGGCTACGTGCCCCGCCGGTCAGGTGCAGCGCCTGGTTCAGCGGCGGACGCGGCAGCCCGCCCGGGCCGGGCCGCCGCCAGAGCCTCGCCGGCTGTCCAGAGTGCGACGCCCAGTAAGACGATGTCTTTCAGCACGAACTGCCCCGGCATGGCCGACACTGCCGGGAACCCGCCGAGGCTCGGCTCCCAACCCGGCGTCGTGAACAGAAAGCTGAAGGTGGTCAGGAACATCCCCACCGCCAGCCCGCTCCCCACGGCCGACCCCGCCGGCCACACCGGCCGCACCGCGATGAGCGCCGCGATGGCGATCTCGATCACGCCCAGGAGGGCCGAGAACGCCGTCACGCTCATGACGCCGTAGACCCAGCCCATCAGTGGGCTGTTCGCCACCATCGGCTTGATGCCCTCGGCCTCGTAGGTGGTGAACTTCATGCCGCCGATCCATAGCAGTACCACCACGAGGCCATAGCGGATGACGTGGGTGCCGATCATCCGGAGCCGCTGATCCATAGTCACACCTCGCAACGAAGTAGTACCGTGGATGGGGCGGACACCGTCGCGACGAACCGATGGGCCACCCGAGGGACGTTCAGCCCTTCCATCTCACACGCCTCTTTCTGTCACGAGTCTTGCGTCGATCCTCAGCTGGCTAGCGCCAAGAACCTCCTGTCCGGCTGCGCGTGCCGAAGCGTCCTTCCCGAGTCTTCGCGTCCCACGGGCCTACCCTGGCGGCCCGGACCCGCACGAGGACGTCATCTGGTCCTGGTTCGGGGATCGGCAGGTCCACGAGTGTGAGACGGTCCCTCCCGCTGAAACCTTCTTTCGCGATCGCACGCATGCAGGCCTCCTCCATCATGGTCTCAGGGCACTAGGCATGAGGGTGAGCCCGCGCGCGTTACCCGGCGACGTCCTCGACCTGCAGGTGCCTGATGCCCCTCAGATCGATCCGGTGCCGCCCACGGCTGTGGGCGAGCCGGATCAGGGCGTGGTCGCAGCTTGGGCAGCGGACGATGGTGCCCAGCCCCCGCACCTCGTAGACCATCGCCGCCCCGAGCCGATCGGTCTTTCCGCAGCCCTCACAGGTGTACTCCGCGGTGGTCACCTCGAAGGAGAAGACCTCCCCGAGGGTGCCGGCCGCGGCGTTGCCGTCTAGCCTGAGTTCATCCATAGCCCTCTACCCTCCCGTTGCTCCAAAGCGTTCGGTCTTCACCCGCGCGGCGTCGTGGCCTAGGCCCACCAGCGCGGCCCCCACCGCCTCCACGAGCGGCGTGGGACCGCACACGAAGGCGAGCGGGCGCTCATCCGGAGACCAGGCCACCTCCGCCAGCATCTCGGCGTCGATCCGCCTATGGTAGCCGCTCCAACTCGCCGGCCAGGAGCGGGTCAGGGTGTGGAGCACCTCCAGCGAACCGTCCTGTGCCGCGAGGTTCTCCAGTTCCCTGCGGTAGATGATCTCCTCGTAGGAGCGCGAGGAGTAGAGCAGGCGGGTGGGCACGTCACTGCCTACGGCAGCACGGTGACGGAGCATCGCCCTCAGCGGCACCACGCCCGAACCTCCGCCGATCAGTAAGAGGGGGCCGCCTTCTCTGGCCTCCCAGGTAAAGTAGCCTCCGATTGGTCCCCTGAACTCCAGTTTATCTCCCACCATCAACACCTCGGTGAGGTAAGGCGAAACCTCGCCGTCGTCCAGGCGGTCCACCGTAAGCACAAGCCTCTCGTCTTCCGGGGCGGAGGCTATCGAGTAGCTCCTCTGGGCTTGGTAGCCATCTTCGGCAGTAAGCCTCACGTCGACGTGCTGGCCGGTCTTGTGCCCCTCCCATCCGGGAACCTCGAGCACCAGGCTCTTGGTTCTTGGGGTCTCGGGCACTACCTCCACCACGTCCGCGAGGCGCCAGAGAGTCCTGTACAGCTGCATGGTCACCTCGCTAGTCTCCCCAGTAGCGCTGCTCGCGCCAGGGGTCTCCGTAGTTGTGGTAGCCCAAAGACTCCCAAAAACCGGGGAGGTCGGAGGCCATGAGCCGGAGGCCCCTGACCCACTTGGCGCTCTTCCAGAAGTACAGGTGCGGCACCAGCAGGCGGGCCGGACCGCCGTGTACAGGCTCCAGCGGCTCCCCCTCGTAGGCGTAGGCCACCCACGCCTTGCCTCCCGTAACGTCCTCTAGAGGCAGGTTCGTCGTGTAGTCGCCGTCGCAGAAGGCTGTGACGTAATCGGCCGCCGTCTCCACCCCCTCCAGCAGCGTATCCACGGAGACGCCCTCCCACCTGGTGCCCAGCTTCGACCACTTGGTGACGCAGTGGATGTCCCTGGTGATCTCCTCCGAGGGTAGCCGTTTGAACTCCTCCCACGTCCACCTCTTGGGCTCGTCAACCTCCCCGACGACGGAGAAGTCCCACGCCTCCAGGGGAGTACGTGGCGTTGGGCCGGCGGAGAGGACCGGGAAGCCGTCCTCCAGGTACTGGCCGGGAGGCAGCTTCATAGCCTGCCCCCTGCGGCGGCCTCCGAAGCCCCGCGAGATAAACCCTTCGCGCATGTTCCATCCCTCCTCGCTCGTTCGCGTGCCATTGGGCCCCTGTGCAAGCCCGTTGATCGGTTGGCTCTCCTCCCGTCCTACCGCTCCCGTCGACAACCGACGGGTGCGACGAGTGGTCTGTCATCTACCAGCGTGGAGCACCCACCATATGGATTAAAGTATTATTAAAGGAAGTCTGAAGCAAGTAGCCATGTCAGATTCCCCGAAAAGCCCATAAGCTCTTTATTTTTAACAAATCAATTCTGCGACACGCTCTAGGTACAGGATGATCGTGAGAAGGAGACGGTTGGTATGCAACAAATTACCATACTGCAGATGGCTAATGGCGAGCCGGATGTCAGTGCCAGTGCAACCACATATGCCGAAGGCGTCCCACGGTGGGGATTACCTACCGTACACACGCAACTCCTCCAGGAACTCAGGGCCTGGATTGAGACAGTCCCAGCCTTGCGCCGCCAGCCCAGGCTGGCGCTCGAGCGTATCTTAGAGGTAGAAGGCAGCATCCTCATGGACGCCAGCGTAGCTGGACTTGCTGCGCAGCATATCCCATTCTTGTATACGGTTCTGGGTGAGGTGTTTGATGAGTTAGGGCCAGAGTTCCAACGCGCTCTGCATCGCGAAGCTGCTCTGGCAGAAAAGGCCAATGAAGATGATACGCATGCACAAATGGCAGAGATCGGCACGGAGGACCGCCTTGAGGCTGTGTATGAAATGGAGAACGTGGCCCTGGAACGCCTCCAGGAACGGCAAGAACGCGTCATGCTGTTGGTAGAGGGGCTGGGAGAAGAGGATATCTCAGTGCTCTCCAGCAATGCCCCATGAGCTGATAGTCGTACGCGGGCGTTAACCAAAATCACCGCCATTGAAGAGAAGATATGGGCGCTCCACGCCATGAAACACGCATTAGCGCACCTCGTCGCGGAGTGCTCAGGGCAGGGGGAGGAGACCAAGCGCATCCAAATGTCTATAAAATGGTGTTTTCAAAACTTTGTGGATTTTGGTGTCTATAAAACGGTGGGATACTGTTGGCGAACTCCAAAGGGCCAAAAATTTGACCTTGGAAGAGTCTGAAAATTCTTCCCAGAAACATCGATGACGGAGCATGGAAATAGGTTCGCCAACAGTATCCGGTGGTTTTTGAGACCCTTATTTCGTCTCAGTTACTCATTAAATTTTCCAATATAAGACTTTGATTTGTGAGACGGCTTTTTGAGACATGACTGAAGGTCTAAGAATACCAAGTGTCAGTCGACTCTAACTTTTGTTCGGCGTGGCGAACCTTTAAGATCGACGACCACCGAACTCATCCGCGTGAAGCGACACAAATTCCCGGACGCTCATCGCGGGCCGGCCGGTCACCCGCTCCACGCCGTCCGCCATCCGGTCATACCGACCTGCCCGGTGCAACTCGGCCATCGTCACCAGATGCTGGTTCACATGCTCCGGGAACCCCTGCTTTTTCAGCTCCGGTTCCCAATCCTCGGGGGGGATGTCAGAGTACGTAACCTCACGGTTCAGCGCGTCCGAGTACTCTCGGGCGACCCCGTACATGTCCTGCGACCGCGGACCGGTGAGTTCGTATATCCGGCCCAGGTGCAGCCCGGGGTCGGCGAGGACGGCAGCGACTACCCGAGCGACATCAGCTGCGGCAACCGGAGAGGTCTTGCCCCGCCCGAACGGCACTTCGATGAGGCCTCGGTCACGGACGGTCGGAGCGACGAAGCGGAGGAAGAAGCCCTCCAGGAAGACCGTCGGCCGGATGGTGACGACCGGCAGGCCGGACCACGCGAGCGCCTGCTCGCCGAGCCAGTGCTGCCGCTGCTGAGGGCTCGGGGTGGTGTTCTGGATGCTCATCTGGGAGACGGTCATCTGGGACATGTTGACCAGGGCGTCCACCCCGACGTCTCGGGCGACCGCCGCCATGGTGACGGTTGCCTCCAGGTACCCGGCCGACACGGACATACCAAAGTAGATCCGCCGACAGCCGCTGACGACCCGATGGACATCGGGCGGTTCGAGTAGGTCTCCGACCACCACCTCGGCGCCAGCGGCCCGCAAAGCCCCCGCCCGGTCATCCTCGCGGCGGACCATGGCGCGAACCGGAAGTCCGCGGTCGAGGAGCAGGCCGGTCACGGTTCGCCCGACCGCCCCGAGTTGACCGGCTGCCCCGGTTACGAGGATCAATCCGTTGTCGGCCATGCGACTTCCCTCCCTTTCGCCGAACCATTGATTCACATGTCATTTTGCCCTGACACGCAGACTTTATATCCCTGCCGCGAGCGGCAGTCAACACCCCAAACCCCGCAATGCAGGTCGAACAGGTTGTTGTGTGAGGAACGAGTGCAGTCTCAAAAAACCGTCTTGGAGGTAAAGCGCATCCGAATGTCTATAAAACATATGAATCGTCCCCTCTGGGAGCTTTTCCCACGCATCCAGCGCCATTTTCATCTCGCGCTGGACATAGCCACGTTTGGCTACTGAGGTGCGCGAGAGGAAGATCAAAATAGAGTCGGAGGTTTGCAGTGCCCGTGGGATTTCCCGCGCCCATTCTTGCCCCGGCAAGAGGTCTTCTTCATCCAACCACGGTTCGAATCCTTCGATGGCCTGAAGGCGGTGATAGACCTCACGGACCTGGGCTTTATCGTCGCTGGCATGGCAAAGGAAAATCCGCGCCACAATGCGCTCTCCTTGTCAGGATTCATCGCAGCGTTCCCTCATGTGTTGTCTGCTGAGCCGTAGAATAGCATATTTGCCAGCGAAAAGGCGGTCGGAGTGATCCAAAGCGTTCAGGCCTTTTCCCACTCAAAAAGGGGGGATTTGACACTGGATACATTCAGGAGTCTATTTAGTCGCTGGCGCGAAATTCGCACCTTAAAATCCAAGACTTATGGATAAACAGCGGGTCAAATCTGTCATTTTAGCCTTTAAGCCGCCTTACTTGCTCCTCGCTGTCATTTCTAAGTCATTTTTTTACAGATAGTTAATTTCGCGCCAGCGACTATTTAACGGTTGTTTTGTAGACGGTATCCCGTCATGATTCGTCACCCATCGACGGTGAGAACGACGCGGAACCGCACCCTGCCACTGTGCATCTGTTCGTAGGCTTCCGCCACCCGGCCCAACGGATATTGCTCAATCATCGGGTGCACGGCGCTCAACACGCTGAATTCCAACGTATCCTGCGCATCCCTCGCGGTGCCGGCATACCAACCTGCCACCGATCGCCTGCCACTGATGAGCGACAGCACACTGATCGTCAACGGCTCAGCCAGCACGGCCGGCACCAACAAGGTGCCGCTGGGCGACAATCCCTCAACCAATGCAGAAATCGCCTGTGCGTTCGGCGCGGTCGCCAGAATCACGCGCGCACCACCAAGCTTTTGCAATTCCGTCACCGCATCTTGCGCGATCGCGTCGATGTAATAATGTGCGCCCAGCTGCCGCGCCAGCGGCTCCTTGTCGTTGCCTCGGTTGATCGCGACCGTCTCAAAGCCCATCTGCCGCGCGTACTGAACGCCGAGATGGCCTAGCCCGCCGATGCCGTGCACGGCGACCACCTCTCCGGCGCGTGCGTCAGAATTGCGCAGTGCGTTGTAGACCGTAACGCCCGCACACATGAACGGTCCCACTTCCTCCGCGGGTAATTCATCTGGAATCGCAGCCAACGCGGTCACTGGTGCGATCATGTATTCGGCATACCCGCCATCGAAATCGAAGCCGGTGACCTTTCGATTGACGCACATCGCGAAGTCACCCCGCCGGCACTGGTCGCACACGAAACAATGTCCGCCATGCCAGCCTACGCCAACGCGCTGCCCTGGCCTCCATGCTATCACGTTGTCGCCGACGGCATCGATGTGGCCCGCGACTTCATGACCTGGCACACGTGGATACTCAAGCCCCGGCCAGAGACCTTCTTTGACAAGCACGTCGCTGTGGCAAATGCCACACGCTTCTACTTTCACGCGCACTTGCCCAGCGTCAGGCTCAGGGATATCGCGCTCTACCAATTCCCACTCTCCACTGGGTTTGCTCACCTGCGCTGCTTTCATTTTGGTACTCATCCTTGCTCCTATTTGTTACGAATGCGCCCGCGGTACTTGCGTGGGTGTGCGTGTCGCGCGAACCCGATCAATACCTATCAACGTCGAGGACAGCTTCGGTGAAGGCCTGCGGCGCTTCTTGAGGCAGATTGTGCCCGATGCCGCCCGTGATCACCCGGTGCGCATATGGGCCCGAGAATTTCTTGGCATAAGAACGGGCGTCCGGGTGCGGCGCCCCATTGGCATCCCCTTCAAGGGTGATGGTGGGCACGGAGATGACTGGACCTTGGGCCAGTCGCTTTTCCAGTGCGTCGTATTTCTGCTCGCCTTCTGCCAGACTCAGGCGCCAACGATAGTTATGAATCACGATGCGGACATGATCCGGATTGTCGAAGGACGCCGCGGAACGATCGAACGTGGCATCATCGAAGTCCCACTTGGGCGATGCCAGCTGCCAGATGAGCTTGGCAAAGTCGCGCCGGTATTTCTCGTAGCCCGCCTGTCCGCGCTCGGTGGCGAAATAAAATTGGTACCACCATTGGAGCTCGGCCTTTGGCGGCAGCGGCATCTTGTTGATTTTCCGGCTGCCGATCAGATAGCCACTCACGGAGACCATGGCCTTGCAGTGCTCCGGCCAGAGTGCTGCGATGATGTTGGCCGTCCGCGCACCCCAATCACAACCGGCGACGATCGCCTTCTCGATTTGAAGAGCATCCATCAAGGCAATGATATCGACGGCGAGCACTGACTGTTGGCCGTTTCGGGGCGTCGCGGTTGAAAGGAAGCGCGTCGTGCCATAGCCACGCAGATAAGGGACGATCACCCGGTATCCTGCCGACGCCAGCAACGGGGCCACATCGACATAGGTGTAGATGTCGTAAGGCCAGCCGTGCAGAAGGATGACCGCAGGCCCCTCGGCGGGGCCAGCCTCAGCGTATCCGACATTCAGGACGCCGGCATCGATCTGCTTCAGGGAGCCGAACGACGTGTTCGTTCCCGGCTTAATCGTGGTTGCATCTGCCGGGTTTATCTTGCCGGATTGTGCGTCCGCAGAACAGATCATGCCGAGCTCGGCGGCAGCAATGGTCATCACCGCAGTGCTCAAAAAGCGACGGCGATCATGGTTGATTTCTTCCGACATTTATCTCTCTCCAATTAGATTCAAAACAGTTGCGCCTCGTGAAGATGGTCATCCAAAGCGCCCACCTACATGCCACGTGAGGTGGCGCGAGGCCGCATCCGGATTAGCTGAGTTCAAAGTCGAAAAGGTCGACAGAGACCGGCATCTTTTCGAGCTGGAGAGTTCCATCTTTATTTCGCATGAAGACCCTGCGTTTTATCGGGAACTGTAGACCCTGTATGTCAACATACTCAGAGCTCAAATGAGCCGCACGAGTCTTTCCCGCAATATCAACCTGGTAGTCTTGACGACGCAGCAAGCCGCGTTCGTCAAATGAAGACTCCCCCGCAGCAAGCTACGGGGTATCAGAAGGAAGATGACCCTGAACCTGCTCGAAGCAAGCTTCGGGGAATCGCACCCAAAGAGATTGAAGTTGCGCCACCGATCAAGGCCGCCGTGGACGGCAAGAACTTCCGCCAAAAGAGTGTTTGTTATGGTGGGCATTTGCAAGCTCCATTTCTCTTCGGTTCATAGGGTCAGCATGAGAAGAATGTTCTTTCCTCATGTCGTTCCAGTTGTGAATTCGTCCGGGCGGCCCAAGAGGGTTTTCTTTGGACATAAGTGATCCGTTGATGCGGGGATGTGAGATGCGTGAGAATACGGGCATACGTTGTGTGTGTATTCCAATGCTCGCTTCAATTAACGTAGTGATCTGAACGCCGCCCGGATCTCGGAAGCGAAGAGCTCCGGCTGTTCCCACGCCGCGAAGTGACCGCCCTTATCCACCTTGTTGTAGTAGATGAGCTTGTGATAGCTCCGCTCCGCCCAGCTGCGCGGTGCTTGATAAATCTCGCCGGGAAAGACCGTGATGGCCACAGGCAGGGATAGGTCCACCGCATTAAAGTTGTTGGCGTTATTTTCCCAGTAGAGCCGCGCGCCAGAGGTCCCGGTGTTGGTGAGCCAGTAGAGTGTGATGTCATCGAGCATCTCGTCGCGCGTGAGGACCTTCTCGGGCTGGCCGCCGGTGTACGTCCAATCGGCGAACTTGTCGTAGAACCACGCCGCAAGCCCGGCCGGCGAATCCGCCAGGCTGTAGCCGAGCGTTTGCGGGCGCGTCACCATCATCAGGGCGTAGCCCGAGCCCTTCGTGTACAAGGCATGCATTTGTTCGTACGCCGCCTTTTCCTCAGGGGTTAAGCCGGACGGCGGCGGATCACCAGCTTGGAGAGCCTTGGCAATTTCCGGTGGCACGGTGGCGGGCATATTGACGTGGATGCCCAGCAGTCCCGGCGGCGCCTGGCGCGCCATCACGTTCGAGACCACGGCACCCCAATCGCCGCCTTGAGCGACATAGCGCGTGTAGCCAAGACGTCTCATCAACTCGGTCCAGGCGCGCGCGATGTGGTCGGGATTCCAGCCCGTGACTTGCGGTCTGCCCGAAAAGCCATAGCCAGGCATCGAGGGCAGCACGAGATCAAAAGCGTCCTCTGCGCGTCCTCCATAACCCGGGGGATCGGTGAGCGGGCCAATGACCTTCAGGAGTTCGAAAATCGATCCGGGCCAGCCGTGAGTCATGATGAGCGGCATGGCATTTGGATGACGAGAGCGCACGTGCACGAATTGAATGTCGACGCCATCGATGGTCGTCACAAACTGTGGCAAGGCATTGAGCTTCGCCTCGGCTTTGCGCCAGTCGTAGTCCGTGCCCCAGTAACGTACGAACTCTTGCATCGTCGAGAGCTGCACGCCCTGGGATCGATCATTGACGGTCTCGCGGTCAGGCCACCGTGTCGCCGCTATGCGCCGGCGGAGGTCGACGAGTGCCTCTTCCGGAACGCTGATGTGGAAAGGACGAATGGCTTCATCGTCGGCCGCGCCCGTCTTGGCGGCGCCTTGGGCCGACGAACCATGCTGTGCGGGGTGCTGCGCGAGCACGGTAGCCGACGTTGCTAGACACGCTGTTGCCGCAAAGAGCACGACAAGGAAGCGCAAGTGCAGGCGGAAGGCATGCGCGGCTCCTGAGGTGGCAAGAAAGCTGGGCTGGCCACCCGTGGTGTGAGCTTTGGTGTACTCTACCTTTTCGAGTTGCATCGTGTGCTCTCCTTGTCAAGATGCATCGCTGCGTTCTCTCGCGTGTGGTCTATTGTGAAAAGTGCGTCATGAATTCCTTTACATATATGCGCAGTGACACCTAGTAGAGCGTTTCGTAAGTCCTTTACAAGTCGATTGGCCTCCTCGGCAGCGTCAAATCCGCGCAGCCACGCGGCCTCGTCGCCAGGGAAGGCAAAAATAACTTGGTACGTATTTACGAAATGGTCTACTAGTGTGTCTAGAAAATCGCTGTTCAAGGGGAATGTTCGGAATCCGTGCTTATGCCGTTATGGACATAAACACGCTTATCTCGCGGACCAGATTATGCCGCGATCTGCCCTCTCTACCTCATTTCCCCTAGGAAAATCGCCTTTTCACGTTTGTCCTACGCGCCATAATTCAGACATGGGATGCTTCTCCTTGCCAGTTAACCCTACGGAAGAAGGAGAAGCTTATGATCGAGTACTGCTTTGCTCGCACGTCTGTGATCACCCGGTTGCGGCGCGGGCGCGCCGGGCCGTCTCGAGCCCGATGCCCGAGCTGCCGCCGATCACGACGACGCTCTGCCCGGCGAGCTCCGGTTTGGCGCTCATGCCGTCGCCTCCGGTTACCTCACCGGGCGCTCACTTGACCAGCACGACGAGCGGCTTCCCTTTTTCGACGATATACGTGGCGAGCTCCGCTGCGTTGCCGCTGCCGACGTTCGTCACCGCGTGGGGCATTCCGGCCGGGATGAACAGCACGTCGCCGGCCTTGAGCGTCACCGGTGGCTTGCCCTCGAGCGCATACTCCAGCAAACCTTCGACGACATAGACGATCTCTTCGCCCGGATGCGAGTGATTGGGGGCCACCACTCTCGGGGCGAACTCGACGAGCACCTGGATCACCTCACGTCCCGGGACGCTGAGATCGTGCCGCTGGAGATCGGTGCGCTTGATGCCCGGCGCCTGCGCCAACGTGACGTGCGGCGACAAAGCGCTTGCGACGATCAGCGCCGCTACCGCCATGATTCGAGTCGTTTTCATGTGGACCTCCTTTCGTCCTGCAAATCGAAACCTGGTGATCAGTGTGCCGGCCGAAGTGATCTGAAGGCGGCACGGAGTTCGACCGCAAAGAGTTCGGGCTGCTCCCATGCGGCGAAGTGGCCACCCTTGTCGACCTCGTGGAAGTAGATCAGGTTGCGATAGGCGCGCCGGGCCCACGTCTCCGGGGCTCGATAGACCTCGTCCGGAAATACCGTGATGGTCACCGGCAGCGAGATCTCGGCGGTCTTCTGCGCGGTCGCGAGAAGAACGCTTTGGCCGCTGGTCTCCCAGTACAGCCGCGCCGACGAGGTGGCACTGTTCGTCAGCCAGTACAGCGTGACGTTGTCCAGGAAATCGTCTTTGGCGAGCAAGCGCTCGGGTTCGCCGTTGTTGTAGTCATACATGAAGGCCGCAAGCCCGGCTGGAGAGTCCGTCAAGGCCTGGCCAATCACCTGCGGCCGCGTGCCCATCATTGCGGCGTAGGCCCTGCGCTTCTTGTAGAACGTCTCGAGCGAGTCGAACGCCGCGCGTTCCTTCTCGGACAGTGCCGCCGGCGCGGGCCCGCCGCCGGCGAGCACCGCGGCCACCTCGGGCGGTACCGTCGCCGGCAAGTTGATGTGGATGCCGAGCAATCCCGGCGGCGCGTGGCGTGCCATCGCGCTCGAGACGGGCGAGCCCCAGTCGCCGCCTTGGGCGACGTAGCGGGTGTACCCGAGGCGCTTCATCAGCTCTGCCCAGGCACGCGCGATGTGGTCGGGGTCCCAACCGGTGCCGGTTGGCTTGCCGGAGAAGCCGTAACCCGGCATCGAGGGCAGAACGAGGTCGAAAGCATCCTGTGCGCGCCCGCCATGAGCCGCAGGATCGGTCAGCGGACCGATGGTCTTCAGCAGTTCGAAGACGGAGCCGGGCCAGCCATGCGTCATGATCAGGGGGAGGGCATTGGGGTGCCGGGAACGCACGTGGACGAAATGGATGTCGACGCCATCGATGGTCGTCACGAATTGCGGCCAGGCATTGAGCGTCGCTTCCGCCTTGCGCCAGTCGTAGTCCGTGCCCCAGTAGCGCACGAGC
>Ga0209382_10005391_pt1 | contig 16672 bp, 10 predicted proteins | sample SoiMetdeltSBSDD5_FD_187599 | JGI IMG/M metagenome (GOLD analysis project Ga0209382, IMG submission 187599) | Bulk soil microbial communities from a Populus tree surrounding site in Tennessee, USA - Soil MetaG P. deltoides SBSDD5 (SPAdes) (version 2) | ecosystem: Environmental > Terrestrial >...
GGCATCCGGCAGGTCCAGGCTCAACAGCGCCGAGCTCAGGCTCTTGCCGTGGGCGTCGAGCGCGAGGGAGCGTGTCACTCCTCCGCTCAGCGCATCGGGCAGGACGAAGTTCAGTGCGCCGATCCGGGGGAGCGCGTAACGCTTCACCTCGCCCCGCACGATCCCCTGGAAGTGATCCTGGACGCGCGCGGCCGTCACGTATCTCTCCAGGAGGGGATAGTCCTCCGCCCGGTACGCGATCACCGAGATGTTGGCCGCCGTGCCCTTGTCTCCCGTGCGGGAGTGGGCGATCTCTCGCAGCTTCAAGGCGTCACCTCCAGGCACTGCACCCTCGTGCTCACCCGCTCGCGAGGCAGGAAGGCGCTGGCCACGGCGATGACCTCCCGCACGTGCCGCGTCGCTCCGCCGCCCGCCGCCGGGCCGTTCGTGTACAGCGTCTCCACCTCGTTGCCGATGCGTAGAGCCTCGTCGGCGCTGTCGGTGCGCCCGACGACGCGGGCCCGGACCTCGTATGGCTCGGGCCCGCCGGAAGACAAAGTGGCCCCGTGCAGTGCGTCGACGCCGATCAGCTCGAAGCGCGTCTCGCGGCAGCGCACGCCCGTCAGCCGCAGGCGTTCCTCGACGATCCGCAACGCCAGCCTGGCCCGCGCGACCGCGCCCGGACCGGCGTACGAGATCTGTCCCTCGCCGATGTACCCGTCCCGGTACCCGATCGAGAGCTTCAGCGTCTCCGGCCGGTCATGGCCGGTCGCGCCTCGGACGCTCACGCGGTCGGGGCCGATCTCTCGGATCTCGACTCCGGAGAAGTCGGCGACGACATCGGGCGCCAGGTAGCGGGCCGGATCGTCGATCTCGTAGAGAAGCTGCTCCTTGCATGTGGCCGCGCTCACTCCGCCCCCGGACCCCTCGACCTTGGTGATCACGAGCCCGCCATCCTCGTCCACCTCGCCGATCGGGAATCCGAGGCGAGCCAGGTCCGGGACGTCCTTCGGTCCGGGATCGGCGAAGTAGCCACCCGTGATCTGCCCGGCGCACTCGAGCAGGTGCCCGGCCAGCGTTCCCCGGCCCAGCCGCGTCCAGTCCTCCATGGACCAGCCGAACTCGTGGACGAGAGGAGCCAGGAAGAGCGCGCTGTCGGCCGCGCGGCCCGTGATCACCACATCCGCGCTGAGGGCCAGGGCCTCGGCCACGGGCTGCGCGCCGATGTAGGCGTTGGCGGAGATCACGCGATCACCGAGGTCGGCCAGGGTGCCACCGGTCTCCTGAATGCGGAGGCTGCCCTCCAGCTGCCCGAGCACGTCGTCACCGGTGACGGCCGCGACGCGTACCCCCGCCAGGCCGAGCGCGCGGGCGATCTCCCGCACCATCTCGGCCGCCGCCACCGGATTGGCGGCCCCGGCGTTGGTGACGATCTTGACGCCGCCCGCCCGACAGGGCTCGAGCACCTTCCGCATCCGCTCGGACAGTAGCGGGTCGTAGCCGCGGGACGGATCCTTCCGTTTCTCCTGCTGGGCCAGCGCGATCGTTCGCTCGGCCAGGCACTCGAAGACCAGGTAGTCGAGCCGGCCCTTCTCCGCGAGCTCGACCGCCGGCTCGATGCGGTCCCCCGCATAGCCGGCGCCCGCACCGATTCGGATCGATCTCATCGACTCCCTTCGAACCTCACAGGGGCAGCACGTCGAACACGACGCCGGCGATCGTCATCAGGACGGAGGCGCCCCACAGAAAGGGGATCGAGAATTTCTGATGCTCGGCCAGATCGACGCCGGTCAGTCCAACGAGCAGGAAGGTCGCCGGCGTCAGCGGGCTCACCGGGAAGCCGGTGGTCATCTGGCCGAGCAACGCGCCCTGGGCGACGTGAGCCGGGGCCACACCCAACAGCGAGGCGGCTCCCGCGACCACGGGCAGGACGCCGAAGTAGAACGAGTCCGGATCGAAGGCGAGGCTCAACGGCATCGCCACGAGGCCCAGCGCGAACGGGACGTGTCGAGCCAGATCCGGCGGCAGATGGGCGACGACCGCGCCGGCCATGGCGGTCAGCATCCCCGAGCCCTGGAGGATGCCGGTGAAGACCCCCGCTCCGAGCAGGATGCTCGCCATCATCAGGGCGGCGCGGGCGTGGGCATCCACGCGCTGGCGCTGGAGCGCCGGATCCGGGTAGTTGACGACGAGGGCGAGCGCAGCGCCGATCATGAAGGTGGCCGCGGGCGGCAACAGCTCGGAGATCAGGCTCACCAGAACGGCAAGTGTCAGGATGGCGTTCAACCAGACGAGACGCGGCCGGCGAGTGTTCCGTTGCTCCTCGCTCAGCACCGGCACGGCCACGGCGCCGCCGGCTCCCGGCCTCGCGCGCGCGAGACGCCTCTCCTCCCGGCGGCCCAGTACATAGGAGATGCCGAGTACGTAGAGAAGTCCGACGGCCAGCAGCGGCAGCATCGGGTTGAAGATCTCCGCGACCGGAAGCTTGAGGGCGGCGGCGGCCCGCAGCGTCGGCCCTCCCCAGGGCAGCACGTTCATGACCCCCGCGGCCATGGCCGCGGCGCAGGCCAGCAGGCGACGGTCCATGCCGAGCGCCTCGTAGAGAGGCAACATGGCCGGGACGACGACGAGGAACGTCACCGCGCCCGACCCGTCGAGGTGCACGAGAGCGGCGAGCAGCGCCGTGCCCGGGACGATCCACGAGGGCCGGGTGCCGACGACACGACGCACGTGAGTCACGACCGGATCGAAGAGACCGGCGTCGGTCATCACCCCGAAGAACAGGATCGCGAAGACGAACATCGCCACCACCGGAGCGATGTTCGACAGGCCGCTCGTGATCCACTTCCCGATCTCCCGGCCGAAGCCGCCGGCAAGGGCCGTCGTGATCGGCACCGCGATGAGCGCCACCAGGGGGCTGACTCGGCGGCTGAGGATCGCCACGAGCAGGAACAGGATGGTCGCGGCACCGAGCAAGGCGAGCATTCGGTTGCGCCACTTTACCCCGAAGACCGGTAGCGTTCGGTACGACGGCGTTACGATGGCCGCTCGGAGGTCCGATGGGGGCCAGGCGTTCTCGATGGAGCCGGCTTGCGACGCTCGTCGCGGCGATCGGAGTGGTCTTCATGGTCGCGGTCGACGCCCAGGGCGCGGCGCCGGCGGCACGAACCGGCGCGCGGCCGAACGTCGTCGTCGTGCTCGTGGACGACATGGGATGGTCCGACATCGGCCCCTACGGTGGTGAGATTCCCACCCCGAACCTCGACGCGCTCGCCGACCGCGGCGTCAGGTTCACGCAGTTCTACGCCACGCCGCGCTGCTCCCCGACGCGCGCGAGCCTGCTGACTGGCCTCTACCCGCATCAGGCGGGCATGGGCCACCTCGACAACGTCATTCGTCCGGGCTCGTCGGGCACCACCGGACGGCTGAGCGATCGCTCCGTCACGATCGCGGAGGTGCTGCGCGAAGCCGGCTATTTCACCGCGATGTCCGGCAAGTGGCACCTGGGTCAGGACAACGGATCGCCGCCCTGGCAACGCGGCTTCGACCGCGTCCTGAGCCTGCGCGCCGGCGGCATGTATTTCCCCAACCAGAACTTCCGCGGCGGCGGCGATGCGCTGACCGCCCGGGCTCGAGAACCGCTCTACCTCGACGGCACGCCGACGCCGCGCGACGCGGCCGTCTTCGGCAACACCTGGTACGCGACGTACCTGTGGACCGACTTCGGCCTGCGGTTCATCGACGACGCGCGCCAGGCCGGCAAGCCGTTCTTCCTCTACCTCGCGTACAACGCGCCGCACTTCCCGCTGATGGCGCCCGCGGAGCTGATCGCCCGGCATCGGGGCAAGTACAAGGCCGGATGGGACCGGCTGCGTGAGGCGCGCTATCGCCGCCAGATCGCCATGGGCCTGACCGACGGCCGATGGCCGCTCAGTCCGCGCGAACCGGCATCACCAGCCTGGGAATCGCTGTCGGCCGACACCAAGGACCGGTTCGACCATCTGATGGCCGTCTACGCCGCGATGATCGAAGCCATCGACACGAGCATCGGCCGGCTGGTGAAGGGGCTGGAAGCGCGCGGCGCCCTCGACAACACGCTCATCCTCTTCATGTCGGACAACGGCGCCAACGCCGAGAGCGGCCCCGACGGGCGCCTCGACGGCGATGCGCCGGGCGGGCCGGACTCGAACCTGTATCTCGGCATGAACTGGGCCACGCTCGGCAGCACCCCCTTCCGCCGGTTCAAGCACTTCACGCACGAAGGGGGCATCGCCGTGCCGCTGATTGCGCACTGGCCGCGGGGGATCCCTGCGGGCCGCCGCCACGCGCTCGCCCGCGAGCCGGCCCACCTCGTCGACGTGATGCCGACGATCCTCGAGGTGGCCGGCGCGGCCTACCCGCGCGAGTTCCGCGGCCACGCCATCCAGCCGATGGAGGGCGTGAGCCTGCGCCCGGCACTGGCCGGCCGCGCGCTCGTCCGGACGCGACCGCTGTTCTGGGAGCACGAAGGCAACCGCGCGGTGCGCTCGGGCCAGTGGAAGCTCGTCTCGGCGTATCCGAAGGGGTGGGAGCTCTACGACATGACCGCCGATCGTGTCGAGCGCAACGATCTCGCCGCCCGACGTCCCGATCTCGTCCGGACGCTCGCCACGGCCTGGGACGCCTGGGCCGCGCGAACCAACGTGGATCCGTGGACCGGGCCGCCGCGGCTCCCGTGGGGCGACGACGCGCCTGCCGGAGCGCCGAGTATCCGCGGCCGAATTGCCGCGCCGCGGTAGTGTCGCGGCCGCTCTTCCGTCACACTACTGCCCATGCACCCCTGCCAACTCAATGTGCGATCCCTTGCCCTCAGCATCCTTCTTGGCCTGCTGTCCTTCGCGGCGCCAGGCCCACCCGGCGAGGCGGCCGCCGCGCGCCCCCGGATCAAGGTAATGCTGCTCACCGGACAGTCGAACCGCTACCACAATTGGTCGCTGAGCAGCGCGGTCTTGCAGCGCCTGCTCGAGCAGCCCGGCATCTTCGTCGTCGACAAGGTCACGTCGCCCCCCATGGGCACCGACATGTCGGGTTTTCGGCCGGACTTCGGGAAATACGATGTCGTCGTGCTCGATTACGAAGGCGACGAATGGCCCGACCCGACGAAGCAGGCGTTCGTCAAGTACGTGAAGAATGGCGGCGGTCTCGTGTCGTTTCACGCCACGGACAATGCCTTTCCGCGCTGGCCCGAGTTCAACGAGATGATCGGGATTGGCGGCTGGGGCTTGCGGCTCGATGGCAGCCTCGGCGCGCGGACCGAAGCGGCGGGCCCGAAAGTACGTTGGCGCGATGGACGCATGGTCCTGGATGACTCGCCCGGTCTCGCAACGCATCCGCCCAAGCACGATTTCGCGATCGACGTGCGCGCGCCGGGCCATCCGATCATGCGCGGGTTGCCCGCGCGCTGGATGCACGCCGACGACGAGCTCTACAGCCAGTTGCGAGGTCCAGCGAAGAACCTCGAAGTTCTGGCGACCGCGTTCGCTGATCCAGTGAAGCACAAAGGCGCGAGCGGCGAGCACGAGCCCGTGCTCATGGCGATCCGCTACGGACAGGGTCGTGTCTTCCACACGACGCTCGGCCACGTCGGCCCGAAGGATGTCGATCCGGTCACGCCGCTCAATTGTGTCGGCTTCATCGTCACGCTCCAGCGTGGGGCCGAATGGGCGGCGACGGGAAAGGTCACACAACCGGTGCCCAGCGATTTTCCGGTCGCAGACAAGGTCTCCGTGCGAAATCCGAAGATGGATTAGCGGCACTCGAAGGACGCGTCGTCCTCCACGTCGCCCGTCCCCTTGTAGTGCGCGTGCGAGGGGTAGGGACACAGGGGCCGGCTGCGGCCGGGCCAGCTGCGGCCGGTGGCCCGAATGGCCTGCGGAGGCTTCTGGCCCTCGACCCAGTCGACGACCGCGCCCAGCATGTCGAAGCGGTCGAGCGCCGCCGGCCCGCCGCCACAGTGGCCCATCCCCGGAACCAGGAAGAGCCGGCTCCAGCCGGTCACCGCGGAGGCACCGCCGTTCGCTCGGGTCATCCGCTCGTAGTAGTCGACGGTGTCGAGGGCCGAGAACCACGGGTCGCTGACCCCGTGGTAGAAGACGAGCTTGCCCCCGCGGCTGGAGAAGGTGTTGAGGTTCGTCCAGGTCGAGGTCGCGGTCAGCAGCATCTGCGGCTGGGCGGCCGCGTCCTCGGCCCTCTTGTCGACGTCCATCTCGGTGTCCGTGAACGGCCGACCCACGGGGTTCGCGCTGCCGACGAGCAGCCCGGGAATTCCCTGCGTGGCGGTGATGCCCGTGTCGAACAGAAAGCCCGGGTAGACCTGCCGTCCTTTCGAATCCTTCGGACCGGCGAACGCCCGGGACAAGGCGTCGACCTGCTCCGCGGAGAGGCAGCCGTCCGCCTTCGCTCCCGCGCAACGCAGACGACTGGGATCGAATCGGCACCCGATCGGATCGGCGACGATGCCGTCGCGCACCCCGTCCTCCCCGTCGCAGGCGGCGAGCAGGCCGTCGATCACCGTCTTGCGATCCGCATCCGAGAGCGCGCGGCGCACGTCGGGCTTGCCCGACGCGTCGAGCGGCGCGACGCGGTTGAGCATGGTGGCGACCCAGGCGTCTCCGATGCCGGAGAAGGCCGTACGCATCGCCGGCGCACCGACGACGATGCCGTCGAAATACGTCGGATAGCGCTGCGCCATCAGCATGCCCTCGCGCCCGCCCGTCGAGCAGCCCATGAAGTACGCGTGCGCGGCGGGCTTGCCGTAGTGCTGCGAGACGATCTGGCGCGCGAGCACGGCCACGCGCCCGACGGCCTGGTAGGCGAAGTCGAGGCTCGCCTGCTGCTCCGCCATGAAGGACGCGTCGAAGGCCTCCCCGCGGTGACCGGTGTCGGTGGTGACGACGGCGAAGCCGCGCGCGAGCGCGGCATCCCCCTCCCCCGTCCGTCCGAGCGGCGGCGCCACGCTGCCGTTCAAGCCGCCTCCGCCCTGGAACAGGAACCGTCCGTTCCACTCGGCGGGAAGGGCCAGCGCGAAGCCGATGCCGTAGCTCTTGCCGTCGGCGCCGGTGCGCCGGTCGAGCGTCGCGCCCAGCCGGCAGTACGCGGGCAAACGGACGGTCAGCGGAGCCATCCAGGGCGGCTCCGGTGGCAGGGGCGAGCCGGCCGGGAACCACTCGGCCGTCAGCTCCGACAATGCGGCGCCCGGCACCTGCAGTTGCCGGAGCGCCGCACACGCGGACTCCCCGGACGCAACCTGCGCCAGGACCGGCCGCGCGGAGAACGAAGCCGCGAGCGCGACGGCCAACACCATCCTCATGTGGCTTCTCCCCTCTATAGCTGGTCGCCTGGGAACGCCTGGCTACTCTAGCCGAGGCCGCACTGCTTTCGTTGGCGCGTAGAATGAGCCTCCTTGAAGCGCACCCTGTTGTTTCTGATGATGGCAACGAGCGCGGGCGATTTCGGCGGGTATCCCATGGATCCCAGGTTCTTCGAGTTCATGGGCGGCATCCGGTTCACGCATTACCTGCCGGACTTCGCCAAGGCCATGGTCAAGATCGAGGACCCTTCCCGCCCGCTGGCCAGAGGACTGCCGCCGTCATTCGTGATCGACCGCGAGGGGCTGTTCGAGAGTCCCGACTTCGTGCAGTTGTTCCGCAACGCGATCTTCTGGGCGGCGGCTCAGACCCCACTCCGTACCCAAGCCGCCACGAGCCACTACGTCTTCTTCGGAAGGGACCGCGACCGTCTTCCCGGCCACGCCTTTCTCGACAATCGAACCTTCGAAGGCGCGCAGGTCATGTACTCGTGGAAGCAGCTCGAGCCCGTCGAAGATCAATACGAGTTCGCCGAGATCGACGCGGATATCGCGATCCTGAAGGCCCGGCACAAGAAGCTTTGGATCCAGCTCCAGGACGCAACCTTCTCGCCGGACCGGCAGGCCGTCCCTCGCTACATCATGACCGGGCCGCAGTATGGCGGGGGCGCGCACCCGCAGTACGACGACGACGGCAAAGTCGAGGGCTGGGTCGCTCGTCGTTGGGACCCCGCGGTGCAGGCGCGTCTTCACAAGCTCTTCGGAAAGCTGGCCGAGCGCTACGACGGCGTGATCGCCGGCATCAACCTCCAGGAAAGCTCGATCGGCATCTCGGAGGAGGGCGTCGCGAAAGCCCCGGGCTTCACGTATGTGGGATATCGGGATGCCATCAAGCGCAACATGCATGCGCTCCGCGATGCGTTCAAGACGTCCGTCGTCATGCAGTACGTGAACTTCATGCCCGGAGAAGCTCTTCCCGAGCTGGACCGGGGACTCATCCGCTCGCTGTACGACTACGGCGAGGAGATCGGAGTGGCGGTGGGCGCGCCCGACCTTCTGCCCCTACGGCCGTTTCAGCAAGCACACGCCTATCGGTTCATGCGAGAGAAGAAAGATGCGGGGAGGCTGACGGTGGGAATCGCCGTTCAGGACGGCAACTATCGCGGGACGACCGGTGTGGCCCAGGGGGGCGAGACGCGCCAGGCGTGGCCAGACCTCGTCCCGGAGCTGGCGGCCTACGCACACGATGATCTCGGGGCCCGCTACGTGTTCTGGAGCATCGAGGAGCCGTACTTCTCGAAGAACGTGATGCCGTTCTTCTCGAAGCGCCCCTGATCGAAGGCCGGGTCACACGAACAGGCGCGCCTCCCACTGATGGACGCCGGGCACCTTCAGGCGCGTCGGCCGATGGGTCGCGCCGTCGACGATGGTCAGGAAATCCCGCGTCGACTGGCTGCTCGGCGTGAAGCCGTGATCTCTCCTCGGACCGGATAGCGAAGCATTCCTCAGGGAGTGACGACCAGCTCCGGGCGCAGAGTGGCGGCCTGGCGCGAGTTGAACAGCGCGTACGGGTTTGAGGCAGCCTGGTTCTTGAGCACGAGCGTGACGGTCGTGTGGCCCGCGGCCTTCTCCTGCTGGAGCCAGCCGGTCACGTCCCACTCGTACCACTGCGCCGCCGTCGTGTCGTTCGCGATGGCGACGGCCGCCAACGCGCTGGCCGCCGTGGCCGGTTTCGTGTTCCAGGTCAGTCCGGTCTCCGTCCACGACACGTTGGTCGACCCGAACACCTGGGTCACGACGGGCGTGGCCGTCGTCGCGCTCAACCGCCCATGGAGCCGCAGCCGCCCTCCCGTGATGCTCGTGACGGCCGCGAGATCGAACTTCAGATACGTCCACCGGTTGTGGCCGGATCCCCCGGTCTGCACCTCGAGGCTGGCGGCGGTGCCGAAGTTCTTCTTCGCGCCGCCTCCGTCCTCGACATGCGCGTCGGCCGCGGCCGCGTGGATCGAGCGCACCTTGAAGGTGACGGTGTCCGAAACGGTCGCTCCTCCATCCGAGTCGAGAGCTCGGGCGCGGACGGTGTGCACGCCGGCCCCCACGCCACCCCAGACGAACGTGAAAGGCGCCGCGGAGGCGCTTCCGAGGAACTGGTCCCCTTCGTAGAACTCGACCCCGACGATCGCCCCGTCGACGTCCGCCGCCGACGCGGACAGCGCGACCGTGGCCGGCGCCGTGAACAGCGAGCCGGGAGCCGGACTGGACAGAGCCACCGTCGGAGCGACGTTCGTAATCGTGACCGGCGCCGTCGCGCTGACCGCATCGAGACCGTCGGTGGCGGTGACCGTCGCCTGGTGCCCGCCGAGCGTCGAGAACTCGTGCTGGACGGTGGCCCCGGAGGCGACGCCGCCGTCGTCGAAGCTCCACGAGTAGCTGAGGGCGTGGCCATCCGGGTCGGAACCGGAAGCCGAGAAAGAGATGGCCTGGCCACGCACCCCCGAATAGGGACCGCCGGGGTCGACCACGGGAACTCCGTTGTTGACGACCATCACGTCGCGCTCGTCGACGGCGACGTTGCCGGAGCTGTCACGGCCGGTGAGGCGCAGACGCGTCGTCGGCCAAGCCGGACGCGCCGGCGTCCAGGTGCATTCGCGCGCCTCCGCGGGAAGGCCGGTGCAACCTCCCACCGCCGTCCACGACTGGCCGGCATCGCCCGAAACCTCCACGTCGAAGCCGCCGAAGCCGACGTCGTCCGTCGCCGTCCAGGAGAGGGACACGGGCACGCCGGCGATGGACGTGCCGGGCTGGACCAGCGTCACGACCGGAGGGACGGTGTCGCGCTGCCGATAGACGCGAATCCCGTTGAGAGGGGAGTCGAACTGGTTCACCGCGACATCGGGTCGCCCGTCCCCGTTCACGTCGCCCACGGCCATGGCCTGGGGATTGGACGTGCCGTAGTTCGGAACCGGGTACAGCGTCTCCGGGCCGAGGCCGCCGTTCGCTGTCTGCAGATAGATGCCGATCTGGTGCCAGCTGTCATGGAACACCACGACGTCGTCGCGGCCGTCGCCATCCATGTCCGCGACCTCGAGGGCTCCGTTGCCGTTGTAGGTCGGGAACCTCTGGATGATGAAGGCACCCGAGTCCTGCAGCAGCCGCACGACCTGCTTGACGCCGTCCCGTGACACGGACAACACGATGTCGTTGGCTCCGTCGCCGTTGACGTCCCCGATGCCGACTCCCGCGCAGATCTCGTTGCCCAGGAGGTCCACGGTGAACGCGGCGCCGAGAGTGCCATCGGGCATTTGCGGGACGACGGTCACGTTGGGCTCGGCGTAGCCCTGTCCGCTCATGATGACCAGGTCGGTGAGCCCGTCCCCGGTGACGTCGCCGGACGTGATCTCGTTCTTGCCCCCCGTCACGACGGCGCGTGCCACGGGCGTGCCGAGCGAGCCGTCGGGGTTCTGTAGCAGGACGTGGAACTGGGAAGTGCTGCCCATGGTCACCACGTCGTCGCGGCCGTCGCTGTTCAAATCGGCGACGTGGACGAGGTAGGGATGCGAGGTCGTGTACCGCGTCATGGGTGCGAGCTGCCCGTCCGCCTGCTGGAGCAAGACGCCGAACTCGTCGCCCAGGTCGCTGCCCACGACCACGTCGCGCCGGCCGTCGCCGTTGACGTCGCCGAGCGAGACACTCGACGGCCTCATCGAGCTCGAGCCTGTCGTGTAGACGACGGGCGTCGCCGCGAGATCCCCGTTCGCGTCCTGCGCCCAGACGTAGACGTGATGAACGAAGGTCGTGAAGTTGGGACCCACGCCCACCACGTCGTTGCGGCCGTCACCGGTGACGTCGCCGATGGCCAGGGCATACGTGTATCGGTCCGCGGGATATTCGCGCGGGGGATCGAGGTTCACCTGCGCGCTCGCGGTGGCGGCGACGAGAAGCAGGGCGACGGCCAGGGTGTACCGAACGAGCGGCTTCCAGGGGGTGAGGGACACGCTTCAATCTCCCTGCGGCCGATGCCGCGACACGCTGAGCGGAGTGGACGGCGGTGCGAATTGGCCGGGAGCTTAAATCACAGCACGCGCGAGATCAAGAACATCACTTCCTCATTTCACTGTTGACAATTCGCATGCGAGCTCGTACATTGTGGCCGAGGTTTGCGTTGATTACTGTGCTCTTCAATTCGCAGTGCCCGTCGCTGGGACGGCCATTCTATTTGGCCAGCTCCTCGTGCGTCGCCGCCAGTGTGCGCAGATCCATGACACCGGTCTGGATCAATCGCCACAACGGCGGCGTGCTCGATACGGAGGGGAAAGCGCCCTAAAGGCCCTGCATTCATCGAGAAACAGGCCTTCTGGGGCGATCCCCCAGAAGGCCTTTTTTGTTTTGGTCCGACGCGCGGCACAAAGCCGGCGCCAGGTCACGGGGAGGTTTTGTCTCTGGAACGGTCGAGATGTGAGGCCACAACGACAGCGTGGTGTAACGGAAGCATCCGAGCCTCCAAACCTCGTGGGTCCGGGTTCGAATCCTGGCGCTGTCGCCAATCAACTCGCAAGAGTGGGGTCTTTGACAACTGACAGGAGTTCCTGGGCCGGTGAACGCCACCGGTCCGTGTTCGGTCCGGGTATCAACGGTTGATACCTGAGGCCGAACCAGGGCGAATGTGGGGTAACGGTTGCCTGCGGGCCTTCCAAGCCTTGAGGTGCGGGTTCGAATCCCGCCATTCGCTCCAAACGTCCAACGTCCCTTCGTGGTGTCAACGCAGCACGCCGGGCTCTTAACCCGTGAAGTGGTGGTTCGAGTCCACCCGGAGGGACCACCATCGTCGGCTCGTGGCGCAATTGGCAGACGCGGCACGCTCAGACCGTGCAGATCGGGGTTCGAATCCTCGCGAGCCGACCACTCTCCCACCGCTGGGACCATCCTGAGGGGGACATAGTCGAAGGGAAAGACGCCGCGTTGTCAGCGCGGGAGTACGGGTTCGAGTCCCGTTGTCCTCGCCAGGATGGGCTCGTCGTTCAACGGGAGGATCCGTGGCCTGCACCCACGAGATGAGGGTTCGATTCCCTCCGGGTCCACCAGAGAAGTTGTTGTCCAACTGTTGCGGAGGGAAGGGACGGCGACCTTGGAGGTCTCATAAGCCTCGAAATGCGGGTTCGATTCCCGCCTCCGCGACCAACAGCCGGTTCGTTCAATGGAAGGACGGCGGTCCTACACACCGCGCATGGGGGTTCGATTCCCTCACCGGCTACCAATCCGATGGTGGGCGAAGGCAAACGGTGCGCCGCGGGTCTGTGAAATCCGTTCTAGCCGGTTCGACTCCGGTCGCTCACCCCAATTCAATTCTTCGGGTCGTAGGGTAATCGGCAGCCCACCTGCCTCGGGCGCAGGCGCGTGGAGGTTCGAGTCCTCCCGACCCGACCATTCTTGTAGGGTGGTGGCAACGGCAACACGTCCGGCTGTTAACCGGAAAGATCCGGGTTCGAATCCCGGCCCTACAGCCAACCTTGCATCTCATCGTTCCCCGTCGTGGCAGAGCGGCCATGCGCCCGCCTTTTAAGCGGAACCACGCTGGTTCGACTCCAGCCGGCGGGACCACGTCGACGAAGTGTTGCCGGAGGCACGGCGCCCTCGTAACGCGCAGGCGCGGGTTCGACTCCCGCCGTCGGCTCCACCAAAACGACCAGCGAGCTAGTGTGGTCATAGCGCTCGGCTGAAGCCCGAGAGAACGTGGTTCGATTCCACGGCTGGTCACCACGCCACCAACGCTCCGGAGCGTAGCTGCCCTGTACGCAGCGAGAGGGAGTTCGACGCTCCCTGGTGGCCCCATTCCGCCCAGTGCGCCTACCAATCGTCGCTTGGTGAAACGGACATCACACGAGCGTCCGAAGCTCGAGGTCGCGGTTCGATTCCGCGGGCGACGGCCATCCCCTCGTAGGCTAATGCACAGACCGCCGGGCTACGAACCCGGCAGTGGAGGTTGAAGTCCTCCCGAGGGGACCACTCCCCCGCTTCGTCCAACGCACAAGACGCTCCGGTCCTAACGGAGAGACGGAGGTTGAACTCCTCCAGCGGGGACCATCCGGCCGACGCGAGCGATGGACGCTTCCCCGCCTTCTAAGCGGGAGTCTCAGGGTTCGAGTCCCTGGTCGGCCACCATCCCGGTCGGGAGGCCAGCGCCTCGAGCGGGCTTATACCCCGTTGCGCCAGATCGGCGCCTAGATCCAGGGGCAGCACCTGGGGCCGGGACCACGGAGAGGAAAGGACGAGAAGGGAGTCCAGCGCACTGCTAACGCGCCGAGGCCATCGGCCACGAGAGTTCGAGTCTCTCCCTCTCCGCCACTCATTGGAGGGCTAGCCCAACTGGCAGGGCACCCCGTTCGAAGCGGGACAAGGCGGCGACGCCGTGCGGGTTCGAATCCCGCGCCCTCCTCCAATTCAAAGGACATGACGATGTGGAAGACGCTTGGCGAGATCAAGATTCCGGACATCCTGCAGTTCGTCGCCGCGGCGAGCAAGGATGGGCAGGCGGTCCACATCGGGACCGATTCTCAGCAGACCGGCCGCCTCACGCAGTTCGTGACCGTCGTGGTGATCCTCACGCCGACGAAGGGCGGCCGCGTCGCCTACCGCCGGGACGTCGTGCCGCGCGTCGCTTCCCTGCGCGAGCGGCTGCTGAAGGAGGTCTGGAAGTCCGTCGACCTCGCCCTGCAGTTCACGTCGATCGTGCCGGGCGATCTCACCGTCCACATCGACGCCAACCCCGTGGTCGCCCACAAGAGCAGCGCCTACGTGCAGGAACTGGTCGGTCTGGTCGTCGGCCAGGGGTTCAAGGCTCTCATCAAACCGGAGAGCTGGGCCGCGTCGCACGCCGCGGATCATGTGGTCCGCGCACAGGGGAAAGTCCCCATCAAGGTGGGTTGGCCGAGCGGCGAGGCGCTGGTCCGCAAAACCAGTTAGCGGGGTTCGACTCCCCGACCTACCTCCACTAACGGTTCAGCGGCCAGCAACGAGGCCGCGAAACAGTCTGACAACCCCCGGGCCGGCGGCGTGCGTCGCCTCACTCCGTGATCGGTGACGCAGGTTCCGCGCACGGGTTCTAACAAAGGGAGGTGTCAGAACCACGGCGGGCTCGAACCCGCCTTCACCAAGGCTAGCTCAGTGGTAGAGCACCGAGCTGATAACTCGGCTGTCGCAGGTTCGAATCCTGCGCCAACTGTCGTTCGTACGTCGTGTGGTCTCCGGGGCGGACGCCGTGATCCGCCCGCCGGCCGAAGCGCCCGCATGGGCTCCGGCCGGCAAGCGCGCGAAGGCGTCCTGAAGCGCGCGGATACCGGTCCCGCCCAAACGCCCGCGCACGGGGCGGAGTCAGCGGGACCTCAAGTCGCGCTCCACGCCCCAGGCGTGGCGGCCGGCGCTCCGTCCCGGAGGCTTTTAAAGAAAGGTGGTGCACATTGATGGTGCTGCGTCGTTTCAAGGTTCGTGAGCACGAGCGCGGTCTGGTCTTCCGTGATCGTGAGTTCCAGAAGGTCCTGCGCCCGGGCCGTCACTGGATGTGGGATCCGCTCTTCAAGGTCCACGTGGACGTCGTGTCCGTGCGCGACGTCTGGCTCGACCACAAGGACCTGGACGTGATCGCCAAGTCCGGCGCGCTGGGCGACGAGGCCCGGATCGTCGACCTCAAGGATCACGAGCGGGCCGTCGTGTGGGTGGACGGACGTATCGAGGCCGCGCTCAAGCCGGGGCTCTACGCGCTGTGGACCGTCTTCCACGACGTGCGCGTCGAGATCTTCGACGCCCGCGCCGTGCGCTTCGAGCACGCCGACCTCGCCGCCATCGCCCAGGCGCGCGGGGCGGCGCCGCTGCTCGAGGCCTCGACGATCGAGGCCGGACACGCCGGTCTCTTCTTCAAGGACGGCCGTCACGAGGCGACGCTTACCCCGGGACCGCACGCCTTCTGGAAGGGCGTGGCCAAGGCGCGCATCCAGGACGTCGACCTGCGCGAGCAGGTCGTGGACGTGGCTGGTCAGGAGATCATGACCGCGGACAAGGTCACGCTGCGCCTGAACGCGGTCGTGACCTACAAGGTGGCCGATCCCCTGAAGGCGGTCACCACGGTGGAGGACTACCGTCAGGCCCTCTATCGCGAGGCGCAGCTCGCGCTGCGCGGCGTCATCGGCACCCGCGAGCTGGACGTGCTTCTGAGCGACAAGGACGCCGTCGCCCGGGAGCTGGACGGCATCGTGCGCGGCCGGGTGGCCGGTTTCGGGGTCGAGGTCGTCGCGCTCGGCATCCGGGACGTGATCCTGCCCGGCGAGATGAAGGACCTCATGAACAAGGTGACCGAGGCCAAGAAGGCGGCCGAGGCCGCCCTCATCACGCGCCGGGAGGAGACGGCGGCCATGCGCTCGCAGGCCAACACCGCGAAGATCCTGGAGTCGAGCCCCACCCTGATGCGCCTGCGTGAGCTCGAGGTCCTGGAGAAGGTCTCGGAGAAGGCCAACCTGACCGTCGTGCTGGGCGAGAAGGGTCTCGCCGACCGTGTCGTCAAGCTGCTGTAGTCGGAAGCGTTGAGGGCGGCGGCGGCGATGGCCGCCGCCCTCGGCGCGAGGGAGGATCAAACAGCGGAACCGAGGTAGTGAATGGGCGCGGGTCTTCGATCAGTGGTCCGGGACCGGAAGGACCGGTTTGATGTCGACGATCGGCGTCCCTTCGATTGCCTCGAGGGGGCCAACCTTCATCTTGTGGCCGGCCACCTCGACGACGCGCACGCGATGCAGGCCGATCGGGTTGGGCCGGTCCGGAGAGCGCGTCGCGAAGACGCCGCTGAGGGGCAGCTTCGGATCGCCTCGGGGGTGCAGCTTCAGCACGTCGCGGCGGGACTCGTGAAACCACGTCAGGACGATCAGTTCGTCCCCCACCTCGATGCCGTTTAGGCCCGTCCGAAGGGATTCGTCCAGCTCGAGCCACGCGTCCGGCGCTCCCTCGCTGCCCTGCCGCGGCGCCTCGTCGCGTGACGTGAGCGGCGACCGGACGTAGCCGATCGGCCGTATGGAAAATGAGCGCGCCGTCCCGGGTCGAGCCATGCTCAGGCCGTCATGCTCCCCAACCGAGGCCAGACCGGGTGTCGCCACCTGTCTGGCCAGACATCGCAAGCGCACCGGAATAAGCGAGAACCGCGATCTGTAGCCACATCGACACAGCCTAATCCCGGCTGGCTGGTGGCGCCTAGCCCATCGGTCCCTTGTGACGGTCCGGGGAGTGTCCCAAGGCGATTAACGGGTTTGGCCCCATCCGCTCGACAATGAATGTAGAGGAGGGATGCCCATGTTGACCCTTTCCGAACCC
>Ga0209382_10005393_pt1 | contig 16670 bp, 13 predicted proteins | sample SoiMetdeltSBSDD5_FD_187599 | JGI IMG/M metagenome (GOLD analysis project Ga0209382, IMG submission 187599) | Bulk soil microbial communities from a Populus tree surrounding site in Tennessee, USA - Soil MetaG P. deltoides SBSDD5 (SPAdes) (version 2) | ecosystem: Environmental > Terrestrial >...
CGCGCTACGGCTTCGTGTCCGACTCGATGCGGATCTCGGCCCTCAGCCCACCTGCGCTCAACACTCCACCCGAACCCGCCTTCAGACGCGTTGGCCCGCAGCTCATGCTCCCGATCGTCTACTGACCCACTGGTGTGCCACGCCACGACCACGGTCCGGGTGCTATCTTTCGAGTGGAGCCTGGTAGAGAAGGGTGGTGCGGCGAATGCCGGACGGAGCCAACCCAGTTGTCAACCGACCCACCGCCACGGTCTCCCGTGATCGCTCAGTCGATGACGAATGGGACACGCTTGCCAGTGCTCTGAACGACTACGGGGTGATCCACGTCGCGCCTCGCCAACGCCGCGAACCGGACTTCCGGGTTCTGCCTCAGCGTTGTTCGAGCGGCTTCTGACCTCGCGCGAGCCGCGTCTCCAGCAAGCGGCGATCATCCTGCTCTTGACGCAGCCCGCGCTGGCCGGCTCGGCGATCGAAGCGGTCCGCAACCTGACAGGCGCAGCTCGGGATCGAGCGATGCGGCGGTATGTCGCCGCTGTCGCAATGCAGCGGATGGCTCGCACGCGAATCGTGATGCAGCTTGGCCCACAGCCGGACCTTCCCGAGCAATTCAGCAAGAGCTCGGACTGCCGCCCCTTGCCGACGAGTATGGGCGGTCTGCACTGTTCGAGCTTGCCAGGCAAGAGGAGATGTCGTACGGATACGACGCCTGGGGCACCTATACAGCACTCTTCGTCAGCGTTGATCATGTTGTCGCCTCCCCTGAAGCCGTGACCAGGAGAGAAGGCCACGATCAATGGCGCCGCAAGCCGCTGTATGTCGCTGCTGGAACTGTTTCTCGCGGAGAGTCGTCGTGCCGGCTGGGGCCACGTCACCGTCCGCGAAGCTCAGCGAGAGAACGCTGCTCACGATGACGATGAATCGTGATTTCAGCGACCGAGAACAGTGTCGATTCCAATAAGCAACATGGATAGTTCGCGGACGGAGATTTGCCCGACATAATCTGTAAACAGTCCACGGTCGATGCTCGTCACCAAAGACACATTCGCCACTGAGTCCTCAGGCAGCCCGTGGAACCCGCCGGCAAGGCGACGTTACCAGGAGTTCGCAAGACGCCGAAATTGCGAGTAAGCGGAACTACGACGACGGTTTGGATTCGGCTTTGATTGAAAGCGTCTCCCTGGACTATGACCACGGGGCGTCGATATCCAGCCTCGGAGCCGATCGGGACCGGTAAATCAGCCCACCAGACTTGCCCCTGAGCGATCACCACTCAGCGCGCTTGAGGGTCTCGATCCCCGCGGCCAGGATAGCTTCATCCGGCTCATTCTGACCATCAGCATAGACGCTGTCGAGCGCTGCGGTGATCGAGCCCGGGTCGTGCCGCGCAACATACTCGCGCAGCGCCTTCGCGTACAACTCACTTCGACTGACTTTGAGCCGGCGAACCAGATCCTCAGCTTCGGCGTAGACGTCGTCTGGAATCGAGACGGCAGTTCTCATGTGCGAAGTATAGCGGACGTTCAAGCGGCAGAATCCCGAAGCGCCGATCAATATGAAAGAGTATTGGCGCGGACGTACTCGCTGGGCTGGGGGCCAGGCCCGAGATGGATCGTCGTGAACGGCGTCCCGTACCCGATCCACGGGACCTCGTCCGGACGGAACCAGCGCTGCTTCCGGGCACCCGCCAGGATCATCGCCGAGTTCCCGAAGTCGAACCTGCCCGTCTCGGCATCGTACCCCTCTGCCACATAGTAGTGGAGCGGCGTCACCACCATCACCGGGACGCCGGCCTGCACGTCGCCGATCACACGCTCCCAGTCGATCGTGTCCTCGGACTCCCCCCGCTGATGGGCGGCGATTCCGATCGACGCGAGCAGCGCCAGCTCGGAGCGCGGCCCGGCCATGCCGCTCCAGGCGTTCCAGCCGACCGCCCTGGCAGCGGCGATCGCCTGATCGAGCGTCAGGTCGTGGCCGACGGCGCGCGCGAACGCCACAGCCGCGGCCGGCCCACACGCCGCGATCGACTCCCATGCCGTCAGCGTCGGGCTGTCCTTGAGCTGGTCGGGCGTGATCGAACGGACCTCAGACGGGGCCAGCGCCCAGCTTCGGTCACGCTCCGCCATCGACTCGAAGCCGGCCGAGCGCTCCAGCATCTTCACGGTCCGCAGGTTGCGGTTGAGGCCGTCCCAGGCAACCAGGAAGTCTGAGGCGACCCACCCCTCTGGCCCGTCCGGATGGCGCACCCGCTTCCAGTACCGCCCGCCCGCCTCCTGCCCCTCGCCGAGATCGCGCAGGTCAGTGCCCTCGTTCACCAAGAGTATTCGATCGCCGCCGCCCGCCTCTGAGCGCATCACCAACCCTTGAAGCCCGACGCCGACGACGGCCAACGACGGAATCGTGCGCGGCGCCGGCACCGCCAGTGCAACGTGGGTCACCTCTGTGGGCTCGGGCTTCGCGTCGGACGGCGGCCGGACCTCCGATACCGCGACGGTCGGGCCGCTCGCCACCGGTTCCACCGGTTGCGGCGCCTCGGTCACCACCACGAACTGAAGCTCACGTGCCAGCGGCCGAGGCAGCTGCACCTCGACGTCGAACCAGATCGGCATCGCCGCGAGCAACAGCGCCACAGCGGGAATCAGCCCCGACCTACCGCGCTGAGACCGGCGCATCGGGACAGCACACGTTCTCCAGGTCGCCGCCCGCACTGCCATCGCGCCGCCGAACCTCCCGCCGCCACTCGGGGATCTATCGACCTGCCATCGTCCCTGCAACCTCGCCGAGCGGCCAACAGGAGACAGGCGCTCCGGACGATTGGACGGCCAATCGTACCCGATACCCCCCATCTTCCGTCGAGTTGACTTCGCTGCCTGCCGGCTGCGCTATCCTCTCTGACGGCACCGTGGCATCGTGTACTGCCACGGGCACGCCAACTGCTCATCCGAGATCGGGTCGAGAGGTGACGAGAGGCTCATGATGGCCGCGATACCTGACGCGACCTCTGGCTCCTACATCGGCGCACGCCTGAAACGCCCGGACGGGCCGGTGAAGGTCTGCGGCGAGGCGCGCTACGCGGCGGATCTCTCGCTGCCGGGCCAGCTCCACGTTCGACTGGTCCTGAGCCCGCACGCCCACGCGCGAATCGTCTCCGTGAACGGCGAGGCGGCGCGGAGCGTCCCAGGCGTGGTCGCCGTCGTCGCCGCGCAGGATCTCGTCCCCTACGTCAAGCGCCCGCCGACCTCCCGCGCACGCTGCCTGCTCGCCGAGGGCGAGGTGCGCTACTGTGGGCAGCCGGTCGTCGCCGTCCTGGCCGGCTCTGACGCCGCCGCCGAGGACGCCCTGGGCCTCGTCGAGGTCGAGTACGAGGAGCTGCCGGCCGTGCTCGACACGGACGCCGCCCTCGCGCAGGGTGCCCAGGCAGTCTGGCCGGAAGGGCTGCCCGGCGTCGGCGCCGAAGCGGCCGGCCACGGGGTCGAGGCGGCTGGCGACTCAACCGACGCGGACGACACGCTCGCGTCCAGCCCGAACGTCGCGGCCGTCGAGCGGATGGATCGCGGCGACGTCGAGGCGGGGCTCGCCGAGGCCGACGTCGTCGTCAGGCGGACCTACCGCACGCCGATCGTCCACCAGAGCTACGTCGAGCCGCACGCCACGCTGGCCGCGCCGGAGCCGGGCGGCGGCCTCACTATCTGGTCGTCCACCCAGGGCGTCTTCCTGCCCCGCGAGGAGACAGCACGGGTCCTGGGCTGGACAGACTCTCGCATCCGACTCATACCAACCGTCATCGGCGGAGGGTTCGGCGGCAAGGGCGTTCTGTTGGAGCCGCTGGCGGGCGTCCTGGCAGTGATGTTCAACCGACCGATCAAGATCGTGCTGACCCGCATGGACGAGCTCCTCGCCGCGACCCCCGCTCCACGCTGTCAGATCGACCTGGCGCTCGGAGCGAAACGGGACGGCACCCTGACCGCCGTGGACGCCCGGATCGTCTTCGACGCCGGCCTCTACCCGGGCTCGCCGGTCACCAACGCCATGATCTACATCGGCGGCCTCTACCGGATCCCGAACTTCAGGCTGCGCGGCTACGACGTGGTCACCAACACGATCCCGCAAGGCGCCTACCGCGCGCCGGGAGCCGTCCAGGGCGTCTTTGCGATCGAGTCGGCGATGGACGAGCTCGCCCAGACCCTCGACATCGACCCGATCGAGCTCAGGCTCAAAAGCTGCATCGTCGAAGGCGACCTGATGCCGCACGGCCAGAAATGGGCCAGGATCGGCCTGCGCCAGTGCCTCGAAACGCTGCGCGAGCACCCGGCCTGGAAGGACCGGGCCGCCAGGGAGCACGAGGGCGTCGGCGTGGCGATCGGCGCACTGATGGTGACTCTTCAATCGGCCAGCGCACTCTGCCGGCTGGAGTCTGACGGCACGATCACGGCGGTCGTCGGCTCCGTCGACATCTCCGGCTCGAACACGGCCCTCACGCAGATCACCGCCGAGGCGTTCGGCCTCCCGATCGACCGCGTTGCCGTCTCCAACGCCGACAGCACGGCGGCTCCGCACTCGCCGATGTCCGGCGGCAGCAAGATCACCCTGGTCGTCGGCGCGGCGATCGTCGAGGCGTGCCACGACGCCCGGCAACAGGCGTTCGCCATCGCCGCCGATCAGCTCGAGGCGGACCTGGACGACCTGGAGCTGGTCGACGGACGGATCAGGGTCCGGGGCGCCCCAGAGCGGAACATCGGCCTGGACCGGATTCACAGCCTGACGGTCATGATGTACGCCCAGTACCCGCCGGTCCTCGGGCGAGGCAACATCGCCCTGAAAGTCCGGGCATCGGCGATGGCGGCGCACCTGGCGCGCGTGCGCGTCGATCCTGACACCGGCCGTCCGGACGTCGTGCAGTACGTCGCGGTCCACGACGTCGGCCGGGCGATCAACCCGGCGATGGTCGAGGAGAACGTCCACGGCGGCGTCTCGCAGGGGATCGGTTGGGCGCTCCACGAGCAGATGCTGTACGACGAAGCCGGCCGCCTCGCCACCGCCAGCCTGCTCGACTACACCGTGCCGGGCTCCCACCAGATCCCGACGATCGAGCCGGTCATCCTGGAGATCCCGTCACAGTCCGGGCCGTACGGCTTGCGCGGCGTCGGCGAGCCACCGGTGATTCCGGTCGCGGCGGCCATCGCGAACGCCGTCAGTGCCGCCACGGGCCACCGCCAGACTGAGATCCCGATCACCTCGGAATCTCTGTATCGGATCGCGACGCGGGTCTGAGACGACGCCCTCGGCGGCGGGACCGCATCAGGGTCCGTACCGCGAGCGTGAGCGAGCGGACCTTGAGTCGCCGGAGCTCCGCTCGCGGAGTTTTCCCTGAACGCAGTGCACAGGCTCGCAGTACGGACGGTACGCGCCAGCTCGCGATGGCGTGCCCGCCGAGGCTGACGGCGCGCTCAGCCGCTCTGGACCAGTCGGAACAGCGGCACCGTGCCGCCCGCCTCAGCATCGTGGACGTAGCAGGCGACGTCCTCTGAGCGGTACCCGTAGCTGGACAACGCCGCGTCCCGCTCGCTCTCGGACGTGGTGTAGAAGTGGTCCCGCGACTCGTCGTTGACCAGCCGGAAGAGCGGCACAGTCCCCTCGGTCTGCGAGTGGTAAACGAAGCCCGCCACGCCCTCGATCTGATAGCCGTGGCTCATGACGGCCTCGTCGCGCTCGGACTCGGAAGCGGTGTAGAAGTGCTCGGCCGTCTCGTTGTGGACCAGGCGATACAGCGGCGACGAGCCCACGACCGGCAACGGATGGACGTAGCAGGCGACCTGCTCGAAACTGTAGCCGTAGGATGAGACGGCTGCGTCTCGCTCCTGCTCGGAGGTCGTGTAGAAATGGTCTCCGCCGGGCATCCTCAACTCCCACCATGCTGGTAGGCCCACGCGGGGTCTTGTGAAGAGGCGATGCTTCGACCTTAACAGTTCCAGCGAGCCGCGGCCCAGCTTTTCGCGGCCCGGCTACGCGAGCACCGCCGACCGGGGCCGCGATCGCATGACCCCGGCCGTCGCCACGCCGGCCAGGAAGCCGAACAGGTGCCCCTCCCAGGAGATGCCGCGCTGGCCAGGGAGGACCCCCCAGAGCGCACCGCCGTACAGCACCGCGACGACGACCGCGACCGCCAGCGACGTGAAACTCCGCTCGAAGTAGCCGCGCGCCAGCAGATAGCCGATGTAGCCGAAGATCAGGCCGCTCGCCCCGATGTGATAGCCCGGCGCGCCGAACAGCCAGACGCCGAGCCCGCCCAGCAGGATCACCAGCAGCGAGACGCCGCTGAACGTTCCGAGCCCGCGCAGCATCACCAGGAAGCCGAGCGTCAGGAACGGGACCGTGTTCGCGATCAGGTGGGCGAACCCGCCATGCAGCAACGGCGCGAAGAGGATCCCCCAGAGGCCGCTCAACGTACGCGGCACGATACCGTTCGAGTCCAGCCACCGACCAGGCACCAGCGCATCCCCGAGCTCCATCACCCAGGCCAACGCCACGCACGCCATCAAGACCACGATGCCGCGTGCCATATCAGGCGCTCCCCCAACGCATCTCGTGAGGCGAGTATCCCGGCGCCCGTCACGCCGGTCAAGGATTTCGGCGCTGAGGGTACCATGTCCCTGCCAGCAACGTAGGCAATCGCGGTGAGCGGCGATGACGCCGCCGACGCAGACAAGGGAGCAGACCGCATGACCGACTCTGGGATCGGCAACGAGGTCAAGGCGCTCGTCTTCGACACGTTTGGGACGGTCGTGGACTGGCGCAGCTCGGTCGTCAAGGCCGGCGAGAAGCTGAGCCGAGAGACCGGCCAGACCGTGGACTGGCCGACCTTCGCGGAGGAGTGGCGCCGCAAGGGGTACCACGAGCAGATCGCGAAGATCCGGGCCGGCGAGGCCCCGTACGAGACGACCGACGTCTTCATGCGCCACAAGCTCGAAGAGATGGTCCCAAAGTACGGCCTGAAACTGACCGACGACCAGCTCGAGTGGCTCCACAAGGTCTGGCACCGGCTAGATCCGTGGCCGGACGCCGTCGAGGGGCTGACCCGCCTCAAGAAGAAGTTCGTGATCGCGACGCTCTCGAACGGCAACGTGGCGCTGCTCGTCAATATGGCGAAGCACGGCGGCCTGCCCTGGGACATGGTTCTCTCGGCCGAACTGGTCGAGAAGTTCAAGCCTGAGCCCGAGATGTACCAGTCGGCCGGGCGGCTGCTGGGGCTGCCGATGAACCAGGTGATGATGACGGCGGCCCACCTGCGCGACCTGTACGCCTCACGCGAGCACAACATGCGGACGGCGTTCGTGCGAAGGCCCCTCGAGTGGGGCAAGGACGGCCCCCAGGAGGGCGAGCCGGACCGCCAGAAGATCGACGTCGTGGCGAACAGCTTCGTGGAGCTGGCCGAGCAGCTCGGCGCCTGACTCGAATTGTCAGTCGTCAGTCATCAGCCGACAGAGGTACGTTTCGACCTTCTGAGAACTGAAGACTGACGACTGACGGCCGCCGTCAGCAGAAGTGCGAGCCCCGCGTGTTCACGTAGACCGTGTACAGTGACTGACTCGCGACCATGAAGAGGCGGCTGCGCTTCTGCCCGCCGAACGCGATGTTCGCGCAGCGCTCCGGCAGCAGGATCTGCCCGATCCGCTCACCCTGGATCGTGAACACCTGGACGCCGTCGATGCCGGGACCGCCGGCGGCCGAGGCCCAGATGTTCCCGTCGATGTCCGAGCGGATTCCGTCAGTGCGGGCCTGACCCTCCCTGAACTTCAGATCGCTGAAGATCCGTCCGTTCGAGAGCTTCGTGCCGTCCGCCACGTCCCAGATCTTGATGCTGGCGGTCGGGGCAGTGTCCACCACCAGCAGCTTGTCGTAGTCGCGCGAGAAGCAGATCCCGTTCGGGAACTCGACTTCGTCGGCGACCTTGTCGAGATGCCCGGTGTCTGGATCGATCCGGTACACCGAGTTCGGGAGGTAGAGCTCGGCCTGGGGCGTGCCCTCGTAGCCGCCAGCCAGCCGAGATCCGTACGGCGGATCGGTGAACCAGATGCTGCCGTTCGGGTGGACGATGGCGTCGTTGGGCGAGTTGAGCGGCTTGCCGTTGAACGAGTCGGCCAGCACGGTCACCTCGCCGTTGTGCTCGTAGCGGACGACCCGCCGGTTGCCGTGCTCACACGAGATCTGGCGACCCTGCCAGTCGAATGTGTTGCCGTTGCTGTTGCCGGACGGATTACGGAAGACGGAGACCTCGCCGGTGTCCTCGATCCACCGCATCTGTCGATTGTTCGGAATGTCACTAAAGAGCAGGTATCTGCCAACGCCGCTCCAGGCCGGCCCTTCCGCCCACAGCGACCCACTCCAGAGCTTCTGGATCGGCGTGTTGCCAACCCGGTAGGTCGCGAACCGAGGATCGAGGATGATGATGTCCGGATCGGGATAGCGCCGGTCGCCGGGATCGTAGTCGGTGTTGCTCTGTGCGGCGGCGTTTTCGGCGAAGCCGGACGCCAGCGCCGCGGCCCCCACAACAGCCGCGGCGGTCTGGAACGCGGCTCGACGGGAGATCTGCCCACGTTTCGGGCGGTCCGATGCCTCGGGGATCGTCATTGCTTCCCTCCCAGCGTGCATCCGGGCTCATCGGCGTAGCGCTCAGGCACGAATCAACGACAGATTCGCGCCCGGATGACGGGCGGGAGAGTACACCACACCGCGAACACGTATCCACTCGGGACGCGCGTCTGTCTGGCGAGCGATCGTCACAGCGTGCCGACGCGCTCTCGGCGCCTCTGACCGTCCGCTACGCGTCCAGCAACAGCGCCGTCGGGTCTTCGATCAGGTCTTTGATCCGGACCAGAAACTGGACCGCCTCCTGACCATCCACGATTCGGTGGTCGTACGAGAGCGCCAGGTACATCATTGGGCGGATCACCACCTCGCCGTTCACGGCGATCGGCCGCTGCTTGATCGTGTGCATGCCGAGAATGCCGACCTGGGGCGGGCTCAGGATCGGCGTCGAGAGCAGCGACCCAAAGACGCCACCGTTGGTGATGGTGAACGTGCCGCCGCGCAAGTCCTCCAGCGCCAGCGTGTTGCCGCGCGCCTTCTCGGCGAGCTGCGCGATTGTCCGCTCGATCTCGGCGAAGCTCTTGCGGTCGGCGTCACGCACGATCGGCACGACCAATCCCTCGGCGGCGGCCACCGCGATCCCGACGTCGTAATACTTCTTGCGGACGATCTCGTCACCCTGGATCTCGGCGTTGACGTTCGGGAACGCTTTGAGCGCTGCCACGGCTGCCTTTGTGAAGAACGACATGAAGCCGAGCCCGATGCCGTGGCGCTGCTGGAACGCCTCCCGCCGCTGCGAGCGCAACGCCATGACGGCGCTCATGTCAACCTCGTTGAACGTCGTCAGCATCGCCGCCGTGCGCTGCGCTTCCAGCAGCCGCATCGCGATCGTCTGGCGGCGGCGCGACATCCGGGTCCGCTCCTCGCCGCGCGGATCGGCGGTCCGGGCCGGGCCGGGAGCCGGCGCGCTCGGCGAGGAAGGCGCGGCAGTCTGTCCCGGGGCAGCCGCGTTGACGGAACCCAGCTGCGAGGCCAGGAACTGCTCAACGTCCACGCGCGTGACCCGACCGGCTGTGCCGCTTCCTGCCACCTGGGAAAGGTCCAGGCCGTGCTCGTCGGCCATCCGCAACGCGACCGGCGAGGCATGCGGCCGATCCGGTGGCGGAGACGTCGGTGGTGGCGCAGCAGTCGTAGCCGCCGACGTGGCGGTGCTCGACGCGGCGGCCTGGCCGTTCGCCTGAGCGGACGCCTGGCTCTCGGCAGCCGTGGCGCCCCTGGACTCTGTGACCGTCGCCAGGATGTCGCCGGGGTGGACCGTGTCGCCGGTTGCGTGGACGATCTCGGCGAGGACGCCGGAGCGCTCGGCGGCGACGTCCACGTTCACCTTGTCCGTCTCCAACTCGACCAGCGGCTCGCCCGCTTCGACGACGTCGCCCACCTGCTTCAGCCACGAGGCGACCGTCGCCTCGGTCACCGACTCGCCGAGTGGCGGCACCCGAACCTCAACCGGCATGGCTCACACCTCTCTCCAGGGCGGGTTCGAGGACGGCCTCGACGATCCGACGTTGCTCGGCAGCGTGCGCATCTGACCACCCTTCGGACGGGCTGGCCATTGCCGGCCGGCCGACGTACCGTAGTGCAAGCTCCGAACCGAGCAACTCGCGCAGTCGGCCCTCGACAAACCTCCAGGCTCCCATGTTCTTCGGCTCCTCCTGGAGCCAGGTCACCTCGCGCAGGTTGGAGTAGGCGCTCAGGATAGCCTGAAGCTCGGCTGCCGGGAAGGGGTACAGCTCCTCGACCCGGACGACGGCCACCGAGTCGTCGCCCGCACGACGCTGGTCGCCCTCCACGTCCGTCCAGACCTTCCCGCTGCACAGGACGACCCGGCGCACCGCGTCGCGCTGCCGGGCTGTGCGGGCATCGTCCAGGACCGGGTGGAACGTGCCGCCGGCGAGGTCCACTGCGCGCGCCGCTGCCAGCGGGTGCCGCAGCAGGCCCTTCGGGGTCATCACGATCAGCGGGCGAGGCTTCTCCCTGAGGCTAGCCGCCTGTCGTCGAAGCAGGTGGAAGTACTGCGCGGCCGTGGTGCAGTTCGCGACGCGGATGTTGTCCTCGGCGCACAGATCCAGAAAGCGCTCCAGCCGGCCGCTCGAGTGATCCGGGCCCTGGCCCTCCCAGGCGTGCGGCAGGAGCAGCACCAGCCCGGAGAGCATTCCCCACTTGGCCTGCCCCGAGACGATGAACTCGTCGATGATCGCCTGGGCGCCGTTCACGAAGTCGCCGTACTGGCCCTCCCAGAGCACCAGCGTGTCCTCGGCCTGGACACTGTAGCCGTACTCAAAACCCAGGGCGGCGTTCTCAGACAGCGGACTGTTACGAACGTCAAACGAGGCCCGCGCCGACGGCAACGCTTCCAGCGGCGTGAACGGCTCGCCGGTGTTCGCGTCGTAGAACGTCAGATGGCGCTGGCTGAACGTGCCGCGGATCGCGTCCTGGCCGGTCAGTCGGATCGGCACGCCGTCGCGCAGGAGGGTCGCGAACGCCAGCGTCTCGGCGTGGCCCCAGTCGATCGGCGCATCCGGCGACTCGAACGCGGCTCGCCGGCGGCCGATCGCCCGCTCCAGCTTCGGATTGAGCGTGAAGTCGGCTGGAAAGCGCAGCAGGGCCGCGTTCAGGTCGCGGAGCGTGTCGAGGGTCGGGCCGCCGATGCCGACGCTGCTCGACATGACGTTTGAGCCGTTGGTGGTGACGTTCAGATCCGGCACCGGGTCGGCGTCTACGCCGCGCGAGAGGACGGCCTCCCGTATCCGTTGAAACTCGTTGAGGCCGGCCTTCAAGAGAGCCGCCGGCTCGTCTCGCCGCACGACCCCACGCGCAACGAGGTCCTCGGCGAACCGCTCCCGCACAGTCGGCAGTTCGGCGATCGTCTGGTACATCTGGGGCTGGGTGAACGACGGCTCGTCACCCTCGTTGTGCCCCCACCGCCGGTACCCGACCAGGTCGACCAGGAAGTCCTTGCCGAAGCGCGACCGGTAGGCCACCGCCAGCCGGACCGCCGCCAGGCAGGCGATCGGGTCCTGGGCGTTGACGTGCACGACTGGGATCTCGAATCCCTTCGCAAGATCGCTGGCGTACAGGGTCGAGCGGTCCTCCGTCGGCACGGTGGTGAACCCGAGCTGATTGTTGGCGATCAGGTGGATCGTGCCGCCAGTTCGGTAGCCCGGCAGCCGGGAGAGATTGAGCGTCTCGGCGACGATCCCCTGGCCCATGAACGAGGCGTCACCGTGGATCAACACGGCAAGCGAGGCGACCTCGTCTTGACTCGGCCGTCCGACCCGGTAGCGGTCCTCGTCGGCGCCTCGGGCCATCCCCTGCACGACCGGGTCGACCAGCTCCAGATGCGAAGGATTCGGCACCAGCACCACCGAGACGGCGCCGGTACCAGCTTCGTACTCCTGGCGCCCGCCGGCGTGGTACTTCACGTCGCCGGCCCAGCCGCCTTCGATGTTGTCGTCTGGCCGGCTGCGCAGCGCCCGGCCTCGCCCCTCGAACTCCGCGAGCACCTGGGCGTACGGCTTGCCAAGGACGTGCGCCAGCACGTTGAGCCGGCCCCTGTGGGCCATCCCCAGCAAGATCGAGCGGGTGCCGCTGCCGGCGGCCTGCGCGATCAGCTCGTCCAGCATTGGGATCATCATCCCGACGCCCTCGACCGAAAATCGAGTCTGACCCGGATACGCCCGGTGAAGGAAGCGCTCGAACGCCGAAACCTCGGTCAGGCGGTCGAGCAGGCCGCGCTCGTCGATCGGCGCGTTCGGCGGCGTGAACCGCTGCTCCTCGATCGCGTCGATCAGCCAGGACCGCTCCTCAGGCGACTGGACGTGCCCGAGCTCGTATCCTGTCGAGTAGCAGTAGAGCGCGCGAAGCTGGCGGATCGCCACGGCCGCGTTCGGCGCGGATCGGCCGACTGGACCTCCGACTGCCCGCCCCGGCAGGCGCTCCAGCAGGTCTTCGTCGACGCCGTGAGTGGCGGGGTCGAGCTGCGGGTCGCCTGGCGGCGACGAGCCGAGCGGATCGATGCTCGCCCCGAGATGGCCGAACAACCTGATCGCCTGGGCGAGCGCGGCGGCTCCGGCCGCGGCCGAGACGTCAAGGCCGTCGGCCGCCGGCGCCGGTGGTGGTGACGTTGGTGCCGGCCCGGACAGCCAGGCGTCGAAGATCGCCCGGGTCTCGGCGTCCACCGAGGCCGGATCGTGTTGGTAGCGGTCGAACAAGTCGGCAACGTAGCCGGCGTTCGGCCCGAAGTACTCCTCGAGACGAGTCATGCGCGTGGCTCCCGATGCTGTCGAGAGACTGTATCCCGACAGCGCCTGCCAGATCATCAGAAATCATGCCGGGCGTGTCACGGACGGTGGGAACTACCCCACCTGACGCGCCGGGCTCGCCGAATGGTACGCTGTGTCTGGCCGGCGACGGATCAGCGAGAGGGATGGCTCGGGAGCAGATCGATGGTCAGCACAGGCGGTGGCGGCGGCGGTCTACCTAATTTCGACAGTCCATTCGAGATCGGCATCGCGCTTGTGGTGCTGGCCGTCGTCGTCTGGGTCGGCTTCAAGTTCTTCGCCGACTGACTCGGTCCTTTCGGACCGGTTCGAACGATGAAGCTTGCGCGGTACTGGCCCGACCAGCTCACGGACGACGAGCGCGCTGCCCTCGATTCGGGCCTCCCGGACGACCTGCATCGGCGACCAGACGTCCTGATCGTCGGAGGGGGGATCGTCGGGCTGGCAACGGCGGTCGCCTGCCAGCAGGCCGGGCTCGGCTCTGTGGTCGTGATCGAGCGCGGCCAGTTCGGCTCCGGCGCGACGGGCGGGGCCGGCGGCCTCCTGAGCGCCGACACGCTCGCCGGGACGTACCCCGCCCCGTACGTCGAGCTGGGGCAGGCGAGCATCGCCATCTGGTGGGAGCTCCAGGCAACCTGGCCGAGCGGCGTCGGCATCACGCCGTTCGACTCGATCAAAGTCGAGCCGTTCACACCCGAGCTCGCCGCCAACATGCCGGCCGTCGCCGAGCCGCTCACACCACAGCAGGTCGCGGACTTGATTCCCGGACTGTCCTGGTCGGGCGCCGGTGTCAGGATCCCGCGCCAGGCCCGAATGAACCCGCTCAGGACCGTCTCCCGATTCGCGGCCGGCCTCCCCGCCATCGCCACGGGCATCACAGCCCTCGGCGCGACGGTGCGCGGCGACCGGCTCGTCTCGCTCGCCACCACAGCCGGCGACTTCAGCCCGGGCGCCGTGATCTTCGCGACCGGCGGCCCGCCGAAGCTCGGCGGCCTCACGATCGACGTGCCGGCCGGCAACCTGAAAGGTCACATCCTGACCACCGAGCCCGTCTCGATCCGGCTGGGAGGCGGCTTCGCGCCGATCGCCACGCCGATCGACGAGGGGCGCCTGCTGGCCGGCGGCACCGTCGACACCGGCGACGACACGCCGGACGTCCACCCGGAGATCATCGCCGGCATCGTCTCGGACCTCGAACGTGCCCTGCCAGCCCTCGAGGGGATCGCCGTCTCGCATGCCTGGGTCTGCTTCCGCCCCACGCACCCGGACAGCCTCCCCGTCATAGACCGGGTGCCCGGCCTGACGAACGCCTGGGTGACCTCCGGCCACTTCCGCCACGGGATCCTGCTCGCCCCGGCCACCGGAAGGGCGCTCGCTCGCTGGGTCGCCAGCGGGACGCAGCCTGCCGAGGTCGTGGGCATGGAGATCGGACGGTTCGCCGGCGCGTCCTCGTCCTGATTCAAGACGCATCCGGGTAACCCCTGGGATCGTCCGGACCATGACGGTACAGGTGGTCTGGCTCTGCACTAGTGCGCGATGGCGAGGCGCAACCGCGAACGCTCAGCGCAGGCGGCCACGAACGCCTCGAAGAGACGCCGGCTCGGCTCGTGCGCCGGCACCAGGTTCTCCGGGTGGAACTGGACCGCCAGCAGCCACGGATGCTCCGTGCTTTCCAGCCCCTCGATCACGCCGTCCGGCGACCAGGCGACCGGCTTCAAGCCCCGCCCAGGCTCCTTGACCGCCTGGTGATGGAAGCTGTTCACGTCGAAAGCCGTCTCGCCGAAGATGCCCGCCAGCCGCGATCCGGCCTGGACCTCGATCGGGTGGGCCAGATGGTCGCGGACGGCGGCGTCGCTCTGCGGATGATCCGTTCCCGCGCTCGGGAGATCCTGGATCAACGTGCCGCCGAGCGCGACGTTCAGGAGTTGCTGGCCGCGACAGATCCCGAGGGTCGTGACCTCGCGCTCGGTCGCCCAGCGCGCGAGCTGAAGCTCCAGCCCGTCGAGCGGCTCGTCAATCGTCACCGTCGGATGGACCTCGCCGCCCTCGCCGAAGTGGCGCGGATGCACGTCCAGGCCGCCGGGAAAGAGCACGCCGTCCAGCGTCGAGAAGATCCGCTCCAACGCCTCGGCATCGCCCAGCGGCGGAATCAAGACCGGGGCCGCGCCCGCCGCCGTCAGCGCCAGGCCGTAGCTCTCAGGGAGGCGGACGTAGGCGCGCCCGCGCCGGTCGATATGACGGCCGATCGGGATGCCGATCAGCGGACGACGGCTGGCTTGTCTCCCTGACTGATTCTGATCTGGCACGGTGCGCTCCGAGTCGGGTCTGTCACCGAGGGATCGTACACCACTATCGTGAACGCCGGCTCGACTAGCTGGAGATGCCGCGCACCACCAGGCTGAAGCCCGAGACCCCGATGACGATCACGACGAGCTTCCTGAAGAGGTCCGGGTCGATCCGCCGCTGGATCCTAAGCCCGAGCCAGACGCCGAGCAGGTTCGGCACCATCGAGGCCAGGGACAGCGCGACGGCGAGCGCGTCGAACAGGCCGAGCGCCGCGTACGACACGGTCTGAAGACTTGCCCCGACCAGGTACATGAGCGACAGGAAGAACACGAACTCGCGCTTACTCAGCTTCAGTGCGTGGGTGTACGACGCGATGAACGGGCCGGAGATCGTGGTGCTGCCGCCGAGGATGCCGCCGCAGATGCCCATCGGAAGCGCAAGGTACCGCTCCAGCCGCGGTGGCACCGCCAGGTCCGGCTTGAGCGTTGCCACCGCCGCGAATGCCAGCGCGGCACAGCCGACGACGATCGACAACACGCTCGACGACACGCGTGCAAGCAGCAGCGCCCCGCCAACCGTACCGACGACCAGCCCTGCCAGCAGCAGTATGAACCGTCGAAAGGTTGGACGATTTCCGCCCCCCTGCGCCACCACGCCGATGTTGTTCGTGAGCGAGGCGACCGAGATCAGCAGCACCGCGTGCCGCGCATCCCAGAGGGCCGAGACCAGCGGTGTCGTCAGCAGCGGGAACCCGAATCCGATCGCCCCCTTCACGACCCCACCACCGAAGATCACGAGCAGAATCAACAACAGGCGGGCCGGGTCGGTTTCGGACATGGTCGCCGAGAAGACGGTCGAGAGGTTTGACATTGTCGCCGGCAGATGATCTCACATCGCCAGGACCGAGGGCGCTTCCGTAGAGTGCGCGATACGCCGTGTCCGGAGACTATGCGCCGGCCACGCTGCCAGCGTCAGTTCACCACGAGGTTCAGCAATCTTCGCGCTTCGTTCAGTAGTCCTGATCGAGGGCTCGACCTGATCTGGCGCGCATTCCAACAGTTTCGGTGACGTAGTATTTGACGAGCGGTCGGGCGTAGCGGGAGTCATGACCCCTCGCGCGCCACCACGCGGGAGCGCCCGGCCGCCATTGCCCTGGTGGGGGACTCAGAATGCTTGAGACCGCAGCAAGCCTCGCGAGTTTCGCATTCCGACCTTTGTTTTGGATGCCGGAAGTGATTGGCACGAATGACAAGGGCGAGACCGGCCCAATCTCAGTGATGGTGACTCAGTCAATGGGCGTCCATCCTGACACACCATTGGGATTCTGTGCACAGACCTACGGGCCCATCCTCGGCATCAATCAAGACTTCCGACGATGGACGGGTTACGAGGAGTGCTTTCAGGTGTTGTCGTTGGCACGTCGCGTGGCACAAGAACCTGATGGGATCAGGATTGACACGT
>Ga0209382_10005395_pt1 | contig 16665 bp, 9 predicted proteins | sample SoiMetdeltSBSDD5_FD_187599 | JGI IMG/M metagenome (GOLD analysis project Ga0209382, IMG submission 187599) | Bulk soil microbial communities from a Populus tree surrounding site in Tennessee, USA - Soil MetaG P. deltoides SBSDD5 (SPAdes) (version 2) | ecosystem: Environmental > Terrestrial >...
TCAGGAGATCGTCGCCGCCGCCGCCCCGGATGGTGTCATTGCCCGCTCCACCGGAGATCCGGTCGGCCCCGTTACCCCCGGTCAGGGTGTCGTTTCCATCGCCGCCATCGAGCACCAGCGCGCCCGCATAGGCCGCGCCGGTTCCGTACCCGCCGGCCCCGCTGGCGGTATCCGCGCCCGCGCCCGGGCTGATGGTGACGGCCAGCGTCCCGGTGGAGCTGACGCTGATGTCCTTCACGTTGTCGTTATTGATCGCCAGCCCCCCGGCGCCGGCCGTGTAGAGGTCCCCGCCGCTCGATCCTCGGATCTCCACCGCGTCCGCCCCTCCGGCCAGCACCAGCTCCACGCCCACGGCCGTGCTGCTCCCGGGCAGGAAGCTCCCGGTCGAGTAATCGAGGATCACCGTGTCGGCGCCGGACGTGCCGGCGACCCTCAGCTTCCTGGCGTTCGACGCCGTGGCGGTGACGCCGGTGGAGCTCACGCAGGTCGCGGCGTTCACCAGGATCGCCAGGTCGCTGCTGCGGAGCGAGACGGTGACGGACTGCCCGGCGGTCATCGTGAACGACATGGTCGTGCTGCTGAAGGCGCACGAGCTGGAGACGAGGAGATCGCCGTCGTCGACATCCGGCGCCTCGCCGCAGGCAGCGAGGACGAAGGCGAGGCCCACGGCGCGGGTGGTGGTGGCCCGGAAGGCCCTACGGAAGGTGCTCGTGCTCATCGCGTGTCTCTTTCTCGGTAGAAGCTCAAGGTGAAGGCCCCGGCCTCCAGCGAGCAGCACTGGAGGCCGGGGCCCTCATTTCCCAGCAAGGCCCAGAGGACGCTGGCCTGGCCTGGGGGTTACAGCTCGCAGCTCTCGTGGGAGCCGCCGAAGGCGATGTCGCCCTGGCCGTCGCCGCAGTCCAGGGTGTTGTCCCCGTCGCCGCCGTCGAGCAGATCGTCGCCGGCGCCGCCGCTGAGGACGTCGTCCTCTGACCCGCCGTAGAGGTGATCGTCCCCGTCGCCACCGGAGAGGTCGTTCACCGCGGCCGCGGCGCCGACGATGGTGTTGTCACCGGCGTTGCCGACCACGGTGCACGCCGCCGCCCCGCAGATCAGGTTCTCGACGGTCTCGCCGATGTCGTCGGCCTCGCCGTCCTCGCCGTCGTTCGCGGTGGCGTCGGACATGTCCACCACCAGCTCCTCGGAACGACCGCTGTAGTCCACGGTGTCGACGCCGTCCCCGCCGTCGATCGCGTCCCCGCCGGAGCTCGCCGCGTCGTCACCCTCGTGGAAGGTGTCGTTGCCCGCGCCACCAGCGAGGGTGTCCGCCCCGCCGCCGCCCTCGATCGCGTTGGCGGACGCGCTGCCGGTGATCTCGTCGTCGAGCTCCGTACCGACCAGGTTCTCGACGTCGGTCTTGACGTTGTCGCCCTCGGACTCGTCGGTGGCGCCGTCGTCGGCCGTCCCGTCGATGGTCACGGTCACGCCGGTGTCCTCCCGGCTGGCGTAGTTGACCGTGTCGGTGCCGGCGCCGCCGTTGAAGGCGTCCGCGCCGTTCGCCGCGTCGCCCTCGAGGAAGGTGTCGTCGCCGTCGCCGCCGTTCAGCGTGTCGTCGCCGTCGCCGCCGGTCAGGGAGTCGCCCCCACCGCCGCCGTTGAGGATGTTGGCGCTGCCGTCGCCGGTGAGCGTGTCGGCAGAGGCGCTGCCGGTGACCACCTCGACGTCCGCCTTGACGTCGTCGCCCTCGCTGGCGCCCGTCTTCCCGTCGCCTGCCGACGAGTCGCCCACGCTGACCGTGACCCCGGCGGAGCGGGAGGCGTAGCTCACCGTGTCGGTGCCGGCGCCGCCGTTGAAGGCGTCCGCGCCGTTGGCGTCAGCCCCGTCGTCGAAGGTGTCCGCGCCGTCCTCGCCGTACAGGGTGTCCGCGCCGCCGCCGCCCTTGATGGTGTCGTTGCCCAGGCCGCCGTAGATCGTGTCCGCCCCATCGCCGCCGCTGAGGACGTCGTTCGCGTCGGCGCCGTAGATGACCAGCGCGCCGGCGTAGGCCGCGCCGGTGCCGTAACCGCCGGCCCCGCTGACGGTGTCCGTGCCCGGGCCCGAGCTGATGGTGATGGCCAGCGTCCCGGTGGAGCTGACGCTGATGTCCTTCACGGTGTCGTTGTTGATGGACAGGCCGCTCGCGCCCGCGGTGTAGAAGTCCGCGCTCTTCGAGCCGCGGATCTTCAGCGCGTCCGACCCGCCGGCGAAGTTCAGCTCCACGCCCACGGCCGTGCCGGCGCCGGGCAGGAAGCCCCCGTTCAGGTAGTCGAGGATCACCGTGTCGTTGCCGGAGGTGCCGGTGATGGTGAGCTTCTTGGCGTTCACCGTGGTGGCGGTGACGCCGGTGGCGCTCACGCACGCCGCGTCATTCACCAGGATCGCGGAGTCGCTGCTGCGGAGCGAGACGATGACCGGCTGGTTGGCGGCCAGCGCGAACGACAGCGCCGTGCCGCTGAACGTGCAGCTGACCGAGCCGAGCTGCATGTCGTCGATCTCGACGATGCCCGGGAACTCCGGCTCCTGGCCACCGTCGCCACCCTGGGGGAAATCCGACCCCCCGTCGCAGGCGGCGAAGGCCAGGCCGATGATGCAGGCCGCGGTCTGGAGGACGCTTCGGTAGGTACTTGTGCTCATCGCGCTTGTTTCTCTCTCTTTCGGTGGATCTCGAGCAGCGTGGTGGGCCCTCGCGTTGCGCGAAGGCGGTCCTCGCCAGGTTTGCGAGCCACGTGCCACCCGCGGGCGGGAGTCACCCGCGGCCGATCTCATCGGAGGATCGCCGGCTTGGCGCGCGCCTGCGTCCGCGCGGACCCGAGTCACCGGGCCTGCCTGGGGTCCTCCGCTCACCCCACCCCCGGAAGAACGCGATGAGCCTTCCGGGAGTGGATGCCTTGACCCTCGTCGCTCTTCGCAGAGCTACCCGGAGCACTCGAAGGTGTAGAAGGGCGACTGCTTGGTGAGCACCCGCTGCTTGTCGTTGCCGTGGAACTCCTCGCGGCCGTCCGGCAGGCAGTTGTGGATCCCGCTCAGCCAGAGCGTCCCCGAGCGGAGCGTCAACGTCTCGGGAAGATAATCGCTCGGGCACGGGTGCCACGTGTTCGCGCGGTACTGCCGGTAGAACCCTCCGCCGATCCGCCGCTCATCCACGAGCGAGTTGGCGAAGTACCCGTTCTCGAAGGTGACGTCCCACCGGTACTGTCCCGATCCATCGCTGTACTGGTAGTGCGCCACGACGTTGAGCTGCGTGCACTCGCCTTGCTGGCTCTCGCCCAGCTCGGCGCCCCCCGCTGCTTCCTCGACACCGGCGCCGCAACCAGACAGCGCCAGCCCCGCCACCAGCACCACCACCGTCATCCCGGAAAGCAGCACGTTCTCCAACTTCTTCATGGTGTGTGATTCCTCCTTGAGCACCGTCGCTTCGGTGCGGGCGCGGCCCTGTGCAGCCTCCACGCCAGCCGCCGCGGCGCGCTCGTTTCAGAGGGGAGGGCGGTGCGCCGGGCGCGGCGCCGGCATGTGCGCTGCGTGGGGCGGTGCACCTGGTGAGCAATCGCGCTTCCCACGACGTGCAATGCGCACGGTCCGCGCCCACATCGACCCCAGCGCGACCGGGCACTTGCCGATGGCCGGGTCCTTGCTAACGCCGCGGCGCGCCCCCCCAAGGAGCAACACCACCATGAAGCTCGCCCCTCTCTCCCAGGGTGCCCAGGACGTCGCGCGCCGGATGGGCGTTGACCTCAACCAGATCGCCTCTCCCGGCACGCGGCTCGACGAGCGCCAGGCCAAGGCGCTCCTCACCGTGGCCGATCTCGATCGCAGCGGCTTCATCGACGCGCCCCGCGAGCGCCAGCTCCTGCCGAAGCTGCTGGGCGGTCCCGAGGCGGTCACCGCCGAGGACGCGCCGCTCCTCCAGGAGGCCGCCGCCCGCGCGAACCAGGTGGTCGAGCACCAGCAATCCAGGATGACCGATCTGGAGGTGAACGCGCTCGGCAGCGAGGTCGCTGCCCTGGTCAATTCCCTCTGGTACGGCGGCGGCTACGCCCACGGCGCCTCGGTGTCGGGCATCTACTCCGAGAAGGCCAGCACCCGCGGCCAGCCCGGCATCGGCCATCCCCGCTTCGCCACCACCGCGACCGGGGGCGACCTGGTGCTGAGCGTCACCGGGCTCTACGGCAAGAACCCGCAGCCCACCCGCGTGCTGGCGCTGGACTCCGACAAGATCCTCAAGCTCAACGGCGGCGTCTGGCCGGGCACGCCGGAGGAGATGAAGGCGTTCCTCGCCAGGCATGGCAAGGAGGTCATCCTCAAGGACGTGATGGCGCAGCCTCCCTCGATGACCCGGATCTCGGGCATCCCGGCGGGCACCAGGGTCACCGTCCTCACCGGCGCCGAGGCCATCCTCGGCAACCCGCCGCGCTCTCCACCCTCCAGCCAGGCGATGGTGACCAACCTGGGCCAGCTCCCCGCCCCGGTGCAGGCGATGCTCGGCGGCGCGCCGGCGCTGCCCCCGTCGAAGGTGGGGGCGCTGAGGGGCGAGCTGGAGGGCGCTCGCCAGGTGCTGTCCGGGCTCAAGGGCCAGTGGTCGCACCTCGACGCGCAGATCCGCGCCGCCCGGGCGCAGGAGCAGGTGATGCGGGCGCGGGGTCCCCTCGACGCGGCCCAGGACGTGGCCGCCCGGACCTCGAGGCTCGGCGACCTGGCGGCGGAGCTGGGGGCGAAGCAGCAGGTGGACCGGGCGCAGCAGGCGCGGCAGCAGATGCGCGACCAGATGCTGGACGCGACGAAGCTGGCAGTGACCGACGCGCGCGGCGTGCTGGCGACCATCGAGCACCTCCGCCGCGACATCGGGCACGACGCCCGGAACCCCTCCCTGGGCCAGCGCCTCGCCATGAGCGTCCCCATCGTCAACTCGGTCGTGGGCCTCAAGTCCGGCGTCGACGCGCAGTGGATGGAATCGGAGCTGGGCCGGGCGGAGCAGCTGCTGAAGGGCCCGGTCAACGAGCTCGCCAGGAACCTCCGGCTGGGCGCGCCCCTCGACCCCGTCGCCCTGCAGGGTCAGATCGACCGGGTGCGCCTGGCGATCGACTCCGCCTCGCTCCACGTCAGGAGCGTCCAGACCTGGCGCGGCTCGCAGACCCACGACTTCATCGCGTCCACGCAGAGCTTCCGGAGCACGCTGGAGCTGGTCCAGGCCCGCAAGGACGAGTTGGCCGGGATGTCCCCGTCCGATCCGGGCCACGCCCGGGCGAAGCAGGCGCTGCGCGACGCCGAGGACGTGATGAAGCTCAACTCCGGCTACACCGCCGAGCGCATGCCGGCGCCCGGGACGCTCTGGGTGGATCCGCAGTTCCTCTCCGCCGAGCTCCCCGGCGGCAAGGTCACCGCCCAGCGCTTCCCGGTGAACGCCCCCGTGCTCACCGCGCCCACGGCCGAGGAGATGCTCTTCGGCAAGGACCTGAAGAATCCCCGGCCGATCGCGCTGATCGACTCCAGCGGGCGGCAGGTGATCGTGCGGACCATGGAGGAGTACCAGGCCTTCGTGAAGACGAACCGCGAGGACATGCCGCGCAAGGACGGCGAGCCGGTGGCGGTGCACGTCAGCCTCGAGGGCGGCGGCGGCAAGGGCAAGCGGTACGGCGCGGCCTACGCGGAGCTGCTCGCGGCCGGGGTGGTGGGCACGGACTTCAGCGGCTCCTCGGCGGGCTCGATCGCCTCCATCCTCTTCGCGGCCGGCGCGGATCCCGCCCGGGTGGACCGCTTCATGAAGTCACTGGGCGACCTGAAGGACTTCGACCTGGTGAACATGGAGGGCGGCCTGGCGAACGGCCAGAAGATCTTCGACGCGCTCGACCAGGAGCTGCGCATCCTCTGCGGCAAGCCCGGCGAGCCGCTCGACCGGCCGGCGACGTTCGCGGACCTGAAGGCCCCGGTGAAGCTCACCGCCTGCAAGACGTTCGACTCGCAGCCGCCGCTGGGCCAGGAGGACATGAGCCAGCTGAAGAACCGGCTCTTCGTCTTCAGCCAGGAGACGACGCCGAACACCCCGGTGGTCCTCGGCGCGCGCGCCTCGATGGCGATCCCCGGCGTCTTCGACCCGGTGGACATGGTGGATCCCGTCACCGGGCGCCACGTCCAGCTCGTGGACGGCGGCGTCCTCGACAACCTCCCCATGGACTACCAGGGGCCGCTGCCGGCGTTCGGTCTGAGCCTGGCGGAGCCGCTCGAGAGCCACCCGGACGACAACACCAAGCAGCCACGGCCGCTGCCGTCCGGCAACGTCGACGTGACCAGCACCGCACGCAACGGCGTGGTCGCCGTGCGGTGGCCCGGCCTCTCCGCGGTCTGGGAGTCCGACTACCGGGACCGCGCCCATCCCGCCCCCGGGCACTTCATGCTGGAGCTGGCCACCTGGGACCTCGATGCGCCGGAGCGCGGAGGCGACAGCACCTTCGGCCTGGAGTGGGACCCCGAGGTGGACCCCGTGCTGGACGGGCAGACCAGGGAGACGGTGCACGAGTTCCTCCGGCAGCACATCGCCGACATCGGGAAGCCCGGCGCCAGCGGCACCAACACGCCCCCGCTCCCGGAGAAGCTCCGCTTCCAGGTGGAGATCCCCGGCACCGGCTACCTGGCGACCTACGCCGGCGGTGACACGATCACCTTCAGCTCGTCCCGTGGAGAGCGGATCGACGCCAGGGTGGGCCAGCACCAGATCGAGGCGATGTGGATAGACGGCCAGCGGTTCGGGCACCTGGGCGAACAGTTCCGCCTCGAGCTGGCGCGCGCCAAGTCCACGCACATGCGCTACCCCTCCTAGGTCCTCCCGATAAGCTCGGGGGCCATGCCCGATCCGGGGGTCCCCTCGCACGCCACCACCGCGCCGGCCGGCCTCGCCGAGGCGCACGGCGGGTCGCAGCCGGAGGAGCCGGCGCGCGGCAGCCAGGTGGGCCGCTTCGTGGTGCTGGAGCGGCTAGGGGAGGGCGGGATGGGCACGGTCTTCACCGCGTACGACCCGGTGCTGGACCGCAAGGTGGCGCTCAAGCTGCTGCAGACGGCGCTCCCGGAGGAGGGCTACCGGGAGCGCCTGGTCCGCGAGGCGCAGGCGCTGGCCCGGCTGACGCACCCCAACGTCATCGCCGTCCACGACGTGGGCGCGTGGCAGGGGCGGACCTTCCTCGCCATGGAGTACGTCGACGGCGAGCCGCTCCACCGCGTGCTCGCCGTGAAGCCCGACTGGTCCCAGGTGCTCCGCCTGTTCATCGACGCGGGGCGGGGGCTGGCGGCGGCCCACGCGGCCGGGCTGATCCACAGAGACTTCAAGCCGCAGAACGTGATCGTGGGCAAGGACGGGCGGGTGCGCGTGCTGGACTTCGGGTTGGCGCGCAGCATGGACCCGGCCGCCCTCCCGGGCACCTCCAACCCATCCCTCCCCGCACTGTCGGGCCCCGACCCCGACCCCGGCTCTGGCTCTGGCTCTGGCCAGCTCGGCCGTCCGCTCACCCGCGGCAGCACGTTCATGGGGACGCCGGCGTACATGTCGCCCGAGCAGTTCTTCGGCCACACGTCCGACCACCGCAGCGACCAGTTCTCCTTCTGCGTGGCGCTCCACGAAGGTCTCTACGGCAACAGGCCGTTCTCCGCCGAGAGCCTGGAGGGGATGGCCGGGCAGCTGAGGCAGGCGGAGGTGCCGCCGCCGCCCGCAGGGAGCCCGGTGCCGCGCGCGGTGCACGAGGTGCTGCTCCGGGGGTTGCGCGCGAAACCGGAGGAGCGCTTCCCGACGATGGACGAGCTCCTCGACGCGCTCGCGCCCCGTCCACCCTCGCGCCGCCGCCGGGTGGTGCCGTTCGTCGCGCTCGGCGCGCTGTCGCTGGTGGCGGGCGCGGTGGGGCGCGAGCTGCTCCGCGAGGCGCCGTGCCGGGACAGCGCGGGGCGGCTGGCGGGCGTGTGGGACGCGGCGCGGAAGGAGCAGGTCCAGAAGGCGCTGCTGGCCACCAGCGCCTCGTTCGCCTCCGGCGTGTGGCGCGGGGTGGAGCGGGAGCTGGACCGCTACGCGGCGGCCTGGGCGCAGCAGCGGCAGAGCGCCTGCGAGGCGACGCAGGTCCGGCGCGAGCAGTCCGCGGAGATGATGGACCTGCGCATTGGCTGCCTGGAGCGGAGGCGGCAGGAGCTGGGCGCCCTCGCGGCCGAGCTCACCCGCGCCGACGCGAAGCTCGCCGAGCGCGCCGTGCAGGCCGCCTTCGCGCTCTCGCCGGTCGACGCCTGCCAGCAGGTGGACGTGCTGGCCGCGCGGGTGCGCCCGCCGCCGGACCCGGCGTCAAGGGCGAAGCTCGACGCCCTGGGCGAGCAGCTGGCGGCGGTGAAGACGCTGGCCCACTCGGGCCGGTACGCGCAGGCGCTCCCGCAGGCGGAGAAGGTGGCGGCGGAGGCGGCGGCGCTTGGGTACGCGCCCTTCGAGGGGGAGGCCCAGCTGGAGCTGGGGAGCGTGCTCTATGACTCCGGCGAGCACGCCAGGGCGCGCGACGCGTTCTGGCGCGCCGCGGTGGCGGCCGAGCGCGGGCGCGACGGGCCGGTGAAGGTGCACGCGCTGGCCAGGCTGGGCAACGTGTGGGGCTACGACCTGAAGGACTTCGCGCAGGCGGACTCGTGGGCGAGCCTGGCGGACGCGGCGGTGGAGGCGGCACCGCCGGACGAGGCGCTGCGGGCGCGGGTGGACCTGCTCCGCGGCTCGGTGCTGACGGTGCAGGCCAAGCTCCCGGAGGCCACCGCGAAGGTGGAGTCGGCGCTCCAGCGGTACGAGCGCGCGCTGGGCCCCGACCGCGTGGAGATCGCCCAGGCGCTCAACCAGCTCGGCAACGTGTACGGCGAGGCGGGCAACTACAGGAAAGCGGGCGAGGCGTACGCGCGCGCGATCGAGATCTACAAGCGCCTGCTGGGCCCGGAGCACCCGCAGGTGGGAAAGGTGCTCACCAACCTGGGTTCCAATGCGCTCAAGGCGAAGGACACCGCGACCGCGGTGCGCTCGCTGGAGGAGGCGCTGCAGCTGCTGGAGCGCGCGCTGGGGAAGGACAGCCCGGTGATCGGGGTGGTCCTCTACAACCTGGCGGAGGCCCTGGTGGCGGCCGAGCGCCTCGACGAGGCCACCACCATCTACCGCCGCGTGCTCGAGGCCGACGAGAAGGAGCTCGGCCCGGACCACTCCAACGTCGCCGCCGACCTCACCGGCCTGGCGGGCATCCTGATGGACCGCAAGCAGTTCGACGAGGCGGAGACGCTCTTCCTGCGGTCGCTGGGCATCGTGGAGAAGAAGCTGGGGCCGGAGCACAGCTCGGCCGGCTTCGGCCGCTTCAACCTCGGCAACTTCGAGCTGCGCCGCGGCCGGCCCCGGCAGGCCATCCCGTACCTGGAGAAGGCGCTGGCCATCCACCAGAAGGCGTTCGGCCCGCGCCACCGCTGGGTGGCGGAGGCGTTGTCGGGGCTGGGCCAGGCCCACCTGGAGCTGAAGGACGCGGCGGGCGCCCGGCCGTTCCTCGAGCGCTCGGTGGGCATCTACGACGGCGAGAAGCTGCAGGGCGGAGCGAACGCCCGGTTCTACCTGGCCAGGGCGCTGTGGGACTCCGGCGGCGCCCGCGAACGGGCGCTGGGGCTGGCGAAGGCGGCGCGAGAAGAGCTGGCGGTGAAGGCGCCCGAGCTGAAGGAGGCGCGCGCGGGGCTGGAAGAGGTGGATCGCTGGCTGGCGGGTCGCTAGCAGAGGATCTCCCGGGGCGCCCGGCGCAGAAACTCGCGATACCCGGCGTCCAGCCTGCGGGCGGTCTCCGCGCGCGCCCGAGCGACGGCGCCGGGTGTGGCAGGTTTCTCGAGCCGCCGAAGGGAACGCTGCATCCTGCTAGCGGGGCTTGCGCGGGCCGGAGATCCCCAGCTCTTCCATCCAGTTGAACAGCGTCCGGCGGGAGATCTCGAGGAGCCTGGCGGCCTTGGTCTGGTTGCCGCCGGACTCGTCGAGGGCGCGGAGCACGCGCTCGCGCCGCTCGGGGCTGGCGGAATGGGCGGCGGCCTCCGCCGCGCGCGGGGAGGGCCGTGCCTGCATCCGCTCCAGCGGCAGGTGCGAGGGCTCGATGGCGCCGCCGGAGCAGAGCACCAGCGCGCGGTCGATCACGTTGCGCAGCTCGCGGATGTTGCCGGGCCAGTGGTAGGCCCGCATCACGTCCAGCGCCGACCGGGTGATCGCGGTGGCGCCGGCGCGGCCCAGCCCGCGGGTGGCGTCCCGCATCAGCTGCTTCGCCAGCGGCTCCAGCTCGTCGATGCGCTCGCGCAGCGGGGGCACCACCACGCTCACGCCGTTGAGGCGGAAGTAGAGGTCCTCCCGGTACGTCCCGGCGGCGATCGCCGCCTCCAGGTTCCTGTTGGTGGCGGAGACGAAGCGCACGTCGACGCTCCGGGGCTGAAGCCCGCCCACCCGGAGCACCTGGCGCTCCTCCAACACGCGGAGGAGCTTGACCTGCGTGGTGAGCGGGAGATCGCCCACCTCGTCGAGGAAGAGGGTGCCCCCGTCGGCGGTCTCGATCAGCCCGGGCTTGGTGGCCGTCGCCCCGGTGAACGCGCCCTTCTCGTGGCCGAACAGCTCCGACTCCAGCAGCGACTCCGTGAGGGCGGCGCAGTTGAGGCGGACGAACGGCCCGGCGGCGCGGGGGGAGAGGCGGTGGATCTTCTCCGCCAGGCGCTCCTTGCCCACGCCGGTCTCGCCCAGGATGAGCACGCTGATCTGGCTGCGGGCGATCTTCTGCACCAGCAGGTCCAGCTGCGCGGCGGGCCCCGACGGCGGCGGCGACTCCGCGGCGGCCTTCCGGCAGCGCTCGGCCGCCGCGGCGCGCAGGGTGGCGGCGGAGGTCCCGTCCTCGGGGTAGACCGCGGCCCCCGCGTTCGCCGGGATGCCGCGTTCCAGGAAGCGCCGGCACAGGCGCCCGTGGATCGAGGTGGCGCCGTCGCGATCGGCGTCGGGCGAGAGCACCTCCACTGATCGCTCGTCCACCGCCGCCACCACGTCACCCGCGCGGAGCGAGCGGCGGAGGACGTTCTCCAGCTCGCCGGCCGGCGGCGCCTTGCCCAGCGCCACCCGGATCACCGCCAGGGGCGCTCCCTCACTCGCGGCGCGGGCGCACGCCTGGTCCAGCAGCTGGCCGAGCTCGGCTTCGCTGACCCAGCGCTGCCTCTGGAGGGTGCGGGTCACCTGACGGTGGTGAGGATAGCCGAGGACCCGTCACCCTGGACGCGACAGGTGTCGCCGCTGGGATGACCACAACTCGTGTCGTGCCTCTCCCGAAAAACATATGTAGGTACCCCACGGAGTCGGAGCCCCCCCAGTCATGTCGAAGCACGAATCCATCGACCCCGACGAACCCACCGAGCCTCACGGAGTGGAAGCGCTGGCCAGGCGCCCCCGGCGTGTCATCAGCTTGCTCGCTGGCCAGCCAGGGCCATTGCCGAAGCCGATACCGGGCGTGGAGGACCCGCGCATCGGCACCCGCTTGCAGGAGCTGGGCTACCTGCCGCGCGGCGAGGTCATCGGGTCCAGGGCGATCAGGAACTTCCAGGCGATGAACAAGCTGCCCGTCACCGGTGAGCTGGACCAGAAGACGCTGGACGCGATGTGGTCGCCCACCGCGCGCAAGCCCTTCCAGGTCCTCACGCAGCGGCAACGGGACGACCGGCGGGCGCGCGGGCGGCAACAGCCCCCGCGGCCGGTGGCTCACAGGCGCCGGACGACCCGGAACGGCCGCGTGGAAGAACGGCGTGCAGACCTCCGCGTCCCGCCACCGCCGACCATCATCCTCAACCGCGGCCCGCGGTAGCCGATCGAGGATTCTCAGCGTTTCGTCCGCGGACGCTGAGCGTGCTTTACGCGGAGAAGCCAAGGTGCCGGTCCCAGGAGCCGAGAGTGCAGACGGCGGCGCGGACCACAAGTGCCCCAACTCCGCGCGGCGGAGCAACCGCGGATCAGCTCGCGCGAAGGACGGTGCCGAACCCGCGCTCCCGCCCGAGCGCGGTGGAGACCTCTCCGTCCCACACGGCGGGCTTCCCGCTGATCAGCACCGCCCGGACCGCGGCCGAGTGCGGCGACACCAGCCGCACCATCCCGTCGAAGTTCTCCATCGGCTTCTCCTCCGGCCGGTCCAGCTCCGCCGCCAGCTTGTCCGCGTCCAGCACCACCAGGTCCGCCCGCTTCCCGACCGCGATCGTCCCCGCGTCCATCCCGAACCACCCCGCGATCTCCCCGGTCAGCCGGTGGACGGCCCGCTCGGCCGGCATCAACGGCGCGCCGCGCTTCTCCGCCTCGCGCACCAGCCGCAGCATCCGCAGCGGGAAGTTGTAGTGCGCCATGTTCCGCAGGTGGGCGCCGGCATCGGAGAACCCGATCAGCACGTCCGGGTGGGTGACGATGCTCTCCAGCGGCGCGCGCCGGTCGTTCGCCATCACCGTGTACCAGCGCAGCGCGGTGCCGAAGCGCGCCACCAGGTCCAGGAACACGTCCACCGCGTCGCGCCCGGTCTCCTTCGCCACCTGCGCGAACGACTTCCCCACCACCGCGGCGTCCGGGCAGCGGAGGATCTCCGACTGGTTGAAGTCGCGGTGGAAGACCTTCGGGAGGAGCTTGCTCCGCCACTGCCGCCGGAACCACCTCCGGTACTTCGGATCCTCGAACAGCTCCCGGCGCGACGCCGCGTCCTGCAGGTGCAGCGCCGCCACCCCGGCGCCGAACTCCTCGAACACCACCAGGTCGATCCCGTCCGCCCAGAGGTCGAAGATCTCCGGCAGCGCCTGCCACCGGAAGTTGCCGTTGAGCAGCCGGTTCGCCGTCCAGGAGAGGAACTGCGACAACCGGTACAGGCCGCGGTTCGCCCGCACGTCCATCATCGAGATGATGGTGGTCTTCAGCGGCTTGCGGAGGATCCCCGCGCTCTCCAGCAGGAAGAGGACGACGTTGATCTTGGTGGTGATGTTGGGGACGCCCTGGAAGATGCGGTCCCGCCGCCGGACGATCCTCGTCAGCCGCCGGTACTCCGACCAGCGCGCGAATGCGGAAGGGAGCGGCCGGCTCCGGAAGAAGCGGCTGCCGCCCATCTTGTCCCACGGCAGCGTCTGGATGGAGACGCCGAAGTAGCCGGCGTCCAGCGCCTCCTCCAGCGTCCGCTCCATCCGCTTCAGCTCGTCCGCGGTCGGCGTGACCCGGCGCTCCAGGCTGCGCTCCAGCCCCATCACGTGCGCCCGGATGGCGGAGTGGCCCGCCAGCGACGACAGGTGCGGCCCCAGCGGCAGCGACGCCAGGTGGTCGAGGTACGACGGCATCGAGTCCCAGGTCTTCGACCGTTCCAGCAGGTTCCGCACCGTGCCGTAGGGGATGCCCTCCACCCGGCAGAACATGTCCGCCAGGTCCTCCGGCGTCCCCGGCGCCAGCGAGAGCGAGCAGCTCCCCACCATCACCGCCGTCACGCCGTGCCGCACCGACTCCGAGAGCGAGGGCGCCAGCTCCACCTCGGCGTCGTAGTGGGTGTGGCAGTCGATGAAGCCCGGAGTCACCCAGTGGCCCGCGGCGTCCACCACCTTGGCCCCGGGGGTGGCCGGCAGCGGCGCCTCGCTGATCGCCGCCACCTTCCCGCCGCTCACGCCCACGTCGCGGCGCACCGGCGGCGCCCCGGTCCCGTCGAAGACCAGGCCGTTCCGGATCACCACCTCGAACGCGTCAGGCACCCGGTGCCCTCTCGTGCTACCCGAAGTTGATCATCACGTGCCGCGCCACCGTGTAGTCCTCCAGCGCGTACATGGACATGTCCTTGCCGTAGCCGCTCATCTTCAGGCCGCCGTGCGGCATCTCGCTCACCAGCATGAAGTGCTGGTTGACCCACACGCAGCCGTACTGGAGCAGGGCGGCGACCTTCATGGCCTTCTTCACGTCCTTGGTCCACACGCTGGCCGCCAGCCCGTAGTCGGAGTCGTTGGCCCAGGCGATGGCCTGGTCGGCGTCGGAGAAGCGGGTGACGGAGACCACCGGGCCGAACACCTCCTTGCGGACGATCTCGTCGTCCTGCTTCGCGCCGGCCAGCACGGTGGGCTTGTAGAAGAAGCCCGCGCCCGGGACGGTTCCGCCGCCGGTGGCCGCGGTCACGTGCCCGGTGGCCAGCGCGCGCTGCACGAAGCCGTCCACGCGCTCCCGCTGGCGGGCGCTGATCAGCGGCCCCAGCTCGGTGGACTCCTCCGCGGGCGCGCCGACCTTCAGCGATCCGGCCGCGGAGGCGAGGTCGGCCACCAGCTTGTCGTGGATCTTCTCGCCCGCGTAGACGCGGCACGCGGCGGTGCAGTCCTGGCCGGAGTTGTAGAAGCCGGCGAAGCGGATCCCGGCCACCACCTCCGCCAGGTCCGCGTCGTCGAACACGATCACCGGCGCCTTGCCGCCCAGCTCCAGGTGGGTGCGCTTCAGCGTCTTCGCGGCGTACTCGAGGATCTTCTGCCCGGTGCCGATGCTCCCGGTGAGCGACACCATCGCCACCTTCGGGTGCTGGGCCAGCGCCGCGCCCACCTCTCCGGCGCCGGTGACGATCTCCAGCGCGCCCTCGGGGAGGAGGTCCTTGGCCAGCTTGCCCAGCTCCAGGGTGGTGAGCGGCGTCTGCTCGGAGGGCTTGAGCACCACCGTGTTGCCCGCGGCCAGCGCCGGGCCGATCTTCCACGCCGCCATCATCAGCGGGTAGTTCCACGGGGCGATCGATCCCACCACGCCGATGGCGTCGCGCCGGATCATCGAGGTGTGGTTGGCCAGGTACTCGCCGGCGGCGCTCCCGGTCATGCAGCGCGCCGCGCCCGCGAAGAAGCGGAGGATGTCCGCGATGGCCGGGATCTCCTCCTTGAGGACGCGCAGGTAGGGCTTCCCGCAGTTCTTCGACTCCAGCCGCGCCAGCCGCTCGCCGTCGCGCTCCACCCGGTCCGCCAGCTGCAGCAGCTTCCCGGCGCGCTCGCCCGGCGTGGTGCGCCGCCAGCTCTGGAACGCGCCCTCCGCGCGCCGCACCGCCGCGTCCACGTCCGCCGGCGACGCGGTGGGCACGCGCTCGACCACCTCGCCGGTGGCGGGGTTCAGGATCTCCTCGGCCTGGGCCTGCATGTTGCGCTCCTTTCCGTTGCTCAACGCTCGTCCAACCTTCACTTGCCTCCGCCCGCCACCGTCTCCGTGCCTTGCGTCAGCCGGTGGGCGAGGAGGATGGGTACCAGGGTCACCGCGATCACCGCCACCGCCACCACGTTGGTCACCGGCCGCTGGCGGGGCCGCACCACCTCCGACAGCATCCAGATGGGCAGCGTCTGCTGCTGGCCGGCGGTGAAGGTGGTGACGATCACCTCGTCGAAGGAGAGGGCGAAGGCCAGCATCCCGCCCGCCAGCAGCGCGGTGGCGATGTTGGGCAGCACCACGTGGCGGAAGGTCTGGAAGCCGTCGGCGCCCAGGTCCATGGAGGCCTCCACCTGCGACCAGGCGGTGCGCCGCAGGCGGGCGATGACGTTGTTGTAGACCACCACGATGCAGAAGGTGGCGTGCCCGGCCACGATGGTCCAGGCGCTGAAGGGCATCCCCACCAGGTTCATCCCCGAGCGCAGCGCGATCCCGGTGACGATGCCGGGGAGGGCGATGGGCAGGATCACCAGGAAGGAGATCGCCTCCCGGCCGAAGAAGCGGCTCCGGAACACCGCCGCCGCCAGCAGCGTCCCCAGCACCAGCGCCATCGCGGTCGCGCCCGCGGCCACCCGCAGCGACAGGCCCAGCGCCTGCCACACGTCCTGCCGTCCCCAGGCCACCGAGAACCAGCTCAGCGTGTAGCCGGGCGGCGGGAAGCTGTACGACGCCGCGTCGGTGGTGAACGCGTAGAGGAGGATGAGCAGCACCGGCGCGTGCAGGAAGACCAGGCCGCCGAAGGCCACCGCCACCAGCGGCTTCGAGGGCCCCGAGCCCGGCCTAGAGCGCATCGAACGCTCCCAGCCTCCGGGCCGCCGCCAGGTAGGCGGCCATGACCGCGATGGGCACCATGGAGAACGCGGCCGCCAGCGGGATGTTGCCGGACGTGCCCTGGTGGATGACCACCGCCTGCCCGATGAAGAAGTTCGACTGCCCGATGACGCCGGGGATGATGTAGTCGCCCAGCGTGAGCGAGAAGGTGAAGATCGACCCCGCCACCACGCCGGGGAAGGCCAGCGGCCACGTCACGTGGCGGAAGGTGGAGGCGGGCCGCGCCCCCAGGTCGCCCGAGGCCTCCAGCAGGTTCGGCGGCACGCGCTCCAGCGCCGCCTGGACGGGCAGCACCATGTACGGCAGCCACATGTAGACGAACACCACGAACATCCCCAGGTACGAGGCGGAGAGCGACGGCCCGCCCACCACCGGCAGCTCCAGCACCGCCTCCAGGGCGCCCAGCAGGCCCATCCGCTCGATGAACCAGGTGGCCACGCCCTCCTTCGCCAGGATGAGCTTCCAGGAGTAGAGCCGGACCAGGTAGCTGGACCACAGCGGCAACAGCACGCCCAGGTAGAAGAGCGCCCGCATCCGCCCGTGGGCGTGGCGCGCCGCCAGGTAGGCCACGGGGAAGCCCAGGACCGCCGAGGCCAGGGTCACCGCCGCCGCCA
>Ga0209382_10005397_pt1 | contig 16663 bp, 17 predicted proteins | sample SoiMetdeltSBSDD5_FD_187599 | JGI IMG/M metagenome (GOLD analysis project Ga0209382, IMG submission 187599) | Bulk soil microbial communities from a Populus tree surrounding site in Tennessee, USA - Soil MetaG P. deltoides SBSDD5 (SPAdes) (version 2) | ecosystem: Environmental > Terrestrial >...
AGGTCGACTTCCATTGGCCGGAGCTCGGCCTCGTGGTGGAAACCGACGGCTTGCGGTATCACCGCACCCCGGCCCAACAGGCCAAGGACCGCCTGCGAGACCAGGTCCTGACCGCCGCCGGGTTGACGACCCTTCGCTTCACGCACTGGCAGGTGCGCCACGTGCCCCATCACGTACGCGCGACGCTCGTCGCAGTAGCTACACGCCGAGTGAACGCCCGACGATCTCCTTCATGATCTCGGTCGTGCCGCCGTAGATGCGCGTGATGCGCGCGTCGTTGTAGTAGCGCGCGATCGGGTACTCGAGCATGTAGCCGTCGCCGCCGTGCAGCTGGAGGCACTTGTCCACCACGCGGCCCTGCAGCTCGGTCGACCACCACTTGGCCATCGCGGCGTCCTCGGGCGAGAGCTCACCGGCGTTGAGGGCCATCACCGCCTGATCCACATACACCGTCGCGAGGTCGATCTCGGTCTTCATCTCGGCGAGCGCGAAGCGCGAAGCCTGGAACGAGCCGACCGGCTGCCCGAACGCCGTGCGCTCCTTCACGTACTCGAGGGTGATGTCGAAGGCCGCCTGGGCCGAGGAGACCGCGGCGATCGCGATCGACATGCGTTCCTGGGCGAGGTTGGACACCAGGTACAGGAAGCCCTTGCCCTCGTCGCCGAGCCGGTTCTCGGCCGGCACGTGCACGTCGTGGAAGAACAGCTCCGCCGTGTCCTGCGCGTGCAGCCCGAGCTTGTCCAGGTTGCGGCCGCGCTCGAAGCCGTCCATGCCACGCTCGATCACCAGCAGGGAGATGCCCCGATGACGTTCGGACGGGTCCGTCTTGACGGCCGTGATCACCAGGTCGGCGTTGATGCCGTTGGTGATGAAGGTCTTGGCCCCGTTCACCACGTAATGGCCGTTGTCGCGCAGGCCGGTCGCCGACATCGACGCGAGGTCCGACCCGATGCCGGGCTCCGTCATCGCAAGCGCGGTGATCAGCGAGCCGTCGGCGATGCCGGGCAGCCAGCGTTCCCGCTGTTCGTCGGTGCAGTACTCGAGGAAGTACGGCAGGCAGATGTCGTTGTGCAGGGTGATGCCGAGGCCCGAGCCCGCGACGCCGGCGTAGCCGACCTCCTCGACGATGATCTGGTTGAACCGGAAGTCGTCGACGCCCAGCCCGCCGAACTCCTCGGGGACGCTCATCGCAAGCATGCCCTTCTCGGCCGCTTTGCCGAACAGCTCGCGCGGGGCCAGCCCGTCGTGCTCCCACTGCTCGTGGTAGGGAACGACCTCCTCGGCGAAGAATCGCCGGACGGATTCGCGGAAGTCCTTGTGCTCGGGTTCGAAGATCGCGCGCTTCACGAGGCGCGCACCCTAGCCGAACGCGTCAACCGGAGGGCGCGATGTTCTGGTTCAGGCGGAAGAGGTTGTCCGGGTCCCACTTGCGCTTCAGCTCGAGGAGCCGCGCGTACTTCTCCTTGCCGTAGATGTCGCGCAGCCGCATGTCGCTCTCATCCGCCTGGATGAAGTTCGGCATGGCCATGTTGATGCCGAACTGCTGCATCTCGTCGTGGAATGCGCGTGTCCAGGCCTTGTTCTGCTCGTCCTCGGCCGGGTCCATCCACATCGTGAGCGCGAAGTAGGCCCAAGGCGCGTCGGGCACCGTGAGCGCCAGCGCGTCGTTGTCCGTGCGCGACACGGCCCCGCCCATCGGGGCCAGGATCACCTGCGCGAACGGCGCCGGCATGGTCTCCGCCAGCTCGACCGCCTTGTCGATCGCGTCGTCGGACAGCTCGCCCAGCCAATCGATCTTGAAGTACTCCCGGATGCCGTAGGGATTCCCGGCGTCGAGCATCTGCTGGATCGCCACGTACGGCATCGGCTGGACCATCCGCAGCACGGGCTCGGGCAGTTTCGCGAGCAGCTTCTCGAGCTGCTGCTCTCCCTCCTCCGGCGGGCCGACGTAGCAGAAGACGATCCCGACGGCGGGCTTCCCGCGTGCCTCCTCGGGGACGAAGTCCTCCGGCGGCGTGGTGATCAACGCAAGGCCGCCGCACATGTTGTCCGGCGCCTGCTCCATGAAATCGCGATATGCGCGCGCCACCTCGCCCGCCTGCGGCCGGGGGAACGCGAGCATCCCGCCGAACACGATCGGCCCGACGGGGTGCAGGTCGAACTCGAACTCGGTCACGACGCCGAAGTTCCCGCCGCCTCCGCGCAAGGCCCACAGCAGGTCTGAGTGCTCTTCGCCGCTCGCCCGCACGACCTGGCCGTCGGCTGTTACGACCTCTGCCCCGCGGAGACTGGAACCGGTTATCCCGTACAACCGTTCGAGCCAGCCGCTCCCGCTGCCAAGGGTGAGGCCACCCACGCCGGTGTCCGACGCGCGGCCGCCGGTGACGGCCAAAGCGTGCTCCTGGGTCGCGGCGTCGAGGTGAACCCACTTTGCGCCCCCCTGCACACGGGCGGTCTTCGCCTCGGGGTCGACCTCAACCCCGTGCATCGGCCCCAGGTCGATCACGATCCCGCCGTCGCAGGTGCTGTAGCCAGGCGTCGAGTGCGCGCCGCCGCGCACCGACACGAGCAGATCGTTGTCGCGTCCGAAGTTCACCGCCGCAACGACGTCGTCGGTGGAGGTGCAACGCACTACGAGTGCGGGGTGGCGGTCGATCATGCCGTTCCACACCGTGCGCGCCTCGTCGTACTGCGCGTCCTCCGGCGTGATCACCTCGCCGCCGATCGAGGATCGCAGCCCGTCGATGGTGGCGTCGTCGATGGCCAGCTGGCTCATGCTTGGTCCTTTCCGTCGGCGAGCGGCGGCGGCGTCGCTCGGCACCCCTAGAGTCGACCGAACGGTACCGCGGATCGCCCGCAACGCAAGCATTGCCCGGGTAACATCCGCCGACTCGACCAGGGGAATCCGGATGGTGCATGAGCCAAAGCCCGTCGCAGTCGGGCCGGGACAGGGGGAAACGATCGAGGGACCCGTCGGCGGCCCGGTCACGTTCAAGGTCAGGGGCGCCCAGACCGGGGGCAGCCTGACCGCATTCGAGAACGTGATCGCCCCGGGACAGGGGCCACCGCTGCACACCCACGCCTGGGAGGACGAGGCGTGGTACGTGGTCGAGGGACAGCTGCGCTTCATCCTGGGGACCGACATCGCGCCCGCGCCCGCAGGGTCGTTCGTGTTCGTGCCGCGCGGCACGCCGCATTGCTTCCAGAACACCGGCAGTGAGCCCGCTCGGATCCTGGTGATGTTCACCCCCGCCGGGATGGAGACGTTCTTCGACGGCTTCGCGTCGCTCCCCATCGACGAGGTCGGGCCGGCCGCGTTCCGGGAGCTCGGCGAGCCCGCCGGGATGGAAGTGATCGGCCCTCCCCTGGCACAGTCGCACCCCACGTAGTCGTACGATCGCGGGATGAGCGGCTTCATCTCCAGGGGGTTCCAGGGCCTGCGGCGCACCCCGGAGGAGCTGAAGGAGCGGCTTCCGCCGGGCCAGTACCTCGAGCGCGGCTTCCCCGTGCTGACCGCGGGGCCCACGCCGGAAGTGCCGCTCGACCAGTGGACCCTGCGTGTCGACGGCATGGTCGCCGAGGCGCGCCAATGGTCCTGGAAGGAGTTCCGCGCGCTCCCTTTCGAACAGGTCCCTTGCGACATCCACTGCGTCACGAAGTGGTCGAAGCTCGGCACGAGCTTCGGCGGGGTGTCCGTGGACGTGCTGCTCGAGGAGGCAGAGCCGCTCGGCGCTTATGTCACGGCGTACTCGTACGGCGACTACACCACCAACATCCCGGTCGAGGACGTCACGGACGGTAAGGCGTGGATAGTCACCGAGCACGAAGGCGAGCCGCTGCCGCGCGAGCACGGCGGCCCCGCGCGTCTGCTGGTGCCCCACCTGTACTTCTGGAAGAGCGCGAAGTGGATCGCGGGGCTGCGCGTGATGGATCACGACGAGCCGGGGTTCTGGGAGGCGAACGGCTACCACAACCGCGGCGACCCCTGGCGCGAGGAGCGCTATTGGAGCGACTAGCGGGCGCAGTGACGCCGGTCGAGCAACGCGCCCCCGGCCGGTGGCAGATCGGCACCGTGATGCGGATCAAGCAGGAGACTCCGCGCGTCAAGTCGTTCCGGATCTCCCTGCCCATGTGGATGCCGCACCTGCCCGGCCAGCATTACGACGTGCGCCTCACTGCGCCGGACGGCTACCGCGCGCAACGTTCGTACTCGATCGCCTCGACGCCGCTCGACGAGGGCGAGATCGAGCTCACAATCGACCTGCTGGACGGCGGCGAGGTATCGCCCTACTTCCACGACGTCGTGATCGAAGGAGACCGGGTGGAGGTCCGCGGCCCGTTCGCGTCCTACTTCGTGTGGCGGGGCGAGGAGCCGGTGCTGCTGGTGGGCGGAGGGTCGGGGATCGTGCCACTGATGGCGATGCTGCGCCACCGACGCCGCACGATGCCCGGGCTGCCGATGCGGCTCGTGTACTCCGTCCGCACGGCCGCGGACGTGATCTACGCGGACGAGCTTGGCGAGGAGACCATGCTCACCTACACCCGCGAGCCGCCGGCGGGCTGGACCGGTCATACCGGGCGCATCGACGGATCCTTGTTCGAGACCGCGCCGAGCATCGCCACGGCGTTCGTGTGCGGCTCCAACTCGTTCGTCGAGGCGGCAGCCGGCCTGCTGCTCGATGCGGGCTACGCTCCGGAGCGCATTCGCACCGAGCGCTTCGGTCCCACGGGCTGAGCGCCGCCTACGGGATGAAGACCCCCTGGACCATGAACAGGGTGTTGCCCTGCGTCCCGGCCTGCCCGTCCGCCCCGCCGTCCCTGACGATCAGCTGGGTCAGCTCCGCGATCTGACGCGCACCGTCCTTCGGCGGGAAGCAGCCCAGGCACTCCGTGCCGGAGACCGGGAACACGCACGTCGACCCGATCGACGTGTCGGCCGTGCTCGTGCACGACAGATGGAAGGGCATCGGTATGTCGACCACGGTCGCGGGCTCGTCGCGGTTCGGACCGTTGAAGTGGTCCGTCAGCCGGACGGAGGCGTTGCCCTCGAGCTGACCGGTGTAGTCGGGGCCGCCGGCGGCGTTCGCGTTGCCACACGTGCTGACGCCGGCCTTGCAGCGCACATCGGTGATGTCGCCGTTGATCCGGACGTACGAGTCGTCTGGGGTCCCGGGCAGGCCGGCCTGCACCCAGACCTTCACCGCGCCAACCGAATTGGCCGCGGCGCCGTTCGCGTCCGGCGTGCCGACCGTCAGATAGTCGGAGGTCTGAATCGGCGGGCTGCACGAGGGGAAGCCCAGGGGCGGCCCGTGCGTCCTGTTGGGGGCTGTGCACTGCTCGTAGGCGGTGACGAGCGATACTCGCACCGGCGTAGCGCTCTTGGGCCGCGGATGGGTGGCGCCGGCGATCTGGACCGCGATCAGCAGGCCCAGCGCCGCGGCGGCCAGTAGGAACGAAGTCCTGCGTTTGAGGATCATCTCCGCCTCCCCGGGGATGGCTTGTCACCCGGACGTTACTCCCTTACTGAGCCTCCGCCAAGTGTGTCGCCGGTCAGACCGAAGCGATCTCCCGCACCTGCGTGAGGCGGAGGGGATTGCCCGACGGGTCGCGGAACCCCGAGTCGATGCCGTACGGCCGCTCCTCGGGCTGTTCGGTGAACTCGACGCCGCGGTCCTGCAGCTCCTCGAAGGAGGCCTGGATGTCGTCTGTCGTGAGGAAGACCGTCCCGGCGGCGCCCTTGGCCATCAGGTTCTTCACCTGCTCTGCCGTCTCGGCGTCCATCACCGGCGGCCCCGGGATGGCCATCAGCACGATGGCGAAGTCGGGCTGGCCGGGCGGCGCCACAGCGAGCCAGCGGAAGTTGCCGAGCTCCGGCAGCGTCACGTCGGCGCGCACCTCCATGCCGAGCTTCCCCGTGTAGAAGGCGAGCGCCTCGTCCTGGTCGTGAACCCACAGCTGCGCGTGTGCGATCCTGATCATCGTTGCTCCTTGGTCGACGGAAGGTCGCCGGCCACACTAGCCCCGGACCGCGGCGCTGTCTTCTCGAAACGTGCTGTGTTGCGGCCGCGCATAGGCGCGCACCACGCAAGCCGGCACGCGCGCGCTGTCGGCCGCCGGCGGGAACTGCGACCGGTAGGCCGTCGGCGACACGCCGTACGTGCGGGTGAAGCTGGTGGTGAAGGATCCGATGCTCCGCAGTCCTACGGTGAGGCAGATGTCGGCGACCGACCGGTCTGTCGTGCGCAGCAGGGCTGCGGCGCGCTCCAGGCGGCGCGTCAGCACGTAGGCGTGCGGGGACTCGCCGAAGGCCCGCCGGAACTCGCGGCTGAAGTGGGCGCGCGAGAGGCCCGCGGCGCGGGCCAGGTCATCCACGTCCAGCGGGTCGAAGTAGCGCGCGTCGGCCAGGTCCTTGGCGCGGAGGAGGTGACGGGCGGGCGGTACGAAGGCCATGTGGACCAGTATTGCGCCTGCATCTGGACGTACGTCTGTGCAGTTCGTCACGCCGCCCATTGCCTCCCAGATGAGCCGGCGCTAGGCTCCGTGGTGAGGTTCTACGGAGGAGGTGCAGCGGTGGCAAGTAGCGCTGTGGAGACCGTCCGGCTGGGCTACGAGGCCTGGAATCGCGGCGAGCTGGATTCGCTGCGCTCGATTTACAGCCCCGACGTGCGCGCAGACGCGGGTGAGCTGTGGCCCTCATCGGGCGCCGTCACCGGAGCCGACGCGATCATCGGTGCCTTCGAGTCGATCTTCGCGACCTTCGAGCACTGCGAGCTCGTCCCCGAGGAGTACATCGAGCGCGGGGACACGGTCGTCGTCCCCACGATCTGGCAGGGCACGCTGGTCGGCAGCCAGAGCGTGATCAAGGAGCACGTGAACGCCGTTTACACGCTCCGCGACGGGCGCATTTGCCGCATCGCCTACTTCGAGCACCTCCAAGACGCGATGGAGCGGGCCAGCGCCGAGAGCACCGCCGCCGAGACGGCCTAGGCGACGGGCCCCTGCCAGAGCACGCGGCCGTCGTTCAGCACGAAGTCCATCTCGATCTCGAACGCGAGATGCGTCGTCTGGGACTCCACGCCGAGCTCCTCGGTGAGCGGATGGCTGTCGAGGTGATGCAGCTTGAACTCGAAGTCGCCCAGCAGCGGCCGCCCGCTGAGGCGTTTGACCGTCACCCCGCCGTCGGTGATCTGCTGCTGGCTCGCGACGACACCGTCCGAGACCGAGCGGAACTGCCTGAGGAAGATCTGGGGCGGGCCGGACCGCCCCAGGATCTCCGCGAACACCTCGTCGGGCACTTCGAGCTCGGGGAGAGTGACGAGCCCGGAGCGACCGTGGTCCAGTGCGCCCTGCACCTCGCCGACGAGACTGTCCAAGTCGTTCCACCTGTCCTCGCCGCGCCGGCAGCCGCCGTTCCCGTTGGTGTCCACTTCCATCAGCCTGCGCCACCCGGCCTGCCCACCGCTGTAGTTGCCGCCGTAGGCCTGCAGCGAGAGCCCTCCGAGATCGCCGTTGGCCGGCAGCCGGATGCGCCCGAGGTTCTTGTTGTAGCCGTAGATCTCGCGCCCACCGGCGAGCGACAGCGGGTTGTCCACCCACATGTACGGCACGAACCAGCCCAGCGACGCGGCAATCGGAAACGGCCCGCGGCGCTGCACCGCGACGACCGGGATCCAGATCGCCACCTGCCTTTCCCGCGCGTAACCCATCCGGGACCAGGGCTCGAGCCGCGGCTTGATCTTCCCGACCACACCGAAGCTGAGCATCACGTGACGGCCCAGCGGCCGCAGGTCGAACGCACCACGCGAGGGCTTTGCGAACACGTCGTCGCAGAGCTTGTCGAGGCGCTCGTAGTCGGCCTCGAGGAAGAAGCTGAAGAGCCTGGAGTCGTCGCAGTCCACCGGTGACGGGCAGGTCGCCAGCCCGCCGTAGTTGACGTACGCCGGCGCGCCCGCGGGCGGGCGCGGTGCGTGGCGCGTGCAGGGGCGGCCGCTGAGCCACGCGTGGTCCTCGCCGAACACGGCCTGCGGGACTCCGCAGATCGCCCGTGAGGCCTGCATCCCCGACATCACCGCCGCCTCGACGCAACCGGCGTCCAGTCCGGTCTTCACCCAGTCGCCGGCCAGGAACAGGTTCTCGTACCCGGACTCGTCCGCGGCCAGGCGGTGCTGCACGCTGCCCGCCGGGGTGATCACGTAGCGTTCCGTCGGCTGCCAGTTGGCAATCCAGAACTGCGAGTCGAAGCGCCCCGGGCCGGCGCCGCGCCCGCCCACCAGGTGGCGCCAGCCGAAGCTGCGGCGGTCTCCGCTCCCCGGCCAGATCACCCGGGCGTCGCGCTCGAGGTACTCGATCGCGCTCTCGCGCGCGCGCTCGTTCGCCCGTTTCTGGTCGTCGTCGCGGTGGTCGGGCAGCACTCCGCAGAAGTACGCGATGCTGTCCACGCGCTCGTAAGGTGGCCATTCCTCGCGGTTGATGAGGTGGCTCATGTTGGCGTAGGTGTCGAGCGGCTCGACGTACCCCGTCATGATCGAGTTGTCGCGGAACGGCCACCTCAGCGCGTGCAGCGGGCGGTTCATCCATAGCTGGAACGCCTGGGTCATGACGGTGCTCGATTTGGCGACCATCGTCTTGAAGCGCGGATTCAACGGGTCTGCGATCAGCTCCTCGCACAGTGGCTCCAGCGCCCCGACCGGGATGCCGAGAACGACCTGGTCGAAGTGCTCGCCGAGCTTCAGCCTCTTGCGCTCGTGGCCCAGCGGGTTCGGCTCCCACTCGAGGTTGACGCCGCGTTCCTCCAGCTCCTTCCCCTCGACGAGCTGGTCCCAGGCGGGCTCGCTGGGCCAGCACGGGAGCCCCTTGACGTCGACCAGCGGCTTGTACGCACCGTGCTTCACGTGGACCTGCGGGATGACGTCGATGGATTCCACGAACTGGCGGTCGGGTGACAGGTGCAGCTTGTCGACCCAGTGGAAGAACTCGAAGCGCACGCCGCGGCGCTTCAACACCTCGTAGAACGGGGTGAAGACGGTGTCCCCCATGCCCGCCTGCATCTTCCATGCGAACGCGCCGCGGTACGTGAAGAAGAGGCGCAGCATGTCCTGCACGGCCGTTCCCGCCGCCATGTTGGGACTGCGGATGTCGCCGCGCTCGTACGCAAACGCCATGTCATAAAGGGAGCGCACGAACGGGCTCTGGTCGACCGTGATGGGTTGCGCACCGTGACGGCGCAGCCACTGGCGCAGGTCCTCGTCGTTGACCGAGTCGAAGCCGCGCTCGATCAAATCGTCCTCGAGGATGCCCTGCAGGATGGTCGTGCCGGCGTCGAACATCTGGAAGAAGAAGCGCAGGTCGTCGTCGTCGACGTGCGGCTCGACGACATGGCGCCACAGCCAGCCCTTGAACTCGTCGATCGCCTCCCAGAAGAAGGAGCGCGAGTCGCCGTCGTCGTCCAGCAGGTCCAGCTCGCTGAGCTCCTCCGCCAGCCGCAGCGCCTCCACGATCAGCTGCTCGGGGCGGGTGACTCGCAGCAGCCAGCCGAGCGCGTCGCCCGCGACCTTGCCGAGGCCGAACGGGAGGCCGATGTGGAACGGCATGCGCAGACCGAACGGCAGGGCCGGCAGCGAGGGCGCCATCGCCTCCGCGACCTGCGGCTTGGTCTCGCGCAGGCCTCCCCACCGTCCCAGCAGGAATCGCAGCATCTCGTGCGCCATGGCCCAGAAGTGGGGCAGGTCGTCGGAGTCGCCAGGAGTCAGCGGGTTGCGCGGGACGTCGAAGCTGCGGCCGATCCAGCGCCCGCGGAAGTCGTCGTAGATCACGATCTGGTCGCACTCCTTGAACGCATCGCGCCAGGTCGCGAGCGGTGCCTCCGGCGGCCGCCCCAGCTCCTCGTATGCGTCGCGCATCACGCGGAACGCGTTCTCGTAGAACCCGAACCAGATGTGCAGGCCGTGCTCCTCGATGCGCTGGCCGGCCTTGGCGTTGCGACCGCTCGCGCACTTTCCGCCCAGGCGCCAGCCGAGCTGGTACACGGTGACGTCGTACTTCGCGCGCAGCTCGGGAGTGCTCGTCAGCTCGTAGGCGGCGACGATCGAGGCGATTCCACCGCCCAGGACCGCGACTTGCTGCTTTGCCGCCATCGTCCAGCCTGCTCCCGGTTTAGCTGCAGCTTGCGGTGATTATCCGCCAGAGAGGGGGCTCTATGCGGGACTCTTCCGTCTCGGTCCGCCTCGCCGAGGCGAGGACGGACGAGCCCCAACCTCGGCGAGTCCCTGCGGGATACTGCGCAGGCGATGTCGCATGAGAACGTGGAGGCCTTCAAGCGCGGGCTCGAGGCGGGCAACCGCGGAGACGTCGAAACGCTGCTGGAGCAGCTCGATCCCGAGGTGGAGTGGCACTCGGCGCTGCACGCGTTGCTGGGAGGGGAACAGACGGTGTTCCGGGGGCACGAAGGCGTCCGCGAGATGCTCCGGGACCTCAACGAGGCCTTCGGCGAGATCCGCATCGAGATCTCGGAGATCCGGGATCTGGGAAACCGACTCGTCGCGATCGGCCGCAACCGCGCACGTGGCAAGGCAAGCGGTATCGAGACCGAGACGCCCTTCGCGCTCGTGACCGAGGTCAAGGACGGCAAGACGGTTTCGGTTCGGGGCTACCTCGATCCCAAGCAGGCTCTCGAAGCCGTGGGCATTTCGGAGCAAGACGCTCATCGCGACGAACTCTCGTAGGACTTTCGCGCTGGCAGGGCGATAGCCCCGTCGAAGGCCGCAGGGTGGACCGCGTGGCGGAGGCTTGCGCTAGCCGCTGAGGCCGAGTTGCTGCATGAAGGTGACGAGGTCGTACATGAGGTTCTCCTCCACGATCTGACCGTCGTCCCAGATGGCAACGGTGCAGAAGGCGACCTCGAACGACTTGTTGGTCGGCGGGATCTCGCTGCCGTCTGCCTGCTTCATCGGCCCCTTCATCGTGCCGGTGAAGTGCGCGATCGAGCAAGTCCAGTCCCCCGAGGCGAAGAAGACCCTGTACGGCCGGTTGTCGAGGTGCTGGTCTGGAAACGTCTTCCAGAAGTCGATCGACTCAGCCAGGTGATCTTCGATCCCGCGCGTGGGCTCGGGCTGGCCCGGCCAGTAGACGACCACGTCGGGCTTGTGGCGGGCGACGAACACGTCCTGGTCCTGGGCGTTCCAGGCATCGTCGAGCGTCTGCATCAACTCCATGTTTCGTTCCTCGGTCGTCGTCATCGGTCCCTCCTACCTCTTTGGCGCCTCGCGTCCAGGCGAATCGACTCAAGTCCTTGCGAATCGAGAAAGCGGACGACGGGCCTCGAACCCGCGACCTTCGGCTTGGGAAGCCGCGCGGACGCTGGCAGTAGTCGCGGACCAGGTTGTCGTCCTTGTAGTTTCCCGCAGCCGCCAACGAGCTGCCGCGCAGGCCGCAAGCATCCCAGCGGTCCGACGGGGTCCCATGTCACGCAGGATCGGTCGCGCGGAACCTGGCTCGAAGTACGGGGACGCGCTCCGAGGCTCTTGGCACCTCGATCTCAGTAGCCAGGTCACTCGTACTGCGGAAATCCGCGTCTCGGCGCATCGAGGACCGGTGAGTTTTCGTTTAGGGGACGACATCTTGGCCGACTTCCTGATCCTTTCGTACTGATTACCTGCACCGCACCTCGACGCATTGCGCCGGGTTCCCGTTTCCGCTTGCTCTGTTGCCTCCGCCGTCGATCACCCCTGGGACCGCATGGATGCCGTACCAACCGTTGTCGTTCGCCGTGTTGCGTGTGATCGTGACGGACGGGCTGCCAACCCAAATGCCGCTGTAATCACTACCGCCGTTTGCGTTTGCGGTGTTGCGGCGCAGGTCCACGTTGGACACGTCGTCCGATATGTAGATCCCCCCTCCGTAGCCATTGTCATGCACGTAGTTCCGGGTGACCGACGCGCCCGTGCCGTTCGCGAGCCCGATACCGAACACAAACTCCGAGACGTGATTTCCCGTCACCACGGCATCCGTGAACCCAAACAGCCGAATGCCGCCGAAAATGGCGCCCAGGGCGCGGAGATTGTTGTTGGCGATTCGGACACCGCTGCCGCTCGCGAGGATGCCTTCCCCTTCGTACGCCTGAACGTCATTCTGCACCGCCCGGTTCCCCGCGCCGATCATCGAGATCCCCACATACCCCGTGTAAATGATGTTGCCCTTGACGAGGTTGCGGTCACCCTCGATATGCACTGCGCTCATCTGTGCATCAAGCCGGTTGCTCTTGAGCGTGCTGTCAGAGAGTTGAAGGTAAACATCGGACGTGAAACCATCGGTGCCTCCGATGTGCTTGATCACGACTCCGCTGTAGGCACCGCTGGTCTGCATGGCCGATCCGTAGCAACAATCGTCAGCGACAATCCGGTAGCCCCGGGCATCGACGGTGATGTTGCTCGCCCCAATCGTTAGGGCTACGTCGCCTTCTTCGACGTTCGTGCAGAGCACGTCTGAGTCGAACTTGACGCTCGTGGTGAGCACGTCGCCACACTGGATGTGCGAGGCGCGAGCGACCGGGGAAATCGAGAGCAGCCCCAAGAGCACAGCGAGGGGCACGAGGATTCGGAAGTCGGCCAAGACTGATCCCTTCGTGGAGGATTGCTGCGAACCGGGCCAGTGTAGGGAGCGGGCAGGCCCTCTACAAGGGTCAAAGAAAAAGCGCTGCACGGCGCGGATTCGTTCTGGCTCGGTGCATGCACCTCGGCTTCGGCTGATGGACACTGGACGGAAAAAACACAGCGGAAATGACGCCTAGGACGAACAGCAGCATCGTCCGGTTAGACATAACTCTCTCCCCTCGACGTCTTCGAGACCGAGCGAAAGGCTACCCAACGGCCGCCCCGTTGCCGCGCTGGCTCTAGGAGCTACTGCGGCTGCCCAAACACGAAAGGCACACAGGCGCTGATCGCACTGGCGACGGGTGCCTCGCGAGGGCGCACTTGCAGTCGGCCGGTAAAGTTGCTGGGGTTGGCTCTGACAACTGCCAGCGGCCCGGCGCCAGAGAGTTGTGGCGGAGGCCCCTGCCCATATCCGGTCTTCGCGGCTCGTAAAGCAAGGACGAGTTAGCTCATCTCGTCTGTGGATCGGAGCAGCCAGGGATGAGACCCGAGATTTGCGACGACATCGGGGGGTTGGCGGAGAAGGTTGCCTACGGTCTTTAAGCACACCGCTCGGGAAACGCGGAGTCAGAAGCGCGCTTCTCTCCCTCGGAGAGCACTCCCGACGGGTGTCGCTCCCAGCCGAGCAACGTCGCAAGCGCCGAGACCGTTTAGGCCACTATCGGGCCACGGCGTCAAACGTGCCGAGCGCAAGTTTGGCTCTGCGATGCGAAGCGGACGACGGGCCTCGAACCCGCGACCTTCGGCTTGGGAAGCCGACGCTCTACCAACTGAGCTACGTCCGCGCGGGGTCCGATTGTAGTCCCGCCAGGGCCTGGGAATCCGCTTCCCCAAGCCGGGAAAGCGGAGTCCCCGAGGCCCGATCGGAGAACTTCTGGAGATTCGCGCAAGTTTTCCGGCCCGGCTGCGTCATTAGGTGTGTAGGCGGCAGAGCGCGCCGCCTCTTCAAGGGCAGCGGGGGCTACGGATGGCCCACGCGCCCGCTTCGGGAGACCATTTCCTCCCGTCGTCTGAATTGGATCGGCCGCCCCCGGTGCGCCCCCACCGGGTGGCGGTTCCATCTTGGCCCGGTCATGGTGTCGCCCGGACTTCCCGCGGCGATACCGTGTCCGTGATGAACCTGCTGCTTTCCGCGCTGGCCGTGCTGGCGACCGCGGCGGCCCTGGCCGCTCCGGCTGCGGGCGCGCCCCAGGCGACGCTCCCCGACATCGAGGACGAGGTGATGTGCCCGACCTGCGGGCTGCCGCTCGCCCACTCCTTCTCCCCCCAGGCGGAGCGCCAGCGCCAGTTCATCCTCACGCGCATCGAGCGCGGGCAGGACAAGGAGCAGATCAAGCAGGCGCTGGTGGCGGAGTTCGGGCCCGAGGTCCTGGCCGAGCCCAACCCCGACGAGAGCGGGTTCGACATCACGGCGTTCCTCGTGCCGGCGCTGGTCGTCGCCTCCGGGCTGCTGACGATCTGGGTCGCGGTGGTGCGGTGGCGCCGGCGCGGCGGCGGCGAGCCGGGGCCCGCGGCGGAGTTGACCGCTGCGGAGTCCACGCGCCTCGAGCAGGACCTCTCGCGCTACGACCCGTAGGCGCGCTCGGCAGTGGTGGTGATCGCCGACAGCACGCCCAGCATCGGCCTCGCGTTCGCGGCCGGGCTCGCTTCGTTCCTCTCCCCGTGTGTGCTGCCGCTGGTTCCGGGTTACCTGTCGACCGTCTGCGGCCTCACGCCGGGGGAGCTGCGCGGGCCGCGGGCCGCGCAGATGCGCGGGGTGCTGGCGCGCGCCGGCCTGTTCGTCCTGACGTTCAGCGCGATCTTCATCCTGCTGGGGATGACGGCGACGGGCATCGGCAGCGCGCTGTCCGACAACCGGCAGACGCTGGAGAAGGTGGCGGGCGTCGCGATCATCGCGATGGGAGCCCTCTTCCTCCTGGCGTTGTTCGTCCCGATGCTGAACCGCGAATGGCGCGTCGACTCGCTCGCACAACGGGCAGGCAGCGGAGGCCCGCTGGTGGCGGGCGCCGCGTTCGCCATCGCGTGGACACCGTGCGTGGGCCCCGCGCTGGCCTCGATCCTCGGCCTCGCGGCGACCCGCGACTCGGTCGCGGAGGGAGGCGGCCTGCTGGCCGTGTATTCGCTCGGCCTCGCCGTGCCCTTCCTCATCACCGCGGTCGCGTTCACGCGCGCGACGACCGCGTTCGGCTGGATCCGGCGGCACTACGCGGTGATCAACGCGATCGCCGGCGTGCTGCTGATCGCGATCGGCGTGCTCGTCTTCACGGGCGAGCTGTTCCGCCTGAACATCGAGGCCCAGCAGCTGCTCGACGACTGGGGCCTCAACTTCTGGCAGGACATCTGACGTGCGTCAGCCGGCCCTCCGCAGCGGCCGCGGTGGCCGCTTGCGCTCGGCGTACTGCACCACGCTGCGCGCAAGCAGGTCGTGCAGACCGCGCCGGTCGTCGCGCAGCAGGATCGGCAGGAAACCCGCGAACAGGGGGACGGCGGCGAGGAACATGCCCACGAAGCGCAGCACGGCGCGGCGCACCGGCAGGCGCTCTCCCGTGCATCTCGTTACCTCGATCCCCAGCGCGCGCATGCCGGGCGTCTGACCGGTGAGAGACCAGAACGCCACGCAGTAGATGCCGAAGGCCAGGATCCAGACGGCAGTCGCCCCCAGGATCGTCTCCACGTCACCATCGAGGTTGAAGCTGCTGAACGCCTCGATGATGAGGGCCACCACGACGCCGATGAGGAAGATGATCGCCTGGACTACCGCGACGTCCATCGCGCACGCGACCGCCCGTGTGACGATCCCGGCATACGCGGTCGATCCGCTTTGCTGCGGGATCACTTCGACGGCGACGTTCATGGGGTCCCGGGCGGCAGGCCGCCGTCTCCCGGCGGCAGCGCCTGCTGCTGTTTGCGTTGCGAGCGCCGCAGCACCTTGCGGGTGACCCGCTCCGCCACGTCGTCGGCGACGATGGTCCGCCGGCGCACCTGGTCGGCGACATCGCCGGCGAGACTCGCACTGCCCGCGGTGATCGCCTCCATCACCTCCGGGCTGTGGGCGATCTCGTCCACGAGGCGCCACAGCTCCTCGCTGGCCAGCACCCGCGTCACGACCTCGTCGTAGAGCGGCCCTTCGAACCAGCGGGTCAGGACCCGCTCGACCGTGCGCTCGACGGAGGCGTCCGCGAGCACGCGGGTCACGATCTCGTCGAGCACACCCGCCTCGAGCGCCTGCGTCACGACGCGGGCCGGGACATCGGCGGCGAGCAGCTCCGCGGTGGCGCGCTCGATCACGCGTGCCTCGACCAGCGCCATGACGATCCTGTCGACCGCGGGGCCGTCGAGCAGCCGCCGCAGCGCCGCATCGGCCTGGGGGCTTGTGAGCAGCCGCTCCGTGAGCTCCCCGGCCCAGCGAGACGCGAGCGCGCGGTGCAATGCGAGGTCGAGCTCGCGCCCGGCGGACTCGCGCGCCCGTTGCTGCTCACGGCGGCCGATCGCCTCCAGCCTGCCGAGCGATCGCGATGCGAACGGAATGCGGGCCGCTACTCGCACGGGCGCAAGCGTCACGGCGCCGATCCGGGCAGCACCGCGACTCCCGGCCCAGGCCGCGCCGATCAGGACGTTGCGCTTGGAATGGGACGCTCGCGCCATGGCGCGCCAAGCATCCCACCATCAGACGTCGGTGTCAGGTCAAGCGGCCAAATCGACGGCCGCGGCCAGCCATTCGCGCAGGTCCGGCACGACTCCGGGATCGATGCCGTGGCCGACCGGTGACTCGCGGTAGAGGAGCCGGTTGCCGGCCGCCTCGAGGCGCTGGCGCGCCGCGCGCGCGAAGTCGACGCCGATGATCGGGTCGAGCGTCCCGTGAGTGATCGCGATCGGGAGCCCTGGGCGCTCGAGATCCAGCTCGAAGCCCTCCACATCCGGGATGAAGCCGCTCATGGCCAGGAGGCCCGCCGGTGACTGCCGCCCCCTGGCCAGCGCCAGCGCATACGCCATCACCGACCCTTGCGAGAAGCCGC
>Ga0209382_10005398_pt1 | contig 16661 bp, 22 predicted proteins | sample SoiMetdeltSBSDD5_FD_187599 | JGI IMG/M metagenome (GOLD analysis project Ga0209382, IMG submission 187599) | Bulk soil microbial communities from a Populus tree surrounding site in Tennessee, USA - Soil MetaG P. deltoides SBSDD5 (SPAdes) (version 2) | ecosystem: Environmental > Terrestrial >...
CCGAATTTGGCCTCTGACGGCCGGACGGGCCCGAACGTTGGTCCCTGGCGGCCGGACAGGCCCGAACATTGGTGCCTGACGGCCGGATAGGCCCGAACGTTGGTCCCTGACGGTCGGGCAGGCCCGAACGTTGGTCCCTGACGGTCGGACAGGCCCGAATTTGGCCTCTGACGGCCGGACGGGCCCGAACGTTGGTCCCTGGCGGCCGGACAGGCCCGAACGTTGGTCTCTGACGGCCGGACAGGCCCCGAACGTTGGCGGCCCTGGCGGCCGGATAGGCCCGAACGTTGGTCCCCAAGCACGTGCTGCGCTCCATGAATGAGAATGCCCGCCAGGGAAACTGGAACGGTGCCCGACCGCCGTTCGGCTACTCGACGATCGAGGTCGAGCGGTGGGGTTGTCGCCGGGCGTTGAATCCTCCCCGGATGTGGGCATCGAAAATTCCCTAGCTGGCGGTCGTGCTCGGCCTGCCGGGGCGAGCGCCGGCAGGCCGAGCGGCGGCTTCAATCGTGGTGCTCCTCATCTGGGTGTACTACTCGGCGCAGATCATTCTTTTCGGCGCTGAGGTGACCCACGTACTTGGCAGCCACATCCACAGAGGCGCCGTGCACGTTGGATCCTCGCGACAGGCGAGCGGCGGCGGTGCATGAGGGGGAAGCCGCCGCTATTAGCCGCCAGATTTCGCTGCGCCAGCCGGCGCCTTTTGGTTACTTGCCTAGCGCTCCTCTCTATGGCGACGGTCTTTCCCTGTCGGTGGCGGTACGGTTGAAGTAACAGCGGCGCACCGGGAGCCGCATTTGACGTGGCACCCTCACCAACGGGGTGAGCATTGCAGCCGAGCGGTTGCACGGCGACGACACGACCGTACCGGTGCTCGCCAAGGGCTAGACCGTCACTGGCCGATTCTGGGTCTATGTCCGCAATAACCGGCCGTTTGGCAGCGCGGCGCCAGCAGCGGTCGTGTTCTACTACTCGCGCGACCGGGGCGGCGAGCATCCCGAGGCGCATCTGGCCGCCTACACCGGGGTGCTGCAGGCCGACGCCTACAGCGGCTACAACAAGCTCTACGAGGCAGATCGCAAGCCGGGGCCGATCCTGGAGGCAGCCTGCTGGGCCCATGCCAGGCGGCCGTTCTTCGCTTTGACTGATCTGGCCGAAGCTGCGCGCCGCAAGGCGCAGGGCAAGACGCCGGCGCCGGGCTCGCCGCTGGCTCTGGAGACCGTGCAGCGCATCGATGCGCTGTTCGAGATCGAGCGCGATCGATCAATGGCCAGACTGCCGACCAGCGCCGCCCGTCCGCCAGCAGCTCAGCGCGCCCCTGGCCGCCGACCTGGAAGCTTGGATACGCGAGCAGCGCGCCAAGCTCTCGCGCGGCAACGATATCGCCAAGGCGATCGACTACATGCTCAAGCGCTGGGCTTCGTTCATTCGCTTCCTCGAGGATGGCCGCATCTGCCTCTCGAACAATGCCGTCGAGCGAGCGTTGCGCGGCATTGCGCTCGGTCGTAAGTCATGGCTGTTCGTCGGCTCTGACCGCGGCTGCCGCCGCGCTGCCGCCATGTAATCGCCACGGCCAAGATGAACGACGTCGAATCCGCAGGCGTGGCTTGCCGACATATTGGCGCGCATCGTCGAGCAACCGGTGCACAAGCTCGACGACCTCCTGCCGTGGAGCTGGCGCCCCGCTCGGGCGTCCGCCACCAACCTGGCAGCCTGATCATGGCTGCCATCTCCGCCGTCTTCACCATCGGCTACGTCGCCAGCTGCGAGGACTGGTTGCACCAACCGCCTGGGCTACCTCACCGATCGGGAACGCCTCCATCAGGCGCAGCACCTGCACGTACTCGCGCTTACCGGCTTCCCCATACGCATCGGATCGTTTGCCATTTAATACATTCGCGCCTGTTGCATCGAATTAAGGGAATGATCAGTGTAGTACGCCTGAGGCCGGTATGTTGGTTCTCGGTCCGCACTTCGCGATCTCGCCCACCTTACGGATCTGCGAGATGCGAGTTCGCCGACCTTGTCTTTCGAACTTTAGCAGTTCCCATCGTTGGAGCCGTACCAGTTGATCATGCACAGTTGTCTTCCCACGTCCCAGGTATCTCGCAAGAGTTGCTAGCGTAGTTAGCACCGTGTGGTCGTTCAATACCTCAATTCCAGGGTATGCTTCACGGGAACTGATAAGCGCCATGGTTAAAAGGCACCGCAGGTTCTTTGGTCCGTCAAGACCTTCACCAACCTGTTCCTCGCGTGAGCAATGACTAGGAAGTGGGAAGTTTTCGCACTCAGACCGAAATTCTTCAGGCGGATCCACTTTAACCCTCACCGCGGTAGCGTGCGGACATTGATGGCGAACAAAAGTGTGAAGCAGCAAGACCGCCAACCAAGAACCAAGTATCCGGACACCGGGCCGGCCCTGTTGAGCAACGTTCAACAGGCGACACTTCCAGCAGGAATTACGTTGGCCCATGACGTTACACCTCAGCGTCATTTGCATCGAGCGCAGCATCTACCTCAGCGGCCGCGATTCGTCAAGCTCTACTAGACTTACGCTGACGTCGCGAGGCATGCGGTCCGCGACGTCGTCGGTGAAGAAGAGTGTGATTTTTGATCAATGCGGCGGCAATCGCGGACCATCTCAAGCCCCTGTCTCAGGGATGCTTTGATACGGTGAGTCAAGGTTAGCTCGACAAAGACGTGGATGGCGGGGGGTGTCGAATGCTTCGAACCGCCTTCTCGCGCACAGCTCGTCGGGCCAAGCGCTCTAGTGACCGCGTGAATTGGAGTGGGTGATTGCTTCTACGACCCTACGCCTTGAGCTTGCATGTTCGCAAATCTGGAGCACCGTCACGCGTGGGTGATTTTTAGCGGCAGGCCCCACTCAAGAAAGCAGGTGCGGTGACCCTTTGTCGTGGCTGGCCGGCTGCACTAGTCGCCTCGCTGACATTGACTCCTCTTCTGCGTCCTGCGGCGCACCCCAAAACTGCTGCAGGGTGAGGCCGTCCCGGACCAACACATCGCGCAGGAAGTGGAAAATCTCGTAGGGCCAGACCCGCCGGCCCATCTGGCTGTACCAACGCATCGCACGGCGCAGCCGCGATCGGGATGCAGGAACGTCCGATACAGCGCCTTGGGGCGGCCCTGCAGTACCATCTCGGTGAACTTAGCACCCGCCAAGGCGGGCATGTGACGCGTCGCGAGGACCTGGTGCTTGTAGTCCCAGCGCCGCCGATCAACTGAATCAGCCGGCGGTCCGCCGCGAGACGGACGTAAAGCGCGACTACCTGCCGAGGGGCAGTTTCCCGACAGTCGATGGCGTCCGGTTGCATTACGTCGAAAAGGGCAACGGCCCGCCGGTCGTCTTCCTGCACGGCCAACGGCGCGATGGTCGAAGACATGCTGATCAGCGGCATCGTCGACCACGCAGCTTCTGCCTACCGTGCCATTGCCTTCGATCGGCCGGGATTTGGGCACAGCGAGCGGCCGCAGGATCGCTTGTGGACAGCCGTGGCGCAAGCAGCCTTGTTCGCCAAGGCTTTTGCTCAGCTCGGCATTGGCAGCCCGATTGTGGTCGGCCACTCGTGGGGGAGGCGGGTCGCCCTGGCGCTTGCTATCAATCATCCACAGTCAGTGGGGGGACTGGTCCTAGCGTCGGGCTACTACTTTCCAACCGCGCGCAGCGACGTAGCGTTGTTCTCCCCGCCTTCGTTGCCGATCCTCGGGGATGTCATCAGCTATACGGTGGCTCCAATCATCGGCGAGGCCATCGGCTGGCCGCTGATCAGCAAGATGTTTGCGTCGCAGCCGGTCTCGCCGAAGTTCGAGCGAGAGTTTCCGATGCCGCTTGCCCTGCGGCCCTCGCAGATCAAGGCCTTCTCGCAGATACGTCTCACATGATCACTGCCGCGCAGCACTTGTCACCGCGCTACAGGACGATTCCCTGCCCGACGATCATCATGGCAGGCGACGCTGATCGCATCGTCAATGTCGAGCGGCAGGCCCAGAGGCTTCATGGCGCCATCCCCGGCAGCCGGCTTGATGTGCTGAACGGCGCCGGGCACATGGTCCACCACCTCCACCGGCACGGATGGTAAAGGCCATCGATCTCATGCCACCGGCGGCATCACACGGTCATGCAGGCAGAGGCCGCCACGTGGGGCACGCCGGCATAGATTAGATTAGCTGGTCGCTTGACTCCCCCCGCAAACCACCACAGAACAAATCATGACCGACTCCCGCCTCGTCACCGGGGCCAAGCGCCAGGCCGATGACGCAGAGCCGTCTCTGCGGCCGCAGTACTTGCGCGAGTTCATCGGCCAGGAGCAGGCGCGGTCCAACCTCAAGGTGTTCATCGAGGCCGCCAAGGCGCGCGGCGATGCGCTCGATCACGTGCTGTTCGCGGGGCCCCCCGGCCTCGGCAAGACCACGCTCGCCCAGATCATGGCCCGCGAGTTGGGGGTGGGCTTCCGCGCCACCTCGGGGCCCGTCATCTCCAAGGCCGGCGACCTCGCCGCCCTTCTCACCAACCTGGAGGACCGCGACGTCCTCTTCATCGACGAGATCCACCGCCTCAACCCGGCGATCGAGGAGATCCTCTATCCGGCCATGGAGGACTACCAGCTCGATCTCATCATCGGCGAGGGGCCGGCGGCGCGCTCGGTCAGGATCGACCTCGCCCGCTTCACGCTGATCGGCGCCACCACCCGCACGGGGCTCCTCACCACGCCGCTGCGCGACCGCTTCGGCATCCCCATCCGCCTCAATTTCTACACCCATGCCGAGCTCGAGACGATCGTCACCCGCGGCGCCGGCGTCCTCAAGATGGCGATCAGTCCCGACGGCGCCGCCGAGATCGCCCGCCGCTCGCGCGGCACGCCCCGCATCGCCGGCCGCCTGCTGCGCCGCGTGCGCGACTTCGCCGCCGTGGAGAAGGCCGGCTCGGTCACCGTCGAGGTGGCCGACCGGGCGCTGCGGCAGCTGGAGGTGGACAGCGAGGGCCTCGATGCGCTGGACCATCGCTACCTCTCCTGCATCGCCAGGAATTACGAGGGCGGCCCTGTCGGCATCGAGACGCTGTCGGCGGCCCTCTCGGAGCCCCGCGATGCGCTGGAGGAGATCGTCGAGCCCTACCTGCTGCAGCAGGGCTTCATCGGCCGCACCCCCCGCGGCCGCGTCCTCACCCTGCGGGCCTACAAGCACCTGGGCCTCACCGGCCCGGCGCGCGGCGCCTCGCCGCAGATCGGCCTCTTCGACGCGCCAGCCGACGATGAATCGGCTAATGGAGAGCCCGGCAAGGCCGGCACCGGCTGACCGCCGGCGTGACGCATCAGTATTGCGGCCAGCTCGGCAAGCAGGAGCACTGCCAAGTCGTGGTCTCGCTGTCGCTCGCCAACCACCATGCGAGCCTGCCCGTGGCCTATCGTCTGTATTTGCCGAAGGGCTGGGCGGAGGACTGGAAGCGCCGCACGAAGGCGGGCATACCCGACGAGATCGACTTCCAGACCAAGCCCAAGATCGCGCTCGATCAGCTGGGGTGGGCGTGCGCTGCCGGGCTTCCTCGCGGTGTCGTGCTGATGGACCAGGCCTATGGGATGTACGCCGCCTTGCGTCGCGGCGCACGCGAGCTTGGTCTCGACTATTCGGCGGCCGTTCCCGCCAGGACGCTGGTCGAGAGAGGCAACACGGACTGTGCATGATTGATAGCAAGCACCAGGGCCGCCAGCGTTGCGTCGACCGCTGATTTCGGCCGGTATGGACCGTCGCAACGTCCTGGGAACTACTTGAGCCGGACTTTGGCGACCTGGTCTTTGTAGTCCTCCTTGGGATCGGCCCCGAAACAGCATCTTGATGCCGGCCACAAGGCTCGAGGCATCCAGCCAGATTTCGGCACGCTCGGCGTCAAGCCTCAGCAACGCCAGCTTGGGGTCGTCCTTGCCTCGCTCGTACCATGCCGCGACGTAACGGTTCCACAAGCGGTCAATGGCGGCGCGGTCGTTATCAATGGTCAGTCCGCCGTGCAGTGTGGCAAACAAATCATGGCCCTTGGAGGCGAAGGTCGCGATGGCGCGGTTCCTTCGCTCCAACTTCTGCAGTGAGCGAACCTGTCGGCAGCCCGTGGTACACCGTACCGGCAAAATTCGCATCAGGTATTGGTCGGCGCTGGTCATCCGAGATGGAGACGAGTGGCATGGCAGGGAAACCCAAGTAAAGCTGCTTGAGGTCGGGTAGATCCTGGCGTCCGTGCAATGTGGTCACGGTGCGGCGCGCGAGTTTGTGAAAAATCGGGAAGTGAAATTGGTCAATGTGAAAGTGCAGGACGTCGAACTGCGATGCCATCTTACGCACTTTGTCGAGCATCAGCATGTAGTACGGAATGGGATCGCGCACAGATGGATTGAGCCGAAGAGCATGTGCGCAGCACGGCACGAGCTCGGCGCTGGTGATGGAATCCCCGCTGGCGAACAGCGTGACGTCATGGCCTTGCGTCACCAGTGCCTCGGTGAGATAGCTGACGATTCTCTCCGTGCCTCCGTAGAGGCGCGGAGGCACCGCTTTCGATGAACGGGGCAATCTGTGCAATTCTCATTGACTGGGTCCGCCGTCGTGGGCCGCCGCTAAGACACACGCTTGGTGATCGGCGGTGCGCGTTGCGCGGACTCCAGGAAGCGCACAGTCATGGAAGGATACTAGCCGCCGCCGCGTCTCATCCCAAAGCACTAGCCGCACACATGCAAAACTCTGAAGGAGCGTGAGCCGGCCGGCACTGCGGAATTCGGGATGACTCGCGGCAGCCGATAGAAGGGAACGCGACTACACAGATGGTGCACGTGGTGAATGCCAATATTTGCAGTGAACCAGCGCATAACAATAGGCAGATCGTAGTGCGAGCTGCCATGCAGCGCCGCCTCATGCAGGTTCCACGCGCTATCCTTTGCCCAAAGCGTGTCCTCGAACTGGTGTTGGATATAGAACAGCCAAACTCCCATCGATGCGGCAAGGAGCATGATCGGCAGATGCACAAGCAGAAAGGGCCCAACTCCGACGAATGACATTGTGGTCACGACAAGCAAAGCAATCGCGGCGTTGGTGCCCATGGTGCCTAGCCATGGTCGCCAACCTGAGCGCATCTCGCCGAATGGCAGCCTGTTCTTTACAAGGAAAAGGTAGGCCGGGCCGATACCAAACATGACGACGGGATGGCGGTAAAGACGATAGCGGAGGCGCCGCCAGCGGGACATTCCGATATATTCGCGCACGGTCAGCGTGTCGATGTCCCCAGTGCCGCGACGTCCGAGGTTGCCTGAACTGGCGTGATGGATGGCGTGGCTGCGTCGCCAATGATCGTAGGGGGTCAGGGTAAACACCCCGATGGCGCGGCCTACCCAATCATTAGGCGATCGATGGCGGAAGAATGCGCCATGACCACAGTCGTGCTGGATCATGAACAGCCGCACGAGCAAACCTGCTGCCGGCACGGCGATCAACAGAGTGAGCCAATAGCTCAGACTGAGACTTAGCCACATCAAGATCCAAAGCAGCACGAAGGGCACCGCTGTGATGAGGACCTCGAGCACACTGCGAACGTGATTCAGGCTCTCGATACCGATGCAGAATTGGCGTCCAGTCGCGCGCGTCCCGGGTAGAGCTGGGCGATTGTGTTTGCTTCAGAATCATTCAGTCCTGGTTAGCTTGGTTGCTCTCAGAAGGTATCTTTCATCTGAGTTGCGTTCATCGCCGCCGTGGCACCGCGAACCCGACTGTGTTCAGCTTCGCGGTGCCGCGTTAGCCTAGCCGCGGTCATGCCAGCGGCGGTCACGTTGATGCCACCACATATAATTGTATGCCGCGACTACCACCACGACTTCGAACCACGGGAGAGGTCGGGCAGCTGGGCTAGCAAATGGTCCATCCGAGATTGCCGCTGCGAGTTGCGCAGCATCCAGAAGGCGGCGCCTGCCACAAAGGCTATTCCGCCGAAGACGGCGAGCGTCGTCATTGGCCGCTCTTTGAGGGACAACCCGATTGGCCTTAGGTATTCGTCTGCGAGATCGATAGCGTCCTCGCCGACCTCACGCGCTTTGTTGGCGTACTCCTTCGCGGTGTCCGCGACTTGGTCGGTAACGGAGTTGTCACGCTGACGTGTCTTTTCGTATCCGTACTCAGCTTGGCGGTTCATGGTACCTGCCTCCTTTGCTTTACGACAACGCGGCTCGAGCTTGAGCGTTCCTGGTAGGGGAGTTGCCAGCGCGCCGTTGGGCAGTGCTTGCGGGTTCGGTCACTCGGTGCCGGTGGAGCCTGAAAAAGGCCCCTCGGTGAAGCGGGGCAAGTTTATGCGTTCGCGGTGGCTAGCAGGGCACCCTTGCGCGTGGCCACTCCATACAGGTGAAGCACCTCGGATCGGCGTAGACGATAGCAAACAGCTACGCTGCACTGACGGACGGTTCGTTATCGTTATGGAGCGGACCAAGTCATCACCGCATGTGACGTGTTCGCGCGACGGACAACCCCGCTGTCAATCTGTGTTGCCGGACGACCCGATCGCACCGCACAACGCGCCGCCTTCGCTGCGTCACCGAGTTCCAGAGCGCGTCAAAGCCTCGCGCGGATCGTCGGCTCCCAAGGAAGAGCGGACGAAAATCCGGCTGTTCTCACTTTGTGCCGGAGCGTGACGTTGCTCGCATTCGTCTTGAGGGAGGTTGCTGTCTGCTCTGTGTTCAGGATGTTGCCGGGTTGAGGTGAGTTCCTTTGAGGGAGTTGCAGGATGGCGAGAGGGAAGTTGCGGGGTTCGGGTTTCTTCTTGCGGGGACGTGTTCGATAGCCCCACTGGACTATCGGACGCACAATCAAATTCTGACAAGCCCTCCAACATCCTTTGGAATACAGGAGGCCGCAACTTCCCTGATCGTGCATACGACAACAACGGCAACGTCACGCAGGCAGGCATCTGGACGTACCTCTACGACTTAATCGCATCACAACCATCGGTGCTGGCGGTTCCCCCTCCACGTTCGGCTATGACGTGATGGGAGCCCGCGTCTACCAAGCCGCGACAACATCAACGACGACCTACGCTGGTAAGTACTCCATTGCCTCCACCACTGTTGCCGGTGCCAGCTGGGCGACCACGACGTCGTACGTCTTCCTCGGCGACACCAACATTGCAGGCCTCGGCAGCGGATGTGTGACTTCGCGCTGGGCAATTTCCGTCCTTCCCGCTGCACACGGCTCCGCTCAAGCCAACGCGCTTACGAGGTCGCAGCGAACGCCCTAGTCTTGGCCCGACATGGTGTGCTAGGGGCTGGCAACGTTGAGCAAACGGAGTACGCAATGAATGGGTCCTCTGGCACGCCAAAGCCGGTCGTTGAGCCCAATGCTACCGGCGATGCGCCCGATCTAACCATGCGCGCTCTTTCCCAGCGCATCAGGCAGCAGGAGATACTCGCTGAACTTGGGGTCGTCGCGCTCCAAAACCCGTCGTTTACGGAACTGCTCACCAAGACCGCGGAGCTGACCGCAGAGGGTCTTCAGGCCGACTACTCAAAGGTGATGGAATACGTCCCTGAGGAGAAGAGATTAGTTGTGCGTGCGGGCTTCGGGTGGCCCCCGGGGTGGTTGGCGTAGCCAGCGTGGGTGCAGATCTTGCCTCGCCTGCCGGCTTCGCGCTGCGTACAGGCAAACCTGTCATCTCCAATCATCTCGAGAACGAAGAGCGCTTCCGAACGCCCGAGCTGTTGTTAGACAACGGCGTGCGCCGCGCGATGAATGTAATCTTGCAAGGCGACGGCATGCCGTATGGTGTTCTCGAACTCGATAGCCGATCCGAGGGTGAATTCGGCGAACACGATATCGCCTTCCTGCAAGGCGCAGCGAACATTCTCGGCATGGCTATCGAACGGCAGCGGCATGATCGAAGTCTGAAACTTGCTTTGGATCGCCAACGCGTGCTGGTGCGAGAGATCAATCACCGGGTAAAGAACTCGTTGAGCATCGTCTCTAGCATGCTTTCCCTACAGGCCCACGCGAGCGGTGGTGACGAGAATTTGAAGCGTCACCTGCAAGAGGCCTCGAGCCGAGTTACGACTATCGCCCGCGCCCATGAGCGGCTCTATCAAACCAGCGATGTTGAGCAGCTGGATATCGGTACCTACATCAAGGACGTGTGCGCCGATCTTCCAATCACCGACGGTATTAGTATCGTCGTGGAGGCACCTGTCGGCATTAAGCTGTCCACTGATCGGGCAATCTCGCTGGCGCTCATCGTGGTTGAACTCGCAACCAACGCAATCAAGTACGCGTATACAGGCGCAAAGGGCGTCGTCTGGATATCATTAGCCCGAAGCGGTGATGTGCTGGTAGCATCGGTTTGCGATGATGGTTGCGGTGTGCCAGAGGGTTTTGCGCCTGAGAAGAGTAAAGGTATGGGAATGCGGATCGTTGTCGCGCTTACGAGCCAACTGAATGCAGACCTGACGGTTCAGCGCCGCGACAAAGGTGCTGCGTTCGAGCTGCGCGTCCCCCTACAGGCCCACCCCTAAACTCGGGCGAGGCGTTTGTCCTGTGCGGCTGCAGAATTGCGTAGCCTCGCGCATCAAGGACCTCTGCATCCTCACCGCGCAAGACTAGACCTTCGTGCGCTTCCGTGTCTTCGCCGCGGGAACCACCTCGGTGATTGCTTTTCTTTGCTCTTTCTCTGCCAGGTACCAAACCGTGAGTGCGGACCCCGTCAGCTTTCTCCTGCCCGCATAGAAGCCCAGCGCAGCGATTTCGTCGAAATTGCACCCAAGCCGCACCAGCAGCCTCACAACGTTGTACGCGTCCGGTATCGTAACCTTCACGTCGCCTCGCATCGTGGGCACCTGCCCTCGAAGCGCCGACGTTGCTCACGTAGAAAAATTTCGAGAACGTCGGCGACCGGGCTGAAAATTCAAGCGATACTGATCTTTCGCGGCTTGGCCTCCTCCATCTTGGGGAGCACGAGCGTCAACACGCCATCCGTCATCTCCGCCCTGATCTTCCCCTGGTCGATCTTGTTCGACAGCGAGAAGCTACGGCGGTAGTGCCCGATGTTGTATTCGGTGTAGACCGGCTGCATGCCTTCATACTTCGTGAAGTCGATCTGGCCCTGGATAGTCAACACCCCGTCTTCGACGCTGACATCGACCTTGCTCTTATCGACGCCCGGCATCTCCATGATCATCGTCAATGCGTGCTCGGTCTCAAAGATATCGGTCGTGGGCAGGAACGCGCGTGCGGGTACCGTCGATTCCTGCTTCTTCTCGACTTCCCGCTTCTCCTGGACTTGAAGCTCTTGTGGGGACATGTTCGCCTCCGCTGTCTGTCGGCTTGGCGTCAATTAATGGCGATCGTGCGCGGCTTGTCGCCCTCGGCCCTTGGGATGAACAGGGCGAGCACGCCGTCGCGGTACTCCGCCTTGATGCGGTCCGCATCAATCTGAATCGGCACTGTCAAGGTCCGGTCGAACATTCCGGAGTGCCGCTCTCGACGGTGCAGACTGACGCCACCCTCATAGGCGATCACCTTCTTGCCCGAGATGCGGATGGTATTGTCCTTTGCTTGGATCTCGAGCTCGTTCTTGTTGACGCCCGGTAGCTCCAGGATCGCGACTAAGTTGTCCCCCTGTTGGAATACATTGATAGGTGGGAATGCGCCTGTGCCGGCGGTCGCTCCTCGCAACCAATCACTTTCCAAACGGGATTCGAGAGCCCTCTGAAAATCGAAGAGTGCGTCGAAGGGGTCGTACCTCCTATTCATGTCCGTTCTCCTTTGGTCTCAATCCATCGGACGAAGCGGGCCTTCGACGAAGCTCCCGCTTCGGCCCGCGATTTAGGTGGGCTGTTGACATCTTCAAGGGGCGAGTGCCAAAAATTTTTTGGCATCCCCTTGACGCGTAAAGTGCGCTTTCTAACTCCTTTGTCGGGCGCCCCATTTGGGTGCCTTCGAACCGCTGTGATCCGTGGTTGTCGCTTCGAGGATGGCTATGGCGACACTCGACTTCATCCCCTATTCCGCTCTTCGGTTGGCTTTGACCGCCTTCCCAGCTTGCTCTCCCACGCGCTGGAACGCGAGGAAGGCGGATATCCGCCCTACAACATCGAGAAGAGCGGACAAGACCAGTTACCGCATCGTCTTGGCGCTTGCGGGGTTCAGCAAGGATGACGTTGAAGTCATCGTCGAGCACAACAGACTGTGTGTCCGCGGCAAGCTCAAAGACCTTGCCGGACCGACGTACCTGCGCCGCGGCATTGCCAGCCGAGCCTTCGAGCGCGAGTTCGACCTTGCCGACTACATCGAGGTTACAGGCGTCACGATGGGTGACGGGTTACTAGTCATCGACCTCAAACGCGAGCTGCCCGAGGCGCTCAAGCCCCGCAGCGTTCCGATCAATGCGGGCACCTTCGTGCCTCTTGGCCGCAAGCCCACCGGCGCGATCGAGCATCAGGCGAACGAACACCTCGCGGGCTTGACCTAGATCAAGAAACAATCGTCCTCCTCGGGTGCATCTGAGAAACAACGAGGTGCTCATGAATGCCAAAGTAGACCTGGGCACACTGACGGCCAGAGCGGCATTTGCCGCGAGCATGCTATTCGTCGTCGCTATCATCGTTTCTTGAGACCGTGCCGGCGGTGAGGCCGGCACTCCACGGACATCTACAGCTTTGAGTCAACTCATGGAGCGCAAGAAACAACGCGGTGTACGTCTCATCGTCACAGCTACTCGCGAAGAGCTAAAAGCTATCGACGATTTCAGGTTCGCCAATCACATGCCAAGTCGGGCTTCGGCCATTAGGGAACTCCTACAACGAGGGCTTCGTCTCCCCAATGGAAGCCGCGCGTCAAGAGCTCGGAAGTTAGGCTCGTGAAGTGATTCCGCTCAGATCAAAACTAGACAAGTCGCGGCGCCGCTTAACGGCGCTCTCCCAGCATCATCGATCATCCAAAATCGGTGCGCACCGCCGCATCCAAAATGGATGTGCCGACATTGCGAATTGCGTGAGGCTGCACGCGCTCTCACTCCACTTCTATTTCACTGCGAAGAGGAAGGCGACCGCACCTTCGACCGGCGTGCCAAATCGGCTTTGGAGCCCGCTGCTACGGCGCGCCGCGGCCGCGGTTTCTTCTCAGCAGCGGGCCGCTCGACCTGCAGGCTCTTCTTGAGGATTGCCATCAAGTCGATGACGTTCTTCTGCGAGGGCGCTGCAGGCTTCGCGCGAGCCGTCACCGGAGCGCTCTTCTCCTTCAGCATGGAAACCAGCACGGTGCGGTAGCGATCTTCCAGGTAGGCCGGATTGAAGTCCTCAAGTTTCAACTCGATGATGTGCTCCGCGATGCTCAGCATCTCCTTCGGAAGGGACATCTCCGGTATGTCGGCGAAATACTCCGTTTCGCTCCGGATCTCGTGCGTGTAGCGCAAGGTGATGCCGCGCAGTCCTAAGCCCATGGGCTCAAGCATGATCGGCCGCTCGCGGTTCGAGAGGACCACGCGCCCCATGCCTACGACATCCTTCCCTCTCAGCGCGTCGCGGATCACCGCGAACGCCTCCTGACCGATAAGGTCGCGCGGAGCGATGTAGTAGGGCGTGTGGTGGTAGCGGGCGTCGATCTGCCCGCACGGCACGAATCGTTCGATCTCAATGGTGCGGGTATTCGCAATCCGCGGCCGAGGTGGCGCGAGGACCTGCGGTTCCGGTTCAGCCCGCTTCGCTTCAACCTTGGGTGTGCCTGGCTTTGCAGCAGACGGCGCCTCTTCCTGAGCGGCGGGAGCCGCGCTGTACGGCCGTGTGCGCGCTTCTTCACGCGCCTTTTCCAGCTCCGCATCCTCTACGACCAGGAATTGGTGTTCGCCGACCTCGTACCCGCGGCCTTTGTCGTAGGTTTCCACTATGTCACCCGTGACAGAGTCGACGAGCTGCTGGCGCAGGCGGTAGCCGGTCTCCTTGTTCACTTGCCGGAATGAGACGCGCTCGCTTGCGTCAATTGCCGGATAAAGCGCGATCGGGCACGAGACGAGCGACAGCTTCAGGTAGCCCTTCCAGTAGGGGCGCGGCGCCATGGATTGACCTGTGTACGCGAGACAGACACTAGATATTGAGGTCCGCCCCGTTGAGGTCAACCCACAGCTGTGGCGCTAGTTACCCACCCGCAAGCATGACGGCGACGCCGACCCCGGCAACCGAGAGCGCCCCGACAACCGTCGCGAGCCACGCGATCTCCTGCGCTTCATCGATGACTGCTTTCCACATGGCCGAACTCCCGTAGCAGTACCACCGCAAAAAGAACTCGTGTTGGCCCCGCCGTTCCCGCTGCACCGACCTGTCCACAAGCAAATCGGATGCATGTTCCAGTTTTGTTCCAACTCTGCTACAGAGGCTCACGCCGCCCGCCGCTCCGCGACGCTCCCCCTTGCCCCAGCGTCGCGTTGAGCTCGGGCGTTTTTTGAGAGGCAACCGTGGTCTATCGCAAGGGAGAGCTTAGCAAAGGCACGATGGATCGGCAGTGGCCGCACCAGGTAACGCTACCGGCATCTCGCTGCACCGGCGCTAACTACGTGACCATTCGCCTCTTCTGCGAAGGATTCTCGCTGTGTCCGCGTACGCATTCGTTCCGCCGCGACGACACCGACATGCTCGTCTTCTGCTTCGCCGACGGGGAGTTTCTCGAACCCAAGTCGCGGCCTAAGTGGCCCGGCTAAGGCGATAACATGCGAGTGCCAAGCCACCACGATCGAACTCTGGGCTGCACGCTTGGCCAGCTCATCGATGCCAAGATGGCGCTCGTCGCCGTCTGTCGGCGCTGCAAACACCAGCGAGTCCTCTACCCAGCCAACTACATCGAGCGGTTCAGTTCGGATTGTCCCGCAATTTTGCTCCGCTAGCACCTTCAATGCGCTGAGTGCCGCGGCAAAATGGCGAACCTCCACGAGTCCGCCCGTTAGGCAGGCGCGCGCGGGATGCCTCGGTGAGTGCACTCGCCCAAATCATGTCGGCAGCAAGGGCACTTGAGGACAACGAGGCACCAACCAGATTTCATTCTCCGGGAGCAACCGCGCCCAGTCCCATGCTGCGCGCTGCGGACTCGATGCATGCTGTGCTCGTCTCCCGAGCTGACGCGCTGATGGGTTGCACCGCGGGCTCGCCTGAGGAAGAAGAGCTCGCGTCACTCAGCGATATAATCGAGGCGTACGAAGCCGTCCGTTGACCCGAGGGGAAAATTCCAGGCGGCAAGGGCTGAACTCTAACCACGATCTCCGCTATCATCGTCGTGGCGGCGAGGGGATCGTGGCCAGTGCCGGCGGCTGGCCCGTGCTGTACAACGCTCCATTCACAAGGCCGGGCCCGCCGCCTTGCAATTTCACACACCCCCGCACGCTCAGGCTATAGTGGGCTGCGGAGGAGACAATTATGCCCAAGAGCACGAAAGAGTCACGCGACGCGAGCCCGCCTGAGGACACCCAGAAGATCTATGCCCACGCCTACGGTGCGCGCCTTGCAAAGCAAGTGGAGAAAGAGCTCGAGAGCTCGCGTCGGAAAGCAACGGGACGCAAGAAGCGCGACGGCAAGGGCTGATCCGTTTGGACAAAGCGTAAGCGGAACGGCGCGAGGCACTCCTGCGTTGATCTGGCGATCCGCCGCGGGTCCAACGATCGGAGGAAATCATGCTTCGCACGCTTATGCTCTGTGCCGCCGCAAGTGTTGCCATTGGCCTCGCCCATCCAACATTCGCCCAGGGTCAGTTCGGCACGGCCGCGGAAGCCAAGGCAATGCTTGAAAAGGCAGTTGCTGCCGTGAAGGCCGACAAGACGAAGGCACTCGACCAGATTCAAAAGGGCGAAGGAGGCTTCAAGGATCGCGACCTGTATGCGTTCTGCGCCAATGCGAGCGATGGCGTTATCACGGCTCATCCAGCGCTCAAGGGTAAGAACATCAGGGAGATCAAGGATAAGAACGGCAAGGCGCTTGGCGAGGAGATGATGACCGTCGCCAAGGAAGGTAAGGTCGATGAAGTTAGCTACATGTGGCCGCGGCCGGGCGCCGACACAACGGCGGTGCAGAAGGTCAGCTACGTCACGAAAGCTGGCGATCAAGTCTGCGGGGTCGGCTACTACAAGTAACGCCAACTAGCGTCGAGTGTTCTCGAACCTATCCGACGAGAGCCCCGCTTCACCAAGGCCGTGACGGGGCTCTTTTCGATTCGCACGCGCGGCCCATCCACTGGAGGAATGCATGTCCACGTCACTACCCCGCCTCGTCGCCGCCCTTAGCTTTAGATGCGTAGACCGAGGACCGCTCGCACCTTTCAGTACTGGGCGAACCTGCTCATGATGCGAACGGCCCATCGAGCATCCCCAGCGTTACCGCCTCGAACCGATGCCTTCATCCAAATTCCTCCGAATAGGGGCTGGTGAGACGGCCCCGGGTCGCAATGATCCGCGTCGCCTTCTCGCCGCTATGCGAGGGGCGTCGGCCCGAGGGCATCGTCTCCAAGCGCATCGATGCGAGACGGATCCCAGTGCTTGATGGACCAATACATAGACATCGTGTTCGACTGGCCGCCTGGCCCCGAGCCTGGCCGCTTGTCGAGGCGCCGCTAGCCATCACATGATGCGGAAGGTGCGGCCGACTGGGGATCTGTGAATCCCT
>Ga0209382_10005400_pt1 | contig 16657 bp, 8 predicted proteins | sample SoiMetdeltSBSDD5_FD_187599 | JGI IMG/M metagenome (GOLD analysis project Ga0209382, IMG submission 187599) | Bulk soil microbial communities from a Populus tree surrounding site in Tennessee, USA - Soil MetaG P. deltoides SBSDD5 (SPAdes) (version 2) | ecosystem: Environmental > Terrestrial >...
ATCGTGGACCTATTCGCTAGGCCTCGGCGAGAGCTACGAGAGCGACGTGTCCTTCTCGGGCGCCGAAGGGAACGGGGATTGGGCCCGCAACCTGACCGGACACCTGTCGCACATTTGGGTACTCCGTCGCGGCAACGTAGAAGCGGGCGGAGACGTCACTCACAACTCGTATCACGAGGCCGAAGGCGTGAGCCGCGTTACCTACGCCTTCAATGGCGGGACATCGTACGCGCTGACGCGCAGGCTCAACTGGCGCATGAGCGGCTCGGTCAACCAGATGTACTCGCAGGATGCACAGATCCTCATCGACTCGGGAGTGATCTATCCACGCGTGCTCACCCGGACCCAGGGGACCTTCCTCGGCTTCACTTACCTGTTGACCCCCAGAAGCCAGCTCGATCTCAGCGTGTCGACGACGCGCGTTGCGTTCGTCGATTCAGACCTGATCCCGGGAACGTCCCTCCTCGGAAGGGCGGCGTACAGCCGGACGGTCAGCCGCGGCCAGAGCATCGGCGTGTCGATTGGCCATTCAATCTCGAACATCACCGGCGACATCGAAGGCATTATGGGCACGTGGCAGATGACGCCGGGGCCGCGGTTCACGCTGCACGCGGAGGGCGGCGTTCGCCCGTACAAGCTCAATGAGCAATCGACGCAGTACTCCTTCGTACCTGGAGGTTCCGCGGGGTTCGCTGCCACGTTCGGCCGCGCCCACACGGCGGGCTTCACCTATGAGTACGCCGTCGAGCAGGCCTACGGCGTCGGCGGCACTCATTTCGCCAATCGCTACAATAGCAACTACTCGGTGAAGATCGGCCGGCTGGGATTGGACGCCACCGGCAGCTACGGCCGGAACAGTTACCCCGAGCGCCCCGGGTACATTCTCGACGGACGCAACATCAATTTCGGCGGGCAGTACCTCATCGTCAAGGGACTCGCGCTCGGCGCGAGCTACGGGCTCTGGATCCGACACGCCACGGCTGAACCCTCGACGACGACATACCGCACGATGATCTCCCTCTCCTACGGCGGCGGATGGCGCTGATCGGCCCCCTTGTGGCAGTGGAATTCGCTCGGGTTCCCACCGACGCCGGGACAATTCGGAGCCGGGGGATGTGGGATAATCAGTGGGTTCACTGACGAGAATTCTTGCATTCATGTCCTCCAGTTCGTCTGAGCTCGCCGATGCGGGACCCAAAACTCCGGAGGCCGGGCCGGCGTCCGTGCCGGCCGCGTTCTTACCATCGCACGGAGCCGATACACGGCTATTTCGCGATCTCAGGAACGCGTTCCGGCCCTGGCTTCTCCTCTGCAGGGCGTGTGCGGCGCTGCTGCCGGACTTTACGTTTCCGCGACTGCGGAGCAGCCTGCTCCGGATCGCAGGCTGCGACCTGGCGCCTCGCGTGACGCTGATGGGACGGGTCAGCCTCGTCGGGTCCGGTGCGATCGCGGGTCGCCTCCACATGGGCGAGGGATGCGTGGTCGCGCCGCGCGTCACCTTCGGGCTCGACGCGGACATCACTTTGGGGCGGAACGTTTCTCTGAGCCCCGGCGTCACGCTCTACACCGCTACTCACCCGATTGGATATGGATCACAGCGGATGCTGCCGTATACGACCGCCAAACCGATCGTGATCGGCGATGGGGTCTGGGTCGGGATGAACAGCCTGATTCTTCCCGGAGTGACACTGGGGCGCGGCTGCGTTGTCTCCGCCGGCTCGGTCGTGGCCTCTGACGTCGCGATGAACACGCTCGTGTCGGGAAACCCGGCCGAGGTAAGGGCAACGCTACCTCTCGGAGATCGATGACAGGATCAACAGACACTACAGCCGCTCCGCCGGAGGCGGGAGGACAGGCACCCGTGGCGCAGGACGCGAAGCCGGAGCGTCACAGTTCCGAGTCAGAAGCCGCTTATCGCGCGAAGCTGGCTGCCAATCCCGGTTCGTCCAGTGCGGCGCTCGGTCTCGTCCGGCTGCTCGATCGCGGCGGCGACCGTCGGACCGCCCAAGAGGTGCTGCGTGCATTCGTGGCGGCCACCGGAACCCATACGAGCCTGATGGCCGCGGCGCGTCAGTGGGAGTCGTGGGAGGATTCGCCGCTACCGGGCACCTTGACCATTCGTGTCGCCCTGACCGGCTCGGGTACGCTTGCGCCGCTTGGCGCGCATCTTCGGGTCGCCTGCGCCCAGGCCGGACTTCACCCGTTCGTGCACGTGGGCGACTACGGCCAGTGGGCGCAGGACCTGCTCGCCGCTTCATCCGCGCTTTACGCCTTCGCTCCCGAGATCATTCTTGTCCCGTTGCAGGCTGCCGAGCTCTTTCCGGCCACGCTGTCTGACGCCGATGCGAGCGCCGCCACGCTGGCGGCCGAACGCGCCGCCGGGATATCGCGCATCGGAGCCCTGGTCGACGCGGTCGGCCAGAACGCTCCAGGGGCGACGCTGGTTCTCAACACGTTCGCGGTGCCGGATCGCTCGCCCTTCGGGGTGCTCGATCTGAAGGTCGAAGGCGGGCAGCGTGAGCGCATGATGGTGCTCAACTCCGAGCTCATCTCGCTGGTCCGCGACCGCCGTCATGTCGTGGTGCTCGATCAGGATCGCGTCGAATCCCGCTTCGGCAAGTCACGGGTGCGCGACGCCAGGCTGTGGTATCTCGGGTCCGTTCCCTTCAGCGACGGGTTCCTCCCGGTTCTCGCCGCCGAGTACCTCCGGGTCATTCGCCCGCTGAAAGGTCTAGTGCGGAAGTGCGTGGTGCTGGACCTCGACAATACGATTTGGGGGGGCGTGGTTGGCGAGGATGGCCTCGAAGGCATCAAACTCGGCGGCAACGATGCCCCCGGCAATGCCTTCCACGATTTTCAGATCGCGCTCGCCGCCCTGAAACGCCGGGGCATCCTGCTCGCTTTGTGTTCGAAGAACAATCCGGACGACGTCTGGGAAGTCATCGATTCCCACCCCCACATGGTTCTGCGGCGTACGGATTTCGCGGCCGTCCGGCTGAATTGGGCGGACAAGGTTTCCAACCTGGTCGAGATCGCGGATGAGCTCAATCTCGGGCTCGAGAGCTTTGTGTTTCTCGACGATAACCCGGCCGAGCGCGCAATGGTCGCGGCCAATCTTCCGGCGGTCCTGACGGTCGACCTGCCAGGCGACCCGTCGCACTATCTGGAAACGCTGCTGGCGCTGGACGTCTTCGACTCGCTCGGCGTGACTGACGAGGATCGGGCCCGCGGTGAGATGTACCGTAATGCCCAGGTTCGCCGGGAATTCGAGGTCTCGCGCGGCGGCGGCGATCTGACGTCGCACCTGGAAGCGCTCGCGATCACGGTAAAGATCGAACGGGCCACGGCATTCTCCCTTCCCCGCATCGCACAGCTGATCAACAAGACCAATCAGTTCAACATGACCACGCGCCGGTATACCGAGGCGCAAGTTCGGGCGATGGTCGAATCCGGCAAGGCGGTGGTGTACAGCGTGAAGGTAGCAGACCGCTTCGGCGACTTCGGCCTCACGGGAGTCGCCATCGTCGAGCGGGAACAAGACTCGTGGCTGATTGACTCGTTCCTCCTCAGTTGCCGCGTGCTGGGACGCGGCGTGGAGGATGCCCTGCTCGCCCACATCATTGAGAGCGCAAGGAAGAACGGCGCGAAGCTGCTTCAATCGCACTTCGTCGCAACCGCCAGGAATGCGGCGGCGCGGGGCTTCTTCGCGATGCGCGGATTCCAGAAAATCGGCTCCCGGATCCCTGAAGACGGCATCGAACTGTTTCAGCTGTCGCTCGAATCCGCGCAGCCCGCTACCTCGCACCTGCGGTGGTTGCGTGTCACGACGGACGACATATGAGTTCCCAAACGGTTGATGTGATGACGACGAATGACAACCTCGACGAACGGCTGCGGGAGCTCTGCGCGGCGGTTCTCGGCATCGATACGGACGTGCTCACCGACAGCAGCTCCCCGGAAACGCTTGGCGACTGGACCTCGATTCGACATTTGTCGTTAATCGCAGCAGTGGAGGAAGAGTTCTCGATCCACTTCTCTGTCCCGGAGATAAACAGCTCGCAACGCTTCAGCGAGCTCAGACGGATCGTCGTCGGGCGACTCGCACAGCGAACCTGAGGTGGCTGACCATACCGGGGGTTCGGGACACCGGCGCCGCCTCCGGATCCTCGTGATGAGCCCGGGGCTGCCTCACCCGCCCATCTGGGGGTTTGGGATTCGGGTCAATCAGTTCTTGCGGCTGCTGGCGCGGCGTCACGAAGTCACGCTGCTGACCTACCAGGAGCCCGAGGAAGAAGAGAAGGTCGCGGCGGTGGCGGACCTGGGCGTTACCGTGCACACGGTGCCGCGACCGAAGTCGACCGAAGCCGGCAAGAGGAAGGCGCAGCTCGCGTCGATCGCGTCGACCGTTTCCTATCAGCGCCGCAGCCTTCACTCGGCGGCGATGCAGGCGAAGCTCGATGAGCTGACGGCGCAGGCGCGATTTGACGTCATCCAGATCGAATCCAGTCAGCTCGGCGGCTTCGATTTCAATTCGCGCGCGGTCCTGGTCGTCGACGAACACAACATCGAATACGAGTTGCTCTACCGCATGTACCAGACCGAGCGGGCGGCGGTCCGACGGCTCTACAACTGGCTGGAATTCGTGAAATTCAGGCGGGAGGAAACGACGACCTGGCGGAACGTCTCCGGCTGTGTCATGACGTCCTCGCGCGAGCTGACCATCGTCAACGGGATCGCCCCGGAGACCCCGACGATCGTCGGTCCCAATGCCGTTGACGTCGAATTCTTCCGCCCGTCGGGTGAGCCTCCGAGGCGCCAGGCCCTGGTCATGACGGGCCTCATGAGCTACCGGCCCAACGTCGACGGCGCGCTGTATTTTGTTCGAGACATCTTCCCGAAACTGCTGGCGACCCGCCCGGACCTGACCTTCTATATCGTGGGCGCGGGCGCTACCGACGAGTTGAAGCAGCTTGCAGGACCGAACGTGATCGTCACCGATACGGTGCCCGACGTGCGGCCCTACGTCCACGAAGCCGCGGTGTTCGTCGTGCCGCTGCGGATGGGCGGAGGGACCCGACTCAAGGTTCTCGAGGGGCTTGCCATGGCAAAGCCGGTCGTCTCGACCTCGGTCGGCTGCGAGGGCATCGACGTGGCCCACGGAGAGCACCTGCTCATCGCCGACGACCCGGAGACGTTTGCGCAGGAAATCCTGCGAATCCTGGCGGACGAATCCTTGATGGACCGGCTGGGACGAGCCGGCCGGACGCTGGTCGAGACGCGATACAGGTGGGAGGCCGTGGTCGACCGGCTCGAGGAGTTCTATTGGCGCCTGCTGCAGCGGCCGGGAGCGGCCGGGGGCTCCCTGACCACCGCCCGCGCCTCGACGGAGCCGTGACCGGGCCGGGGCGATCTAGAATCCACAATGTCCGCCGCGAGCTTCAGATGGTTGCAGTCTGCCAGAAGACTGATCGAGGTCCCACGCTGGATTCAGTCGCGGGCCATGGCAGCCGTCTGGCTGAGCGCCTGTGACTCGGTTGGCGCGAACACGCGCACGTTCTTTCGGCCGCACATCCAGAATGACGGCCGAATCGTCATCGGCAGCAACGTTCGCCTCAACTCGAACTGGGCGCCGCTCGAGCTGGTGACGGGTCCGAATGGCCTGATCGAGATCGGCGACGATGTCTACATCAACTACGGGACGCTCATCTCGGCGGAACGGCATGTGCGGATCGGCGCGAACGTGATGGTGGGCAACTATTCGATCATCTCGGACACTGAAATCCCGGCGATCGCCACGCCGCGGCGTTCTTTCTCGTTCGACCCGCGCACCGTCGAGATCGGTGACGGCGCCTGGCTGGCGGCGAGGGTCACGGTCCTACCCGGCTCGCGAATCGGCGCGGGCGCCGTCATCGCGGCCGGCAGCGTGGTTGCCGGTGGGATTCCTCCAGGCGCCGTCGCCGGCGGAATTCCTGCGCGTGTCCTGCGACAGGGCGCAAGTGCGGCAACGGAAGCCGATCGTTTGGAGACGCCAGAGCGCGGCGGAGCCGAGGGGTGAGCGTGCATCAGTTTCTTGCCAGGAGGCGTCAGCGGAAGTGGCTCCGGGGCTGTGCCCGCGTGGGTACAGGCATTCAGCTGCACGGGCGACCGGAGGTCCATCTGGACGGCGGGACGGTCTTGTTCGGCGACCGCTGCGCCATCTCGTCGCAGCCGGTGACCACACACTTCGTCGCCGGGCCCTCAGCGGTGCTCGACATCCGGAGCGAGGTATCGATCGGGCACGGCGGCGCGATTGCGGCCTACGAACGGATCGAAATCGGCGAGGGCACGTCAATCGGGCCGTTCGCGATCATCATGGACACGAATTTCCACGGCAACTCGGGCGATCAGGCGGTCCATCACGATTGTCGCCCGGTCATCATCGGGGTGAACTGCCGGATCGGTTCGCGTGTCACCATCACCCGGGGCGCCAGAATCGGCGACGGCGCCGAGATTCTGGCCGGGAGCGTCGTCTCCTCCACGATTCCACCGGGTGCCTGCGCTGGCGGCGCGCGGGCGCGCGTACTCGGCGAGGCTGGAGAAAGGGGCCCGCGGTGGGACAGCGCGGCCGCGGTCCTGCCCCTGATCGTCATGGACTGCCTCGATCTCGACTCTCCTCCCGATTCAAAATGCAGACCGGCCGACCTCAGCGAGTGGAACGGCGCTACAGCCGAAGTCATCGTCCGCGCCCTCGAGAGCCGGTTCGGCCTACCGATCACTGCGGCCCAGCTCCAGGATGGCTCGTCGCTCGCGGAGCTCGCTGTGTGGATTGACGAGGCGATCCGCCTCAACGCCCGCGGGGAAGCAGCACATGGCTAGAAGGACGGTCACTTTCGGGCTCGCAGCTCTCGCATGTGCCGGAGTCGCCATACTAGCGGCACGAACACGGCCCGAGGCCCCGGTTGAACAGGTCGTCGGGTCGGTCCGGGAAGCGTCGTTCACATTCGATTGCAGTGCCACGAGCCAACCCATCAGCCCGCTGATTTACGGCGTCGGCGGTGCGGAGACACCGTGGGCGACCGGTACGACGGCACGGCGCTGGGGTGGGAACCCGACGACACGCTACAACTGGGAGCTGAACACCTACAACACCACAAAGGACTACTTTTTCAGGAACGCGGCTGGCGATAGCGCGGGGTATCGAGGCTATCTGGAGGAAGGCCGAACGCGGGGCGTGAAGACCGCGCTGACGATTCCGATGCTCGGATGGGTTGCCAAAGACGACTCCTCGTACTCGTTCCCGGTGCGCGTGTTCGGCCCGCAGCAGACTACAGCTTCTGAGAACCCCGACATGGGCAACGGCGTGGCGCCCGACGGCAAGCCGATTGCCCCGGCGCCTCCCCCGCTGACCAGCGTGGCGTCCACTCCAGAGTCCATCACGAAATGGATCCAGGAGATCAGAAAGAACGACGGCGATCGCGGTCGCAGCGTCGATTCCTACATCCTCGACAACGAGCCCTCGCTCTGGAACTCGACCCACCGGGACGTTCATCCCGAGCCGACGACCTACGACGAGCTGATCGAGAAGACCATCGCCTACGGCACCGCCATCCGGAAAGCCGATCCTGAGGCAAAGATCGCTGGCCCCGCTGAATGGGGATGGCTCGGGTATCAGTACTCGGCAAAGGATCTCGTGACCGGGTTGTTCGTCCGCTCGGATCGGCGGGCCCACGGCGACGAGGCGCTGATCCCCTGGTATCTGCGCAAGGCTCGCGAATACGAGCAGAAGTCCGGTATCAGGATTCTCGACATCCTCGACGTCCATTTCTATCCGATGGGCGATGGGATCGGGATCACGACGAACGGCAGGACGGATCCGGCGACAGCCGCCAAGCGGATTCGAAGTACGCGGAGTCTGTGGGACTCGACCTACAAGGACGAATCCTGGATCGACAACCGGATACGTCTGATTCCGATGCTACGCGAATGGGTGGCCGCGAACTATCCGGGACTGGGTATCTCGATCGGCGAGTGGAACTTCGGCGCCGAGACCCATATGAGCGGTGGCCTGGCTACCGCCGAGGTCCTGGGCCGATTCGGCCTCGAGGGGGTCACCTCGGCCTACTACTGGACGGTTCCAGCCGATCGCTCTCCTGCGTTCTGGGCCTTTCGAGCGTTTCGAAATTTCGACGGCGAGGGTGGACGCTTCCGCGACCGGACGGTTGCGGTCAGCGGGAGCGCTACGCTGACCTCGGTGTTCGCCTCGCGCGACGAGGACAACCGCCGGGTCGTCGCGATTGTGCTGAATCACTCTGCGCTCGCGCCGCTGGCGCCCGCGATCCGGGTGCAGGGCTGCGGCACCATCCAGTCGGGGAGGGCGTTCACCTACAAGGGTGGACCCGACGGATTCGCGTCGATGGCGATGTCGCCGGCCGAGCAGTCCGTGAACCTGAAGCTGGAACCCTACAGCATCACGGTGCTCGACCTCACGACGCGGTGAGCATCCGGTTTGTTTTCGGGGAGGACGATCGCGGCCGGAGTCGCAGGACCCAGGCCGAGATCGCGGCCGATTAGACCCGCGCCCGCGTCCGCCCGCGCTGGGCCATGGCTGCGCGCCGCGATGCCGCGCGAAGGGCGCTGGCCTCGAGCGTCGAGTCCGGCTGTCCGGCGGTCGAGAGGAACCGGGCCAGCCCGCGAATCGTCGTATGGCGGAACAGATCGACCAGCGTGACTGGCGTGTTGACTTGCTCCTTGAGACGGCCGAGCACTCGAACCATCGCCAGCGAATGTCCGCCGACGTCGGCGAAGTTCGTATCCGCGCCCACCTCAGGAAGCTCGAGAACTTCGCACCAGATCGCGGCGATCGTCTGCTCGAGGTTTCCTTCGGGCCTGGCGTCGGCCGCCACCGCGACGGCCGCCCTTTGCGGCGCCGGCAAAGCTTTCCGATCAATCTTCCGGTTGGGCGTCATCGGGAACGCATCGAGCCTGACGAAGACCGGCGGCACCATATATTCGGGTACGCGTGACCTCAAATGCGCGCGCACATCCAATTCGTCGAACTGCCCGGTTGCCCCAATCACGTACGCGACCAATTCCGCGCCGGCGCCGTCGTTGCGAGCCACCACGACGACATCCTGAACCGAAGCATGCTCCCGCAGCCTGGCCTCGATTTCTCCGAGCTCGATGCGGTGACCGCGGATCTTGACCTGGTGGTCGAGCCGGCCGAGGAACTCCAGGGTCCCGTCCTCCCGGCGCCGCACCAAATCTCCGGTCCGATACACACGACCTTCGCCGAACGGACTGCTCACGAACCGCTCGGCGGTCAGCTCCGGGCGGTTCCAGTAGCCGCGCACTACGCCCCGGCCGCCGATGAAGAGCTCTCCTGAGAGGCCGGCCGGCGCCAGGCGTCCGTCCCGATCGAGCACGTGAAGGGTGGTGTTCGCGATCGGCCTTCCGATGGTGACGTCGTTGCCGTCGCGGGTGATTCGTGCCACCGACGACCACACGGTCGTTTCGGTGGGGCCATACATGTTGGTCACGCGCCCGCCAACGGTGAACGCCAGATCACGAGCCAGCGACTCGGGCAGCGCTTCCCCGCCAACGAGCATCTGCCGCAACCTCGCCAACGCCGGTGCAGCGGCCGCGTCGTGCAGCACCAGCTGCGCCATGGTGGGAGTGCACTGGAAGTGCGTCACGCCGTAGCTCTGCATGAGCGACGGGATCGTCTCGGCAGCCACGGGCTCGGTCACCGGCGGGGCCACGACGGTCCCGCCCTGGAACGGGCGTGTCACCTTCGCGAGTGTCGGCAGGTGGTCCAGCACCAGATCCGTCGGAACACCGAAGTCGACCAGACACGCGACCTCGTCGACGCCGATATCGCCCAGCCCGGCAACGAAGGCGCGAGCCGTCTCGACGCTGCCAAAGAGGCCGCTCGTCGAGTAGTAGCGCTCGAAGGCGTACTCGAGAAGGGCATCCATGTCCTCCGCAGACAGGCCGTCGGCATCGAACTCGCCCTTGGCGTTGGTCGCTTTCTGCTTGATGGTCGGGAACGACCAGGCGGCATCGCGGATCAGGCCGACCGCGCTTCGGAGATACTCCTTCATCGGCTCGCGGACGATGGTCTTCACCTGATCGTCGTTCTCACCCACGAAGGTGTGCACCATCATGGTGACGGTGCCCTTGCCCGGATGTCCCGCTTCGCGCCAGGTGCGCCGATACAGCTCGATCTTCTCGGCAACGTCCTTCACCGTCTGACCCAGCAGGTGGGTCAGGACGTGCGCGCCGGCGCGGGCCGCCGCAACGAAGCTCTCAGGGTTCCCGGCGATGGTGACCCACACCGGGAGCTCTTTCTGAATCGGGCGCGGCAGGATTCGGACCTGGACGGTGTCGCCGGTGCCATTCACGAACGGCAGCGATTGCCCCCGCCACAACTGGCGCACCATTTCGATCTGTTCGAACATCAGATCCTTGCGCCGGCGGAAAGCGTCCGGTTGCAGCACGAAGTCGTTCGGCTGCCACCCCGGCGCAAAGGAGATCGCGGCGCGTCCGTTCGAAAGGTTGTCCACGACCGACCACTCTTCCGCGATGCGCAGCGCGGAGTGCAGGGGGCTGACGACGCTGCCCGCGCGGATGGCGATGTTCTTCGTAATTGCCGCCACCGCCGCGCTGGTCACCGCCGGGTTCGGGAACAAGCCGCCAAACGCGTGGAAGTGACGCTCCGGCGTCCACACCGCGACGAAGCCGTGCTCATCGGCAAAGCGTGCCCCGTCGAGCAACAGGCGGTATTTGTCGCGCGCGTGCTCGCTCTCGTCACTCGAGAAGTAGAAGAGGCTGAAGTCGATGCGGGCTCGCTGAACCGGCGTGGCCACGAAAGACTCGCGATCGGTATCGCGGTGCAACACGACCGTGAACCCGCGGGCGAGCGTCCACAGCAACTCCAGCACCGAGATGTCGAAGCTGAGGCTGGTGACCGCGAGCCACGTGTTCGCCTCGCCTGTGGCGTCGATGTGCTCGTCCATCGCCACCGCGAAATTGGCGACGTTACGATGCTCGATCATTACGCCCTTCGGCCGACCGGTAGAGCCGGAGGTGTAGATCACGTACGCGAGGTTCGCCGGCGTCGCGACAGGCACGGGCGCGGCGGCCGGATTGGCGGCGACAGCGCTTGCGTCGCCATCGAGGCTGACCACGCGGGCCAGCTCCGACGGTACCCGATCCCGCAGCCCCTCTTCAGTGAGGATCAGCGTGAGCCCGGCGTCCTTCGCCATGAAGGCCAGACGGTCGGCGGGATAGTTGGGATCGAGCGGAACGTACGCGCCGCCCGCCTTCAAGGTCGCGAGCACCGCTTCCATCATCGAGAACGAGCGCTGAAGAAAAACCCCGACGAGCACGTCGGGGCCGACACCCAGCGTGCGGAGATGATGAGCGAGCCGGTTGGTCCGCTCGTCGAGTTCCCGGTAACTCATGCGCCGGCCCTGGTAAATCAGCGCGGTGCGATCGGGCGTGGCGTGCGCCTGGGCCGCGATGATGTCATGAATGCACACGTCCGGCACCGGCCTGGCCGTGGCGTTCCAGGCGGCGAGCAGCCTCCCCTGCTCGTCCGATGTCATCAACTCGATGGCGGAGAGCGGTCGGCCCGGCAATTGGGTGGCATTGGTGATCACGGCCGACAACTGCATCGCGAGGTCCGGGGGCGCGCCGATCAGCTCACACCGCGAGCCGTCGCTGGAAATCGCGACTCGGAGTCGTCCACTCTGTGGTTGCACGCCAACGCCGACGGCAACGGTCGCGTCCTGCAACCCTTTGGAAGCGAGGCCACGGAGCGCGGGCTCCCGGGTCAGCAGCTCGACTGCCAGCGGTCCCCGCTTCTGCATCGCGGCACGGGCCGCGGCCACCGCCGTTACCGCGGCTTCGAACGTGGCCTCGCGATCGAGGTCGATACGGAGTGGGACGCTGGAGGCGAACGCCCCGTAGAGTCCCCCCACGCTGTCGATCAACTGGAGGTCGGAATAGCCAACATCGAAGGTCGACGAGCCAGACCGCCGTGCGGCCAGCACTGAAACCGCTGCAATCACTGCATCCGTTCGTGCTTCGTTCGGCAGGCGATCGAGAACCGCCGCCGGGATGTCGATTCGGCTCGCCGTCGCTGAGGGGGAGAACATGGGAGCGGCAAGATCGAGATCAGGGAAACTGATCGACTCGAGTATCCGTTTCCACCCGGACTCGCTGCGCGCCGCACGGCCGCTCTCCGTCGCGAGCCGCTCAGCCGCGTCGGCGGGTAACGACGGAAGCAGGCTGCCAACAGCCAGGCCATGGCGATGAGGACTCTCATCGAGGCTGAAGGAGCTTCCATCGAGCTCCGTCAAGCCACCGAAGACGACATCCGTGGTTCGCGTGGCGACCCGCAGCTGCCCTCGATGCGCGCTGACAATCGTTCCCGGTACCCGTTCCGACGGTTCGGCGGTCGCCGATGCCTCACGCACCGCAATCAGCCGATCCCCCAGGAACAGCTTCGGCAGACAGAGGGGATTGGGTTGCGGACCGAAATCCAGCGAGCGCACGAGCGCGACAATCTCCTCCGCCGACGCCTGCCAGTCGATCACCCCGGCCGCCGGCGGCATCGCCCAGCGACCGAAATAGTTCCGGCCGGTGAGATCCTGCTCGCGCCCGGTGATGTCGCCATCGGCGATCCGGCGGGCGAGCACGCCGAAGGATTCGAGCCCGGCGGCATAACACTTTGCGTTGAGCAGGAACGCGGTCTCGTCGGGAGCGATCGCGAACCGTCGTTCCTCGAGAATGCGACCGGCGTCGGCGCGCTCCGTCATCACGTGCCACGTGATCCCATGTGTCGTTTCGCCTCTGAGGATCGCCCAGGTAGTGACGTTCAAGCCGGCCAGCTCCGGGAGCGGCCCGTCATGAAAATTGATTGCGAGCCCGGGCACCAGCCGAAGCGCGTCCGCCGGCACCATCGACAGGTGCGCAATGCTCGCCAGATGGTCGAATTCCACCTCACGGAGAAGCGCGACGAGGTCGGTTTCTGACGGCACCACCTCCAGCTGGTTCTGCGCGGCCCAGCGAATGTTGGCCGGCTCACTCGTCACGACCGTAATAATGCGATCGCCCTGCTGCAGGAGAAGGTCGCCGCACCCGGCGACAAGACTCCCGTTACCGATCAGCACCCAACGGTTGGAACCCAAATCTCACCTTCCTGTCTTCTCTGAAACCTTGCCGGCGTTGATGGCCAGGCGCGCCTCGAGGCTCTGGGCGAGGATGCGAACGTTCGGCTCGCGCACCAGCGAGTCGTGGCCGCCCGGAACTGTAGTCACGTCCATATCCGGAATCGTAGCCTCGTCCCATCCGAGCCTCGGCCCGACGTGCGCGTAGACATTGGCGATTTCCTCGGCCCGGAACAACGTGACCTTGCCGGCGTACCGCGTCGGCACATGACGTCGCAGCGCGGCGATGAACGAGGTCACCAGATGCCATTCCCGAAGCTCGTGCGGCACGGGCTCACCCTTGCTGAGACAGGCCTGCAGACGTCGGTTCCTGCGGGCCCAGATCGTCTTGCGCGTCACGATGGCGCTGATCGCGAGCCAGAGGTAGCGGATCCCGTGCACCGAGAAACCTCGCAGCTCCTCGCGCCACCCGAGATCCCTGGCGGCAGCCGATGGATGGAAGGTGTCGAGCAGGAGGACCTCCTCGACGCGTTCGCCCGCCGCCACGAGCTTCCGCGCCATGTCGATCGCCACGACGCCGCCGCCGGAGTAGCCGCCGAGAATGTACGGTCCGTGCGGCTGCTGCCTGCGCATCGCGTCCAGATACAGGTCCGCCATCTCCTCGATGGATTCAGCGGGGGGCAGCTGACCGTCGACGCCGCGCGCCTCGAGCCCGTAGACCGGCTGTTCGGGCGAGAGCCGCTCGGAGAAGTCGCGGAAGTTCAGGAGATTGCCGCCGGCGCCGTGCACGCAGAAGAACGGGCGCCGGGAACCGCCTTTCTTGATCATGACGACTGGCGACCAGCCGGCCGGCGCGGGCGCGGCGGGGGGTGCCGTGATCGTTCCGTTCCCACTGACGTCCAGCGTCAAACCCAGGCGCGTCCTCACGGCAGCGGCCAGCGCTTCCAGGGTGGGCGCACCGAACAACGTCGCTAGCGGTAGATCCACGCCCCAGAGCTTCCGGATTCGCGCGAAGAGGCGCACCGCGATCAGGGAATGCCCACCGAGATCGAAGAACGCATCCTCGAGCCCGACGCTCTCCACCCCGAGGAGCTCGCTCCAGACCGCCGCGAGCTTCTGCTCGATTTCATCCCGGGGCGTCCCCTTTCCGGTCTCGGATGCGGCCGACCCCGTCGCCACGGGCCCGGCTGGGGTAGCATGCCGCTCGGCGGGCCGCAGTTCGGCGGTCATCGCGTGCAGGTCGAGAGGCGAGACCAGCACCTGAACTTCGCGATCCTGACCGAGAACACGGCCGAGCATGTCGAACCCTTCGTCCGGAAGAATCCCCTGCTCCACCCAGCGTTCGAGGGGCGAGCGGGCCGATTCGTTCTTCCGGGCCGACTTCAGTACGCGAGGATCGACGGCTTTCACGACGTAGCCTTCGATCTCGGCAACCACGCGTCCCTGTTCGTCGGCAATCGTCGCATCCAGCAGGCTCGCACCACCCGTGGCTTCGGGCCGCAGCCGGACGTGGCTGACCAGCGTTCGGGGCAGCCGCTGTGCGATGCGCACCTTGCCGTACGAAAGCGGCACGACCAGGGCTTCCGAACCGGGACCATCGATCAGGGAAAACGCACACCCGGTCGCCATGTCGAGGAGGCCAGGGTGCAAGGCGAACATCCGGAGATCAACAGCGTGCCCCTCGAGCAACTCGAGCCGCGCGAGCGCTTCCCCCTTTCCGAAAGCGATGCTGCGGACCGTCTTCCAGCGCGTGCCGAATGCCAGCAATCGCTCCTGAGGAAGCTGCTGCTCACCTGGCCCGAAGGACTCCCGGCGGAGCGTGCAGCGTCTCTCTATCGCGGCGACGTCGATTCTCGCTGGAGCCCATCCCTGGAGAACGCGCGCGCGCCCGGTCGTGTGTTCGACCTGCGGACCACGGCGGGCGCTGCTGCGGATCGCAATCGTCGCGGCGCCGTCGGTGTCACGCCGGAGCTCCGTTTCAACGACGGCCGGCACCTTGTCCGGAACGATCAGCGGTGATGTGAACGTGAAATCCGAGAGCTCGACCGCTGCTCCTTCGCGCGCGAACCCCGATGCGAACACGGCGGCACGCGCCATCTCCACGAAACCGGTCCCTGGCAGGACCGGCTCAGCGCCACGCACGCGATGCTCGTCGAGCACCCACTGCGTGCGCGAGTCGAGTGTCGCTCGAAAGAGCGTGCTGCCGTCCGGCGCCGTCGAACGCCGTTGCAACAGAGGATGTTCCAGACGCTCCGATGATGCCGGGTGCCCAACCGGCCCCAGGGCAGCCACCGCCATCCCCACTTCCCGCCACGCGCCCCATTGCACCGCCCGCGCCGGAATTCCGTCGCCGGCCAGACGGCGGGCATAGGCATTGAGGAACGCATTGCCGGCAACGTAGTCGGTCTGGCCTGCTGGTCCGAGGACGGCGCTGCTCGACGAAAAGAACGTCAGGGAGTCGAGCCGGCGACCCTGCAGCGCTTCGACCAGCGCGATCGCCCCGCCAACCTTTGGCCGCAACACCGCCTTGAGGCTGGACCGATCCTTCGAGTGCAACGGCGCATCGTCGATGACCCCTGCCGCGTGGATCGCCGCGGTCACAGGTCCAAAGCGCTCTTCCGCCGCAGCGACGACCGCACGCATGGCCGCCCGATCGGCCACGTCAGCTGCGATCACCAGCACCTCACCGCCGCAGGCCTCGATCTCCTGAATGCTTCGAATCCGCGAGACCTGCGGGTCAGATGGATCGAGTTCGGCCAGCAACCTGGGCCATCGGTCGCGTTCGGGTAAGCCACTGCGACCGACGAGCACGAAGCGGGCGCGCGAGACTTTCGCAAGACGTTCCGCGAGGGCCAGGCAGATGCCGCCGAGACCACCCGTCATCAGAACAACGGCGCGCTCCGACAGCGGCCAGGATCCAGTCCGGTCAGAAACCGGCCACCGCTCATACACTTCGACGAAGCGGTCATCGCCACGAAGCGCCACGTGCGCGTCGGTCGTTTCCGCTTCGACTTCTTGGAGCAGCGACCGGGCGGCACCTTGTGCGGTTCCGAAGGCGGCAGACAGGTCGATCGATCGACAGGAGATCGACGGCATCTCACGGGGCAGAACCCGAACCGGTCCCTGCGAGAGGGCTTTGAGCGGTGATACCGGCGCGCGCTCCGGGCCTGCTGCCTGGGCGCCGCTCGTGACCACCACCAGGTCCAGAGCGCCGGCTGGCTCCTCGTCGATCAACGCCTGAGCAAGCGCGACATACGGATAGAAATAGACACTCCCCGCCTCCTCGCCGGCAGGTGACGACTCCGGACCGACGGCGCCCAGGTGGATGATCTGCGCGGGCGACCGACCGGCGGCGTTGAGCTCGCGAAGCAGTGACGCGTGGTCTTCTCGGCTGTCCGGGCGCACCTGGAATGTCGAGCCGCTCAACCGCTCAAACGCTTCACCAGCCTTCACGCTGACGACGGAGTGGCCGGCAGCCGTCAGCTCGAGCCCGAGTTCGCGCGCGA
>Ga0209382_10005403_pt1 | contig 16650 bp, 10 predicted proteins | sample SoiMetdeltSBSDD5_FD_187599 | JGI IMG/M metagenome (GOLD analysis project Ga0209382, IMG submission 187599) | Bulk soil microbial communities from a Populus tree surrounding site in Tennessee, USA - Soil MetaG P. deltoides SBSDD5 (SPAdes) (version 2) | ecosystem: Environmental > Terrestrial >...
TTGCCATGACGCAGCGCCAATAGAATCCCGGCGCAATGGTCTTCGACGTAGAGCCAGTCGCGCACATTGCCGCCGTCGCCATAAATCGGCAGCGGCTTGCCTTCGAGCGCGTTGAGCAACATCAGCGGGATGAGTTTTTCGGGAAACTGGTAGGGGCCGTAGTTGTTCGAGCAGTTCGTGATGATCGCCGGCAACCCATAGGTCTCATGCCAGGCGCGAACCAGGTGGTCGGCCGAAGCTTTCGACGCCGCGTAGGGCGAATTGGGCGCGTAGGGCGTCGTTTCGGAAAACGACCCCGTCTCGCCTAGCGAGCCGTAGACCTCGTCGGTCGAAACGTGCAGGAATCGAAAAGCCCGTCTTTCGCCCTCGCCCGACTTCGCCAAATATCCGCGCGAAACTTCTAGCAGCGTGAACGCGCCTGTGATGTTGGTTTCGATGAACGAAGAGGGGTCGTCTATCGAACGATCGACATGACTCTCGGCGGCGAAATTGACCACCGACGTAGGCCTATGTTCGTTGAAGATCGAGGTCATCGCGTCCTTGTCGGCGATGTCGGCCTTGACGAAGCGGACGCGCGGGTCGCGCAGAACGTCGTCGACGTTCGCCAGGGTTCCGGCGTATGTCAGTTTATCAATGATGACGAGCCGGGCGTCGGAGCGAGCCAGAACGTGGCGCGCGAAGTTCGCGCCTATAAATCCGGCGCCGCCAGTAATGAGCATTGTGTCAATCAAGCATGAATCTCCTCGGAAAATAGACAGGATTTACAAGATTTACAGGATTGATTTTCTTCCTCCTTATCCTATAAATCTTGTAAACCCTGTCTATTTTCATCGTTTCAGGGCGCCGCTCATTGCATATGAACGACTCCTCGGAAAATAGCCACGTAGTTACCAATTTATTCGTCACGTAGCGATCACGTGACGAATAAATTGGTAACTACGTGGAGCGTTTTCGCCGTTTCTGGGCGTCGCAACGCAAAATGTTGAACTCCTCAAAAAAGGCATGGAGTCCGGCCTTTAGGCTGACGGGGTCAAGCAGCCTGAAGGCCGGACTCCACGCCTAAATTACACTTTGCGACAGCCGTCGCACAACATCAACCTTGTTGACCTGCCGGGTGCGTTGGAATTATTCTGCGCGTGAGCCGCGCAACCATACTTGATCCAGGCGGCCACATGCCGCTCGAAATACAAAAGGAAACTTCCGGAGACTCTTATGCCAATAGTTATAGCTAACGACTATTTGAACCGAAAAACTGATCGAGGATTCACCGCCGTAATCTCGCTGCTATCGCTGATCATCGCGATTCCCTTCGCCGCCTTTGCGCAGGCCCCTGCGCAAGACGGCCCGGCAGACGGAAAGGCCACGCCCGCCGCCCCGAAGATTGCGATGGAGGAGCGCGAACACAACTTCGGCAAGGTTAAACAGGGAGAAGAGGTAAGCCACACGTTCAAGATAAAGAATGAAGGCGCCGCAGAGTTGGTCATCCATAACGTCTCGCCGGCTTGCGGATGTACGGCCAGCGACTTCCCCAGAAAGCTCGCGCCGGGAGAAGAGGGCAAGATCACGCTCGCAGTCAAGACCGCCGGGATGAACGGCAAGAACGACCGCTACGCTGATGTCATCTCGAACGACACGACGCAGGCGTCACTCAAACTCTGGGTGCATATGGACGTTTATAAAGCCGATTCGGAGGGGGTAAACAACATGTCTGAAAAATCGGTTCTCGATTTCACCATGAAAAACATTGACGGCAAGGAGACGAAGCTGAGCGACTATCGCGGAAAGGTTCTGCTGCTGGTCAACGTGGCGAGCCAGTGCGGATACACGCCGCAATACGAGGGCTTGCAGGCGATCTACGCCAAATACCGCGACCAGGGCCTGGTCGTGATGGGCTTCCCGGCCAATAATTTTGGCAGCCAGGAGCCGGGGACGAACGAAGAGATCAAGCAATTCTGCACGCTGAAATACAAAGTCTCGTTCCCGATGTTCGCCAAAATCTCGGTCAAAGGCGGCGACATTCACCCGCTCTACAAATTCCTCACCAGCAAGGAGACCGACCCCGAATTCGGCGGCGACATCACCTGGAACTTCAACAAATTCCTGGTCGACCGCAACGGAAAGGTCATCGCCCGCTTTGCGACCCAAGAAAAACCTGAGGGCGAAAAGGTGGCGCAGGCGATTGAGAAGGCGTTGAAATAAGGTTCGCGCCGCTCTTCTTAATGAACACAGAAGGACGCGGGCCACGCGGAACGTTTCAGTAATGCTCCGTGTGTCTGCGTCCTCCATAATTTTCCGCTCGGCCATTTATTAAAATTCAAGTTGGGAGCTTAACGCCTGTGCCCGAATTGCCACGTAGCGGCAGTATGAACTTAGGCCGGCGTTTATGGCATTTGAAAAAATAATTCGCCCAGCATTGTAGGGGCGCCCTTTTCCCCGCCCAGATTTAAGATCCAGGTGTAGGGGCGGGTTCCCCACCCTACACCTAATTGCGTGAGTGCAATTAATTTTCAAAGACCATCAACGCCGGCGCCGCCATCCATCGGGTCAGTACCGCGAGCGGTAGCGAGCGTGGCTCCATCAATAAGTCCTTTCGAAAGCCTCGCTCGCTACCGCTCGCGGTACTGACACGGAGGTCGTCCGCAGAGGTCGAATTTTTTTTCCAAACACTTCAAATCTGTCCGCCACATGAAGATGTCCGGGCATGTGTCTCCGGCGGTTTGATCAGGCCACCAGCAGTCATGGGATCGGCCGGAAAAATGGTGAAGGGGTGGAAAGACTGTGAAAAACACAATCCTCCCGAATGATTTGTGGCAGGAACCTACGCGTAGTGATGAAAAGCAGCGGCATAAGTGGGATCTGACGCCGAAGGCTTTCAATCAATTTCTCTCCATACTCGACATCGACCGTGATCGGGCGGGAGAAAGCTACGAGACGCTGCGCCGGAACCTGATTCAGTTGTTTATCTGGCGCGGCTGCCGCGACCCGGAATCACACGCCGATGAAACCATCAACCGCGTGATTCGCAAGATTGACGAAGGCGAAGAAGTTCGCGACGTCATCGCCTATGCGCACGGCGTGGCCCGGCGGCTGTTGCTGGAGATTTTCAAGAAGCAGGAGCGCGAACAGGTCGGAATTGACGAACTCCCCCCTCTCGTCGCGCAGCCGGCGGAGCAGAACGATGACGAAAACGGCGTCCTCTGCCTACGTCGCTGTCTCAACCGGCTGCCCGAAGAGAGTCGTCAGTTGATCATGCTGTATTACCAGGGAGAAAAAAGCGCGAAGATCGAGAACCGCAAACGGCTCGCCGAGGGCCTGCGCGTCACGCTCGGCGCGCTTCGCTACCGCGCCTTCGATCTGCGGCAGCGGCTGCAAGGCTGCATCGAAAGATGTATGGGGCGAGATATATGACGACACTAAACGCAAAAGAAGAACAATTGATGACCCGCTACCTGACGGGCGCGGCGACCGAGGAGCAATGCGTCGAAGTGGAGGAACGGTTCCTGCGCGACGCCGAATACCTCAAAGAACTGCGCGCGCTGGAGTGCGAGATCATTGACGATTACGCGCGCGGCGAGATGCGGGCGCCAGAACGGCTGATCTTCGAGCGCCGCGCGCTGGCGTCGCCGCAGGGCCGGGAGCAGGTCGCCCGCGCGCGCAAGCTTCACGCTCAGCTTGATCAAATGGCGGCTGAAGGCGCCGCGGCCTCTGAGGAGCGCGGGCCGGCGCCGTTGATCGCCAGCCCGCGAGAAGGCCTTTGGGAAAAGCTGCGCGCCCGCCTTTTCACGCCCGCGCCCGTATTACTGTACGGGATGGCGGCTGCGGCGTCGCTCCTTCTGCTCGGCGGATTGTGGCTGTTGCGAGAGGAGAGCCCCTCTCGCCAACGGATTGCGCAACTCACCGCCGAACGCGACATGACGCTGCGGAATGAAAAGAATTTGCAGGAGCGACTCGCCGCGCAGCGGGACGAATTAACTTCACAGATCGAAAATGAAAAGAGACTGCTCTTGGCCGAACGCTCGCGCAACGCCCAAATACAACAGAAGGTGCGAGAGCTTCAAGCGAAGCCGGCGCCGTCTACGATTCCGAGTGGCGATTTTGTCGAGTTGGCCCTGGCCAGCGGGATCGAACGCACTATAGGAGACCCGCGCAGACTGCGCATTCCGATGAGTGTGCGGATGGTGAAGCTACAACTCGAGCTTGATCCTTCGATAAACCATCGCAGTTATCGTGTCGAACTCAGCACCGCGGGCGGCGCTCAGGTTTGGGTTCAAGAAGGACTGCCCGCCCAACAGACCGATTGGGGACGATTCGTAACCTTGATGATACCGACGCACGCATTGCAGGCCGGCGAATACGAATTGATCCTTCGAGGCTCGACGAACGAAAGAAAGAGCGAGGTGGCCGGATACTATTACTTCATCGCCTTGCCGTCCGACGCGCGTAAGCAATGAAATCAGTACAGCGAGCGGTAGCGAGCGGGCTTCCATCAATCGGGCCATGCTCGCTACCGCTCGCGGCGCTGATTCGGCGCCAGCCGGCCCTAAAAGTACTTGAACAGACCGAACTGAAGAGGCGTAACTATGATCCACGGCAAACCTCGGCGAGTGGCGCTGCTCGCGCCACTGTTTTGCTTCTCCATTGTTTATTCGCCCGCTGGTTCTTCAAGCGCTCTTTCACAACGGCCTCAGGACATTCTGACCGCGCAATCGGCGTTCGAAAGGGAGATCGGCGGAAATGAAAAGCAAGTTTACCTGCTGACGCTCACAGCCGGCCAATTCGCGCGCATAGTCGTCGAGCAGCCCGCCGTGGACGTCGTCCTGGCCTTGCTCAACCCTGATGGCCGGACGTCGGCGGAAGTCAACAATTACCCCTCGCCCGAGCCTGAGCATCTCTCGCTGATGGCCGATACAGATGGCGCCTACCAATTGATAATCAGCGCCGCCGACCCCAAGGCGGCGCGCGCAAAATACGCGATTAGGGTCGAAGACTGGCGCGCGGCCACGCCTCGTGACGCGCAATTGGTGGAGGCCGAAAGAAAGTTTTCGGAGGCGACGCAATTACTGCGGCGCGGAAAGGCGGATTTGCTGACACAGGCCGCGGCGATATACCAGGACGCGCTGCGGCGATGGCGTGAGTTGGGCGAGCGTCGCTATGAAATGAAGACTCTGGTTTATCTCGCGGCAATCAATGAAAGGCAGGAGAACTTTCGGCGCTTTATCGAGCTTTACTCGCAAGCGCTCCCGATAGCCCGCGAACTGGGACACCGGCGTTTTGAGGGCATATCGCTTCATGGCCTCGGCTATGGCTGGCACAAGCTAGGAGAATACCGGAAGGCCCTCGAATATTACCGTCAGGCGCTGACCATCAGACAATCGCTTGGCGCCGGGGGTGAGGTGGCGCATACCCTGGCCGCCATTGGGACCGCTCACACGGATTTGGGCGAGGCGAATCTGGCGCTGGACGCTTTCCGAAAGTCCTTGCCGTTGGCTCGCGCTTCGGGCAACAAAGCGCAGCTCGCCTTTGCGCTGAACTCAATGGCGTGGCTTCACATCAGGCTCGCCGAGTATCAACTGGCAATCAATTTGCTGCAGGAAGCGCTCCCGCTGTGGCGCGAAACCGGCAATAGTCTCGGCGAAGCCACGGCGCTTAACCTGACGGGGATGGCTTACTCCTATCTGTTCGACGTGCAAAATGCGCTGAGTTACTACAATCAATCAATAGATTTCGCCGAAAAATCAGGAGTCCGCTTCGCGGCCGCGCAGGCGTTCAACAATCTCGGGTATCAGTATTGGCGGCTGCAGGATTATGACCGAGCGCTTACTTGCTACGAACGCTCTTTGCGGTACTGGCGCGAGATCGGTAACCGCCCCCAGGAATTAAGGACACTAAACAACCTGGGTCTTCTGTACATTCAAAAAGGCGACACAGATAAATCGCTTGAATTATACAAGGCGGCGCTCGGCGATAGAGTGGACGGGAAGTATCTGCGAACTGACGCCCCCTTCCTGAGCAACATCGGGTTTTCCCACTTAAGGCGCGGGCACGACGAACAAGCGCCGGAAGAATTTCAACGGGCGCTGGAATGGTTTCAACGGGCGCTGCCGCTCATCCGCGAGAGCCGTGACAGGAGAATGGAATTACTGGCGCTGACCGGCGAGGCCGAGGCGCATCTGATGCTGAATCAATCCGAATTGGCGCTGAAGGAGATTGAGCAGGCCATCCCCATCGGGGAGAAGATCCGCGCGGACATCACCAGCCCGACACATCGCGTCTTGTCTCAACCCTTGATGACGGTAGTTTATAAACAGCAGGTTTATGCGCTTATGCGGCTTCATCAAGAGAATCCGTCAGCCGGTTACGATACGCTGGCCTTGCAGGCCAGCGAGCAGTATCGCCTCCGTACGCTACTCGAATTGTTGTCCGAATCGAGAATCGAATTGAGCCAGGGGATTGACGACGGATACCTAACCCGGCTAAGGGAACTTCAATTGAAACTCGAATCCGCTGAAGACCGCCGCTCGCAATCGCTCTACCGCAGGGAGGCCGATAAACTTGCGCAGATCGAAAAAGATATAGAAGAGCTGCTGCGGCAGAGGGATCTGCTCGACGCGGAAATTCGCGCCAACCACCCTCAGTACGCCGCGTTGAAGATGCCTGCGCCCCTCAGCCCGTCCGAAATCCAACGGCAATTGCTCGACGACGGAACTATCTTGCTGGAGTATATGCTGAGCCGGGGGAGCAGCTACCTATGGATGATCACCGCGGACTCGATCAGCAGTTACTGCCTTCCTCAGGTTCAGATAATCGATCGAGCCGCGCGGCGCGTTCAGGAATTGATCACATCGAGCAACCAGCCTGACGAAGGCGCCACGCTCAAGGAGATGCAAGCGCGACAGGCCAGGCGGAAAGCCGAATTCGATCTGGCCGCTCAAGAATTGAGCCAAATGATCCTAGGCCCGGTGGCGGGAAGGCTCGGCCAAAAACGCCTGCTGATTGTCGGCGACGGTATACTGCAATACATCCCTTTTGGCGTATTGCCCGCGCCTGAGAGCGGGAGAGCGGGAGAGCGGGAGAGCGAGAGAGCGAGAGAGCGGGGGACAAAACGAATCCGCAATCCGCAATCCGCAATCCGCAATCCGCAATCTTACACTCCCCTGATCGCCAACCACGAGATTGTCACGCTGCCCTCGGCTTCAGTGCTGGCGACGCTGCGGCGGATCAGAACAGGCCGCTCCACCGCCCCACACGCGCTGGCTATTCTCGCGGACCCGGTCTTCAGTTACGATGACGGGCGGGTGGCTCACAATGCCAGAATGCAGGTTGAATCAACTCAAGGGCCGGATCACAGCGTGAGAGCGGCGCCCATGGCGCCGACGGCGAAAATCGTCGACGATGTTGAAAGATCGGCGGCGGACTCCGGCGTGCAGGGTTTCAGGCGATTGCTTTTCAGCCGCCAGGAGGCCGAAGCGATCACCGGATTGTTGCCGGTTTCCGAGCGGCTTCGGGCGCTGGACTTTGCGGCTGAGAGGCGGCTGGCGCTGAGCGGAAAACTCGGCGAGTACCGCATTCTGCACTTCGCAACGCATGGCCTGCTCAACAACAAAGTTCCTGCTCTGTCCGGCCTGGTCCTCTCACTGGTGGACGAGCAGGGACAGCCGCGCAACGGTTTTCTGCGGCTGCATGAAATTTACAACCTGAAGCTCAACGCCGACCTCGTCGTGTTAAGCGGTTGCCAGACCGCGCTGGGGCAAGAAGTCAGCGGCGAAGGGTTGATCGGTCTGACGCGCGGATTCATGCACGCCGGGGCGCCGCGCGTCGTGGCCAGTCTGTGGAATGTGAACGATCAAGCTACAGCCAACCTGATGAAGCTGTTTTACCAGCGGATGTTGAAGGACGGATTGCGTCCCGCCGCCGCGCTTCGAGCCGCGCAGATAGACATGTGGAAGACAGAGCCGAACGCCGTCCCATATCGATGGGGAGCTTTCATTCTTCAGGGTGATTGGCGCTGACGCGGAATTCCAACCTGGCGCAATACCGCGCGCGACTGCTGCGCGGCTGTCCTATCTGTCGGCCGCTTGCTCACGCGCGGCGACGTATTCCAACAATGATAGTTAAGGAGGTTTTTCAATGGAAAATACAGTGATTATGTCGACGCAGAAGCGGGCGCCACTAACAGGTCTCCCCGCTTCCGCATTTCAGCATCCGCTTGATAGACAGGCGACTGAGAATCTCAAGAAAATCAAGGGATTTGATTGGCTCGTCAAAAAGTTTATTGAGTACGGCATCGAGCGCATTGAGTACGTTAACCACATAGGCGGCGCAATACGCATCGGGCCGAGACAAATGTCGAGACATTACGCCATGTTGCTCGAATGCTGTTCTATCCTCGATGTGCCTGAGCCGGAGCTATATGCGCAGCAAGGCGGGGTCAACGCATACACTTCGGGGCATAATAACCCATTCATTGTATTGGAGACCGGATTGCTGCAGATGATGGAGGATAGCGAAGTAATGGCAGTGATCGCGCATGAGCTCGGGCATATTAAGTGTGGCCATGTGCTTTACAAAATGATGGCCCGAGTTATAAAGCCGCTTCTAGAAATGGCCAGCAACGCGACGATGGGAATCGGCGGCTTGGTCGGCGCCGGTATCGAGGCCGGCTTATTAGCATGGGACCGACGGGCTGAACTCAGCGCCGATAGAGCCGCATTGATCGTGATGCAGGATGTTCGCCCATGCGTAACGATGCTTATGAAGCTGGCCGGCGGAACGGAACGGCATGCGCAATGGTTGGACGCCGAGCAATTCCTCAATCAGGCGCGCGCTTACAAAGAGGGGCTGGATCAAAGCATGACTGACCGCTTCTACCGTTTTATGGCTAACAGAACAACCACACACCCATTCCCTGTCGAGCGCGCGAGAGCTTTAGATGAATGGGTAAATAGCCCGGAGTACAATAACATCTTGGCCGGGAGTTATTCCGCCATCGGCCAGATGACAAAAACAATATCCTGCCCAACCTGCAAGCAAACGGCAGAGCAAGGTACGAAGTTCTGCAACTCTTGCGGGACCCCACTTACCACTCGCTAAACACAGTCGCGAAAATTCTCCAAACGTTTCACGGTTGAAAGCCAGTTATTGCTGAGGAAGGAAGATGACGGCAATGGTGATGACAGAGCGTTCTCTTCATCTATCCGTTGTCGCTGATAACAACCGAAATAAGCTTAAGGAGTAAACCGATGAAACCAAGACTCGAAAACATTAGGGATACATTCGCGCTGTTGACGCTGCTCTGCGTTCTGCAAGTTTGCTGCGGTTTCGCGTCACAGGTCGCAGCGCAGTCTCCGGGTAGAGCCTCCCAAAATTTTACGCTGACCAACGATAACGGCTACGACATCGGCGCTACGCTCGCAGGGTTGAATACGACTGGGCAGGTCCAATTCAAAGTCAAGATGCGGACTGCGCTGCCGTTTTGCGCCCCGCACTTTGACGGAACCTTTATCGAGATCAGGCTTAGAATCAAAAAGGGCGCCCACGTCTTTGAGGAGAGGTCATTCAACGTGAATAACAAGGAAGGGGAGTTCTCGATTTCACATAACGTCGCCGCCACGGACTTCAACCAATCAGGCAATTGGAACGTGGAAATTAAGATCGTTGATGTCAACAAACGCGACGTCTGCGGGAATTATATAGCCACTTTCCCAACTACCACGGACGTGGTTACAGTTAATCCCAGCGGTCCAATCAGCATTGGCGCGGGAGATTTCAGGGATTTCACGTTCAACATGCCCAACGTGCGGGGGCAAGTGAAAGTGATTGTTACCTGGTCCGTGTTGGGGCTTCCTGCTCCGCTTTCCGTCAAGTTGCTCAAGCCCTCCGGCAGCGTTGCGGCGCAAGCGACCCAGAGTGATGGCAACCTCAGCTTCAGTTACGCCCTGACAGCCAGCGACCCCGTAGCGCAAGCCTGGAAGGTGCAGGTTAAGAACACCTCGCTTTTGCCCATCAACGACATCCGGGTGAAGGTTCAGCATACTCCGAATTAATCACAGCTCGTTAGATGCGCCGTTGAAGGCCGGAACGCGGGTAACCAGACATTATCCCGGCGTTCCGGCCCGATACGGCAGTTGGAGCGATTTGAATGGAACGGACGGCAAGAAAAGCGTTATTGCTGGTCTCCTGGCTTGGCGCGCTCGGTCTGGCGATGAGGGCGGACACGCGCACGATCGAATCGCCATTCGCCCTCTCGTCCGATGCGCGCAGCGAGTACAACGCAAGCTTTCAGGTCTTCAGCGCGGGGCGAATCGTCATCGAAGTGGCCTGGAACATACAGCAGGGCGGCGCGTATCCGCTTCACATCTCGCTCGTCCGCCCCGACGGCAGCGAGGCCGCGAGACGCGAAAGCCATAGCCCGTTGCGAATCGAATACGCAATCGCCGAAGCGGAAGCCGACAAGTTCAACTCCGATTCGCCCGCCAAATGGAACGTTAAGATTACCAACAGCGCGGCGCCGGAACGCCGCGAAGTATCAGGAAAACTGCGCCTCACGATTCCGACCACGCCGCGCACAATGGAAGACACGCAATTTACGCTGCTCGGCTCCGGCAACGCGCAGGAAATCCCGATTCGAGTCATCGCGCCCGGTCGCGTGACGGTCGAGGCTGAATGGCAGAACGACTCGCCGGCGGCGACTGAGTCCCCGGCGCTGACGCTCAGCCTGGAGCATCCAGGAATAGACCGCATCTACGCGCGCCGCACCGCGAAAAGCCCAATGCGAATTGAACAACAGATTACCTCCGCCGACATCGAACGCGGGAAGCGCATCGTCGTGCGGCTGCAAAACGACAACACGTCCAAAGTCAAAGGCCGCGTCAAGGTGACTTTCGCGCCCGCGCTGTGAAAGGCCGACTTCTCAAGACGATTCAACAACAAGAAAGTTTATGCGCAAGTCAATCTTCAGCCATTACGGGTTGCGAAAGACAAGACACGCTTTGTTTGCGATTTGTGTCCTGCTGTGTGTTTCAACCGCTTCAAAGGCGGACGATCTGACGATCCGGGCCGCTTTCGACGGGAAAGCTCCGGTCCTGCCGAACGAAAAGATCGATCTGTTCCTCAGCCGCGCGTTGCAGCCGGCGGACGGCAGCCTGGCGGTGTTGGTTGGCGATACCGACGTCACGGCGATGCTGATGATGGAGGCCGCCAACGTGTCCTACACCCCCCGGCTGCCTCTGCCGGCCGGCGAAAGCGATGTCACAGTCTGGCTAGTATTGACTGGCAATCAGTGGAAAGAGATCGCCCGATTTCCGTTGCGCGTCGCCGCAGGCGCCACGGTCAACGGATCGAACGGCGCAACGATGACCGATGGCGCCGCAGTTCCCGATTCGTCAAGCGGCGATGCGCCAAATGGCGCTCAAGCCGCCCCGACAAGCGACGCGACGCCGACGCCGACGAGGCGTTGGGGCTTCGATAAGATCGAGCCGATCAAAAACATTTCGCTCAACCTCAAGTCGCAGCCAGGTTCGAGCGCATTCCCCGCGCCGCCGCCTGGAACCGTCAGGAAAAATTTCACCGACCTGGCCGGGCAGACGGCGCTCGGCGTGGCGTTCACACGCGGCGCGACCGTCTGGTCAAATCGTTTTGAAATCGTCGGCTCCTCGTTTCAAAACGAAGCGTTGCGGTTCGGTGAGTTGGGACAAAAAGCGCCGAATGTCGATCTGTCGAGTTACCTGGTTCAGGTCCAGCATGGGACATCGAATTTCGCGCTCGGTCATGTCTCATTCGGCGCGCATCGACATCTGATCAACAACTTTTCGAGCCGCGGGGTGACCGCCAAAATACCATTGGGCAAGCGCGCGGATTTCACGGCCTCCGCCGTCAACGGCACGAACGTCGTCGGATGGAGCAACTTCTCGGGCCTGAACCGGCGCCAACATCAAATCCTGAGCGGCGCGCTGGGCTTCGAGCTCCTGCCCGCCCGCCCGCAAGGTTTCCGGATCGAAGCCGCCGCCCTCAGCGGTTCTTTGCTGCCTCTCAACAACTTCAGCCAGCGGTCGTTGACCGACGCCGAACGCAGCGCTGGCGGAAGCTTGCGCCTGGTCGCCAGCGATGCGCAGAACCGATTCAAACTCGACGCCGGATTCGCGCGCAGCCGCTTTACCAACCCGTCCGACCCGCTGCTCGAACAAGGGCTTAACCTCACGCCGGCGCGCGAGACGACGCGTTCGGCGCGATTCGCCGACGCCAGCCTGGCGCTGTTGCGAGACCTGAAACTCAATTCGCTGCAGAAGGCGAACCTGACTTTCAATTTTCGGCACGAACGGGTCGACCCTCTCTTTCGCAGCGTCGGCGCCGTCACGCAGGCCGACCGCTTTCAAAATCAATTCGAGATGACAGGCGCCCTCGGCGAAGCGAATTTCACCGCCTCGTACACCCGATTCAACGACAACCTGGATAATTTGCCCTCGATCTTGAAATCGCTGACGCGGCGCGAAGCGCTGAACGTCAACATGCCGCTGTCGGCGCTACTAGTTCCCTTCATCGCCGGGAGGGAGCAATCAAGTGGGCAAACGAACGGACAGGCGAACGGCCAATCTTTTCAGTGGCTGCCGCGCCTCGGGTTCACTGTAGACCGCGTCCACCAGTTCGGCGCATTCATTCCCGTCAACGGCGGATTCCGGCCCGACCTGGTTCCCGATCAGATCAGCCTGAATTACAGCGTGAGCGCCGATTGGCAGTTTACGAAATGGCGGGTCGGCTATCGGTTCAATCGCTCGTCGCAAGACAATCGCCAGCCGGGTCGCGAGCTTGCCGACCTGGAGAACCTTATCCACGGACTGACGCTCGGGCTCAATCTTACTACGGCCCTCGACTTGAACTTCGAGGTCAATAACGAGCTGGCGAACAACTTCGAATCCCAACGCGCGGACCGAACGCTCCGCTACGCCGTCAACACCAACTGGCGAATGACGCCCCGCGCGACCTTCGCGCTCAACCTTTCGACTGTCGGGGCGGGCGATCTGGCGCGGACGTCGAGCAGCCGCGCCATCGAAGGCGACGCGCAATTGTCTTACCGCATGGACAGGGAACATCCGGTCTGGCAGCGCCTTTTCGCCAATCGCATGCAGGCGCAGTTTTTCATCCGCTACGCCAATCGATTCGCGCGCACGCGCGACCTGTTATTTGTAGTCAACAACCTCAACAAAGTCTGGACTCTCAACACAGGAATGAATCTGACTTTTTGAACATTGATTTTGCCGGTTTTCAAATGGATGAAGACTGTTAGCCACCGCAGGGCGCCGCAGGGCACAGAGAAAGTATCAACTCCTCGGCCGCTCTCCGTGCCCTGCGGCGCCCTCTGTGGCTATTCATCCACCTGAAAACCGCACTAGGAGTGACAATGAAACGCATGATCATCGCCATCGCCGTTTGTATGACGGTCGCCGGCGTCGCCAAGGCGCAAAACGTCAAAGTCAATCCCACCGGCGTCAACGTCAATCCGAACACCGGGACTACGGTCTTCCTCACTTTCGGCCAGGTACCCGACTCACTGCGCCTGGCCGAGGCGACCTGGTGCGGAGAGTTGATTCCCGCCGCGCCCGACCTGGGACTGAAATGCGATCCGGCGACGATCTTCGGCTCACTGCCCGCGCGTTTCAACCTGTCGCGGTCGAGCGGGAATCTGGGCTTTACCGACGTGATGTCGATTCCGCCGTCGGTGGCCCGGCGGGCGTACCAGGCGGCGGCGGACGGCGCTGATTCGCGTTTCTTCTACGTCCGCCGTTTCGCCAACCTCGGCGGCGGGCCGGATGAGTACGTCAACGTCACTTGCCGTTTGGCAAGCGGCGGGGCGCGCACGCCGTTCGCTTTGACCGACGCGCAACTGTTGTTTGAACCCGATCTGCCGATAGTTTTCGTTCGCCCACAGACGCCCACGCCGAAGATCAAAGCGAACATCCAATACAACGGCACGGGCCGGCTGAAAGGCCGTTGGGAAGTGGTCGCGCCCGGCGAAGAACTGCCGAGCGATTTCGATCTACTGCCCGAAGGAGCGCTGCCGTTCGAGCAGCGCGGTAACCAGCGCCGCTACACTCAACTCAGCCGCTTCAACGTTTTCCTGCCGCCCGTCGGACGCTATACGCTCGAAGGCCCTGATCCGGCGCGCCTGCCGCGCAACATCGAAGGCCCGTATCTGATACTTCTGCGCATCGAGGCCAGCGATGACAAAGAGGGCGATTCCGACCTGTCGGCGGTCGGCGTCGGGTCGGGTATTGTGCACAGCGGCGGGCTGTCGGGGTTCGCCCTCCCCTTCTTGCGCTACTTCGTCGGCGCATCCGAGAGCCAGGCCGCCTCTCCGCTCACGCTGATTTCGCCCGCGGATGACGCGACGATCAATAGCCCTCAGTCGCCGCTTTTCACCTGGGTCGAGAATAAGCCCGGCTCATTCGTGCGATTGGAGGTTTCCGACCGAAGCGAGAAGACTCTGCTCAATTCCCTGCTGCCCGCCGGAGCCATGTCTTACCGCGCGCCTTCGTGGTTGCGGGAGAAGGCCGTTGACGGGAATCTGCGATGGCGAGTAGTGATGTTTGATCAAACAGGACAGCAGATCGCCGCGACGCCCTGGCGCGGGTTGCGATTGGGGACGCCAAGCGCCGCGCCGCGCCAGTGATTTTGATTTGAAATCCAACTGCCGCGCGGCGTAATAATTCTCGTTATCGCATATTCGACAGAAGCGGAAATGAACGACTTCGCGGCCGAGGCGAGGCGTCGAGGCTTCCATGTGTGGCCTGGTAAAGCTATAACGGGGAACGACGATCCCTGGCACGTTACGTATGCCGGGCCATAGGCCGTAACCGCGAGTTCGAGAAAACGAATAGCCGGGCAATGACCCGGCTATTCGTTTGTGGCGCTTCGGGGCAATCTGTGTGGCGTTTCGGGGCAGCGCCTTAGCGAACTGCCTTACATTCAATGCTGTTGGTTAGGCTCGATAATTGCACTCGCTTACTGCACTAGTAGTAGTGATGACAGGCCGAGTGGGACATCTATCGCCAACGTGACATGACCTTGTAATCTCCCACTCGGCTTGTTCTATTTTCGCCCGCCTCAAAAGGTGAATCGACGCGAAAAGGAAGAGAACGCTCGGCCGGCAATATGAAGTAAAGTAAAAATCTGGGTAAAACTTGAGTGTAGGCGTCTCCTTTTTGGAATTTTCGGACAACAATGTGCTTACAGTCTCGACTGCGGCGAGTAACAACGATTTTCGCGGAGGCGAATCTATATGCAATGCTATCTCTTCTTCGGCGGTAATCAAGACAGTCTGAATATTCCGGCGCCGGAAGGCGCAGAGTCGGTACAACTGCCGCCCGGCGTTACGGACAAAGAGACGTATATTCGCTCGACGCTGAGCCTCGGCGACGTGTCCGTCACAATCTACATTCACGAGAGCCTGACGGCAGACCAGGTTCTCGAACGATTGATCTCACATTACAGGGAATGGGCCGTGAATCAGCCCGGCGGTCGCCGGTGAGCATGCCACGCAGCGAACGTTGAACGCGGATCATGGCGCGGGTAGAATGCCGGACGGAGAGGGCGAGAGGCCGGCTTGCCCCTTAGCGCGGACTGCTTTCTGCTTCCGATTTCACGCCGCAAAGGCAAGCCGCTAATATCTAACACCTGTGTCAATAGCAGGTTTGCAGCTAAATATCGCTGGACAGGGCTCAACTAGGTCTGCGCGCCGTCATATCCCTGCTTGCCGAGTGGCGCAAAATAGCGGGACACTATGCATGACATAACGATTCAAAACGCCATCATTATTGACGGTACGGGAATGCCTGCGTATCGAGCCGACATCGCAATCAAAGGCGACCGTATCACGGCGATCGGAAAGCTCGCCGCCAAAGCAAAACATACGATCAATGCGCATGGCCGGACCGTCATCCCGGGCATCATCGATCCTCATTCGCACGCCGATCTGATTCTGCCTCTGGCCCCTAAAAGACAGACCGAATTGATGCGCTGCAAGCTGGCCCAGGGCGTCACCACCACCGTCATCGGCAACTGCGGACTGGGCTGCGCTCCGGTCGCCGGCAGCGAGGCCGAAGGCATACTGCGCGCGGTCAACGCGTGGATGACGCCGGAACCGGTCGAATGGAAGTGGCGCACGGTCGGCGAATACCTGGACCGGATCGAATCGAAGGGGCTGGTTATGAACATTGCCACGCTCGCGCCGCACGGCCCTGTTCGCATTTCGGCGATGGGGCTGGCGAAAGGCTCTCCGTCGAAATCCCAGATGAAAAAGATGCGGGCGATGGTCGAAGGGGCGATGAAGGACGGCGCCCTCGGGCTTTCGACCGGTTTGATTTATCCGCCGGGGATGTATTCGGACACGGATGAATTGAAAGAGTTGGCCCGCGTGGTGGCCGATTACGGCGGCATCTACACCAGCCACATTCGCGGGTCGAGCGAGACACTGATCCCGGCGGTGAAAGAACTGCTCGATGTCGGGCGCGAGACCGGCGTCCGCGTACATCATTCGCACAACGAGGCCGTGGGCCGCGAGAATTGGCCCAAGATTGATCGAGCGCTGGTTATGGAAGAAGAAGCCGAGCGCCAGGGTGTACGAGTTAGCTTCGACATGTTCCCCTATACCGCCGCGGC
>Ga0209382_10005404_pt1 | contig 16648 bp, 14 predicted proteins | sample SoiMetdeltSBSDD5_FD_187599 | JGI IMG/M metagenome (GOLD analysis project Ga0209382, IMG submission 187599) | Bulk soil microbial communities from a Populus tree surrounding site in Tennessee, USA - Soil MetaG P. deltoides SBSDD5 (SPAdes) (version 2) | ecosystem: Environmental > Terrestrial >...
TCGGCCGCCAAAGGACGCACGTTCGGGCGTAATTCCAACTGCGCGAACGTGGGCGGCAAGAGCGAGATCATGCGCGCGACATCGGCGTTCGCCTGGGCGAGCGTGACGCCTGGTTTCATCCGCGCGAGTGCCTGAAACCCGAAGCTGATACCGCGCGGCGCGTTCACATCCAGTGGCATCGGCAGCACGATCGCAGGGCGCGTCCGAAGAAACTTGAACGACACGGGCAAGACGCCGATCACTTCAGCCGGCCGGCCGTCGATGACCAGTTGCTGACCGACGACGCTGTCCGCGCCGCCGAAACGGCGCTGCCAATAGCCATGGGTCAGCATGACCCGAGGGGGCGCGCCGGGCGTATCGTCTTCGGCGCTGAAGGCGCGGCCGAGAATGGGTTGCACGCGCAACAGGGCCAATGTCGACGAGCTGACCAGCAAGCCTTCCACCCGTTCCGGATCGCCGCCGCCCGTGATCGATAGCTGGGCCGGATCCCACGCGCCGATCCCCTCGAACACCTGGTGGTTCTCGCGATAGGTCAGATACGTGCCACGGCCGTGATTCGTGCCCGCCCCGTGCGGCGCGATTTGTTGCAGGCTCACCAGCCGCTCGGGTTCGTCAAACGGCAGCGGTTTCAATAACACACCGTAGACGACGCTGAAGATCGCGGTGGTGGCGCCAATGCCCAGCGCCAACGTCAGGACCGCGGCGGCCGAAAAGCCGGGCTGCTTCCACAAGACGCGCGTCGCGTAGCGCAGCTCCTGCCCAAGTTCGCGACACACGGATCCCACGACTGACTGTTTCAGCGGTTCCTTCACGGACGTTGCTTAGACAGGAGAGCCGGTGCAAAGGTTGGAACGTCGTGCGAGGACAGTACGGCGACTGTAAACCGGTACGGCGGTGTGCCAGAATGCAGTTGGTTGGCGAGGCCACGACGTAACCACGCCCCTACGCAAGGTGAACTTTGCACGCGCAGCAGCGTCGAAGAGTGCGGCTCGGCATGGTGGCCGTTTGTTCCCCGGCCCTGCTAGGCGCTGCGGGTTGCCAGCTCCAATCTTCACCGGCTCTGCCAATCATCGACATGCATCTGCATGCACATGCGTTGAGCATGTATGGCACGCCACCACCTGCGGTGTGTACGAACGATCAGGACATCCTGTTCCCCGGACTCGATCCGCGCGATCCAGTAACACCGCAACGGGTCAAGTCGTGCCCCCGGCCGCTGTCAGCCCCTGCAAGCGATGAGGAGCTCGTCAAAGAAACGCTCTACAAGCTCGCACGGTACAACATTCGAGCCGTGACCTCAGGACCGCTCGATCAAGTGAGCAAATGGCACGAAACGGCGCCAGACCGGATCATTCCGGCGTTACCGTTCGATGACTACGACCGGCGAGAGCCTGACGCGCTTCGCCAGCTGTTTAAGGAACGAAGGTTCGCCGTCTTTGCGGAGATCAGCGCCCAGTACCATGGGCTCAGCCCTGCAGACGAGTCGCTCGAACCTTACTTCGCCCTGGCGGAGGAGCTGGATATCCCAGTCGGCATCCACCTGGGCGAGGGGCCTCCAGGTGCGTCATATCGTGGCTACCCGAACTATCGCGCGCGCCTTAGCAGTGCTTTCGGTTTGGAAGACGTTCTCGTTCGTCATCCGCGCCTTCGCGTCTACGTGATGCACTACGGGTCACCACTAGTCGAGGACATGATGTCGATGCTGCTCGCTCATCCTCAACTGTATGTGGATGTGGCGGGAAACAATTGGATGCTTCCACGGACCCAGTTCCACGACCATCTCAGGCGGCTCGTGGAGGCGGGATTTGCCAAGCGCATCATGTTCGGGTCCGACGCGATGATCTGGCCGGGAACTATCGACATCGCCGTACAGGCCATTGAGGCTGCCACGTTTCTGTCGCAGGAACAGAAGCGTGACATCTTTTACGGCAATGCTGCGCGATTCCTACGGCTGAGCGAAGCGGAGATCGCACGACACTATGGGCATTGAGCCTCGCGGCTCGCCTGAAAACGCTTCTTCTTGTCGCCGATTCGATGGTTCAGTGCCGAGCATCAGGAGCTCAGAACGACATGCCGATGGAGGCGACGTAGTAATAGTCGTCCGATCCCGGATTGAAGAAGTAGAGGGCACCCTCGAACCGTCCGGCCGCCAGTCCTACGAGCGGCCCGCGTTGGATGTCGCGCGGCCGGAAAAACGTGTTCGTGCGTTGCGTGACGAGGCCGGCGCGCAGCCAATCCGTCGCCCACACGCTGAGTTCCGACCAGTTGTAGAGAAAGCGCCGGCGCTCGCGATGGAGGTCGATCACGTACTCGCCTTCAGAATAGAACTCGAGCCGCCGAAAGCTCACGGTGAGTTCCACCCCCGGGATGATCCCATCCGTGTCACCGACGACCGCGCCGAAGATCGGAGTCACTTCCACCGTCACCGCGCGCTCGAACGCGAAGTTCCATCCGACGAATCCCGACACCGATCTCATGTCTTCGTAGTTGTAGCGCGCTTCGAGGTGTAGCGCGCCGCGATCGGCGGTGATCGTCGGCTGGATGTAATTGTCATCATCTTTGAAGATGTACGTTGCGGCCGCCACGCGGAACGACCACTCAGGCACCGGCGGCGCCTGCGGCGGACTGCCGGCCGTCGTCTGCGCCGCCGTGGTCGAAGCGAGCAAAAACAAGAGGAGCGTCACGAGTCCGGTCCTCACGTTCCCTAATGTAGACCGCTTCGCCATGAAAAACGGCCTGCTGAGACGGTGAGCGAGAGGCCGCAGAAGACGCCGCCGGCCTTTGCGTTCGCCTCGCCCCAGTCACATGGTCTAAGCGACAGTAACCGCTGGCGGCGTCCAGCGTCCTTCGGATATCGCCGCCTCCGGCCAGTACGAGCGCACATACAGAGAGAACTCGCCCGAAGGCGCCGGGAGCCAGTTCGACTTCAGGCCACCCGCCGGCGGTGTCGCGCCAACGTATAGCGTTAGCGATCCATCCGCCCCTCGCTGCAGTGTCTTGTTGTTCTTCGTGCCGAGCGAGTATCGCTTCAGATCGTTGGGATGGAAGAAGTGATGTTCGTTGTAGAGCGTGAGCGACCAGAAGCCGCGAACCGGCGGAAGCTGATTTTTCGGGAAGGTTACGCGATAGCTCCGATCGCCCCGTAGGCGCTGCCCGGAGTTGTCCAGATCTTGGTAGAAGTAGCGCGTTTCATTCGCCTTGTTGACCAGGATGTTCGATTTCGCGACCGCCGTTCTGGTGTAGTAGTCCGTCCCGAACTCGGCGCCGTTAGTGATCGTCGTCCAGTTGTGCGGGAGCGGCAGCCCGTAGTTGCGGAACTGGAACAGCGGCTTCACGACCTCTTCCTCCGCGGCGGTCGCCGCTTCCGTGATCAATTGTTTGAATCGTGAATCCTTTTCGGCTGCGGCGATCAGCGCGCGAAGCTGCTGGTACATCGCTTCCTCACCCGGGAGCGGTGGAACGTGATCGAGGATGGCCGGCAACTGTGATGCAAAGAGCTCTGCCTTCACCCATTTCACCTCGGTGGTCCCTGTATCGCCTGGAAACCTCTGGGCCTTCGTCCAATCCGTGTTTTTGGCTTTGCCGTCGAACGCCGAGAGCGGATACGCGTCGATCTGGTTGATGACCTGCTGAATCGCGACGCGGTCCTCCGGCGTGTCGTCCATGAAGACGCGCGGGATGAACATCCCAAGTTTCGTCGTCGACTTGAACACGCCGCTGACGCCTCTTGGCGTCCCCTTGTTCCAGTCGGCACCAGCGAGCAGATAGAAGCCGGGCTTCGTGCCATACATCGTCCCGATCGTGGCGAACCCATCCGTACGGTGATCGACGATCTGGTAGACCCAGAACCGATCTCCAAAGTCTGGCACCTGCACCACAACCGGTTCGCGGTCGAGGGCAAAAACGCATTGCCCGTAGACGACGTCCTGGTTGGGACAGGCAACTGCCCGTTCGGAGGGTTCGATGTAGTCGTGAAGCATGCCGAGCCGATTGGGCGGACCGACCGGCAGCACACCGCCAGCGAGTCCCGGTCCCGGGAGCTTTTCGTACGCGAGCAGCCGGTTGTAGACATTGATCATCGGCCAGGCCCAGAAGTAGGCCTGCCGGGCGAGGTCGCGAACGTAACCATCGCTCAACCGTGTTCCTGGAACGGGCCCTGGGATGACGGCTGTGGGTGCTGGAGCCGCGCCGGTTTGAGACATTTGCAAACCTCCTTGGCGTGCGGGTCAGAAATCACAGTAGACCGTCCTGCCCGCTTGGGACTACTGCCTCTTGGGACTACACGGAAGCTCTAGAAGACCGTCACGTCGCGGCCGTGGAAGCCGGACTGGGCGATGACGCGGCGCTCGCCACCCGGCCAGAGGTGGACGTCGGCTTGATCGGTACCAGGCCGGCGCTGGCACCAATCCATCCGATGAATGACGGCGAGGAACAGCAGCGGTGCGAGCCGCGCGCCAGCTCATTACAGTAGCGTAGTAGCATGGACACGAGGTGAAGGAGTTGGGCGATCAGTACGATAGCGATGTCGTCGCACAGTACGATCGGTCGTTTACCGAGATCCCTCTTCGCAGGTATGTCGAGCTTCCCTCCGCTCATCAAGTTCTCGGCGACGTCACCGGGCTGAGTATTCTCGATCTCGCCTGTGGAACCGGTTACTACGCGAAAGAAATACGGCGGCGCGGGGCGGCGCGGGTTGTCGGCGTGGACGTGTCTGACGCAATGATTCGTGCCACGAGAGCTCAAGAACAAAAGGAGCCGCTGGGCGTCGAGTATGTGCAGGGCGATGCCGGCTCGCTGGAACGTTTAGGCGAGTTCGATATCGTGACCGGTATCCACCTCCTTCACTATGGCCGGTCTCGGGAACACCTGAAGGGAATGTGTACCAGCATCTCGAGAAACCTCAAACCAGGCGGACGCTTCATCGGCTACCAGTTGAACTTCAACATAGCCCGTCAGCCGCACTACTACGACAAGTACTGTTTCAACGTTCGGATTTCCGAGCACTCAACAGACGGACAGCCGTTCGTATTCTCGGTCACGCTGAAGGATTACACGAGCCCCGAGATTACCGCGTACTACTGGACCAGAAAAACGCTGGAGTCAGCCCTTCATGACGCGGCATTGACCGATGTCCGATGGATCGTACCTATGCCTTCTGAGGGAGGAATCGAGAAACACGGCGCAGAGTTCTGGGCCGACGTGATACACGCTCCGTTTGAACTCATCGTGACGTGCACAAAGAGCTGACTGTCATTGTGTCGGCCGCGACGAGTACACCTTGTTAGCGATCTTCCACTCGCCGTTTACCTTCATTAGCACGAAGTAGTCCGTAAACGTCGTCGGACCGTGGACCAGCGTGGCGCCGGCCATCGCGGCGGTGCCAGAAACGTCCACGCGATCGATGGTTCGCTTGCGCGACGCTTCGTCCGCTGCTGGTTTACCGGAGAAGCGTGAGCAGTACTCCTCGGCCGTCCAGGAGACGAACTTTCCCTCCCGGATGCCTTCGATGTGCGCGGTCGGCAGGAACGCTTTGCGCATCTCGGCGGGATCGCCCGTAGCGTGGCCCTTGAAGTACTGGTTGATGGTGGCGCGCACCTGCTGTTCGTCGGACGTCTGGGCAGTGCCCGAGACCGACAGCATCACGCTGGCACACAGGATGGTCATGCATCTCTTCATGCTGGCTCCTCGATCATCGAGCAATCGCCTTGACGTCGGTCACAAATCGTAGCGGCGCGATCCTGCTCAGGCACGCGGTATCGACCCTGGCGAGCGGATTGGTAATGAAGTCCCGCGCGATGGAGCGGCCGCAGTCGTCTCCGAGGGGTTCGCCGTGGCCAGCGCCTGCAACTTCCACAACCTGACCGTTTCGGAGCGACTGGGCGGCAGCGGGGCCGTACGATCGGTGCGTCGGGACATCGAATTCGCCCGTGAACATGAGCGTCGGAATGTCACTGACAACGGGCGTCTGCGGACCGGCTCGAAACGTATGCAACGCCTCGCACACGCTCTCGTCGCGCTCGAACTCCGCAATGTCGAGCACCGCCGGTGCCGCGCTTTGTGGAGCCGCTCGCGAATCGCCGACGAAGTCGTGGCATCCCACCGTCATATTCAGCCCAAGGCTGACACGGTTGACACGCGTTGCGCCCCCGTCGGTCATTTGTCGGAAAAGCGCGGCGGCCACTGCCTCATTCCGGCGCCGGATTTCACCGATAATCATCGGCACGAGCGCCAGCGTTCTTCTGGCGCGAGCGGCCTCCTGTACAACCCGTACCAACCGGACACCATTGATAACGACCTCCTGGCTGCCATCAGGCGGCCGATGAACGAGCGGCTTCTGATCCAGTTCCTGGATGGCAGACCAGAAGTTCTGCTCCGTCTCTGGATACGCCGCGGCGCAGTCGGGTTGCGCGGCGCAGGCGCGGGACAGCCGCCCGATCACGTCGACAAACGCACCTCGCACATCCATGGGTGGATTCGGCGGGAGCGGACTCGACATGGTGGCACTCCGAATGCTCCGCGGGGTGAGACGCATCGCTTCGAACCCTAGCCGCGCGCCGTATGACACAGCCAGGAGGTTCCATTGCGCAACTCCAAGCGCACGTCGCAGGTCCTCGAGATCGTGGGCGCTGACCACGGTGTTGTACTGTGCCAAATCAACCCCTTGGCGCAGCATCGACTCACGGCATGCGGCGAGTGCCTCACGTCGCCTGGCCTGCCGTCCGCTGAGCGGCAGGTTGAGCGCCGCAATCTCCTGCCAACGTGCCCGCAAGTCGGGACAAAAGGCTGGCTCGGAATAGCCCGTCCCGCGTTGATCCCAAATAACCAGGTCACGGTCGGCGCGGAGTCCAGGCCAGAGGTTTGCGTGCCGCGGCGTGCTCTGAACAAATGAGTCGCCCGGACCACCTGACAGCAACACAATCGGATCCGGTCGGGGCGTCGCACTAGGGCTCTTCACGACAGCAACGGCAAGTCTGAGCTGCCGGCCCTCGGGCCGCGCCCGGTTCTCCGGCACGATGAGATAACCGCAGCGCACCTGCGCCAGCAGGCTCTCGTCAGCCTTGAAAGGACATGCGGACGCCTCGAAGCGCGACGGGGCTGTTGTGCTGTTCTCCTGAGCTGCACCTGTGGCGACGAACACGAGCGAGACGAGAACGGCGACCGCGCGACATCGAGCCATAGCGGGCCTCCTGGCACGTCCTTTTGACAGTTACCGCAGCCGTGCGGCCCACAACTCGTGCGGGCCTTCGCGACAGATTGGGAACACGACTTCGTCGCGCGGCGACACGTCCATCCACATCTGAAATTCGCGCTCGAACGGGCCAACACGGCCGTGCGTTTGCAGCGGGCCGCCCTCAACTCCGACCGACGTCAACTCGCCCCACACCCGAGCGCTGGTGTAGCGCAAAAAGAGAAGACGTCGACCATCACCCGACCATGCGAGCGCAGTTAGCGCGCGGTCGTGCTTCGAGGTCAGCGCTCTACACCGACTGCTCTCCCGCTCGCACACGACGACTTCGTGACCGCGGGACTCTCCAGCGATCAGCCGACCGTCGCGCGAGAATCGCTGCTCGTACAGAGCGAATGGAAACTGATATTCGGAACCGGTCTTGAGATCCCGAAATCTCGATTGCTGCAATTCCCCGTTTTCGACTGACGAATAGACGACGGTTCCTTCGCGAGGCTCAACGGCCGCTTGAAACTGCCGGCTGAAAGACCACGGGGCAATTTCACGCGACGCACCACCCTTGAGAGAGAGCATGCGAAATGTCCGGCTGGGATGGACCTGATAGAAGTACAGCGACTCGCCGTCCCCACTCCACTGCGGCATGATGTTGCGTTCGTCGGCGGCATCGGTGACGGCCCTCAAGTTCGATCCGTCCACATCCATGACGAACAGCTGCATTGCAGCGCGCGAGCTCCTGGCCATGAGCGCAATGCGACGTCCATCAGGTGAGTACCGGGGAAACCCGAGGGGTGTTCGTTTCTCGAGTAAGGTCCGCTGCGCGCCGCTGTGCACGTCCTGAACAACCAGCGCCCATGTTCGCTTCACATTCGCGAAAAGAAGTATTCGCCCATCCGGCGAAACCACCGGATCGAGATCCTCGCCAGGTCCTGTCGTTAACGCTTCCGGCGGCCCGCCCGCGATCGGCACCCGCCACAGATTCACACTGCCCGATCGTGCCGACGGAACGACGAGCGACCTCCCGTCGGGGGTCCACGTCGGTGCACCCCCGTCGAGAAGATCTGACGTGATTCGTTGCGGCTCATTTCCGTCCGTGGGCAGGATCCAGTAATCGCCGTGGCGGCCCTGTTCGCCGAGGAAGATCGCAACCGATTTGCCGTCGGGTGAGAAGGTCGGCCAGCTGTCGCCGTAGTGGTCGATCAGTCGTCGCGGCGGTTGCGGTAACTGACGTGCGCCGACGCCAGCCGCGTCTGCAATGAAGATCTCTCCGGCCCTCTCAAAAACAACCCCCCCGCCGTCCGGCGACACATCGGCGTTCCAGCCGTCCTTGATAATCTGGCGGGGTTCTCCTCCGAGTGGCGGCACCGACCACACACCCCCGCCGCTGCGAGAGTAAACGATCCGATCCCCCTGCGCGGACCATCGGGGTCGAACGGCAGGCACATCGCCGAACGTAATCTGGATCGGATCTCCAGTCGCGACGTTCTTGATCCAGACCTGCGGAGTACCTCCAGCATCGCTGATGAACGCAACCATACGTCCATCCGGTGACAGGCTCGGCGAGCGATGAGATCCCGCGAACGTCGAGACCAACTCGAGGCCTGTCACTTGCGCGTCCGGCTCCGTTCCCGCCGTACGCGAACGGCCTGTCGCAAAGTAGGTAATCCCCACGCCTAAAACAATGAGGGCAGTGACGATCGTAATGCGATAGCGGTTGGCTGAGCCTCGCTCGCCTGTCTTCTCCCGCGCATCCGCGCGCACGCTGCGGGCGCTGGACCATTCGTCGAGTTCGCGCTTGTAGGCGAATACCGAACCAAGGTCTTTGTGCAGCTGGCGGTGAACCGGGAGGCCCTCTTCCTTTTCCCAACGATGAACGGTTCGGACACTGCGCTTCAGGTACGCCGCTATCTCCTTCCAGGAATCGAGCCGATCGGCGGTCGGAGATGGGTCAGTGTCTGGCGGGCGGTTGTCCGTGGGCGCCGTATCCATGGAGGCTCGACGTTCGGAACGTCATTCTAACCGCGCGACGAGTCAAAGTGTGTCATCGCCCGGACGGCAGTCTATGTCGCTTGTGCATCCACGCGGCCACTCCTAGGCTCCGACCACAGGAGGTCCCATGCGTAAGCTCTATCTAGCACTAACAGCAGGTGTGATCACCGCACTGACGGTTCCCCAGCTCAGCCGGTCAGGCCTGGCGCTCACATCGGCTGAAGCGGTCGACGACTTGAACGTCTACGCGAACGTCGGGTCGATCATGGTCTGGCGCGACGCGAACAATCCGCTTGGCCTGCCGGGCGGGCTCGCTGGCCAAGTGACGGCCGCCCTCATCCACCCGCAAACGCTACTGACAGCGGGACACTTCGCCGCCCGAGCCGAGCGCGAGTTGCCGCCGTGGGTTCGAGTGGTCGTCAGCTTCGCGCCGAACGCTCTCGACCAGTCAACGTGGATCGACCTCAATCGCGCGCTCGGCACGTGCGTCGCTCATCCTTCCTTTCCCAGGCCCTGCACTCCGCAGAGTTGCCCGTTCGACGACGCCGACGGGCTGTACGAGCCAGGGATCAGCGACGTCGGCCTCTGCTTCCTCGACCAGCCGGCACACGGGATCCGACCGGCGAAGCTGGCCAACGGCAGCCTCGACGACACGCGCGTACCGGGCACGAGAATGACCATCGTTGGCTACGGAACGACAGCGCCAGCCCCGGGCGGTCCGGCGGACACGTCGCTGTACGACGGCATCCGCCGGTGGGGTACGTCGACGGTCGACGCAGTCATCGATGAGAACTGGGTCACGTTCAACCGCGACCCGGTTGGCGTCTGCTATGGCGACTCAGGCGCCCCAACCTTCTTCAACGGCCGCGTCGTCGCGGTCGCGTCTGATGGCGCCCTCGATTGTGTCTCGGCCGATAATCGCGCCCGAGTGGACAGCAAGGCGGTGCGCCAATGGATCAAGTCGCAGATCGATCAGCGCTTCGGTTTTCGCGAGTAGCCGAGCGGGCGGTTCATACGCGAGCGAGCGCGCGCCGATGAAGCGCGGCCGAAACCTCGCGAGCAGATTCGAACGCCCCTTGCATCCACGAGCTCATGTCGGTCATGTAATCGCCGGCGAAGTAGACGCGCCCGTCAGGCTCGCGTAACACCGAGAGCCCCCGATGTGCGTCGGACGATTCCGACCTCCACGAGCCTCGACTCCACGGCACCCTCGTCCAGGTGACTGAGAACGCATTCTCGAATTCGGTCGCGTATTGCGGATGCACGCGCGTGCCATGCTCGAGCGCGAGGCGCTGAATTTCGGTGGGCGGGCGATCGCGCATGGTGTTGCGGAAGTCGAGGTAATACCCGACCAGGACGCCCTTGGCGGTGGCAAAGCCGTGCGAGGGGTAGATGATCTGTCCGACCTCCTGGTCGGTCCAGGATCGTCCTCCATAGATCTCGTCGTCCTCTTCCCAGAACCGCCGCTTGAATTGCAAACCGATCTTGCCGGCGCGGTCATACCGTGCTGCAGCGATGGCCGACTGCACGGGCGGCGACACATCCTTTTCAATGTCGGTGAGCACCGGGAGCGGGATCGTGCAGATACAGTAGTCCGCCTCGATGCGCCCCGGTTGCCCTCGAGCATCCGTATAGATGATCCACACTCCGCGCTCGCTCTGCCGGATCTCGCGGACGGCTGCGCGGTACGTGATGCGATTCGCCAACCGCGCGGCGAGCGCCGCGGGCAGACGGTCCATTCCGCCAACGACTTGCAGCATCGTCGGTTGAGACGACCAGTCGGTCTGCACGTAGAATCCGGGAATCCCGCTGAACAAATCGCGCAGCGCGACTGGCGTGTCGTCGCCGCGTCGCGAGGAGCCCCGGTACTGGCCAGCCTCGTTGAGGGCCCCGAGACTGCGGAGATACGCCAACACCCGATCGCGATCCGCTGCGGTCAACGGTTGATCGAGCTGCGCCTGCGACAGCGACTTGCTCAACAGCTCGGCAATGTAGCCATCGAAGTCGGCGCGGGCCTCGCGAAGGCGTATCCGCCGCCCGGCAAGGGGGCCGCGCGTCTGGGCAAGATAGGCGCTCTCGCAATCGGGCACGAATACTTCAGTCGCCACCTGCAGCTCGCGGCAGTAAGCGAGTGTTGTGTGGTGATGATGCGAGATGCGCATCGGTCCCGCGTTGAAGTACAACCCGTCATCGAAACTCGACGTCTGCGCCGGGCCCGACTCCTCGCTCACCGTCCCGCGGCGAACGGTAAAGACGCGGCCGCCGGGCCGCGCCCTCGCTTCGAGCACTCGGCAGTCGAAGCCGGCTTTGCCAAGTTCGTATGCGGCCGTCAGCCCGGACAGTCCGGCTCCGAGAATCACCACGCGGACGCCGCTGACGCGGCCGTCGAGCTTGAAAGACGTCTGCGTCGGCGCGGTCAGCAGCCCGAGGGCGGTCATCGCCTCATATGCGAGTGAGCCGCCACCCACGGCGGCCAGCCGCGTCAGGAAGCCTCGTCGCGTCACAGTCAGGACGCCGCAGGCGCGACCGCGGCGTCCCTGTTGCGTGCGAATGGCAGTGGGGCTAATCATCCGTCTCGACTGCGGCCTCGGCGTGAGGACGCCTGATTATGTGTCGAGTCGTGCTCCAGTCTCAGCGAAACCCCTGAGCGTGCGGAACGTCGGCTGGAATCTCGGGCACCGCGATTGCGCGTACCAAGCCCTTCTTTCGATCGATCGCATAAACGGTACGCGAGCCGTCCTGCGCCCACGAAAAGGCCTGCCCCTCAGCCTCGAGATCAATCGTCGCGATGTGAACCAGCGACGGTCCCGCGGACGGCTTGGCAACAACGTACATCTCAGGCCGATCGTGCCCGAGCACATAGAGCCATCCGTCAGGGCCAATTGCGCCACCCGAAGCGGCATGGGGTGACAGGCGCGCAACGACTGTTGATGGGAACAACCACCCACCGGTGCGCCGCCACTCGGCGTCGAAGATGACGACGCTCGAATAGCGGTGGTCCTTGAACCCGGCGCCGCCGGCACCGTCGTAGTGTGCGAAGCCGGCGATGTAACCGCCACGATACTTGTCGAACCAGGTGATGGAGCCCTCATCGAGCAATCCGAGACTGTGTGACATCACGTGATCGAGCGTGGCGGCATCGAAGACTTCGATCGACGATCCCATCGGCGTCTCCGGGTAGTTCGAGTTCGCGCACCAGAGCTTGCCGGCGTCGTGGATGCAGCTGTTCAGGTGGCGAAGGAGACCGTGCGCTGTGCCGTCCCAACGGTCCACGAGCTTCCCGTCCGCCATGGCGTACTTCGCGATCACGGAGTTATCAACTGGATAGAAATGGCGGGTGTCGACAGCCACGCCCTGATCGGCCTCGGGCGCGTTGTAGACGCGTACTGTTTTCGCCATGAGCGACGCGACCTTCGGCGCAACGGGTTGCGTCGCGACGAACAAACCAACGATCAGGGTCAGGGCTGCTCGCATCTACCTCCCGTACCGTACCGAGATGCGCTGATAGTACACCTTGATACAAGGGCAGAATTTTTGCGTGTCGGGAACCAGCCCGGTGGGAGTGCGACATGGGTTACGTCATTGAAGAGATTGTGCCCGCAGCAATCAGCGTCGTCTTCGTAAATCCCTTGCCGATCCTTGCGGCTATCCTTTTGGTCTTGTCGCCACGAGGCGGGTCGACAGCACCAGCCTTCATGGTGGGCTGGAGCATCGGCATCATGGCCGTTCTCGGGCTTCTGTTGTTCGCTGTGCCTGCCGATCCTGTCGTTGGGAACGAGAACGAACCATCAACACTCTCATCGGCCGTGCTGGTGTTGCTAGGGTTCGTCCTGATTTTCCTGGCAGTGCGACAGTGGAGGCGGCAACCCAACCCAGGGGAGAAGAGTTCCATTCCTGCTTGGATGGCAACCCTCGAGAAATCGACGCCGATAGCGGCGCTGGGACTGGGTGCCACGATGTCTGGCGTCAATCCAAAGAACCTCGCCTTCAACATCGCCGCTATCGTAGCCATTGCTCAGGCGCATCTGGCCACTAGTGAAAGGCTCGTCGCCGTTGCCCTGTATGTGCTTCTGGCCTCGGCCGGTGTTGCAGCTCCGGTGATCTGGTGCCTCTTCGATCGGGAGCGTGCCCTCGAGAAACTGGATGGCTGGAAAACCCGGCTCACGGCCAACTACAGCCTGATTATGGCCATCGTCATGTTTCTTTTCGGGATCACGCTCTCGTCTCGTGGCATCGGCGAACTGATTGGCTAAGGTCGAGGATCCCAAGGGGAAACCCCTTGCGCGCGTCCGCGAGATTCGCGATGACATCCGTCACCGCGTCGAGTCGCTCCTCGAGCACGAAGGCTGGCGCGGATCACCTTGAGCCCGGCACCGGTGGGCCAACTCGGTCGAACCGCTTGCCCGGAGCCCTGTGTGCGGTAAACGCAGTCAGGTCCTCTATGAAGCTGGTTGCATAGACCGGCAATGCGCGTCGCGGATCCCACGTCAGACCGGCCCACGTACCGAGGGCCGATCTGGCGGCGTTTCTGAAAGCCCTCTAACTCGATCCGTTCAGTGGCAAGGAGGTTGGCAAGTCGACGGTCGGCCTCCTCCTTGCTTCGGCGACCTGTAACACGTGCGCCCGTCGCGACACTTCCTATCAGACGCACGGCTTAATGGCGTCTGACAGGAGTGGCACAAAATGCGACAGATCATCGGGACCGTCGGCCTTCTCGTAGCGTTTACGCTACCGGCGCAGTCATCAAACCAGCACAGTCCGGCGGTTGAGAGGCACGCGGGCGGGAGCTCGCATGACTCGATCAGCTCGGGTTACGACGATCTGAAGTGGCAGCCGATCGTTCCCGAATTGGGGGCCAACTCACCGCAGATCTCGATTCTGCGCGTCGATCCCAAGACAGGGGCAACCCAGCTACTAATTCGAATGCCCAAGCAAATGCACGTTCCGATGCATTGGCACAGCGCGAACGAGACGCACACCGTGATTAAGGGGACGATGGTATTCGAGCACGAAGGTCAACGGCACGAGCTCGGGCCCGGCGGCTTCAATTACCTGCCGGCCCGCATGCACCACCAGGCATGGTCGTCAGATGATGCGCTGGTGTTCATCACCGTCGATTCAGGATGGGACGTGAACTGGGTGAGTGGCCCTCCAACAAAAAGCAACTTGGGCCAGCGCCCACCCACTCGCTGAGATCTCCGTGTCACTCTGCACGACGAGCGACTTGACCGAACGCTGGACGGCTGGTAGCGTCGCACTCGTGCACGGTAGCGGTGACAGTGGGGTCGTGACGCCGAGCGATGGGGGTCTGGCAAGAGCCATCGCTTCGGCGCCGCCGGGCGCGGCGCAAGCCGAAGAGTCGGAGTTATACCGACGATTCGCCCCTAGGGTGCGACTTTACGGCCTCAAGCATTTGCGTGACGAAGCAGCCGCCGAAGATCTGGCGCAACAGGTGCTGCTCGTGACCATTGAGCGCTTACGAGCCGGTGAGGTGCGCAACATGGACGAGATCGGCTCGTTCATCCTCGGCACGAGCAGGATGCTCGCGGGCTCGACGCAACGGAAGGCCCGACGTCGCGAGACTCTAACCGCCCGGTTCCATGCCCCGGAACTCTCCGTCGAACCATCCGTCGCGTCTGGCGACATCGAGGCCGTCGAACGCTGCCTGCATTCGCTGGCCGAGCGCGATCGAAGGGTGCTGATTCTGACGTTTTACGTTGAGAAGACGTCATCCGAAATTGCTGAGGAGCTCGGGGTGACGGGGACAGTCGTTCGCGTCTCGCGCCACCGTGCGCTCGAGCGCCTGCGGGAATGCGTCGGGCTTCGCGGCCACGACGGATCGGTCGACCTTCGTGGAACGAGGACGTCATGACGAACGCGCGCTGTCCAGAGCCGATTGAATTCTCCGACATCGTCGACTACTGGACGGGCGACCTGAGCCGGGCTGACGAGGACCGGATCGAAGAGCACGTGTTCACCTGCGCCGATTGCGCGCGCGAACTTGCCGAAGCGAAAACGCTGGCTCGTGGCGTTGCGGCGGTGGCGCGCGAGGGCCGGATCGGTGCCGTCGTGACAGACGCGATGCTCAATCGCCTCGCCGCTGACGGTGCACGGATCCGCATGTTTACCCTGGAAGGCTCAGGAATCATCCCGTGCGCCGTGTGGGCTGATGACGACCTCGTCGTGTCGCGGATTCGCGCCGACTTTGACCAGTCAGATTCCGTGACCATCGTGACGCGGCTGCCATCCGGCGACGAGATCGGCCGCGTCTCCGACGTCCCCGTGCGGCCTGGCCAACGTGAAATCTTGAACGCATTCCCGGCCGCTGACTTGCGAAAGCTGCCAGCGACCCGCGTCCAGGTGATCGTGACAGCACAAGTCGGAAGCGACGAGCGGACCATTGCCGAGTACACGCTCGAGCACGGAGGCACGTTCGATCGGCTCAACACCTGAACTTTTTCCGTTTGGCTCCGTCTCTGTTCCCTATGCCTACCAATGAGAGGGGCGACGTCTCGACGTGGAGGAGCCTCCTCGCCGACGCTCTCCGCGACACACACTACGCGCTACGCGGCTTCAAGCGCGCCCCTGTCGTCGCCCTCACGGTCGTCTCGACGGTTGCACTCGGGTTAGGCCTGATCGCTGTCGCCTTCACGCTCATCAATGCGCTCTTATTTCGCGTCGATCAAGTCCCCGACGTGCACGAAATGTTCGCCGTCGAACGACCGCGAACCGGCGACGGCGAGCGCCAACCGTTCACGCGCGCGCAGTTCGACGCGCTCCGGCGTGAGACGACCGTCTTCACCGACGCCTTCGCGCAGATATCCGACGTCGACAGCCGCTTGGACGGACGCAATATGTTCGGCACGTTCGTCAGTGGCAACGTCTTTCAGGTGCTCCGCGTGAGCGCCGCCAGGGGACGTGTGCTGACGCCAGCTGACGATGAGCCGGGTGCGGCAAGACCGGTCATGGTGCTGAGCCACCGGGGATGGGACCGGCTGTTCGCGCAGGACCCGGCCATTCTCGGTCGCGACGTGCTCGTCAATGGCGTGACGTTCGAGATCGTGGGCGTGATGCCCGAGCAATTCCGTGGACTCGCTTCCGGTCCGCCCGACGACTACTGGGCACCACTCTCGATGTTCGGCTCTATCAGTCCGAATCAGCGCGGCCGCGAAGCCACGGTTGGCGTGGACATCGTCGGTCGTCTGAAGCGGGGCACGTCGCGGGAGACGGCATTGGCTGCGCTCGCGGTGTGGGCTTCGCGCCAGCCGGATGGCAATCCAACTGAGCGCGGCGCTTCCCGCATCACGCTCGTTGCGCGGCGCGGGACTGCTCAGCAACCTCGAGAAGCGATGCTTGTTACAGCGCCGCTCTTCTTTGCCTTCGGACTGATCCTGTTGATTGGCTGCGCCAACGTGGCCAACTTGCTTCTGGCCAGGGGCGTTGCGCGACAGCGTGAGATTGGCGTCCGCCTCTCGC
>Ga0209382_10005405_pt1 | contig 16644 bp, 9 predicted proteins | sample SoiMetdeltSBSDD5_FD_187599 | JGI IMG/M metagenome (GOLD analysis project Ga0209382, IMG submission 187599) | Bulk soil microbial communities from a Populus tree surrounding site in Tennessee, USA - Soil MetaG P. deltoides SBSDD5 (SPAdes) (version 2) | ecosystem: Environmental > Terrestrial >...
CCGCACGTATTCGGAGGTGGCTGATGCGATCCGTTCGATGGTGATCCGCGGCGCTCCGGCGATCGGTGTCGCGGCAGCCATGGGTGTGGCGCTGGGCGTGCTCCGGTCGGAAGACCGGTTCGATGAAATTTGCGACACTCTGGCGCGCACGCGTCCTACGGCTGTCAATCTTTTTTGGGCGATCGATCGGATGAAGACGCTCTATGAATCGCTGCGCGGGCGGCCGATGGAGGAGATCCGGGCGCGGATGATCGCCGAGGCGCAGCAAATCCGGCTGGAGGATATCGCCGTGAATGAGGCGATTGGACGGCACGGGGCCGGATTGGTCCCCGACGGCAAGACTGTACTGACCCACTGCAATGCCGGAGCGCTGGCGACTGCCGGGTATGGAACGGCGCTAGGCGTGATCCGAGCGGCAGTGGCGTCAGGGAAAAAGGTGGACGTTTTTGCGGACGAAACCAGGCCGTTTCTGCAAGGCGCGCGGCTGACCGTGTGGGAATTGCAGCAGGACGCGATTCCGGCTACGTTGATCACCGACAACATGGCGGGGCATTTTCTGAAGTCCGGCAGGATTGGCTGCGTCGTGGTCGGCGCGGACCGGATCGCCGCCAACGGGGATGTCGCCAATAAGGTCGGGACGTATTCGGTGGCGGTGCTGGCCAAGGAGAATGGCGTGCCGTTCTATGTTGCTGCCCCGATATCGACGCTTGATCTCAAGCTGGCCAGTGGCGAGGAGATTCCGATTGAGGAGCGTCCCGCCGCCGAGGTGACGCACGTTTTCGGGGTCCACGTTGCGCCAGACGGGACGAAGGTGGAGAACCCGGCTTTTGATGTGACTCCGAATCGGTACGTGTCAGCGATTATTACGGAGCGAGGCGTGGCGCGGGCGCCGTATGGGGAGTCGCTGCAGGAACTAGTTCGCAAGTGACGCTTACAGATTCTGTCCGCTGACTTCCGACACCAGCTTGCTCGCCAGCGGACTGGTCTGGCCGGCATACTTGTTGCCTGGCTTGTCGCGGTAGGAGACCGAGACTGGAGTCGACAGCTGCTCGAAGGTGAAGGAGCAGATGCGCATGCCGGGATAGAGCGCAACCGCCATGCGGCTCAGATTACTCAGCTCGAGAGTCGCTTTCCCGATCCAGCCGGGGTCGAACAGACCGGCGGTGCCATGAACGATAATGCCGATCCGGCCCAGGCTCGAGCGGCCTTCCAGGCGCCCCAGAACGTCGTTGCCCAGGTCGAGGGTTTCCTCCGTGATCGCCAGGACGAAATCGCGGGGCTGCAGCACGAAGGGCTCGCCATCCTTCACCACTACCTTGCGCATGATGTCCTGAACGCTGCCTTTGTCCTTGAGGTCGATGTACGGGTGGCGGCTGTACTCGAAAACGCTGAACTCATTGCCGAGACGGAAATCGACAGAGCAACTGCCGTACTGCTCCGGCGGCAACTCGGGGGTGATTTTGATTTTTCCGGCGGCGATGTAGCGTTTGATATCTACATCCGATAGAACCATCTAGCTATTATGCTCCATTGTCGAGGAAGGCCCGCAGTCTGTGGCTGCGGCTGGGGTGGCGCAATTTGCGCAGGGCTTTGGCTTCGATCTGGCGGATCCGCTCGCGGGTGACGGCGAAGTTCTGGCCGACCTCTTCGAGAGTGTGCTCGCTGCCGTCGTCGAGGCCGAAGCGCATCTTGATGATCTTCTCTTCGCGCGGCGTGAGCGTCTTCAAAACCTGCGCCGTCTGCTCGCGCAGGTTCAGGTTGATGACCGCTTCCGACGGCGACACCGAAGCGTGGTCGATCAGGAAATCTCCGAGATGGCTCTCTTCTTCCTCGCCGACGGGCGTTTCGAGTGAAATCGGCTCCTGGGCGATGCGCATCACCTTGCGGACCTTCGACACGGGAAGCTCGAGCTTCTTGGCCAGCTCTTCGCTGGTCGGCTCGCGACCCAGCTCCTGCACAAGCTGGCGCGAGGTGCGGATCAGCTTGTTGATGGTCTCGATCATGTGGACCGGGATCCGGATCGTGCGAGCCTGGTCGGCGATGGCGCGCGTGATCGCTTGCCGCACCCACCAGGTGGCATAGGTCGAGAACTTATAGCCGCGGCGGTATTCGAATTTGTCGACCGCCTTCATTAGGCCGATGTTGCCTTCCTGAATCAGGTCGAGAAACTGCAGTCCGCGGTTCGTATATCGCTTGGCGATGCTGACCACCAGGCGAAGGTTCGCCTCGATAAGCTCATTCTTCGCGAACTCGGCTTCGCGGTCGCCGCGCGTGATGATCTGGACGGTGCTGCGCAGATCGGTGGCGGAAGCCCCGAACTGTTCCTCCATCTGCTGAACACGCTGCGCATAGTTGCGATGCTCTTTGCGCAGCTCGCGAACTACGTCAGCCTTGTCGCCGGAAGGGCCCTCCATCTTGCGCTGCACGCGGGCCATGTCGCGCTCGATGGGCTTGAGACTCTCGACGGCGGCGCGGATGCATTCGATGAACTGGCGGATCGTAGTCGCGTTGAACTTGACCGCCCGCACCAGCCGCGAGACCCGTACGCTGGTCCTGCCAAACTCCCAGCGCGTGTGCCGATGCAGCTTCGGTTTAGTGCCGCGCGGGACGGCCAGCAGCTTCTGGCGGATCTGGAGAGCCTTTTTGTAGAGCTTTCCGATTTCGTCGATGGCGCGAATCAGCTCGGTCCGGCGTTCTTCGGCGAGCTCTTCGCTGATCAACGGATCGTTGAAGACGATCACGTCGCGGACGGCGACCGCGCCTTTGCGAACTTCCTCGCCGAGGGCGAGAATTTTTTGGATCACCAGCGGTGAGCGGGAAAGCGCCTTGGAAACGGCGCGCTGGCCGCGTTCGATGCGCTTGGCGATCTCGACTTCGCTCTCGCGGGTGAGCAGCGCCACCGCGCCCATCTCGCGCAGGTACATGCGGACGGGATCGTTGGTCTTTTCGCCGATGCCGGGAGGCAGCTCGAGGTCGAGGACCTCCTCGCCCTCTTCCAGCTTCTTGTCGAACTCGGGCTTGGGGTCTTCGAGAATCTCAATGCCAGCCCCGTCGAATCCGGCCAGCACGTCGTCCAGATCGCCGCCGCCAGCGATGTCGGCGGGCAGAACATCGCTCACTTCGTCGTAAAGAACATAGCCACGCTCTTTGCCGACTTCCATGAGCCGTTTTACCCGTTCGTATTTGTCTTCAATTTGCACGAGCGCCTCGCGCCCCCGGTACACGAGGATTTACTGATCTTTGTCATTGTACAACGTCACCATGCTGCGATTTCTCGAAGCGATGCAAATCTTCATATAACCGCAACGCATCCGTTAAGTTTCCGGCGCGCTCTGCGTCCTTGATCGAAGCCTTGAGCGCTGTAATGCGCGCCACGAGCGTCTCTCGCTGTAATTTTTCGAGACAAGCGATCCCCAACTGTAGTGAGACATCTTCCTCATTTGTTGCATCGGCCAGCGCGATGGCCGCCAATCTGGATTTGTCGGGCTCCTCGAGACGAGCGTCCAGCTCGGCGAGTCCGAAGGGCGCGCCGGTTTCATGCAGCGCGAACACGGCATGAAAAATGCGGCGCGTGGCAAACTGCTCGATGGCAAGTAAGCTCTTCAGCTCCGGTATCAGACGGTCACGGGCCTCTTCGCCAGTGAGAAACAATTTCAAGAGAATCTTCTCATCATGCCGGACCGGCTCGGGAGGAGCGGTCAAGGTCTTTTCCCGGCGTTCGGTAGCAGCCTTACGGAAATTCTCTAAGACCAGACCGGAATCGACCCCTAAATATCCAGCCACATCGCCTGCTATTGCGCTCCTTTCTATCTTATCGGTCAGGCGCTGGATAGCGGGAAGCAGAAATTGAAAAGCGGCGACGCGGCCTTCCGCTGTTCTCATATCGTAGCGGGATCGCGCGCGGTCGGCCAGCCAGTAAAAATAAGGCTTGGCGCCGGCGAGCGCCGTAGTGTAGCCATCCGCGCCGCGCTGCTTACAATATTCATCGGGATCGAGGCCGCCTTCGAGCTCCAGTATACGGACGTGCATCCCTTCCTCGAGCAGGGCTTGGAGGGATTTTTCGGTCGCGTTCGCTCCGGCCGCGTCGGGATCAAAATTTACGACGATACGGCCCGAGTGGCGTTTCATCGCCTGGACCTGCTGCGTCGTAAGAGCAGTGCCGCAACTGGCTACCACCTCTCGCACGCCCGCCGAATAAACTCCGATCACGTCCATATATCCTTCAACCAGAACGACCCTATCCTCTTTTCGAATCCCTTCCTTAGCCCGATGGAGGTTGTACAGCACGAAACTTTTCCTATATATCGGCGTTTCGGGGGAATTCATGTACTTCGGCTGATCATTTTCTGAAAGGGCGCGACCGCCGAAGCCGATCACTTTACCGGATTCGCCATGGATGGGGAATATCAGCCGGTTGCGGAAGCGGTCGAGGAAGCCGCCTCCTTCCCTCTTCATGACGAGACCCGATTGCTCCATCAGATCGGAGGGGAAGTCCTGCGTCTGGAAGAGGTTGGCGAGGAAATGCCCGGAGCGGTCGGCATAGCCTAGACCAAAAGTTTCGATCTGCTCCGCGGCCACGCCACGCTTGGCTAGGTAGGATCGGGCATCAGCGCCGGCGGGCGACTTCAGATTGTTCCGGAAAGCCTGCTCCGCCAGCTCATGCATCAGGAAGATAGCGGCGCGCAGCTTGGTATCGGCGTCGGCGTATTCGGATCGCTTGGGCAGTGGTATACCACTACGTTCGGCGAGCAGCTTCAGGGCCTCATAGAAGCTGATCCGGTCGATCTCCTGAACGAACTTGAAGACGTCGCCGCCCTGGCCGCACCCAAAGCACTTGAAGAACTGATGGTTGGCGTGGACGCCGAAGGATGGCGTCTTCTCGTTGTGGAAAGGGCACAGGCCGACGTACCGCTGCGTGGCCCCGACCCGCCTTAGGCGGACGTACTCGCCCACTACACTGACAATGTCAACCGCGGCTTTGACCTGAGCAGCGAAGTCTGATCCCACGATCCCCCAATGATAGCGCTTCGGAAGATGGCCGGTAACGGGATAAGATGCAATGTGGACCGTCGTTTCCAGTGGAGCGCCGTTATCGCGCTCGCCTTCGCGCTGCTCTCATTCGTGGTGCTCTCGGCGGCGGTGGGTCGCGGGAAAACGAACGGATTCGACGAGGCTTGCCGCACGGGTCTAAACTCGATCGCGAGTCCGGCGTTGACGCTGGTGATGCAGGGAGTGACGACTCTCGGGTCGCAGGCGGCCCTATTGGGCGTGTCCGGTTTTGCGGTGATTCTGCTGTTTCTGTCACGCTCCTGGCGCGAGGGATGGTTGGTCGTCATTGCGATGGCAGGCGCTGAACTACTTCTGGCAATGCTGAAGCTGGAATTTCACCGGCAGCGGCCCGAGCCGTTTTTTGGCGCGATTGCGTCCACTTCTTACAGCTTTCCCAGTGGTCATACGATGCTGTCCTTCTGCTGCTACGGTTTGCTAGCAGCAGTTGCCAGCGCGCGTTTGCGAGGAAGGGCGCGGTGGTGGGTCCGGATCGGTGCCGCGGTACTGGTTCTGATGATCGGCATTTCGCGCGTCTATCTCGGAACACACCATGCTACGGACGTGATTGCCGGGTATCTGGTGGCTACCGTGTGGCTGGCGGCGCTAGTGGCGATTGCTAAGTAGGTAGGCGATCAGACCTGCGGCTCCCAGCGCCGACGCGGTGAGAAAATTCGCATCGGGTCCGAATCGCCATAATCCAGCTCCCAGCAGCGCTCCGGAGCTGACGATCACGTCGCGGATCAGATAGTACGCGCCGATCGATTGGCCGCGGGATTCCGCCGCCGAGTACTCGATGATGAGCGCTTTACGGGCGGAATCGCCGAATTCCTTGAGTCCTCTTACCGCGAAGGCGAGGACAAGCGTCTCGAAGCTATCGGCGGCCAAAAGCGTAAGGGGGAACACCGTGAAGAACAAAAAGGTCGCTATCACGAACGGCTCTTTGCCATATCGATCCGCCAGGTGGGCGATCGGGACATAGCAGGCCATGGCTACCGCGGTTTCGATCGCGATCAGGACACCGACCTGCGTCGCGGTCGCGCCGGCGTAGTTCATGGCGTAGATGACAACCCAGGCGTACGGAATGCGCTCGCAGAAGCGGATTAGAATATCGCTGAATAGCAAGCGTCTCAAGCGCGGATCGAAGGCGCGGAACGTGGCGAGAAAATCTTGCGGAGCGACGGGAGGCGAAACGGCGTCCTCTTTCAATCGCGATTGCAGCCAGATGCTCACGACCCCAAACACGATCGAGATCGCAACGCCGATCCTGACACCGGACAAAAATCCATAGCGGTCAATCAGCACGCCGCCAACGATGGGTCCGATGACGACGGGCAAGCGCTTGGTCAGCGACTGGACTCCGATCCCCATAGTGTGTTGTTGACTGCTCAGATTCGAAGCCACCAGGGAAAACATGGCGGGCAGGGAGAGACTGCTCCAGGCGAGAAACAGGAACATGGCGCCGACGACGGCGAGCCAATGCGGAATCCATAGCACCAGGACGTAGCCGGCGATCGACAGCGCGGTGAAAGCCACGAGCCCGCGGCGATGCCCCCATCGGTCTACTACCAGTCCGCCGGGGTAGGCATAGACGGCGCCGAGCAGCGTCTTGAGGCCATCGTAAAGGCCGATAATGGCAGCGGCCGCTCCCAGCGCTTCCAGATACTTGGGAACAAAACGCATCCAGGTCTCTTCTCCGGCTCCGATGAGAATGGCCGAGCCTAGAAACAGCACGAGATTTCGCTTTAAGCCGAGGAAACCACCGATATGTCTAATGGTATGCATTCGTTCATCACTGCCAACGAAGCTGTCGACGATCTCGCCCGCGCTGCCAAGCCGGACGTTTGGCTTTATCCCGGTCTCGTGCTCCTCTTTATTCTTACAACGGACTTCCTACAGAAACAGCCGGCGATCCTGGCGGTGTTCGCCGCCGTTACATTGGCGATCAGTGTGGGGCGTCTGCTGCTCGCCTTGTTCGACACCAGTCTTGCGCAATCCCGGCCGCTGCTGCGCGCTTACGCCTGGAGTGGCTGCGCCCTGCTGACGGCGTTTAGCTGGGGGTTGTTCTATGCCGCCACAATCGCGCTGTTTGGAATGGAGAGCTGGACCTTCGTGGTCGTTACCATCGGCGTGGCCGGCGTGTGCGCAGCCGGAACCACCGCGCTTGCACCGCACTTGGCGACATTGTGGGTCTTCGTCATTCTTATCCTCTGTCCGGCTATCGGGGTGAATCTATTCATCGGTAGTCAGCGCAGCTTTGAATTGGCGGCAATATCGGCGCTTTACCTCGGGTTCTGTCTTCGTCAGGGCAAGCGTTCGCACCTTCAATATCACAAGGCCGGAATCGGAAGCCAGTTACAAGAGCAGGCTAGCCGGCTCGAAGAGGAAAAGAACATGGCTGAAAGCGCCAATGACGCCAAGAGCCGATTCCTTGCGAACATGAGCCACGAGATCCGCACGCCGATGAACGGAATTATCGGCATGACATCGCTTACGCTCGATACGCCGCTGAATGAGGAACAGAAAGATTACCTCGGGATGGTGCAGAGCTCGGCGAATTCCCTGTTAAACCTGATCAATCAGCTCCTTGATTTTTCCAAGATCGAAGCGGGAAACCTGGTTCTGGAGACGGTTCCGTTCAGCTTGTCCGGATTGGTAGACGCGGCAATCGGACCGCTTCGGGTGCAGGCTGGGCAGAAAGGGCTCACTCTGACCGCCGAAATTCAGGCTGGGACGCCGGACGCCCTGTCGGGCGATCCGAGCCGGCTGCGGCAGATTATCGTCAACCTGATTGGGAATGCCGTCAAATTCACTGCCGACGGTAGTGTGCGACTCGATGTAAAGGAGGAATCGCGCCAGGAGGCGAGCGTCACACTGCATTTCAAGGTCACCGATACCGGCATTGGAATTCCGAAGAATAAAATGGAAGCCATTTTCAAGGCTTTCTCGCAGGCCGAAGGATCGACGGCGCGCAAGTACGGAGGGACGGGCCTGGGCCTGGCGATCTCCTCGCGTCTGGTGGCGTTGAGCGGCGGAAAGATGTGGACCGAAAGCGAACTGGGTGTGGGCAGCGTTTTTAACTTCACGGCCGTGTGCGGGATTCCTGCGCAAGCCCCGGAGCTGGAGAATACCGATCTCGAAGATGAAGCCATATCGCTCGCCGCGCGGGTTAGCGAGCCGTACTCAACCGGACTGCGAATCCTGGTTGCGGAGGACAATCCGATCAACCAAAGGCTGGCCGTGCGTCTGCTCCAGAAGAAGGGCTATTCGGCCAGCGTCGCTGAAAACGGCGTGGAGGTTCTGGCGATGTTGGACAAGGAGCGTTTCGACATGATCCTTATGGACGTCCAGATGCCGGAAATGGGTGGCCTCGAAGCCACGCACCTGATTCGCGAGCAGGAGCGGGCGACCGGCGAGCACATCCCCATTGTCGCGATGACCGCCAATGCCATGAAGGGCGACAGGGAACGGTGCCTTGAATCGGGAATGGATGATTATGTTTCAAAGCCGATTCTGCCGGAGGCAATGTTCCGCGTCATGGAACTGCATCTGTCGGCTCACACGCCGAAATAACGTTGGCCTGGGTCGGGACCGCCGCTCGCTGAGGTTATGAATCTCAGCAAGCCGGGCCTATTCTAACGAACCGGCAGAACCGTTGAATTCGCTTCGACTCCGTTTTGCGTGATTACAACGGGCAAGTCGCCGGCCGCGCCGGTGGGAACGATTAGGTTGATCTGATAGAGGCCCACCGCGCCGGGCGTGAGACCGGCGAAGATGATCGAGGCGGAACGACCTCCGATGGTGACCGTCGGCTGGGCGCGGACCCTGGCCAGCGGCTCGGCGGACGGGGATGGATTGGCGCTCGCTACCAGCACGTCGGTCGCGCCCATGCCAACCAGGTAGAGCGTAATCGCCTCGCCTTGCTGCGCTGGGGCGGTGGGCGTTATCAGCGACGCTGTTGCATCCGAGTGCTGCGCAATGATGCGGCGATCTGAAAATGCGGCTACGCCGGGCTGCGCCTGAGCGAGCGTTAACGCGTCCGGCAGGGTCAGGCCGCCGTTGGCTTCGACGACTATCGAGTATTCGCGGTCTACGGGCAGTTCGGTCGGGATCTGCACGTTGAGTTGGCCGTTAGATAAGAAATAGAGCGGCGCTTCGAATGCTCCGACCAGCACGCGGGTTCCGTTGAATGTTTTTCGCAGCGGAAGCACGCCTGGCTCTCCCGTCGACGGCGCGAGATCTGTACCGTGTACCTGCGCCACCATGCCTGGGGAGAGCGGCGCGCCGTTCAACGAGTTCAGATTGTTGACGACGCGGTTTGGAAATAAGACGGGTACCTTGTTCGCAGTCACTGCTCCGGTGATGTCGGCGGTGGTGGAGGCTAGGTTGGGCGCATTCGCGCGCGCTACCACGGTTACCGCGGCGGCGACGCCGCTGGGCGCCCAGGTGGCTGAGTAAAGACCGTTCTCCGGCACGGTGAGCTTCATAGTGAGCGCTGGATCGCCATTCGAGAATGTCACGACCACCTGGCCGTTGAGGACCGGATCGCCACAATCGTCAGCCAGCCGCACGATGAGCGGAGTGGGCCATCCGGCAGGGGCGGCGAAGCTGTTCACCAGACCGGTCTGGGTGAGCGACAGCCTCGCTGGGGTACACCCGGTCGCGGACCTGGAGTTGGACGCCGACGATCCTAACGCCGGCAAAACGACGAGCGTAATGTTGGTCGTCCGGATCAAGGTGTTCGAAAACGCGAAGGTGACGTCGCCGCTGTAAGTGCCAGGTCGCAGATTCGTCTGATTCACGGATACCGATACCTGCGCCACACCTTGTGTAGAAGTCGTGCCACTCGCGGGAGTAAGCGACATCCAGGAGCCACCGTCGGAGGTGTTCGCGGACGCCTGGAACGGCACGGCGGACGAGCTGCTGGTAAAAACTCGCACGACTTGAGCGGCAGGCGCCGCCTGTCCAAGTCTGGCGACAAAAAAGAGTCCTGACGGCGAGGGGTCGGGCCGCGGCGGAATGCTTTCGTCGAGCAGGTTCAGTACGACAGTAAGGAATTGCGGACTGCTGGCGGCGCCGGAATCTGTGATCCTGATCAATCCGTAGTAGTTTGCAGCCGTGAGCGACCCCGTATTGACAGACACGGGCAGTTGGCTTGAGGCGTCCGGGGTAGAGCTTCCGGCCGTTTGGCCCAGGTTGATCCATTCACTGCCCGAAATCACTTCCGCTCTCCAATTCACTACGCCTTGGCCGAGATTGAGCACTCTCACATTTCGAGTGTTGCTGTGGCCGTTGCCTTGACGGGCTTCAAACCTCAGGCCGGACAGGTTCAAGCCAAGGACGGGTCCGTCGTCTTGAACCAGCAGAGTGACCGGAACGTCGACTGATCCGGCCGCCGATGTGACCCGGATTAAGCCTCGCCGGGGGCCCCTCGGCAGGCCACGGGTATTGGCGAGGACGCGCATTAGCGCAGGCGCATTCGGAGCAGCCTGTCCAGCATCATCGCGCAAGGTGAGCCAGGCGGACCCCTCTACGGGCCTAGCTTGGAAGGCGATCGATCCGCCGCCACCGATGTTTCGCAGCACCAGATCCTGTTCGAACGTCAGAACTCCGGCGGGCGATCCTGTGTACCGCAAGAAGGGTGGCGAAACGTCAAGTTTCGGATCGGCGGCTTGAACGGTGAGATTCACCGTTACGATGTTCTGGCGGCCGTCGTTCGTATTGATGAGGATTCGACCCTGATACGGTCCAGCCTGAAGTCCGGACTGGTTCACGGCGACGGGGATTCTGGCGGGCGTAGCTCCTCGCAGCAGTTTTACGGAGAGCCAGGAAGGAGCCGGGGAGCCCGCCGTCCCGCTGTCGGTCTGAACTGTGAACTGCAAGGCGCCGCCAGTCGCGATCAGCGATACGTTCTGCGGAGTCGGGGCATCGCCACCGGCCAGTGCTACGAAATCGAGAGTCGTGGTGGAAACTAGTGGCGCAGACGCCGGTTGAGCAACTATCGAGAGTGGCTTGACGGCGCTATTCAGCGCGCTGTCGGTAACTTGAATTGAGAAATTAGTAGTTCCCGCCGAAGGGGGCGTCCCGCTGAGGAAGCCACTGCCGTCGGTAGCCAGCGTCAGCCAGGACGGAAGCTGGCTGCCTTGTGCGAGAAACCATTGATAGGGCGACACACCGCCACTCGCCGTATTCACGATTGTGAAGCTCGACCCGACTGTCACAGTTGTCGGCGAGGGTGTCGTGACAGTCAGCGGCGCCGTGATTCGCAATGTGAACTGCTTGGTGGCCTGGTTGGGAGCGATTTGCGGCGGGCTGTCGGTGACTCGAATGATGAAGGTATTGATATTAGCCGTCGTGGGTGTGCCGGTGAGGGCGCCACTGGGAGCCAGCGTGAGTCCGGCAGGCAGGTTGCCGCTAGCGAGCGTAAAGTTGTATGGCGGCGAGCCCCCAGTCGCGGCGAAGGTCAGTGAGTACGGAGTCCCGATAACGCCGACGGGAGCTTGAGGAGGATTGGTGATGGTTAAGGCCGGCGCCTGGATAACAAGTGTAAAGGACTGGATGTCGCTCCCCGCAGAGCTATCGTTCACCCTAATTCGGACCGGATAGGATATCGGATAGGAGCCTGTGGCGGTTGGCGTACCGGTGATCTGGCCGCCCGAGGATAGCGACAGTCCGGGTGGTAAAGGACCGGCGGCGAGACTCCAGGAGTAGGGTGGAGATCCACCGGTCGCGTTTAGGAAGAAGGAGTAAGGAACGGTCGCCGAACCGGACGGGAGCGAGGTCGTCGTGATGTTGAGTAGCGCTGGCTGGATATTGATTGATAACGGTTGGCTGTCGGTTTGGCCCTGCGGATTGCTCACTGTGACAGTGAAATTGTAGACGTTAGCCGTCGTGGGCGTTCCAGATATGGTGGCGGTCGCTGTCGCGCCAGAGATACTCAGTCCGGGTGGGAGAGAGCCGGCGGTTATCGACCACGTTCGCGCGGTCCCTATTCCTCCAGTGGATTGCACGGACTGGCTGTATGGGCTCTGGACATTGCCGCCCGGCAGCGAAGTAGTTGTGATGGTGAGTGGAGCAGTCTGGGAAAATACCGGCGAGGCAACGACGCAGATCAGGGACAGCCACTTCACGATTGGGTTCATGACAGGACCTTCGGCGCGGAATTTATAGTGTACAGGATTCTACCGGCGCACCGGCAGAACGCCGGGATTGCTGGTCACGCCGTTCTGGTTGATAGTGATCTCCAGGTTCCCGGTCGTTGCATCGGCGGGCACGAAAAGATTGATCTGATGGAGTCCCACAAAACCGGGCGTCAGGCCGGCGAAGATGATCTCGGCGGGTTTGCCGCCAATCGTCACGGTCGGTTGGCTCAGGGCTCTGGCTGGAGGGTTCGATGGCGAGGCGGTCCCACTTCGCGCTGGTGGATCGGTCTGACCGAGCCCGAGGGCATACACAATGATCGCCTCTCCTGGTCGGGCAGGCAGGGCGGGCGTAATCGTATCGAAATTCGCGTGCTGCGCGGCGACGACGTTCTCAGGAGCGGGAGCCTGAACGGTCGGCTGGGCGGGGGCGAGGTCGATCGTATCGGGAACCGTTACCGCGCCGCCCGCGCTGATGAGGACCTGGTATTGACGGTTCGGTATCAGCTCGGCGGGAATTTGCGCGTTGATCTGGCCGCCGCTGACGAAATGGATAGGCGCTTCAACTCCGCCGACGAGCACGCGAGTGCCATCCACTTCGGTCCGGAAGGGAATCACTCCCGGCGCCCTGGGCGCAGGCGCGAGGTCCAGACCGAAGATCGCGGCGATTGTTCCGGGCGCAAGCGGGGCGCCGCCGAGGAAGCTGAAGTTGTCGACCGTGCCGTCGGGCGATAGAATCGGAACCTTATTGGGGAGCACGGCCCCGGTAAGCTGGGTCGTTATAGCGGGCAGATTTGGCGCGGCCGCGCGAGCGGTGACGGTGACGCTGCGACCGTCTTTGGCCGGAGTCCAGGTGGCGGAGTAAGAGCCTTCCTGTGGATCGGTCAGGGTCATCGATTGCGCCGGATCGCCATTCGAATACGTGAGCACGATCTGCCCGTTTAGGACGGGGTCTCCGCAGTCATCGGCAAGCTGGACTGTCATCGGTACGGGCCAGCCGACCGCCGCGCTGAAATTCGACGCCGACGCGGACTGCGTCATCGACAATCGCGTAGGATTGCAGCCGGTCGCGGCGCGCTGAGTAGAGGAAAGTCTTGCTCCGACCGGGAGGACGACCAGCGTAACATTGACGGCGCGGATATCAGCGCTGGAAAAAGTGTAAGCGATCTCGCCGGTATAGATTCCGCGCGTGAGATTCGCGTGATTCACCGAGACGCCTGTCGAACCTGGACGCTGTGTTGCGGCCGTTCCTGAGCTGGAGCTGATGTTCAACCAACCGGCGCCGTCATTGGTATAGCTCGAATTCTGGTAGGCCACCGGCAGCGCGCTGCTGGCGAAAATCTGCAACGTCTTACTGGCCGGAGGCGGCTGGCCGGCCACAGCGACGAACACGAGTCCGGCGGGTGAGAGTCCGACGCGCGGGGGAGTGGCGGGATCCAGCACATTGATGATGATAGGAAGGAGCAGCGGAGAGTTGATCGCCGTCGGCGAGGAGATACGCACCAGGCCATATTGAATTCCTACAGGAAGCCTAGTGTCATCCGTTGTCAGCCTGATTACGCCGGGATTTATGGCGCCGGCCGTGCCGCTGGTGCGATTGACTTTCAGCCATTCCGAGCCTTGGAGGACGTTGGCGGTCCAATCCAGTGATCCAATCCCCTTACTAAAGATGCTGACGTCACGGGTCTGGGCTGTTCCTTCGCCTTGCCGGACTTCAAACTGGAACCCGCGAGGATTGAGCGCCAGAGCCGGTCCACCCGCGCCTACAAATAGCGAGACCGGAACTTCTATGGCTTGGCTGGTGGCGGGCGACGTGAACTTCAACACAGTCCGGTAAAAGCCGGCCTTGACCGCTTGCGGCGATACCCTGATCTTTACCGGCAAGGGATTTTTTGGTCCGACGATACCCTGGGCCGGAGAAACAGCGATCCAGGGGCTGTTGGCCGGAACGGAAACGGAAAAGCCGATTGGTCCCCCGCCGCCGGAATTTCGGACAAAGACGGTCTCATCCTCGTCGGGACCTTGGTCGCGAGAAGCGAAGCGGACCAGGCGGGGGGACACTTCGAGCTCGGGGTTGCGCGGCTCAACGGTGTAGGTAACCGGAATCGCGATGGAAGAGTAGCTATTGGACGGGTCTGTGACGTTGATAAGGGCTGTGTAGATTCTGGCAGGCAAGTCTGACTGATCGATTGCCACCGCAATCCTGGCCGGCGTCGTCGCAATTTTGGGGAACACCGTAAGGTTGGAATTGTTGGACACAACCGTAAAGCGGACCTGTGTCTGACTGGTGGAAGTGACGATAATCGACTGGGGAGGCGGTGGATCTCCCGAGACGTAGGCCGAAAAAGTAACGCTCGATTGAGACACCCGAATCGATGGCAAACTCTGAGCGTGCGCAGCAATAGCGTAAAGGGCTAAGGCAAGCGCCCACCTTGTTTTTGCCATAGCCCTTATTCTAGCGGGGAAATCTGACTAAGATTCGTTGGCCATGGAGCCGAGCAGCTCCTGGCAACGGACGCAGAACTTGGCCCAAGGAAGCGCCTGCAGCCGCTTCGGCGAGATCGCCTCTTCGCACTCCTGGCAGACTCCGTACGTGCCTTCTTCTACGCGAGACAACGCTTCTTCAACCTCGCGCAAGAGCGTCTTTTCAAGATTGTTACGGTTTAAAAACAGCCACTCTTCGTGGCTCTGCTGACTCAAATCGCCGGAATCGGACGGATCCTCAAGGCGCGAGACGATGGCGGCCGCTTTTTCAGCGGACATCCTTCGCCTTAAGTCGCTGGCCTTCTCGCGCAACGCTTTCAGGTTACGGTCCACACCGGTTTTTGCTTCGCTTTTCATCGCTTTATCGGGAGCTTCTGTTGCTCCCGCCCTCTCCCCGAACGGCTCCCGTTCGGTACTTAGATATGACGCTGACTGTATGCTGAAAGTTTCGGAAGAAACTAAAAGAATTGCTGACAGGGCGGATAAATATAGTAGCGCGACCGCCGCGATAAAGCAATTCCTAAGTAAAATCGCCTAAACGACTGCGACCGAAAATACGTCAGCTGGCGCCGCAGCGGAACACACTTCGAGGGCCTTGGCCAGTCTGCGAGCGGCCTCTTTAAGCTGATCGACAGGCCGGCTTGAAAAGCAAAGCCTCAAATGGTGGCCGCCGGCGTCGTCGCAATAAAACAGCTCGCCGCTGGCAAACACCACTCCCATCGCTCGCGCCTGCGCCAGTAAGCGCGCCGTCGTGACCCCGCGACCCAATCGGCACCAGAGGTACATTCCGCCGTCCGGCCGCGTGTAGGCGAGAACCTTCTGCGGCGCATGACGATCGAGCGCGCCGCTGAGCGCCGAGCAACGCAGCGCATGCTCGGCCCGAAGCTTGCGCAAATGATCGTCGAAGGCCCCGCTTTGCAGCATTTCGGCGATCGCGAGCTGCGGCAGGGTTGGCGAGTAGATGTCGGTATGCTGTTTGAGCAGTCCGAGCTGGTCCACGATGACTTCGCTCGCGGCGATCCATCCCACGCGCAGTGCGGGGGCGAAGTTCTTCGAAAACGTACTTGAGTAGATGACTACGTTGTATTCATCGAGCTGCCGCAGGGATGGCGGAGGCGGCGAATCGAAATACAGATCGCGATAGGTGTCGTCTTCGACCACCGGAATGCGGTAGCGGGCCACCAACTTGAGCAGCTCCCGGCGATCGTTCAGGCGCATCGTGTAACCGGTCGGATTCTGAAACGTCGGGTTCGTGTACATTACCTTCGGCCGGTGCCTGACGAACAGATCTTCCAGCTCATTGAGATCTCCCCGCCGGATATCCCAACCGATGAGCTTGGCTCCGGCGGCGCGGAACGTGTGAATGGCGCCGACATAGCAGGGGCGGTCGAGAATTACAGCGTCGCCCGGATCGATGAGACATTTTGCCAGCAGGTCGATTCCCTGTTGCGATCCAGTGACGACCAGAATGTTCTCCGGCCGTGCGCCGATGCGGGCCGATAGCGCCTTTCGCAACACCTTTTGCCCCTCGATCGGGCCGTGGCCGAATACGGTCTCCGGCTCGCGCTTAAGAATCTGATCGTTGATGCGGCGAAACTCGGCGGAGGGGAAACACTCCAGAGCCGGCTCGCCTAGCGCCATCGAAATAGCGCCTGGATCGACCGCGCGCCGCATCAGATTGCGCATATTGGCATTGGCCGATCGCAACGCGGTCGCCGACACCTTTCCCCTCCAGGCGAAAGGAATCTCGTCTGGTTCGGGCGTGGCGCAGACGAACGTGCCTCGACCCACGTGGCGGCGCAGCACGCCACGCGATTCCAGCTCGCGATAGGCGTTTGTGGTGGTGGTGCGGCTCAAGCTGAGGACACCCGCCAGGTCGCGCTCCGAAGGCAGCCTTGCGCCAGGCGCGAGGTCGCCTTGCTCGATGGCTGTCTCGAGCGCGGTCACGAGCTGGTCGTAGAGGCTGTCTCCCGGC
>Ga0209382_10005406_pt1 | contig 16644 bp, 17 predicted proteins | sample SoiMetdeltSBSDD5_FD_187599 | JGI IMG/M metagenome (GOLD analysis project Ga0209382, IMG submission 187599) | Bulk soil microbial communities from a Populus tree surrounding site in Tennessee, USA - Soil MetaG P. deltoides SBSDD5 (SPAdes) (version 2) | ecosystem: Environmental > Terrestrial >...
GGGGACGACCGCGCCGAGCCGGGGCCGCGGCTCCTCTCCGTACCGCGCCGGGTCGAGGTCGCTGTTGCTCCCCGAGAGCAGGAGGCCGTCCAGCAGCCCGCAGACGCGGTCGAGATAGGAGGGCTCAGGGATGAGCGGGAGGTAGACCGGCGTCCCGCCGGCGGCGGCGATCGCCTCGGCGTAGTAGCGGCGCAGGTAGAAAGTGCTCTCGGCCAGATCGAGACGCGTGGTGATCCCGATCAGCGGCTGGACCGGGCCCCGCCGCGAGTCGCTGACAGAGGGAGACAAAGTAGTCAACTCCTTGAAGCTATGGCTCGCGCAGTAAACTGGAAGTGTATGCAGCCGCGGGACGCTTGTCAAAGATGCCGGCCGGTTTCCCGGGCGGCGAGGCTTGCCCGCTGCGTCCCGAAGGGATATGCTACGACGCTGGAGAGTATAACTTATGGCATCAGCAACCAAGCCTTTCTGGACCGGGCCCCGGGTCATGCTCACGGCCGCCGTGCTCATCGTCCTCGGCGCTGCCGCTTCCGCCCTCTTCCAGGGACCCTCCGGCCCGCCGCCGGTTGAGGTCGGGGGCGGGGCCGCGCCCCTCCCGGGCCGCGTCGCGACCGCCCCCGCCCCCGCCCCGACGGGTCCGGTCCCGCTCGCCGAGGCGACGCTGGCCGCTCAATTCCCCCTGCTCGACGGGAAGATGCGGCAGCTCGCCGACTACAAGGGCAAGGTCGTGGTGCTCGACCTGTGGGCGACCTGGTGCGGCCCGTGCCGGGTCGAGATCCCGCACCTCATCGCCCTCGGCAACGAGTTCAAATCGAAGGGGGTCGAGGTCCTCGGCCTGAGCCTCGAAGACCCGGAGATGGCCAAGGAGGAGGTGCGCGCCTTCGCGCGCGAGTTTAAGATCAACTACGCGCTCGGCTTCGCCGGCGAGACGCTGGCCTCGAAGGTCATGCGCGGCGGCTCGATCCCGCAGACCATCGTCATCGGGCGCGACGGGCGCGTGCACAAGCATTTCATCGGCTTCAACCCGCGGATCAGCCCGCCCCAGATGCGCGCCGCGGTCGAGCAGGCGGTCAACGGCGCCGAGTGACGGGCGCGGCGGCGCGTTTTCTTGACAAGCCCGAAGCGCCGCCGCTATAGTGCCCGGTATGTCATTTCCCCTGACAGCGAGAGGAATTAAGGATCCGGCGCGGGTGCGGAGCACGACGGTCCTCGGCGTGCGGCACGACGGGAAGGTCGTCATCGCGAGCGACGGCCAGGTGACCATGGGCGACACGATCATGAAGTCGTCGGCGCGCAAGGTGCGGCGGCTCTATAGCGATAAGGTGATCGCCGGGTTCGCCGGCACGAGCGCCGACGCCTTCGCGCTCTTTCAGCGCTTCGAGGCGAAGCTCGAGCAGTTCCACGGGCAGCTCAACCGCGCGGCCGTCGAGCTCGCCAAGGACTGGCGCACTGACAAGCTCATGCGCAACCTCGAGGCCCTGCTCCTGGTCGCGGACCAGCAGGCGACGCTGGTCATCTCGGGCAACGGTGACGTCATCGAGCCCGACGACGGCATCGTGGCGATCGGCTCCGGCGGCCCCTACGCCCTGGCCGCCGCCCGCGCCCTCGCCAGCCACACCGACCTCACCGCGCGGCGGATCGCCGAAGAAGCCATGATGATCGCCGGCCAGATCTGCATCTACAGCAACCAGAACCTTGTGATCGAAGAAATCTAACATCCGTGACCAGCGAGCGAGTGACGAGTGGGGCCGCCGGCCGCTCGCCGCCCGGCACTCGTCACCCGTCATGACGCATTATGGTTATTTACCTTTCGGGCGAGATCGAAGATCAGGTGAGTCTGGACGAGCTGACGCCGCGCCAGATCGTCACCGAGCTGGACAAGCATGTCGTCGGCCAGAACTCGGCCAAGCGCGCCGTCGCCGTCGCGCTGCGCAACCGCATCCGGCGGCAGAAGCTGCAGCCCGACCTGGCGCAGGACGTCATGCCGAAGAACATCATCATGATCGGCTCGACCGGCATCGGCAAGACCGAGATCGCACGGCGCCTGGCCCGCCTCTCGGCCTCGCCCTTCCTCAAGGTCGAGGCCTCGAAGTTCACCGAAGTCGGCTACGTCGGGCGCGACGTCGAGTCGATGATCCGCGACCTGGTCGAGATCGCCGTCGACCTGGTCCGGGCCGAGAAGGTCGACGAGATCGCCGACAAGGCCGAGCAAAACGTCGAGGAGCGCATCCTCGACCTGCTCCTGCCGCCGAACAAGCCGCTCAGCGCGCCGAACATCGACCAGATCGAGGAGAGCGACTCGGCGGCGCTCGACACCTACCACCGGACGCGCGAGAAGCTCCGCAAGCAGCTCCGCGACGGCCGCCTCGACAGCCGCATCGTCGAGCTCGAAGTGCGCGAAAAAAACTTCCCGTCCTTCGAGATCTACACCAACCAGGGCATCGAGGAGATGGACATCAACCTCAAGGACATGATGCCCGGGCTCTTCGGCAACAAGACCAAGCAGCGCAAGATGCGCGTCGACGAGGCGATCGAGTACCTCATGCAGGAGGAGGAGCAGAAGCTCGTCGACATGGATCAGGTCGCGCGTATCGCCCTCGAGCGTGTCGAGCAGGGCGGGATCATCTTCCTCGACGAGATCGACAAGATCGCCGGGCGCGAGAGCGGGCACGGGCCCGATGTCTCGCGCGAGGGCGTGCAGCGCGACATCCTGCCGATCGTCGAGGGCACGACCGTCAACAGCAAGTACGGCATGGTCCGCACCGACCACATCCTCTTCATCGCCGCCGGCGCCTTCCACGTCTCCAAGCCCTCGGACCTCATCCCCGAGCTCCAGGGCCGTTTCCCGATCCGCGTCGAGCTCCAGCCGCTGACCATCGAGGACTTCAAGCGCATCCTGACCGAGCCGAAGAACGCCCTCCTCAAGCAGTACAAGGCGCTCATGGAGACCGAGGGGATCGTTCTCGACTTCACCGAGGACGCGATCGATTCCATCGCCCACTTCGCTTTCCGCGTCAATGAGACGACCGAGGACATCGGCGCCCGCCGGCTGCAGACGATCCTCGAGAAGGTGCTCGACGAAATCTCTTTCGAAGGGCCCGACCTCAAGGAAAAGCACCAGGTGATTGACGCCGCCTATGTCGAGAAGACGCTCGCCGACATCGTCCAGAACGAAGATCTCAGTCGGTACATCCTCTAGGACGGCAGCCGGGGCGCCGGGGCACGGAGCATCGGGGCGGCTGCTTTTTTTTGCTCTCTGCCTCTGCGCGTCGGCGGCCGTGCTCCCGGGCTGCGGCAAGGTCGGTGACCCGGTCCCGCCCATCCCGCGCGCGCCCCTGACGGTCAGCGAGCTCGACGTCAGGCAGGAGGGCGACCGGCTGGTCCTGACCTTCCCCCTTGCCCGGCCTGCCCGCGCCGAGCAGCTCGGCCGGATCGACCTCTACCGTCTCATCGAGCCGGGGGATGCGCCGCCGGGGCTGCCGCCCGAAGAGTTCGGCAACCGCTCGACGATCATCGCCTCGATCCCCGCCGAGGAGCTGCCCGCGGGGCAGTCGCCGACCCTCGTCGTCACTTACCAGGATGCGCTCGCCCGCGACGGCGGCCCGCCCCGGCCCCGCTACCGCTACGCGGTGCGCCTGGTCAACCGCTCCGGGCAGGCAGCCGACTTCTCGAACTACGCTGTGATCACGCCGCTCATCGAGGTCGCGGCGCCGCCGACGGATTTGCGCGTCAGGGCGGCCGAGACCGAGTTGGTCATCACCTGGTCGCCTCCAGCGGCCAACGAGGGCGGGACGCAACCGGCCAACGTCGGCGGCTACAACCTCTACCGCCGCGCCGGCGGCGGCCCGCCGGCGCGGCTCAACGCCGAGCCGCTGCGCGAGCCGTCCTTTGTCGACCGCGGCTTCCAATTCGGGACGAGTTACGAGTACACGGCGCGCAGCCTTTCGCTCCCGCCCGGGAGGCGCGACCCGGCGGCGGCAATCGAGAGCAACGAGAGCGCCCCGGCGGCGATCACGCCCCGGGACGTCTTCCCCCCGACTGCCCCGACGCCGGTGACGGTCGCCTCGATCAACGGTGTGGTCAGCCTCTTCTGGCCCGCGAACCCGGAGGCGGACGTGGCCGGCTATCACCTCTACCGGTCCGACGACGGGAAGGCCCCGGACGCCGCCTGGGTCAAGATCAACGCGCGGCTCCAGACGGCGACCTCGTTCCGCGACGACCGCGTCCAGATTGGCAAGCAGTACTTCTACCGGCTCACGGCAGTCGACTCGGCCGGCAACGAAAGCCCGCGCTCGGAGACAGTCTCGGAGGTGGTCAACCCATGAGGGGCAGACTGGTATAATCGAGCGGTCAGCGGTCAGCAATCAGCCGAATCGGGGCAGCCAAACCAGGGCAGCCAAACCGGGGCCCCTTTCTGGCTGAAAGCTGACTGCTGAGCGCTGCTCGCTATCCATCAACGAAAGGACCAGACGATGACGGCTCAGCAACACAGCTTCTTCGACGATGTCTTGCGGCACGTCGACCGGGCCGCCGCCTTCACCAAGTATCCGAAGGGGCTGCTCGACATGATCAAGCACTGCAACAGCGTTTACCGCATCGACTTCCCGCTGCGCCACCACGACGGGACGGCCGAGGTGATCTCCGCCTGGCGCGTCGAGCACAGCCACCACAAGCTGCCGGTCAAAGGCGGCATCCGCTACAGCTCGCTCGTCAACGAGGACGAGGTCATGGCGCTCGCCGCGCTCATGACCTACAAGTGCGCGATCGTCAACGTCCCGTTCGGCGGCGGCAAGGGCGGGGTCCAGATCTCGCCGCGCAGCTACAACGCCGAGCAGCTCGAGCGGATCACCCGGCGCTACACGCACGAGTTGATCAAGAAGAACTTCATCGGGCCCGGGATCGACGTCCCGGCCCCGGACTACGGGACGGGCGAGCGCGAGATGGCCTGGATCGCCGACACCTACATGGCGCTCAACCCGGGGCAGATCGACGCGCTCGCCTGCGTCACGGGTAAGCCGGTGACGCAGGGCGGCATCCGGGGGCGGCGCGAGGCAACCGGGCGGGGGCTCTTCTTCGCGCTGCGCGAAGCCTGCGCGCAGCCTGACGAGATGCGCCGGCTCGGGCTCGAAGTCGGGATCGGCGGCAAGCGTATCGTCGTCCAAGGGCTTGGCAACGTCGGCTACCACACGGCCAAGTTCTGCCGCGAGGGCGGGGCGACGGTCGTCGCGATCGCGGAGCGCGAGGGCGCGATCTTCCACCCGTCGGGGCTCGACGAGGAGGAGGTCTTCGAGTTCCGGAAGGAGACCGGTTCGCTGCTCAACTTCCCCGGCGCGACGAGCCTGGCGAGCAGCAAGGAGGCGCTCGAGCTCGACTGTGACGTGCTCGTCCCGGCGGCGCTCGAAAATCAGCTGACGGCGGAGAACGCCCCGCGGGTCAAAGCGCGGATCATCCTCGAGGGCGCCAACGGGCCGACGACGCCCGAGGCCGAGGCAATCCTGCTCAAGCGCGGCGCGCTGGTCATCCCGGACGTCTACGCCAACGCCGGCGGCGTCACGGTCTCCTATTTCGAGTGGCTCAAGAACCTTTCGCACGTGCGCTTCGGGCGCATGGGCAAGCGCTATGAGGAGGCGGGGGACCGGCGCATGCTCCAGGCCATCGAGCTCGCGACCGGGAAGCGCTTCAGCGAGGAGGACCGGGCCCTCATCGTCCACGGCGCGGACGAGCTGGACCTGGTCAACTCCGGGCTCGAGGAGACCATGGTCGTCGCCTACCAGGAGATCCTCGAGACCCGGCGCCGCCACCCCGAGATGCGCGACCTGCGCACTGCGGCCTTCCTCAACGCGCTCGATAAGATCGCTCGGTCTTACATGGAACTGGGGATTTTCCCGTAGGCGAGAGCAGGGGGATGAAGCCGGCGGGCGAAGGCGCCGCCAGCCCCATCCGCGTCCTATTTGAAGCTCGAGAGCGCCGTCTCCTCGTCCTCGTAAATCTCGAAGACGGTGAGCAGCTTGGTGATCATGAGCAGGTCTTTGATCTTCTTGGGGAGGCGGAGGAGTTTGAGCTGGCCGCCCTGGTTCTTGGTGGTCGTGTAGCGCGAGACCAGCTCACCGATGCCGGAGCTGTCGACGTAGGTGACGCCTTCGAGGTTGAGGATGATCCGCTGGCGGCCGGCGTCGAGCAGGCGGCCGACGGCGTCGCGCAGCTGGACGCTCCCCTCCCCGATAGTGATCTTGCCGACGAGGTCGAGGACGACGACCTCGCCCACCGTGCGTTCCCTAATTTCCAATTGCATCTTGCCTCGGGTCTCCTTCGTCGGGCTGTTTCGGCATGCGGCGCTTGGTCATGCTCACGAGCATGCCGCTCTCGGGGTGGCGCTCGTAGTCGATGCGGTCCATGAAGGTCCGCATGTAGAGGATGCCGCGCCCCGCCGGGTTGAGGAGATTGTTCGGGTCGAGCGGGTCGGGGAGCGTCGCCGGCTCGAAGCCTTCGCCGTAGTCGCGGACCGTGACGCGGAGGGCGTCGACGCCGATGGTGAAGCGGATGTCGACCGACTTCTGGGGGTCGTACTTGTTGCCGTGCTCGATCGCGTTGGCCACCGACTCGCGGACCGCCATGTTGATCCAGTAACAGGTCTCCTCATCGAACCCGATCATCTGGGTGACGTTGTCAGTCAACGTCGTCACGAGGTCGATGAATTCCAGTTGACTAGCGATGGTGAGTTCCACCACGTTTTCGGCTAGCATCATAAGCCGGACGTTCCTTTACCGGGTTTGCTAAGATGATCGCGAGTCCCAGCTCGACGAATGCGGTTAGGCCGAGCACTGTGTAACATAGCCCCGAAAGTCATGTCAAGGTGAGCGCTCTAGCGGTCCCGTCAGGTTTACGGGCCGGCAGGCGGGAAAGTTCCCGGAGCGAGCACGGATGCCACGGGTGCGACGGATTTTCACGGATCGATCCGTGAAAATCCGTCGCACCCGTGGCATCCGTGCTCCCCAATTTAGTGAGGCGGGCGGTTGTCGAGCAGCCACCGGTCCGCGACGACCTTGGCCTCTGGCTCGAGGCCCGACCGGAGCAGCAGTGCGTGGAGGTCGCGCGCCGGGCCCGAGCGGGCGCGCGTGACCGCGGCGCGCCGGGCGGCGTCAGGCGGGTCGAATTGCTCGCGGATTCCGTCCAGGAGGGCGACACACGAGCGCAGCGCCAGGAGGCGGCGCCCCGGCTCTGTCGCCGGCCGGTCTGCCCCCGGCCCCTCGGCGGCTTGCGCCAGCGCCCAGTAAGCGCGCCAGCGGTCGCCCGACCCCGCCTCGTCCAACAGCTTGACGGCGCGCTCGGCCAGCCGCAGGGCCTCGGCGGGTCTTCTCAATTGAAGGTGGGCGCGGGATGTTTCGACCAGCGCCGCGCCCAGCCCGTCGCGGTTCTGCAACTCCTCGGCGATGGCCACGGCCAGGTCGGCCGCCCGCCGCCCGCCCTCGGCATCGCCGGCGCTGAGGCGGACGCGCGCGACGTCGGTGAGGACTCGGAACTCGTCATCCCGGTCGCCGACGGCGCGCACGAGCGCCAGCGCGCGCGCGAGCCACTCGGCCGCCTCGTCGAGCCGCCCGGCCTCGCCGTGAGCGCGCCCGAGCAGCCAGAGCGATTCGGCCTCGCAGTGCGTGTCGCCGATCGCCGTGAGCGACTCCAGCGCGCGCTGGAGGATGGCGATGCCTTCGTCAAAGAGTCCTTGAGCGACGCGGGCCTGCCCGATGCTCATACTCAATTTGGCCTCGCCGCTGACATCCCCGATGCTCCGGAAATCGTCGCGGGCGCGCTCCGCCAGGCGGAGGGCCGTCTCGTACTGCCCCCGGCCGAGGTGCGCCCAGTGCAACCGCCTGAGCAGCTGCGCGCGGCCGCGCACGTCCCCAGCGTCGGCATGGTGGCTGAGCGCGCGCTCAAGCAGGGGGACGCCTTCCGAGTAACGGCCTTGCAAGACTCGCGCCCAGCCGAGCAGCCCGACGGCGGCAGCCGAAAGGCGGTCCTCGGCGCCCGGGCCAGCGAAGACCTCGGTGGTCGGATCCTCCACCGCCTCGTAATTGCCCAGGGCAACCTGGATGCTGCTCAGTTGGAGCAGCGATACGGCGACCCCCTGGCGATCCCGGAGCCGGCGGTAGGCGGTCAGCCCCTGCCCGGTCGAGTCGGCCGCGTGGTCGTACTGGCTCAGCCCCATGAAGGTCCGCCCTTGCTGCAGCAGCCCCGCCGCCTCCGCTGGCTGATCGCTGAGCGCGCGGGCCGTCGCGATCGCCTCCGTCAGGGCGGCCCCCGCCTCCTTGAGCCGCCCGACCGAGCAGTAGCCTTCGCCGATGCCGAGGAGCACCTTGAGCCGTTCGGCCACGGCGAGCCCGCCCTGCCCGAGACGGTCTAGTTCGTCGGCGGCGCGGCGCGCGCGCTCGATGCAGGCCACGGCTTCATCCCATTGCCAGCGGTGTCGCGCCGCCTGCCATGCCTGCAGACTCCACTCGACGGCCCGCCGGAGGTCCCCCGCCGCCTCGTAATGCACGCTCAGCGCTGAGGCGACGCGGTCGGCCTCGCGCGAGTAGACCGCCTCGATAGCCTGGGCGGCTTGCGCGTGCAGCTGCTTGCGCCGCCGCGACGCGAGTCCCTCGTAGAGGACCCGCCGCAGAATCGTGTGGTAGAAGCGACAGTCCTCGCCCGCGACCAGACCGCGCTCCGACAAGACCCCGTAGTGCACCCCTTCGCGGAGCAGGCGCTCGACCTCTTCCTCGCCCCGCCCCGCCATGCGCGCCAGGGTCTCGACGCGGAACTCGTCGCCGATGACCGCCGCCTGCTCGACGATCCCGCGGACCGGTTCCGGCAGGCGGTCGAGCTTGGCCCGCGCGATCATGACAATCGTCTCCGGCAGCTCCAAATCGCGGATGCCGTGCCACTGCCACCGGGGCCGCGGCGTGCCGCCGAAACTGACCGCGCCCCCGGCGACGAGCAGGCGCAGCACTTCGGTCAGGAAATATGGGTTGCCCCCGGTGATGCGGTGGAGGAGCTGGAGGTCGTGCGGGGAAGGGTCGGGGCCACGGGAGACGCCGCCGAAGATGGACTCGATCGCCAGGCGGTAGCTCTGCTCGTCCAGCGGCTTGAGGACGAGGCTCGTGTAGCTGCGGTAGTCGGCCTGCCGCCGCAGCCATTCCGCCAGCGGGTGGGACAGATCCGCCGTCCCGCTCTTGCGCATGAGAGCGACGAGCATCAAGGGCTCGCCCTGCGACTTGTGCATGAGGTGGCTGATCAGGTCGCGGCTCGCCTCGTCGGCCCACTGCAGGTCGTCGAACGTCATGACAAGCGGGCGCTGGCGGCTCAGCCGGATGAAAGACTCGCCGAGCGGCACGAAGGCGCGGTAGGCGTCGACCGCCGCGGCTCCGGCGTGGGTCGGCAGCGGCCCGGTCCCCTCCGCCGCCCCGGCGAAGAGCTCCTCCGGCAAGGTCACGCCGCAACGCGCCCGCACGGCGGCGCGCAGGTCGTGGTGGCCGCCGCCCTCCGGCCCCGTCCCTGGGCCGGCAAGGTCGAGGACCAGGCGTAAGCAGTCGAGGAAGACTTCATAGGGCGCGAGGCGGCTGGCGCGGTAGTCGAAAAACCTGGCGTAGACGCCAAGCGCCCCCTGCTCCCGCGCCCAACTCTGGAAGTGGCGCGCGAGCTGCGTCTTGCCCATGCCGGGCTCGCCCAGGATGAGCACCGGGCGCCCCGCCCCCCCCAAAGTCCGCCGGTACTCGGCGCGAAGGGCGTCGAGTTCGGCCCCGCGCCCAGCTAACTGATCGTAGTCGGGGTCGGCCGGCTCCGGGGGTAAAGCCGCGCCCTCGCCGGCCGGCGCCGTGATTACGCTTACCGGGCCGATGAAACGGTACCCGCGGCGGTGATAGGTCTGGATCAGGCGGGAGCCCTCGGCTTCGTCCCCGAGCGCGCGCCGCGCCTGCGAGATCGCCCTCTTTAAGACCCCCTCGGTGGTGAACACGTCAGGCCAGATGTGCTCAAGGAGCTCATCTTTCGGGATCACCCGGTCGTGATTCTCGGCGAGGTAGCGCAGGACGCGCACCGCCTGCGGCTCGAGACGCACTACCTCTTCGCCACAATAGAGTAGGTCGACGTCCGACGGGATGTGGAAGGGCGGGAAGTTGATGACCCGCCGAGGCTCGGGTGCCATGATCCTCACCTTGGGGGCACGATCGCTCGCCGGCGATGCGCCATTATACGACGGAAGGCGGTCGGCGGGTGAGCGCCGAAATGATTCTTCAACCAGGACCTCTGATCAGTTGTCCGGCCTCGGCCCCTCTGCCGCAACAGCGCTTGCGTTCCCCGGCCGGAGAGCATAGGATGGGGTTGGTTCTTCACTGATTAACCACTGTCGCACTCTCGGCACCGAACTCGCCCTGCCGCGACCACGCCACTGATTAGTCCACAACCCCTGTCGCGAGCAGGAGCATCATGTGAGCCCCCCCTAAGAACAGGGCGATCAATCCACCGTCAGGGAGCACACACTATGTCCGTTGACCAAGCCAAACAAGACCGTGCCGGGTTGCGCGGCGAGATCGAGAGGGTGAGGGGGGAAGTCGTGGTCCTCCAATCCCAGCTCGCCGGGTTAGCGCGGGAGAATTCCCGCGGTCCCCAAACTGCTTCAGACACTTAGTGGCCATTTAGGGTTCGGCGCCGCCGGAAGGTCCGAGTGGCCTCGATTCAAGCTCAAACTCAAACAACGAGAATTGGTCCTGCTCGAAGCTCACTACGAAAGACTAGGAGTCTCGGACCGTCTCCCGCGCCCGGCGACCAAGCGCCAGATTGTCCCACCCGCCGGCCGCGCCGGGGAAACCGCGCGGCAGAAGATGGGACGCCTGATCGAGGAGAGCCCGGGCGCGCTCGTGCCGTATATCAGGCGCATCTACCGGCCGATAATTGAGGCGGAGGAGTCACCCGAGAGATGAGGACCCACGCGAGCAGCGCTAATCTCGTCAGCTAGAAAGGGAAGTGGGTGAGGTATGGTGGTCACCTTGGTGGATCTCGAGGACGCGGGAGAGCGTCTCGCTTCCGGCGAGCGGCCTTACGAGTATAAGACCAGCAACTCGGGGCTCCGCCTCCTCGGCCCGGCTTGCGGGTTCGGGGCAGATTGCCTGCAACGTTACCGGGAAGAAGGACTGTATGCCGAGAGCCTCGAGGAGGCACATGACATGGCGCGCTCGCGGAGTGCGACGGTCACAGGCATCTGGTTTGTCAAGCGCGGGTGAGTGACACCTAGTTCTGATCGAAGCGGAGGTGATCAGGATGGAGGGCGGACAGTACGACATCGAGTGCGGGAGGTGCGGCGAGGTCGGGGTGGGGGTCTTGACCGCGGAGGAGGCGAGGGCCGTCAGCGATTGCACCGGCCCCGCCTACCGGCAGTGCGGACGCTGCGGGAAAATGACCGGGTGGATTGCGGCCAGGCGCCAGTGTGCCGTGGCGGAAGAGGCGAGGCAGACTGCGATCCGGGCGACCGGGCGGGCGGATGGGAACATGGTCCCGCGCGGCCAGGAGCGGATGGCCACGCAGAACGAACGCGACGAGGTGGACGCTATGCTTGCGCAGACCTGACGAGATTTCTTGCGAGAACCGATTCCGGTCTCCCGGATGCCGCCCCGCGGCGGGCATACCTTCTTGCACCAGTCAGCAGACAGGAGGATCAAACCATGAAAGCTAACCTGATCGAAAACAAGTACCACAAGGTGCTGGTCGTCGCCCAGCGCTCCAAACAGATTCAAAAAGGCGCGCGTCCGCGCATTCAAACGCAGAATCTCAGGGCGACGCGCATCGCACTCGAAGAGGTCGAGCGCGGGCTCATCGGCTTCGAATTCATCCTCGACGAGAAAGAGCCGGGGTGAGTTGGGGACCGATGACCCGCAGATCGATCCGTGCCAATCCGTCGCATCCGTGGCATCCGTGTTCCGTTCTCGCCGCCGCGGTGGTGGCCGACTCAACAGCGATCCGCCCTGCCGGACAGATACTCCCATAGCGCCCAAGCCTCACCGTCTTTGAGCACCAGCTCAAAACACGATCGCTCGGGAGACAAAGAGCCATCGACGAGCAGTGTCAGGATTTGTTCCGTGCCTGTCCTGCTCAACTCCGCCTTGAGAATGTAAGACTCGTTGAGGATAAGGTTTTCATTAATTTTGACCATCGGACGACTTCGCCCCCTTTGTTCCTGATCATACCACCCTGGCCGGGCCTGTTAAGGCCGCGCCGGGGTGAGGGTCATTTTATGATGAAAGCGTCCGTACTCATCGCTGAAGATCACCCCGATACGCGGGAGGCTTTGCGGCTGCTGCTCGAGGTCGGCGGCTTCGACGTGATCGCGGCGGAAGACGCCGTGACGGCGTGGTTGCTCCTGGCGGAGCGCCTGCCAGACGTGATTGTAGCCGATTTGATGATGCCCAAGCTCGGCGGGATTGAGCTCATCAGACGGGTGCGTCGGAGGCTCGAGTGGGCTCAGATTCCGATCGTCGCCATTTCGGCGTACGCTAACGTCTACCTCATTAAAGCCCACCGGTGCGGGGCCACGGTCGTGCTCCGCAAACCAGATGATTTCGGTAAACTCGTCGAGACCATTGACGGGCTGATCGGCCATTAGACGAGCGTGCTCGCAGCCCTCGCAGCGAGTGTGGTTCGATGCGTCCGACGTTAATCCTTGCCGCAGGCTCCCTCACCCGCCCGCGCGGTCGCCGCTTTCCGCGCAGTCAAGCAGGGCCGTGACGGTCTGCATAAGTCGCTGGGGGTAGGCCGGCTTCCGGAGGTGGGCCTGGGCACCGGCGGCGACGGCTTTCTGCATTCCCGGCTCCTGGTCTGTGGCCGAATAGAAGAGGAGCGGGGTGCGGGCATCGAAGGTCCGTATCCGCCGGCACAAGTCATATTCCGCCCCGTCCGGCGGCCAACTGTCGACGATGTAGAGATCGAACTGCCGGCTCTGAGCCAGGCGCGCGGCGTCTTCCGGGGTGTGCGCGGTCGTCACGCTGTAGCCGTGCTGCTCCAGGACGAGGCTGATGACGTCACGGCTTTCGCGGTATCCGTCGACGCAGAGGATTTGTATCTTGGCCTGCCTCGTCGTCTTGGCCGTGGTCTTTTCCAAGCGTTTCTGATTGAAGTGCATTTCTTCTCCTGGAGGCGGCGAGCGAGCGGGGCGCGGCCGCACTGAATGGGTTGACCCAAGAACACGCTGGCTACCCGCCGGCCTCAGGTCAACGGCGTTTGACTCCGACGCCCGGCCGTGGGCAATACGTCTGCGGAAGAGTGGCCCCCTCTGAGGGCCTCGCCCATGGCGAGCACCCGCTTGAGTTCCTTCCCCGCGAGGCCGAAGAAGAGGGCCATCTGTTTGAGTTGCTCTCGCCCAGCGTAGTCGGTCGGGGTTGCGCAAAACCGCTCAACCCCGGGGGCGAAGTCGACGCACTTCATCTTCTTCGGCGTCGGGCGGCCGCGGCCGCAGCGGCCGTCCGTCTCTTGGAGGACACAAAATTCACACAACGTCATTGACTCACCTCGGACCCTTCCCCGGTTGGCCAGGCCGGGGCCGTGTCGCCCCTGGCCCGGACCTCCGCCGCCCCGGCTCGCCTTCGACACGGAAGCGAGAGCGTCGGCACCCCGGGCAGCGGCTACGACGGACGACGATAGGGACTAATCAGTGGCGAGGTCACGGCAGAGCGGATTCAGTGGCGCAAGAACGACAGTGACTAATCAGTTAACTGCTCGAGTCTCCTGATATTAGAACGTGCGGGCCGGAAATGCAACGCCGGCCGTGCCGGAGTTGAGTTCAGCGCTGTGAGCCGACCGCGGACCGCCGGCTTGCTCTTCCGACGGACCTGGGGTTAAATCCCGATGAAGGAGAAGACATTTTGCACGACCCGCATCAAGCGCGTCCCGCCGCGACGCGCGTTGTCAGACCCGCCCGCCGCCTGCGCGGAGATTTCCATCTCCCCGGCGATAAGTCGATCTCGCACCGCAGCGCCATGATCGCCGCCCTCGGCGGCGGCCCGGCGCGGCTGCGGAACTACTCTTCGGCCCAGGACTGCCAAAGCACGCTCGACTGCCTCGCCGCCCTCGGCGTCGCGGTCGCGCGCGAGCCGGGGGCGGTCCTCCTCGCGGGCGCCGGTCTCGACGGGCTCCACGCCCCAGGCCGCGCGCTCGACGCCGGGAACTCCGGCACGACCATCCGCCTGCTCTCCGGGATTCTCGCCGGGCAAAACTTCACGACCGAGGTCACCGGGGACCAGAGCATCCGCCAGCGGCCGATGCAGCGCGTCATCGAGCCGCTCACGCTCATGGGCGCGCGCATCGAGGCGCGCGAGGGCCGTTACGCGCCGCTGCGGATCAGCGGCGGCGGACTCCGGCCGATCGAGTACGCCCCACCGATGGCGAGCGCGCAGGTCAAGTCGTGCGTCCTCCTCGCCGGGCTCTTCGCCGCGGGGACGACGACCGTGGTCGAGCGAACTCCGACGCGCGACCACACTGAGATTATGCTGCGCGAGTGCGGGGCGGCGCTCACGACCGAGACCGGCGCTGGCGCGACCCGCGTCAGCCTTGTCGGGCGGCAGTCCCTGAACCCGCTCGGCGACTACAGCGTCGCGGGCGACCTCTCCTCGGCCGCCTTCTTCGTCGCCGCCGCGGTCCTGGTCCCGGACGCGGAGCTGCGGCTGAGGCACATCGGCGTCAACCCGTCGCGGACGGCGCTGCTTGACGCGCTCGCCGAGATCGGCGCGCGGCTGGAAGTCGAGCACCCGCGGACGGCACACGGCGAGCCGGTGGCTGACCTCGTGGCGCGCTCCTCGGAGCTGGGCGGCGAGCTCGTCCTGGCGGGCGGGGTGATCGCTAACCTGATCGACGAGATTCCGATCCTCGCGGTGATCGCCACGCAGATGCAGGGGGCGCTCACGGTGCGCGAGGCGGGCGAGCTGCGCGTCAAGGAGAGCGATCGCATCCGCGCAATCGTCGACAACCTGCGCCGCATGGGGGCCGAGGTCACGGAGTACGAGGACGGGGTGCGCGTTGTCGGGCCGCAGCGCCTACGCGGCGCGCGGGTCGAGTCCTATGGCGACCACCGGATCGCCATGGCCTTTGCGGTGGCGGGCCTCATCGCCGAGGGCGAGACGGTGATCGCGGACGCCGACGCCGCATCGGTCTCGCTGCCGGAGTTCTACAGGCTGCTCGCGCAAGGCGGCGCGGAGATCGACGCATGACCGGCCTTGCGGGCGCCGCCCCGATCTTCCTGCTCGGCTTCATGGGCTCCGGCAAATCGACGGTCGGGGTGGCGCTCGCCGCCAGGCTCTCGCGGCCCTTCATCGACCTCGACCAGCGGATCGAGGCGGTCGCCGAGCGGACGATCGCGGACATCATCGAGCGCGAGGGGGAGGAGAGTTTCCGCCGGCTCGAGAGCGAGACGCTGCTCCAGGTGGCCGAGGCGCCCGAGGCGATCGTCGCCCTCGGCGGCGGCGCCTTCGCCCGCGCCGCGAACCGCGAGCTGATCCGCCGCGCCGGCGTCTCGGTCTGGCTCGACGCGCCCTTCGAGCTCTGCTGGCAGCGCATCCTCGAGCACGACATCGCCCGGCCGCTCGCCCCCGATGAGGTTTCGGCGAGGGCCCGCTACGAGGCCAGGCTGCCACTCTACGGCCAGTCGGACGTGCGGATCGAAGTGAGCGCGGCGATGTCGGCGGAGGAGATCGTGGAGCTGATTATCGACCGGCTCGCGGGGAGCCGGTCTCAGGCCGAGGAGAGAGCCTGAGACCGGCCCCGACGACGTGGGGCAAATCGCGGATTTCTGGGCGGCGCGTCGGGGGCCAGGGGAGCGGCCGCCGACGCGCCGGCGCGCGCGCGCACCTCGCGATTGGGGGTAGAATCGGAGGCGTTGAGGTCCCGCGCGCGCGCCTTCTCAAATCGTCTTGAAAGAGCCCCTCAACGATTCTCATCCTACGCCGCCGCAGCTTTCCATTCATGACGGTTTAGTGACGGTTTGGTGACGATCGCTGCAGTAGACAGAAATACCTGTAGGGGCAGGGCTCTCTCCCTGCCCGGGTTGGCGGTGGCGCAACCACGGGCAGGGACCAGCCCTGCCCCGAAGATCTTTTCAACGTGGTGTCCAAATCTTGCGCCGCCTGATTTAGCGCGGCGCGGTTACTCGCTTTCGTCGTCGAGTGACCAGGCCTCGGCGACGGCGGCGGCTTCCGCTGCCAGGCCCTGCCGCGAGAGGGCACGGCGGAGGTCACGGGCGGGCCCGGCGTGAGCCCGGGTGAACTGTGTGCGCCGGGCCAGGTCGCCGGGGGCGAGTTGGTCGCGCGCCGCGGTCTGCAGCTCGACCGAGCGGCGGAGGGCCGCCACTGCGCGCTCGCGGTCGGCCGACCGGCCACGTCGGGGACCCGCTTCGAGGGCGAGGGCCAGCGCCCAGTGGCCACGCCAGGACTCGCCTGAGCCCGAGACTTCGAGCAATTCCACCGCGCGCTCGGCCGCGGCGCGCGCTTCCTCCGGGCGCTGCAGCCGCACGAGAGCACGCGCCCTCTCGGCGAGCGCGGCCCCGAGCCCGTCGCGGTTTTGCAGATCCTCGGCGATGGCGATCGCCTGCTCGGCCGAGCGCAACCCGCTCTCGCCGTCACCCTGGAGGGTCTCTCC
>Ga0209382_10005408_pt1 | contig 16641 bp, 19 predicted proteins | sample SoiMetdeltSBSDD5_FD_187599 | JGI IMG/M metagenome (GOLD analysis project Ga0209382, IMG submission 187599) | Bulk soil microbial communities from a Populus tree surrounding site in Tennessee, USA - Soil MetaG P. deltoides SBSDD5 (SPAdes) (version 2) | ecosystem: Environmental > Terrestrial >...
AAAACGCGCGTCCAATTATCAGGCCATGTGGCTCATCGCGACGATCGTGCTCTGGGGGGGCTTTGCAAATACGCCCTAGGATCAGCCCACGTCACGAGATCCTTTACACGGGTGCGCACGGACGCCGACCTTACTTCGTAGCGTGTAGCCCTTGCCTCGCCTCCCAGCGTCCCTTCCTGCATGACAGCCTTCGCACGGTGTGCTACATAAGCCCCTCGACTGGCATGGCGGGTGGTAGGGGCGACGGTGGAACCGACGGCGGCGTTTGCACAACTGCAGCTGGGCTTTGTGGATCGGACCCCATGGCGCTACGAGGTCATTCGTCCCCTGGTGCTGTTCGCTGATCAGACCGTCCAGCAACGGGCGCAGGACACGCACACCCATCCTGATACGGTGCGCACCCTCCGGCGTCGCTTCCGGCAGCAGGGGAGGCTCGGCCTCCTCCCGGCCAACGTCGAGGTGGTGATCCGGCCGAGAGCCGGTGGGGTCCCTGAGGCCGTGCGCCGGGAGATCGACCGGCTCAAGACGCTCTATGATGGATTTCATGACCGGGAATTGGCCCGGATCTTGTCGTGCACGTTCGGGATTTCCTTCGATGACCGGATGGTCAAGACACGCTGGCAGCAGAGTGCCGCCTCCTGCCAGGGGCGCCTGGGCCTGTGGGACTATCATGCCCACCCCGATCGCTACCAAGCCCGTCTTCAGGTCGTCAAGCTCTACTATCGAGGCCGGGATAAGGTCAGTATCAGCCGGTTTTTGCATGTCTCTCGGCCCACCGTCGATGCCTGGATTCGCCGCTTCGAAACGGAGCCCTTCGCCGGGCTGGTCGACAAGAGCCGGGCGCCCAAGGCTCCGGTCCGCAAGAGCTGGCTGCCACTCATGGTCCAGGTCTCTCACCTGCAAAAGGCTCATCCGGATGCGGGGGCGTGCCGGATCTGGAGCCTACTGGCGCGGGCCGACCTCTCCGCGCGGACCGTCGGGCGCGTGATGGCCTTGAACCGGCTGGTCGATGACGACATCCCCCATGCCCCGACACGGGGGTGAAGCCGGCCCCGGGCCCCCATCCCTATAAAGCCCGCTATCGCCACCAATACTGGTTTATCGACGGGCGCCGCCTGGACGTTGCCATCGGCGGCGTGCGCTGGTGGAGTCTGATCATCCTCGAGGGCGACTCCCGGACCATGTTGGCCGGGATGATCGCGCCCACCGAAGCGACGTGGGTCGCCTTGATGACCCTTTATACTGCGTGTCTGCGCGATGGTGCCCCCGCCTCTCTCGTGTCCGACCGCGGGGGCGCCTCTACCTCGGCCGACTGTGAGGCCGTGTGTACGCGGTTACAGATCCAGCATGAGACGATCATCAGCACCCAGGGTGAGAGCGATCAGCACTGGATGGAGACCCATTTCAACATCCAGCGGCGGCTCTCTGATGACCAGTTCTCGCTGGCCCGGACCCCCGTGGCGTGAGACCAGTGCCATCAGGCCTTCATCCACACCTATAACACCACGGCCCATCAGGGGCTCCTGCACGATCGACGGCATCCTCCCATCCCACTCGACATCCTCGGGGCGGCCAAGGGACGGCAGTATGCCCCAGAGGAGCGGGCCCGCCACTTCTCCCAAGCCGTGCTGCCTCGCACGACCAACCGCCACGGGTGCGCCACGCTGCACCGCGACCACTGCTCTGTCGAGGAGGGCCTCCCCCGTACGCAGGTCTTGCTCGGGATCTCGGGCGAACATTTGCGAGCGATGTTTGACAACGTGGTGCTGGCGGAATATCGCTGCCGGTACGATTGGCGGGACCGCAAAGTGAAAGACACCCGAGAAGGTGTATGTTATCCCACACGCTTTGCGTCAGGTCAGGGCACCCTCCTTCCCTTCACGCCTCAAGATTCTGTCGTCGTCTATCGGGCGAAGCCACCCAGGCGCCGATCAAGAGACGTGAGGGGAGATGAAGTTTGAGCTTTTGTGTACCATGGTCGGGGAGGTGATGTGGCAATATGCCCACATCATCAGGCGTTCGGCAACGATTTCGACTGCTTGGAGAACCAGATGACGTCCAGACAAGACCCTCCTCGCCACCCCCACGACATGTCCTCGCGGCTGTCACAGATGATTATCGGCTACCGCATCTCGCAGGCGCTCTATGTCGCCGCCAAGCTCGGCATTGCCGACTTGCTACACGAGGGGCCGAAAAGCCGTGAGGATTTGGCCGCGGCTGCTGGAGTAAATCCGGATGCGCTCTACCGCGTGCTCCGCGCCCTGGCCAGTGTGGGGGTGTTCACCGAGGTCGAGCCCGGCCGCTTCGGGTTGACCCCACTGGCGGCGCTACTCCAGACCGGTGTTCCCGGCTCATTGCGCGCCTTGGCCATCGTGATGGGGGAGGAGCCGGCCTGGCGCCCGTGGGGGGAGCTGCTGTACAGTGTGCAAACCGGGCTCCCCGCGTTCGAGCATGTGTTTGGGATGCCGCTCTTTGCGTACCTCTCCCAGCATCCCGACGTGGCCCATACCTATCAAGTCGCCATGGCGGAGGGCACAGTTCTGACCACCCAGGCCGTGGTCGAGGCCTATGACTTCTCGGGCATCCGCACGGTGGTCGACGTTGGGGGTGGTCAGGGCGCCCTCATCGCCGCCATCTTGAAGGCGCACCCGCACGTGCACGGCATGCTGTTGGACCTGCCCCATGTCATCCCGGGTGCCAAACGCGTCCTGGAGACCGAGGCCCTGGCGGAGCGCTGTGCCCTGATCGGGGGGGACTTCTTTGCGTCGGTGCCGAGTGGGGCGGACGCGTACCTCCTCAAGTGGATTCTCCACGATTGGGATGATGCGCGCGCAGTGACCATCCTGACGAACTGTCGCCGGGCGATGCCAGAGCAGGGCAAGCTGCTCGTGGTGGAAAGTGTAATCCCTGCCGGCAACGCGCCCTCCTGGGGCAAATTCGCGGACCTGCACATGTTGGTGCGGCTTGGAGGCCGCGAGCGCACCGAGGCGGAATACCGCGCCCTCTTTGCCGCGGCGGGATTGCGGCTGACGAACATCCTGCTCACCCCGTCCCCAGAGTGGTTGAGCGTCAGTGTAATCGAGGGCGTGTGCGCTTAGGGGAAGCCAGGAAGCATCCTCACCCCCTCAGCGGGTCATGGGGCATCGGGGGAAGATGTCGATGAGCCGTCCGGCTCTGGCTAAGAGGATGCGTCAGAAGGTCTGGCGCCCCTCCGAGATGCCGCGAAGGAGATCGTGGCCATGTTTGTCGCGCGAATCCCTGGCTGTGCATCACGTTGTGCCATCTTGGATGACAACTTCCCGTTAATGTGCTACATAAGCCCCTCTCCTGCGGCGCGTGTGAAGGGGCTCCCGTGGAACCGACAGCAGCGTTTGCGCAACTGCAGCTGAACTTCGTCGATCAGATGCAATGGCGCTATGAGGTGATCCGTCCCCTAGTGCTCTTTGCCGATCGGACGGTCCAGCAACGGGCCCAGGAAACGGCGACCCATCCAGACACCGTCCGCACCCTCCAACGCCGCTTTCACCGACAGGGCATGCTGGGGCTCATACCCGCCCACCTCAAAGTGACAGCCCGCGGCCGAGCCGCGCGGGTTCCGGATGCCATCCGCCAGGAGATTGACCGCCTCAAAGCGCTCTATGCTGGCTTTCATTCCCGCGAACTCGCCCGCATCTTGTTCTTTACCTTTGTTTACCCCATCCATCACAACACGGTCAAGCGGCTGTGGCACCAGAGCCCCATCACCGCCCTTCAGCCGCCTGCACAGGGAGAGTATCGCGCCTATGCCGATCGTGCCTACGCCCGCCTGCAGATCGTCCGCCTGTACTACCAAGGCTGGGACAAAGTGAGCCTCAGCCGGTTTCTGCGGATCTCGCGGCCCACCGTGGACCGATGGATCGCGCGCTTCGAGGCGGAGCACTTTGCCGGGCTCATCGACCGCCAGCGCGGGCCTCAATGGCCTCGGAAGGTGTGGTTTCCGGTGATGGTGGCGGTGTACCATCTCCAAAAGCGCCATCCCGATGCCGGCGAGTTCCGCATCTGGAGCCTGCTGGCACGACCAGAGATCTCGGTGCGCACCGTCGGCCGCATCATGGTGCTCAATAAGCAGGTCTATGAGGATATCCCGCATGTACGCCGCCGAGGTCCTAAGCTGCTACCCCAGCCGCACCCCTACAAAGCCCGCCGTCCCCACGAGTTTTGGTTTATTGACGGCCGCATGATGGATTTTGCCCTGGAGGGCGTCCGCTGGTGGAGCCTCATCGTCTTGGACGGTTACTCCCGCACCATGCTGGCTGGGATGGTGGCACCCGCGGAGGCGAGCTGGAGCGCCTTAATGGTCCTCTATACGGCGTGTCTGCACTATGGGACCCCGGAGGCCTTGATCTCGGACAGTGGCGGCGCGTTTACCTCCACGGCCTTTGAGGCGGTGTTGGCCCGCTTGCAGATCCGCCATGAGACCATCGAAAGCACCAAAGGCGAAAGCTATCTCAACTGGATGGAAACTCACTTCAACATTCAGCGGCGGCTCTACGATTACCAGTTCTCCCTGACCACCACCCCCGCGGCGTTCGAGCAGGCGCATCAAGCCTTCATGGCGACCTATAACACCACCGCCCACCAGGGACTCCTGCACGACGGGTTTGACCCGCCGATTCCACTGCAGGTCTTGGGCGAGGCCAAAGGTCACATGGCTCTGTTGACATCCTCAGAATATGAGGCAACACAAATCGCCAGAGGCGATAGATGTGGTAGGCGATCCCCAGCAATAACGCCTGCAGGCATGGCGTGAGGAGAGAGCGGCCCGGGGCTCGGGGCGACAGCTTCCGTTTCACGGCAGAGATGAGGCTCTCAATCAGTGAGCGTCGACGGTAGAGGTGCGCTGGAAACTCCTGACGCATCTGCGCTCGCACCCCCTGAACCCGCCAGGCTGCGCCGCCCCGCTTGGCCGGGATGACGCGGTGGGCCTTCAGCACCTGGCGGATATGCTGATGATGGCGCTCACTATCGAACTCGGCATCGGCCAGGACCAAGCCAATCGGGAGCCGTTGGTGGGCGGTGTCGACCAGGGGGCGCAGGGTGGCACAATCGTTCGTGGGGCCGCGGCGGGCCGTCTGGGCCAAAATTATACGGGAGTCGACATCCACGGCCATGGTCCACGTCAGCCAGTGGCGCCAGGTGAACCCCTCGCCTCGATCCTTCGCTCGCTTGACGAAGAAGGTGCTGATGGCCCCAGGCGCGAGGCCGGTCGCGTCCACGGCCACCGTCACCCGTCTGCCGGGCTGGAGGGCCAGCCGTCGGACGACGGCGCTCAAGACCTGCTCCAGCGCCGCCTCATCGAGCCGACGGAGCAAGCGGTACACGGTGGGATCGTCGGGCACGTGTTGCAGTCCTAGCGCCGCACGCAGTGCGGTATGCTCAGCCAGCCGGACTTCGGCTTCACGAAAGGTCCAGTCCTCATCACGCATCAGGCACAGAATGGCGAGTCGTGGCGGCTGTTGAAACCGACGTTGAGAGAATTGGCTGCGGTAGGCCGGCAGCGCCACCTGGCCCACACGCAGTGCGACTCTGGCACAGGCGACCAATCCAACTTCGGCCATGGTGCACACCTCCTACAGCAAACCTGTGCACCGTGGCCAAGGATGTCAACAGAGCCAGGTCACATCTATAGCGCTGAGGAGCTGAGCCGCCACTTTGCACATGACCTCTTTCCTCGCACGACCAATCCCTATGGCTGTGTCACCTTGCATCACTCCCACTTTTATGTGGAACAGGGATTACCGACCACGCAGGTGCTACTCTGGCTCTCAGGAGACCAGTTGCGGGCTGTCTTTGACAACGTGGTCGTCGCGGAGTATCGCTGCCGGTACGATTGGCGACGCCGCCACGTTACCAATATCCGGGACGGTGTGTTTTACCGCACGCGTTACGCCTCCTCGCAAGGCGCGTTGATCCCCATCACTCCCCAGGACTCTCGAGTGCTCTATCGCCCGCCATCTGGGGGGCGTCGCAGGCCTCTGACTGTCCCTGCCCAACAATTACTGCTCTTTGAATGGATACCCTCGGCCTAAGGGCGGCTTAGCGAGCCATATATGTAACGAAAATTATGACGAGGGTTGCAGATCGCCGACCCCCGGCAGCATCCGCTGTATGGCGTAGTCACCTACTACCTGGACGCCGGTGGCCCCCACACGGGGCGGCTGCCGTGGCACTTGGAGGCCTTGGCCGGTGCCTACGACCGGCTGGTGAAGGAGGCCCTGGACCGCCTCATCGAGGCGAAGCTGGCCGACTTCGGCGCCTGGGAGGACTAGCGCCATGTTCGATCCCAAGCCCCACCTCATTCGCCTACCGCGCCGGGTCAAAGACCGCCAGACGGGCCAGGTCACCACCGTGTACGACGACTACCTCGAGGTGAAGTGGCGGCTCGTCTGGTTTCGCGAGCGCTTCCCCCATGGCGTCCTCATCACCGAGGAAGTGTGCGTCGACCTGGAGCGCGGCTATGCCCGCTACCGCTGTGTCGTGGAGGACGGCGAGGGCGGCAAGGCGACCCGCTTCGGGACCGAGACCACCGCCGGCTTCGCCGACTACGTCGAGCGCGCCGAGACCCGGGCCGTCGGCCGGGCCTTGGCCGCCCTCGGCATCGGCACGCAGTTCGTCGGCCAGGACGTCACCGAGGGGGACCACGCCGCCGCAGGGTAGGCCGCTGGGCGACGTTCCTGCGGGCACTCCAGGCCGAGCGCGCGGCCCGCCTGGCCCAGGGCCAGCGGCGGCCGACCCTAGTGACAGATGCCCCCGAGACCGTGGCGGCGACGCCGGTGGAGACCCCGTAACCCCAGACGCGGCGGGGGGGGATCCTCGCCGCAAAGCTTGATGGATCATGATGCATGTCGATCACAATTCCCGTGGATGCCCGCGGGAGAAACGCCCCAGGCCGCCAGTGACCTGCTCCCCGAAAGTTGGACCAGGGACAATGTTAGTCTAAGATGCCCCGTAGGAGAAGGAGAGGGGCATGAAGAAACGGTTCACCGAGGAGCCGATCATCCAGATCCTGCGCGAGGCCGAAACGCCTGGCAACAACCTCGAGGTCTGCCGTCAGTACGGCATCTCCGAGCAGACCTTCTCCCACGGGCGGCGAAGGGACCAGGGCCTGAGCGTCTCCGAACTCCACCGGCTGAAGCGGCTCGAGTCGGAGAACGCCCAGCTCACACGACTGGTGGCCGAGCAAGCGTTGGCCCCCCAGCACGTGCAGGAGCTGCTCAAAAAAAAAGGGGCTGCTGTGAGTGAGCGCCGCGCGCTGGTGCAGGACCTGAAGGGGTTGGGCTTGTCCGAGCGCCTGGCCTGTGGCCTTGTGGGCCTGGCCCGTTCGAGCTGTCGGTACCACCCGCACCCGCCTTCGTCGGACGAGGAGGCCCTGCGGGCGACCGTGTGGAGCCTGGCTCACCGCCCTCGGCGCTATGGCTACCGCCGCAGCACGGCCCTGCTGCGGCGCCAGGGGTACACGGCGAATGCCAAGCGCGTCTGGCGGCTCTGGAAGAGCGCCGGGCTGGCGCTGCCTCGCAAGCGCCCGCGCCGGCGACGGAAGGGGCCAGCGGTGGAGCTGCCGCAGCGGGCGCTGAAGCCGAATCATGTCTGGACCTACGATTTTTTGTTCGACCGGACGGACGCGGGGCAGGTGCTGAAGGTCCTCATCGTGCTGGATGAGTATACGCGCGAGAGCTTGGCCATCCGGGTGGAGAAGCGGCTGGGGGCTGGGGAGGTCATCGAGACGCTGGAACAGCTGTTTGAGCAGCGTGGGGCTACGGGGTACATCCGCAGTGATAAGGGGCCAGAGTTCATCGCGCAGCCGTTGCAGGCCTGGCTGGGGGCGCGAGCCACGCGGACGGTGTACATCAAGCCCGGGCACCCCTGGGAGCACGGGTATGCGGAGAGCTTCATCGGCAAGTTGCGGGATGAATGCCTCAACGAAGAGGTCTTTCGCAGCCTGGAGGAAGCGCGCGTGGTGATCGAGCACTGGCGGCGAGAGTACAACCAGCGGCGGCCGCATAGCGCGCTGGGCTACCAGACCCCGGCGGAGAGGGCCGTCACCCCGGTGTGCAGCTCTTTGCCGGCGGTCAGCGGTGTGACACAAAGCGGTATTGAAACCAGCCAGGGGCATCGACTAACCATCCTCATGGACCAGTTTTAGGGGGCAGGCCACTCCGACTAGCAAAACGATGTCCCTAAGGACGTCCGGAAGGTATCAGAAGACGTCTTGAAAGTCGAGGCTAGGGGTAGAAAGTGTTAAGACACAACGGCCCCCAGGTTCAGGGTGCCACCCCCCTACTCGTCATGCATGACAGGTTTGGTCCTGGCATGCTTCGACGTCATACGGTCGCTCATCATGGAGCTTGAGCAGTGCGGCGGCGGCCATAGCATCGCGTTGCGTGCGATAGACCGGCAGCATGTGCTGTTTGCTGCCGTCCTCTTCACGCCGGAAGATATGCCAATGTGGCGGGTCAGGTGCCCGGTCTTGTGGCTCGCTCATTATGTGTTCCTCCAAGAAATCTATACTCGACAGATACGTACAGAGATTGCCCTGTGTAGTGTCCGCGAATCATGTCCACGGATGTGAACGGTTTCATCTGCAAACGAGAGGTTCATGCGACCTGCGCTTGGACCAAATGGCTGCGATGGGGGATCACGACCGCGTCCCCGTCACGATAGGCGTAGAGGGCGGCACTGACCTCCCGGCCGACAGCCTGGCGCGCGGCCTCCTCTACGGCGGCGACATCACGGGCATATGGGGCGCGGGCCATGTCCTCCACCACAGATGCCGGGGATGCCGGCATGGGCCGCATCACCTCAAGGACGTGCATCTCGATGGCGCCGAACCCGGCGTCCTCTATTAGCTGCCGGAGGGTCGCGGCGTCTCGCAGCGTGTATCGGGAGAGGCAACTCGTGGCGGCGTCGGCACTAACATGGCGGGCGAGGGCCCCGGCCAGGGCCGCGTAATACGCGGGGATCTCGCTGAAGACGGTGCACGCGAGGCGCCCACCGGGCACGAGCACCCGGCGCATCTCCCGCAGCGCCACTAAAGGGTTTGGGACAAATTGCAGCCCTTGCTGGCACAACACCACCTCGAAACTGGCATCCGGAAAGGGTAACGCACACACATCACCCTGCCGCCACTCGATCGGGACGCGGGTGACAGGGGTATTCACGCGGGCCACCTCCAGCATGCCGGCGTTGAGGTCCACGCCGACGACGTGCTCCAGGTCGCCGTACCGCTGGACGGCCACGCGGGTGACGATCCCCGTCCCGCACGCCGCATCCAAGACCCGGTCGCCGGCGTGTAGTGACACGTGTGCACACATCAGCTCGGCCAAGGGCCGGCCGAGGGTGCGGACTGTCTCACGTTCGTACAGTTGAGGAGCGTTCCCTGCTAATTGATACCGGGTCTCAGCCATCACGTCCTCCAGGTGCCCCGCCGCATGCGCTAGTTTCACGTTCACGACCCCAAAGCATTCATCTTTGAACACCGCTCGTATGGTAGCACCCCGATGAATTTTGCAGATTAAACCGTTCACATCCGTGGACATGATTCGCGGATATACCATTGCCCTGCATATCAGCGGAGCCGTGCCCCATAACGGTGTCGAGGCACGCCCGGCCTTGCGATAAGCGAACAGAGATGCCTCTTCGCGGGGTTCATGAGCAGTGAAGCGGTAGCATCGAGATGGAGAGTGTGCGATAATCGGGGCTAGAAAAAGAGAAGGCCCAGGGCTGGACTCCCTGGGCCACGACACCTAGCGTATTCCTAAATCCTGCCAGGAGAGAGGCTCGCGCCGATGTCTATGCCTATTGTACAACACGTCTGGCAAAAATCGCAATCCAAAGGTTCCGCCCGTACCCTGCTGCTGTCCCTCGCCATCCATAGCAATGCCTGTTGCGGTGTCTCCTGGCCCTCCGATACCACCCTGCGCCACGAGGTCAATGTCTCCCGCCAGCGCATCCATGAACTGAAGAATCTTCTGGAAGATGCCGGCGAGTTGGTCATCATCGAGCGACCTGGATATACCAACCTCTACTTTGTCGCCTGGCAGGGGCAACCCGTGGGCGGTCAAGGGGAGTATCGCGCCGCGCCAGGGAGCACGCATGAGCCGGGATGCCCGTTGCGAAGAGGGATGCCGACACAGCATAAAGAGGTGTCAGGCGGATCTGACACCCACCCGTCGGAAATCTCTGACACCCCCTGTCAGGGGGATCTGATACAGAAAACTAATGAGAACGATCTAAAAAACAAGCCGGTTTCTCTTTCGGAAGAGAACGGCCCTAGCGGGCCGTCGGAGACACCCCCACAACCCCTCTCCCCTGCCCGCCTGCAACGCCTAGGGCTCAGTCCTGGCTCTGCGGCCTGGGACGCCTATGCCTCGCTCTCAGTCCCCTATAGCGGTGATTCCAGCGATCAGACGTCCGACAAGAGCCGATGCTGCGCCACGAGAATGTCGTCAACGCAGGCTTTTGATCTCCCCACAGGCATCGAGCCAGCACATCAGGTTCAGCGCGGATGTCATCTGACAGAGCCCGTGATCCACGGCATCAAGATGTGCGCGGATGTCATCTGACAGAGCCCGTGATCCACGGCATCAAGATGTGCGCGGATTTCATCTGACAGAGCCCATGATCCACGGCATCAAGATGTGCATCGAGCACGGGCATACGTCCAAAGCGGGTCACAGCATCCTTTCCATGCGCGCGGACTGACGCCGGCTCGCGGGCCTCAAGGGGATGGTGCCTGACAGCCGCGCCCCCCTGGGCGATCAGTCGCCCCTGAGGGCGACGGCGGCAGGGGGATGGGGGTCGTGCCAACCGAGGATGTTGCCCAGCTGCGCCTACAGTGGACGGACCGCACGCCGTGGCGCTACGAAGTCATTCGTCCGCTCGTCCTCTTCGCCGACCGGACCCCGCCGCAGCGCTCGCGCGAGACGCAGACCCACCCGGCGACCGTCCGCAGGCTGACCCGCCGCTTTCGCCAGCAGGGCATGCTGGGGCTCCTGCCGGCGGACATGGAGCTGGTGGCCCGGGGTAAGACCACCCAGATCCCCGACCCGGTCCGGCACGAGCTCGCTCGTCTCAAGGTCCTCTATGACGGCTTCCACTCCCGAGCACTCGCGCGGATCCTCCTGGCCAAGCGGGGCTCTGCCATCGATGATACAACCGTCAAGACGCGCTGGCAGGCCAGTCCCGTCCGCTGTCAGGGGCACTTGGGTCTCTGGGACGATCACGCGCAGCCGGATCGCTCTCAGGCCCGGCTGCAGGTCATTCAACGCTCCGATCAGGGGTGGGAGAACATCAGCATTCACCGGTTGTGGCGTGTCTCCCGTCCCACCGTGGATGCCTGGATCCGGCGCTTCGAGACGGCGCCCTTCGCCGGATGGGCGGATCGCAGCCGCGCGCCTCACGCCCCGGTCCGGAAGATCTGGCTGCCCTTGATGGTGCAGGTCTCCCACCTCCAGAAGGTCCACCCGGATGCGGGGGCGTGCCGGATCTGGAGCCTGCTGGCGCGGGCCGACCTCTCCGCGCGGACCGTCGGGCGCGTGATGGCCTTGAACCGGCTGGTCGATGACGACATCCCCCATGCCCCGACACGGGGGTGAAGCCGGCTCCAGGGCCTCACCCGTATACAGCTCAGGCGCGGCATCAGTCCTGGTTCATCGACGGCCGCCGGATGGACGTTGCCATCGACGGCGTCCGGTGGTGGAGCCTCACCATTCTCGAAGGCTATTCGCGTACCATCCTAGCAGGAGCGGTGGCGCCCACCGAAGCCTCCTGGGTGGCGCTCATGGTGCTCTATACGGCCTGTGTGCGCTACGGGGTGCCGGGCACCTTGATTTCGGATAGCGGCGGCGCCTACACCTCCAACGAGTTTGAGGCCGTCTGTAGGCGGTTGCAGATCCAGCATGAGACGATCGTCAGCACCCAGGGCGAGAGCTATCAGAACCTCATGGAAACCCACTTCAATATCCAGCGGCGCCTCTACGACTATCAGTTCTCCCTTGCGCCTACGCCGGCGGCATTCGACCAGTGCCATCAGGCGTTCATCCAGACGTACAATACGACGGCGCATCAGGGGCTCCTGAAGGATCGGCGGGTGCCCCCGATTCCGCTCGAGGTCCTGGGCGAAGCGAAAGGCCGGATATATGCGCCAGACGAGCTCGCCCGCCACTTCTCTCACGCCTTGTTCCCCCGCACGACGAATCGGTACGGGTGTGTGACCTTGCACAGCTATCACTTCTATATCGAGGAGGGCTTGGCCCAGACGCAGGTGCTGCTGTGGGTAGCCGGCGCGCAATTACGAGCCATGTTCGAGGGGGTGGTGCTGGCCGAATATCACTGCCGCTATGACTGGCAGGACCACCACGTGACAGACATCGGCGCGGGGATATTTTATCCTACGCGCTTTATGTCACCCCAAGGGTGGCTGATCCCACTGACGCCCTCCGACTCGGTAGTGGTATACCGCGCGAGAGCACCCAGGCGGCGGGGGGCACGTGTGTCTTCCACACCGCAGTTGCTGCTCTTCGAGGTGGTGCCGACCGGGTGAGCCGGCGTCATTCCGCACAGATGTAAAGGAGGTTGTGACGCGCTTTGGGCAGTCGCTCGGTGAAGATGCGGCGTGCGCATGCCGGATTGCGGCAGAACAACTTGCGGACGTGGGGCCGCCAGGTGATGCCGTAGCCACCCCACGGGAGATCGGCCAGCGTCCGGATGTAGCGACTATGGATAGATCGGGCGGGGGCGTCACATCGCGGGCAGTGGGGTGCGACTTGTGTCGAAGAGATGAGGAGGGTGATCTGGGCGTGCGCGTTATCGATGTACCAGGTGTTCAATTGGAGCGATGTCGTGTCGGGCAAGGCATGAGCAAACGTGTCTCGCACCTCCATGGCTCGTAAGCAGTCAATGTTTCTACGGAATCCTCCCTATAGTATACCCCAGCAATGGGGAAGGAAATGGCCTCACCAAAACGGGCCAAGAGCCGAATGGCATTAAGTTAGTGGAAAGCCATTTTCTTATCGACAATTAGAGGAATTCGTGCCCTGGGTAGCCTTCTGGCAGCTCGACCGCCATGGATCGAACCCCATGCCGTCACACGCTGGCCCAAGCATGCTTGCAGCTACCGCAAAGCATTGATACAGCAGTACATTGGAGCTTAACTTAACGCCATTCGGCCAAGAGCCTTAAACTGATCAAATCCGTATAGAGGGTTCGGGGACACTCCAACGGTATAGTTGGCAGGATAACGCGTGTAGGTGTACGGGTGAGCCGTACAACGACAGGGTGGAGCTTATGGTGTGATGTGCCCAGCGCTGTGACGGGCACCTTCCGTCCGCGAGCACACCCAGCGTCGGGGGATCACTCCCGGGGCGGCGGCCCCGTGGGCCGCGAGCACCCGGTGAAAGCCGAGCCACAACAGGGGGGCCGCATAGCTGCCGCCGCGCTCCAGCACCTCCCACCAGGCGCCGTAGGCCTGCGCCGGGACGTAGAGGAACTCGGTGCCGAGTTTCCACGCACACACGAAGAGGAAGAACGCCGGCCGCACCGCCTCCAAACACCAGACCCCGAGCAGCATTTCGAAGCCGCCGATCAATGCGCGGACGGTGGGGAGGGGGACGCCGAGGACGCCAATGCCCGCCGCCTCATAGAACCCGAGCAGATTGGCTTTGCCCATCACCAGCCCGAAGGCGCCGTGGCCGATGAGCATGCCAGCCATGACGCCACGCAGCCCCCACTGGGCCGTCTGCGCCCGCGTTACGGCGAGCCGCGGGACCTCGGTGAGCACGGTGACCCAGGATCGGGCGGTGGTCCCCACGCCGTGCACCCAGAGCATGAGGAAGGGCACGCCGAAGTTATAGGAGCGCTCCAGGAACTCCCACCCCCCCTCGCCCGCCAGCGGCCGGAGCAGCGCCGTCAGAAATGCCCAACAGCCCATGTACAGCAGCGCGGCGCGCGTCGGGGCGACGAGCGCCAGCACCCCCAGCGTGATATCCACGCTCCCCACCGCCGGCATGAGGGACCAGGCCCAAGCCTCGGGGAAGCCGAACAGCGTAAAGTACGGCACCCAGGCCTGTTTGGTCAGGACGCCGAAGGCCCCGTGCCCGACGAACTCCGCGCACAGCGCCAGGCGGAACAGCCAGTGGAGTTGCCACTCCGGCGTCTGCCGGGCGGCGGGATCGGACAGCGAGGTGGGGACGGTCTCCGGCGACATCAGTCACTCCTTCTTCACAAGACAGGGCCACGGGGGCGGCCGTCCCCGTTATTTCTTGACGGGCTGCAGGTACATCGCCACGGCGCGCTCGCCGATCCGGCGCCCCAGGACGAGGCCGTCCTCGCAGGCGCTGCGGAAGTGGATGCCGGCGTAGATCCGGGAGTCCGCGCTCTCGCGCGCCGCCTGCGAGACGCTGGTAAACGACCGCGTGATGTCCTTGAAGGGCGGCCCGCTGGTGACCGAGAACGCCACCTGGTCGGTGCCCAAGACGCCCGTCAGGGCGGCAGCCGCCGCGCCGCTGAAGGTGCTCTGGGTCGAGGGGTAGTCCGAGACGTTCGGCGTGTTCTGCAGGCTATTCCAGGTCGGATCCCCGGCGGTGGCGTCGTTGCCGTCGGTGTCGCCCTCGCGGACGGCGGTCACCGGGCGCCAGGAGTCGTACACGTAGCGGATCTTGAAGCCCGCGGCGTAGCTGTCCGCCATGGCCAGGTGCGTGAGGGCCAGGAGCCGGGCGCTGTCCCAGGCGTCGAGGCCGCGCCCCTGGGCGACGGTGCGGGCGATGCGGCTCCACGCCGGCGGCCCCTCGAACCAGAAGCGCGCGATCTCGGTCTGTTCGGGCGTGCGCGCCTCGCTCTTCTGGCCGCCGAGCCGCTTGATCTCGTTGTAGTCGCGGGCGTAGGCCTCAGTGGTCAAGGCCGGCGGCCCGGGCAGCCAGAACTGCGCGGCGGAGAGCAGCGTAAAGGGCGTGACGTTGCCCCAGCCGGGGAACGCCGAGGCCGCATAGCCGGGGGCCAGCTCTTTATTGGCGATCGGCGGGTTCGGCGGGTCGGGGTTCGGGTGTGGCCGCCACTTGCCGGCACCCATGCCGGGCGTGTAGGGGACATCCTTGGTAGCCCCGTCGTCCTGGCGAAGTTTCAGCATGGCCGCGCCGGCCGCACGACCCACGGCCACCCCCTTGGTCTTCGCGGTGGCGTCAGACACGCGGCCCAGCGACGCCAGGTAGGCCTCCTCGACGAGGGCGAGGGCGGCCACCTTCTGGGCCGGCGTCCCAAAGTTTGGAATGACCCCCACTAAGACGGTGTGGGCGGCCGCGGCCACGGCGGCTTCGGGTGAGGCCCCTGGGTCGCGAGGGCCCTCGAAATAATAGGCGGCATAGCGGGGGGTAATGGTGTTGAGGGCGTCATGGACCGCCCCCTGCACCATCGCCAGGGCATAGGGGATGAGGACGGACCGCTGTCCCCCCGCTTCAATGGCCTTGAGGGCCGTCTCGTTCCACGTGAGGACCTCGTTGGCGGTGGCGGGCAGGGTGCGGGCGGTGACCAGGAGACCCACGACGAGGAGGGCGGGCAGGAGTGTGCGGCTAAAGGCTCGACAGGGATAGGCCATGGTGTGTTCCTTCTCTATGACGGGGGATACGGAGGCACGCAAACCCGGGAGGTCTGATGGCGTCCTTGACAACAGCGCAGGAGTCGGGTCAGCCGTGTGCATGCGCCTGAGCGAGCGGGCATGCCCCTTAGGGGCGAGTGGCCTTGATGCTGTGGCATCTAAGGAAGGTTAGACAAGTGTAAAGAAATGGCGCCGGGGTGTCAACACATATGTCACGGTTTTATCAAGCGTTTGGCGAGGGTCAGTCAGATGATCCATCTCACTGATGGATAGAAAGTGAGGAAATATAGCTTCAAAATGAGCTCAAAAAAGGCCAGCCCTCTGATCCGGGCAGGTGTCGTACTGTCGAAAAGGTCACTTTGACGTGACCGGTTTCAAGGCTTTGCAGAATAAACCGTTCAAATCCGTATAGATAGTTCGCGGACACAGCAGTCATGCCTGTCGCCTCGCTACCTGGCGGCGGCGCTTGCTCGGGCGCGGGGGGCCGTGACCGCTCCCGTTGAGCCAATGTACGACTTTTGACGTATGTAGATTGACTTTTGTAGAACATTATGGTAGATATGCTGCGACTGTGATGCGTCACGTCGCTCAGAGCACTCACCCTCAGCCGTGCGCCGAAGCGCCTGACGTTGCGGAGACGATCACACCCACCTTCGCGACCCCTCACCACGCCCTTTCCAGTGTATAACTACACAGAAGAGGAGGTCTTCATGGTCGAGAGCACTGTCCCCCACTACGGCCACTCCAACCCGGGGTTGCCCGAGCCCCAACCGCCCGTCGTCCCCTTCAACCCTGGGGCGCTGGACTACTTGGCCGAGCTGGTGCTCGCCGAGGAGGCCATCAAGGCCAAGTGGGATGCGCTCGGCGGCGCTCCGGGCCAGCCCCAACACCCCCCTCGGCCCTGAGGGCCTGAGGCGAGTGCCGCATGGGTACCGCCGAGACTACACCGGCGGATCCATCTACCGCCGCGATCAAGGTCAACCGTTCTTTCTCGCCCTGCCGACGGATCAGCGGTA
>Ga0209382_10005411_pt1 | contig 16640 bp, 17 predicted proteins | sample SoiMetdeltSBSDD5_FD_187599 | JGI IMG/M metagenome (GOLD analysis project Ga0209382, IMG submission 187599) | Bulk soil microbial communities from a Populus tree surrounding site in Tennessee, USA - Soil MetaG P. deltoides SBSDD5 (SPAdes) (version 2) | ecosystem: Environmental > Terrestrial >...
ACGCGGCTGGAGAGACCTCAGTACCGGGCTTATTTGCGGTCGGGGAATGCGCATGTAACGGTCTCAACGGCGCTGGTCGGCTTGCGGGAAATACTTTGACTGAGGCGGTCGTCTTTGGAAGGAGGGCGGGAGAGACTGCGGCGAAGCACGCGACGGCTGGATCGAAGAAGAGTTTTCCAACAGTCAAGGTAGCGGACGAAGAAAAGCAGCTCGCCAGGATCATTTCAACGGAATCGACTAAGGATTTTTTGGGGAAGATCCACAGCGAACTGGGACATTTGATGAATGAAAAGGTTGGCCTCATCCGGAGCGGCACGGGATTGCAAGAGGCTTTGGGTCAGATTCAGAGTCTGAAGGATCGCTATTCAAGGCTTCGAGTCAAGAACCCATCCAGGATCTATAACTATGAGCTTACCTCTTATCTTGAGCTGGGCTCGATGCTAACCCTAGCAGAGGTTGTGGTGTTGGCAGCCGGGGCACGGACCGAGAGCCGAGGAGCGCATCAGCGGGCGGATTTCGCAGAACGAGATGATACCAACTGGAAGAGCCACACCCTCGTGAGCTTGGTAGGGGGATCAGGGCAACTGCAGAAGAAGCCAGTTGCTGCCGGGTAAAGACCGGGAGAGGAGGTTTTGATGGAAATTACTTTCAAGGTTTATCGCAAGGACCCTGAGAAAGACGGCAAACCAGGTCGTTCCAACTATACCCTGGAGTTAGCCGAAGATGCCACGGTTTTGGACGCTCTCCTAAAAATCCGCGACGAGAGCGACAGCACACTGAGCTTTCGCGGATGTTGTGGCCGGGGTTACTGCGGTGAGTGCATGATGCGTGTGAACGGTAGTGCCCGCCTTGCCTGCACCGCGAAGGTGCCTGACTATACCAAGAAGGGCCCGGAAATTTCACTCGACCCGCTACGCAACGTCCCCGTCATCAAGGACCTCGTTTTCGATTGGGACGCCTTCATGTGGAACAAGATTAAAGAGGTCAAGCCGTGGCTGGAACCTGAGAGTTCGCCTGTGAACGGCGAAAACTTGGCATCGGAAGCTGAAATGCAGGATCTAAGAAAAGTGATGAGTTGCTTTTACTGTGGGATGTGCGACGAGGGTTGTACTGTCCTTCCGGTGGATTTCAAATTTCTCGGGCCCGCGGCGCTGACCAAAGCCTATCGGCTGGCCTTTGATCCAAGGAACAAGGATTCCCGGGAACAAGTAAAGATCGTTGAAAAACCCAAGGGCATATGGGATTGCGTTCACTGTTACGAGGCGGACGAACATTGCCCGAGAGGCATTGAACCGACGAAGCGAATTGTTGCCTTAAGAGACAGGGCATTCAACTCTGGAATCACTCATGAGGCCGTCGCCCGGCACCATGCGAGCTTTGCTTCATCGGTTAAGGAAAGCGGTTGGCTGGATGAGGGAAGGCTGGCCGTTGAATCTGAAGGACTAACAAACGTCAAAGGCCTCATGAAACTTCTTCCCACGGCAGCGAAAGCTCTCGCCCGAGGGAAGGCGCCGATTCCGTACATGCATTCGAAGAGGCCCGACGCTGACAAGATCAAGAAAATTTTTGAGAAAGCTGAGCAGGAGGAAAAATGAAATACGCGTTCTACCCCGGCTGCGTCTCCCGTGGAGGCTGCCCAGAGCTTTATCCATCGGCGGTTAAGGTCGCTGAGAAACTGGGAATCGAACTTGACGAGCTGAAGAGTGTAGGTTGTACCGGAGCCGGCGTTCTGCCCCAAAACATCGCCGATCCGATTAACGCAAGAACCTTCGCCAAAGCCGAACAGTTGGGGCTGCCCATCATGACCATATGCAGCACCTGTACGGGAGTCATGGCTCAAGCGAACTACCGGCTCAAGGAAGATCCAATTTACCGGGAGAAAGTGAATAAAGAATTCCTCGCGGACGAGGGTCTGGAATACAAGGGAACTACCGAGGTGAAGCATCTGCTATGGGTTCTGTTTGAAGACTATGGGATCGAGCGTCTCCAGTCTTTAATACAAAGACCCCTTAAGGGTCTCAAGGTATCGCCCTTTTATGGTTGCTATTTGCGCCGCCCCCCTGAAGCCATAACCCCAACAAAAGAACTTAACCGGCGGAAAAGCTATCTGGATGAACTCATTAGTATTTTAGGCGCCGAAATGGCGGACATCAGCGGCAAAGGAAAGTGCTGTGGTTTTCCGATCCTTTCGGCCAACGAGGAAAACTCTCTGGCTATGGTGGCGAAGCACACCGGCGAGTCCAAAGAGAAGGGTGCTGATTTTATGGTTACCCCCTGCCCCCTCTGCCACCTAAACTTGGACGGGAACCAATCAAGGGCAGAGGCACAAACAGGAAAAGAGATCGATCTTCCAATTCTCCACTTGCCTCAGTTCGTAGGTTTGGCCTTAGGTTTTGACACCAATGAGATGAACCTCAAGCGGCATATCGTCTCGACTACCGACGTCGAGTCGAAGGTCAGCATGATGTCCTGAAAGAAAACTGGAGTATTGGAGTAGTGGAATATTGGAGTGATGCGTAGGGGAAACTAACAATACCACCCGCATTCCATCACTCCAGTACTCCGGCACTCCATTACTCCATTCCCCCATATGGACGCAGCGGAAAAAAAGGTTAACCCGATCGTACTGGCCCAAGAGATCATCAAGTTCCGCAAGGAGAAGCACCCTTACGGATACAATTATGCTGTGAAAGTCCGTCTAGGTCATGCGGAGATCCAAGATCTCACTGCGGTCGCCGACATCCTCTCTGCGATAGAAGAACTCGGCTATACAGTCGTAAAAAAAAGTAACTAAGCAAGTCGGCGACCTCCTGTCTGCCCACAAGAATGCTACGAGAAACTTGACACCTAGCGAATCAGCATATAATACAACTCAAAATGTTTACTCATGACATTGTTATCGTCGGCGGCGGCGGGGCGGGTTTGCGTGCTGCGATTGCGGCTGCAGAGATGTCGGCTAAGTTGTCGATTGCAATCGTCTCCAAAGTCTATCCCATGAGAAGCCACACGGTTTCTGCTGAAGGAGGAACCGCGGCAGTTCTTCGCGACTTCGATAGCCTCGACCTCCATGCGAAGGACACCATTTTTGGAGCCGACTTTCTAGCGGACCAAGACGCCGTCGAGGCTTTTGTCACGGAGGCTCCTGGAGAACTCATCCAACTTGAGCACTGGGGATGTCCCTGGAGCCGCGACCCGGACGGCCGCGTGAGCGTGAGGTCCTTCGGCGGGATGAGCGTCGATCGGACCCTTTTTGCCGCCGACAAAACGGGATTTCATCTTCTTCACACCCTTTTCCAGACCTCCCTCAAGTATGACAATATCATCCGCTACGATGAGTGCTTTCTCACCTCACTGCTGGTCGACGATGGAAAGGTGTGCGGAGTCACATCGATCAACCTTTATACAGGCCGAGTAGAAGTGATTGCCGGCAAAACTGTTATTCTCTGTACAGGAGGAGGCGGCCGCATCTTTCCTTTCACCACCAACGCCGCGATCAACACCGGCGATGGCATGGCGGCGGCCTATCGAGCCGGCGTCGCGCTGAAAGATATGGAATTTGTTCAATACCATCCCACGGGTTTGCCTGGAACCGGCATCTTGATTACGGAAGCCTCGCGGGGTGAAGGCGGATGGCTAAAGAACAAGGACGGCTACCGCTACCTGCAAGACTACGGCCTTGGACCGCCGACGGATAAGCCCACGCATCGCAAGATGGAGCTGGGCCCCCGGGACATTCTTTCGCGTTGCCATATGCAGGAGCTAGCCAAAGGCCGCACGTTTGAGGGCCCCTACGGCCATTACGTGCATCTCGACCTGCGCCACCTCGGCGAGGAAATCATCAACAAGAAATTACCTTTTGTCAGGGAGCTGGCAAGCAAATACGTGGGCATAGATCCCGTTTATGAGCCGATTCCGGTACGGCCGGTGGTTCACTACATGATGGGCGGCATCTCGACGGATATAAACGCCAAAACCAGCTTGGCGGGACTTTATGCCGCCGGGGAAACTGCGTGCGTTTCACTTAACGGCGCCAACCGTTTAGGTTCCAACTCCCTGACCGAGCTATTGGTCTTCGGGACTCGAGCAGGTCGCACAGCAGCCGCCTATGCCACGACCATTGCCGCTCCTGCAGCAGCAGCGATCGACGCACTGGCTGCGGACGAACAACGGCGTCTTGATCGCCAGTTCTTGCGGAAGGATGGCGGAAAGGAAAGAATCGCAACCATTCGCCAAGAGATGCAGCAAGCAATGGAGGAAGGCGCGGGAATCTATCGTGACGAACAAAAGATGGAGAAGACTTGCAAGACGCTGAGAACTCTTAGAGAACGATTCAAGGACATCGTCATTGAAGATCGAGGCAGCACCTTCAACACAGAAGTCATGACCGCATTTGAGCTTGATTTCATGCTTGACGTAGCCGAGGCGGTTGCGAATTCTGCGCTGAAGCGCAGGGAGTCCCGTGGTTCTCATACTCGGACGGACTTCTCCAAACGTGACGATGAGAATTTCCTCAAGCATACTCTCGCTTACCGTACACCGGACGGACCGAGAATCGAATACCTCCCCGTCACCATCACCCGGTGGCAACCCGAGGAGCGAAAGTATTAGCAGGACTCGAAACTCATCGCTCAGTGCTAGATTCTGAGAGGAGACAATGGCTGAACCGACCATTACATTGAATGTTACCCGCTATCGGCCTGGGCAAGACCAGGCCCCGACAACGCAAGCTTACGCCGTCCCTTACAAGCAGGATTGGGTCGTTCTCGATGCTTTGAATCACATCAAAGACCAAATTGACGGAACTCTGAGTTACCGCTGGTCTTGTCGTATGGGGGTTTGCGGTAGTTGCGGCATGATGGTGAACGGCGTGCCGAAGTTGACCTGCGCCGCATTCCTGCGCGACTATTACCCGCACGAGATCCGCGTAGAGCCTCTCGTCAACTTTCCGATCATTCGCGATCTGGTTATCGACATGAGCGATTTCCTAGACAAACTAAAGAGCGTGAAACCCTGGATCATCCGCAAGGAAGAAAAACCCGTCGCTCAAGGCGAATACCTGCAGACGCCTGCCGAACTCGAGGCGTTCCACCAGTTCACCCAGTGCATTAATTGCATGCTGTGCTACGCGGCCTGCCCGGTTTACGGGGTGGAGCCGAAATTTCTTGGCCCGGCGGCCATCGCCCTCGGCTACCGCTACAACATGGACTCGCGCGATCAGGGCAAAGAGCAGCGCGACGTGATCGGGAACCATGACGGGATTTGGGATTGCACCTTTGTCGGGGAATGCAGCGTGGTATGCCCTAAAGACGTTGATCCGGCCGCTGCCATACAGCGCTCGAAAGTCGACACCACCAAAAACTGGTTTCAGTCGATCCTGATGCCCTGGGGAGAGCGATGAGCGGAACCCGGCCCGACCCCTCCAAACTCTATCGTCCCAAGATACCGGCCACGTGGTGGCTGAGGAAAAAGAGTTATTTTCTTTTCATGCTGCGCGAGCTTTCGAGTGTCTTTATCGCCCTGTTCCTTCTCGTTTACCTCTACCAGATTTATCAGTTGACCCGGGGGCCCGAAGCATACGTCGCGTTCAGTCGAAGACTGAGTTCGCCAGGGTGGATTTTTTTTAATCTGATAGCTCTTTTGTTCGCCGTGTATCACAGCGTTACGTGGTTTCAATCCACGGCCGTGGTCTTGCCTGTACGGTTAGGAGAACGGTTGGTCCCGCGTCAGATTGTCACCGCACTGCACATCGGCGCCTGGATCGTCGTATCGCTGGGCGTTTTGATTTTGTTTCTCGCACTTAAAGGCTAAACCATGACTACGGAAAAAACCACAGAACCCTTTTGGTGGGCACTCTTCTCAGCGGGAGGCGTAGTCGCTGCATTTCTGGTACCCGTTCACATCATTCTCGTTGGCTTTGCGTTACCGCTTGGCTGGATTACCGACACCGGGGCGCTCTATAGGAACTGGTGGGTGAAAGTGTATCTCTTTGTTCTGATCGTCCTACCTCTCTACCACTGGGCGCATCGCTTCTACTTTACTCTGAACGATATCGGGCTAAAACCGATAAATAAAACTCTGGCCGTGCTGTGCTACGGGGGAGCGATCATCGGAACGGCCGTTACAGCATGGATTCTGTTCAAGGTATGACTTCAAGCGGCCTAAGAAAATCCCGCTAGAGAAATTTTCGAGCCTACTTCAATCCCTACTTTTTACCACCGCTGGATCTTTGCAGGTACAACTGCGCCCAGAACTCATACAAATTAGCCGCGGATACCGTTTCCTCTCTCCGCTCCCCTCCAACGGTGTCATACTCAATCACCAGGGACTCTCTATAGCGAACGATCTTTACTAATCGGGCCCTCTTTTGTGCAACATAGGCGCCGATTGTGCGGAGGAGCTGAGATAGACTGGCGACGTCCGGTACGCCGGCAATATTGTGGCGCTTCGCTTTTCCCTGTTGCTCCAATCGATCCATGTCTGTGGCCGTATAGCGCAGATCGAGCTCGGCCGGCCATGTGGACATGGCAAACTCTATCTCCGCCTCCGGCGCTCTTTCACCGGGAAGGGCTTCCCAGACAAATTTGATGACCTTTTCCCGCATCGCTCGAGCTTCCTCCTGCTCCGTTGACGTAACCGCGCTACCGCGCACAAGAAAGTCTCCGCCGGTAAATTTCATCGTAAAGCTACCGAACTGGAGGACTTCCAAGGCTTGGCCAATGGCTCGCAAGAGCTGCGCGTACTCGTTGGGTTCAGTCATGGACGTTTTCTTGTGGCTTCCGGTAAACCGCCGACCACCGATTATGCACCGGCCGGTAACGGATCTCCAGCGATTTCCCGGCTCTTAGGCGACCGATGCCTAAGTTCTGCGCAAACGGAAAGCGGAATTGGATTTCAACGCTTCGAGCTGCTGGTTTTCCTGTCCATGACCATTTGAAGGCTCTTGCGTTTGATCTGTCTCATCGTCGCCCTTGAGGCCCGCAAGTTTGATTTTCAGGCGCAGATTATTGGCGCTATCGGCGTTAATGAGCGCTTGGTCGAGACTGATTTTTTCTTCTCTGTAGAGCATGAAGAGTGCTTGATCGAAGGTCTGGGAGCCTTCCTGTATCCCCTGTTCCATAGCCTCTTTCAGAATATCTACCTCGCCTTTTCTAATGAGATCCCTGACGCGCGGAGTATCCATCAAAATTTCCAATGCCGCGACCCGTTTGCCGTCGAATGACGGGATGAGTCGCTGCGAGATAATCGACCGGAGGTTCAAGGAAAGCTGGAGATAGATCTGGGCGTGCCGCTCCAGCGGAAAAAAATTCATAATCCGCTCGATCGCCTGGTTGGCGTTGTTGGAGTGAAGGGTTCCCAGGCAAAGGTGTCCCGTCTCGGCAAACGTCACCGCGGCCTCCATAGTTTCGGTATCGCGGATTTCGCCGATGAGAATGACGTCGGGCGCTTGCCGCAAAGTATTTTTAAGCGCCGACTGGAACGAATGGGTGTCGAATCCAACCTCGCGCTGAGTGACGATGGATTTTTTATGCCGGTGGACAAATTCAATGGGGTCTTCGATGGTGATGATGTGACCGGATTCCGTGGCGTTACGGTGGTCGACCATGGCAGCCAGAGTAGTCGATTTGCCGGATCCCGTGGCCCCGACGACCAACACCAACCCACGCTTGGACATGGTGATCTCTTTCAGTATGTCCGGCAGATTGAGTTCCCCTAGAGACGACACTTCGGCCTTAACTCGGCGAATTACCATACCCGCCGAACCACGCTGGCGAAAAACGTTGACGCGAAAGCGGCTGACTCCGGGAAGAGACATAGCCATGTTGAATTCCAGATTTTCGCCGTACTCTCGAAGCTGGGATTCGTTCATAATGGATTTCACCAGGGTCTCGAGTTCCGGGGGGGTAAAGAGGTGATCGCCGCGGGGTTGTATTTTGCCTTCGATGCGATACATCGGAGGCCTTGCCACCGTCAGATAAAGATCGGAGGCTTCCGACTCAACCATTACCTTAAAAAGCTCCATTATATCCATAATTCTTCTTCTAGTTTCAGCGCGTGTGCCCGCCGGCGGCGGCAACACCACCCATGCCCAACCCACCGCCAAACAGATTCGGATTCGCGCTCTTCGACTGCGCTTCCTCCTTACTCACCAGGCCCCGTGAAACCAAATTCTGCAGCGCCATGTCCATAGTCTGCATGCCGTCTTTTTGGCTGACCTGCATCGTTCCTGGAATCTGATGGATTTTACCTTCGCGAACCAGATTGCGAACCGCCGTTGTGCCCGTCATGATCTCCAGCGCAGCCACGCGCCCGCCGCCTTTTTTCTTGAGCAGAGTTTGCGTGATCACCGCTTCGATGGACTCGGCGAATTGCGCCCGAATCTGAGCCTGCTGACTAGGCGGAAAAACGTCGATGATACGATCCACAGTCTTAGGAGCGCTGGATGTGTGCAACGTACCAAATACGATATGGCCGGTTTCCGCTGCAGTAAGTGCGAGCTGAATGGTTTCGAGATCGCGCATTTCACCGACGAGAATCGCGTCGGGATCCTCGCGCAAAGCGGCGCGAAGTGCATTGGCAAATGAATTTGTGTGGGGTCCCAACTCACGCTGGTTCACGAGACACTTCTTGGACTGATGAACAAACTCAATGGGATCTTCGACGGTCAGAATATGCCCTTCGAAGCTCTCGTTAAGGTAGTCAACCATGCCGGCTAGCGTGGTCGATTTGCCTGAACCCGTGGGGCCGGTAACCAGGATCAACCCTTTTTCCTTGTCGCAGAGTTGCTTCAATATGGCCGGCATCTCCAACTGCTCAAGGGTCAGGATCTTAGTTGGAATCGTTCGAAAGACCGCGCCCTCGCCTTTGCGTTGCATAAAGACGTTGACACGAAAGCGCGCCACTGCGCCCATCTCAAACGAAAAATCACATTCGTGGGTTTCTTCGAACGCTTTACGTTGCGCGTCGTTCATAATGTCGAAAACCAGCGCGTGAGCTTCCTCCCTCGTGAGGGGTGGGTGATCCAACTTCTTGAGATCACCGTGAATACGAATCATAGGTGGTTCGCCCGCGCTTAAATGGCAATCCGAGGCGCCTTGTTCGACGCCAAAAGCCAAAAGTTGGGTAATATCCATTGACAGTTGAGCTCTCCTATTCTGATTTTAGAATCGGCTGAATATTTTCGCCGAATGATATTTAGAATCTCTTTAAACTAATCGGCTTTAGGGCAAAAAACCTCAGCAATAATAGTACCATTCAAATTTGACCCAACTGCAGCGGCGAATACCCCTAACCTCCGCTAGCTCATTCTTGCCTTTTCCTGGAAAAGTAGCTACTTATGCTCTTTTCTTACTGTTTTATTGGAACTATGTTGCAGAACAAAATTGCTCTCGTTACAGGAGGCGGTACAGGTATTGGGAAGGCCATTGGGCTGCAAATGGCCAAAAATCGCGCAAAAGTCGCCATCGGTTCCCGCAATCGTTCCCGCCTCGCAAGCGCTGCCGCCGAATTAGAGAAACTTGGACTCCCGATCCTGCCGATCGCGATGGATGTGCGAAAAAAGGACGACATCCAGCGCGCAGTTGATGAAATCGTCACAAAATGGGGCGCCATCCATATTCTAGTGAATAACGCGGGGATCTCAGGCCTGAGCCTGATCGATGATCCGGATGATTCAAAATGGTTCAATATCGTGGATACTAATCTGAATGGCATGTACCTGATAACCAAAGAAGTCTTGGAATACATGCCGAACCATAGTGGCGGCCGGGTCATCAACATTTCGTCGGTGCTGGGGAAATTTGGGGTCCCCGGCTACACGGCCTACTGCACAACCAAACATGGCATGATTGGTTTCACTCGCGCCTTAGCGTTGGAAGTCGTTAACCGGGGCATCACGGTCAATACCGTCTGCCCCGGCTGGGTAGATACCGAAATGGCAACTCAAGGGATCAATGAAACCGCCGCGTTTCAGGGCATCACACCGGAACAGTTCAAGGCGCAAGCCATCGCCGGTGTACCGATCGGACGATTTTTAGATGCCGGTGAAATCGCCGAGCTGGTTTGTTATCTCGCCTCGGATCAAGCCAAGGGCATCACCGGACAGGCGATTAATATCTGTGGTGGCCAGACGATGGTCTAGGAAATAATCCGGCTGCAGGTATCGCCAGCGGCTCCAACCTCTTCGGTGAACTACCACCATTCCGTACCGCACGGACGAGCCTTAAGGAAAACCAAGACTTTTTCCTATTAAGCTGATAACAAGAAGTTGTGAAAACTCAAACGATTCAAGTTCGCAATCCAGCGACATTAGAAAAGATCACGGAACTACCTATCGCGTCATCCGCGGAGGTAGCCGAAGCCGTCGAGCGAGCGCGCGAAGCCCAAGCGATTTGGCGGGCCAGGAGTTTTGCTGAACGGGCCGAGTTGCTCTACCGATTTCGCGATCTCCTTATCGACGAGCAGGAACGACTCGCTGACATTCTGACCTCCGAGAGCGGCAAACCGCGGGGGGAGGTGTACGGTAACGAGTTGTTCTATCTTTGCGATGTCATCGGTTTCTGGGCAAAAAACGCTGCCAAGTTTCTCGAACCAGAAAAGGTTCGACCCCACTTACTCATGTTCAAAACTAAGAAAGTGACCTCGGAGCACCATCCAATGGGCGTTATCGCTATCATTAGCCCGTGGAATTTTCCTCTGGTGCTCACCGCGGGTGACGCGATGCCGGCACTCATGGCGGGGAATGCAGTCGTCATTAAACCATCTGAACTGACTCCTCTTACGGCTCTGTTCGTTGTCGAGCTTGCTCAAAAAGCCGGATTCCCGGAAGGTCTACTACAAGTCGTGATAGGTGCGGCTGAGACCGGTGAGGCGCTGATCGATCACGTCGACATGATTGCCTTCACTGGCAGCGTTGAGGTCGGGAAGCAAGTCATGCGCAGGGCCGCCGATCGTCTGATTCCGGTGTCCCTCGAACTCGGCGGAAAGGACCCTTTGATCGTTTTGAAGGACGCCGATTTGGAACGGGCAGCCAACGCGTGCGTTTGGGGGGCCCTGATGAATTCCGGTCAAGTATGCACGTCCATTGAACGGGTCTATGTAGAGGAGCCGGTCTACCAGACCTTTGTCGATAAGGTCGTACAGAAAGTGCGGGCGTTGCGGCAAGGACCCAGCAACGAAGAGGTCGAGCTCGGGAGCATGACATCCGAAGAGCAATTCCAAAAAGTCTCGACGCAAATCAGCGAAGCTCTAGTCCAGGGTGCTAAAGCTCTCACCGGCGGGCGTGCGAACCCGAAATTTTCAGGACTCTATTATGAGCCGACGGTACTCGTCGATGTGAAGCACGACATGAACATCATCCGAGAAGAAACCTTCGGTCCGGTCCTCCCGATCATCAAAGTGCGAGACGCTGAGGAAGCGCTTCGTCTGGCGAACGATTCTCGCTACGGGTTAGATGCTTGCATATTCACGCGGGACAAGGAGAAAGCACGCCAGATGGCCGAAAAGCTTTTTGCCGGCACAGTCTGCATCAACGACGGTCTGGTGAACTACATTATTCCCGACACACCCATGGGTGGCGTCAAAGAGAGCGGCTTCAGTCGCCGACACGGCGCAGAAGGCATCCGCAAGTATTGCTATCAGAAATCCATCGTCATCGACCGTTTTGGACTGAAAAGCGATTTCCCGTGGTTCCCGGCCAGTGAGAAAAAGACTACGCAGATGCGGCGCCTGATTAGCTTGCTCTGGCGCTCCGGCTGGAAAAACAAATTCCGCTCGCCCAGCCGCTCCGCGAAAGACTGAATCCCTTGAACTCCATAAACGATTCGACTAAGTAGAATTGATATTCTTGAGTCCACCAAAGGAGAATTTGCATGGCTAAAGATCTACCCGGTTTCATCGCCCAAGAGGGGGCAAAAAGAGAGGGCTCAGTCATCCGTGAGAAAAACTTCATCGATGCGAACAATTATGAGACCGTTGCCTATCTAAAACACCTCGATATCCGCAACGAACCCAAGATGGTCTTGTTCGAAAACGTTCCTGCATTAAACGGCAAGAAATCTGAATTTTCGCTTTTTTACAATCCTTGGGTGACCCGGCAGTATGTCGCCGATTCCCTGGACATGGGAGACATTAAATCCAGCATGGACGTCAGCCTAGAAGTCGCTAGACGGGAATTGCAGCCTGGCTCGGTGGAAGTGATTCCACCGGAAAAGGCGCCGGTCAAACAAGTCGTCCTCACGGGCGACAAGGCCGACTTGAGAACTTTACCGATTCCCATGCATCAGAAAGACGATGCCGGAGCCTATTTGACGATGGCTTGCGCCATGAAGGGGTTGAACCGCGATTTCTACGATATCACGTTTACAAAAAACAAATTCTACGAACCGCGCCGCATGAGCTTCTCCGCCCACAAGCATCATCACTTGGAAGCCATGACCTGCGAATATGAGGCCGAGAATAAGCGCGCCCCGGTGATCGTCATTTTGGGCCATCATCCCGCCTTTTATCTTTCCACGTGCTGCATGACCCCGTTCGGCAACAATGATTATTTAACCGCCTCCGCGTTTCTGAACGAACCCTTGCGGCTCACGCCTTCGACCACTTGGGGCGATAAGTTTCTTGTCCCTGCGGATGCCGAAGTGATCATTGAGGGCGAGATTCCTCCACACGTCCGCGATACCCAGAACCCCTTTGGTGAAATTCTGGGCTACTACCAAGTAGAAATGCAGGTGCCGGTCATTGAAGTCACGGCTATCACCTATCGACGGAACGGGATCGTTGAAGACTTCTGGCCGGGCCACATGGACCACTGGAACCTCGGAAGTATCCCCAAAGAAGGAAGCGTTTATAACGTCATCAAGAAAAACATTCCCGGTATCAAGGCCATTCATCTTCCCCCTTCCGGTGCCGGCCGCTGCATCGCCTATATCTCCATCAAAAAAGAATTCGAAAACGAGCCCAATAAAGCCGGCATGCAGGCCTTCGTCGAAATGCCTAATCTGAAACTCGCGGTCATCGTCGACGACGACGTCGACGTCTTCAACGAGCGGGAGGTCATGTGGGCGGTGGCCACCAGAGTCCATTGGGACAAGGACATCGAAATTATCCGTGAAGTGCAGAGCTTCCGCGGCTGGCTGGGCGATTCCGTGGCGATCATCGACGCCACCGTCCCGCTCAAGGGCGGCTGGCCCCGACGCAACGAAGTCCATCCCGAGGCCTTCGAGCGCGTCGCGAAATTCTTCAAGTAAGAGGAACCAATCATGGCCGATAAGATCAGACTGATTTATAAAGCGACATGAACCACTTGCCGCAAAGCAAGAAGTTTCTTGCAAGCGAAGAAAGTCGATTTCGAGGAACGAGAATACGGCAAGAACCCGTTCACAGAGAAAGAGTTGCGGGATATCATCGGCGACGATCCGATCCAGCCTTTTTTGAATACCCGCACACCGCTTTATCGCGAAAAGAACATGAAACAGAAACCGCCGTCGAAAGACGAAGCGATCAAGCTTATCTTAAAGGACCCGAACTTACTCAAACGGCCAGTGATCATCAAAGGAAAGAAAAAAGTCACGGGTTTCAATGAAGCGGAAGTGAAGGAGTTGCTCTAAGTTTGTGAATCCTGCATTCGCACGCAAAGCACAGCATGGCTGTGCCACACTCACTCGGCTAATCTCCAATGAAAACCAAGGGAGAAATTGAAGCTGAGATTACTCGAGCTGTCGTGCAGTTTGAGATCGATTACATGGGCCGCGGGCCAAAGGAGGCTAGGACGCACGTCATCGAAGACATGGTTCTCGTACGGCTCACAGGAGTGTTGACCCCCGCCGAACAGCAACTCACCAAGAGCGCCGATGGCGGGGAACTGGTCAAGAAGATGCGTTCAACGCTCATCGAGAAAGCCAAACCGTTTCTTTATCAAGTTGTGAGCGACATTACGGGCGCCAAGGTCATCGATCTCCACACGGACATCAGCACCGCTTCCGGAGAACGGGTCTTTGTCTTCAGCCTGGAGCGAGACCTGGAAGCGCAGCTGCCGCGTAGAAAAGGGGCTTGACTTTCTCATTTAGAGATCTTATACACGCGTCAGTCTGACGATGTCCCGAAGGGTTGTGGGTTACAGGAATGCAACCAGTCGGGAAATGGGCCGACCTAAGAAACTCAAGTTTCAGGTCGGCTTTTTTTTGGACTGGAACCTAGCGGTAGGCGGAATAGACGGTTTCCATCAGGGATGGACTGGCTAAACGGCAGGCGAGCACATCCTTTAGTGATAAACTGACCTGTTTTTTTAGGAGGGCAAGGAAATGGGAAAATGGGAGCCGATTTTTTGGATCTTTGGTAGCGGTGTGGCCTTTTTCATATTCCTTATGCTGCTCGAATCTCTAAAAGGTTTCAAAAAGAAGAAAAACTGACGAACTTTTTCCGGCTCGTCGCTCAAATCCGGTTAGAGTTTCCCTGCCGGAAGAGACTCCGGCGGGGCCAGGTGGTTTATTCTGACGGCCTGAGCGGCTTCCTTGCTCGCGAGGTGTGTGGCTTGGGACCGGACAATGATCAGGTCGTCATTGACGTAAGTTTCCGTCGCTGCAAAAAGGCCCTTTCACCTAGATCCGGATCGCTAGCACCAGAGTGGTGGATCACACCACGATGTAGCATCTTCATTATCCCCAGAACAGTGTCCTCAAGAGGAGAGAAAGTTTCCACTACAGAGAAAAGGGGAAATGTCAGCACGGCAGATTCGATGCTGGAATTGGCCAAACAGTATCAGTTGCAGGCATGATCCTGATTGACATGTACGAATCGATATGGTCTCCATATGTCACAACAAAGTGCAAAGATCCCTTCCAACAAGAGGAGGAAAAATCTAGAGATGAGCAATGATTCATTGCCCGGTTTGACGCTATTTAATCGAGGCAAGGTCCGCGACATTTACGACTTAGGAGACAAGCTCTTGTTGGTCGCGAGCGACCGGATCTCCGCGTTCGACGTGATCCTGCCGACTTTGATTCCGGATAAAGGTAAGATTCTTACGGCATTGTCGGTCTATTGGTTCGGGGTGATGCAGGACATCATTCCCCACCATTTGATTACGACGAATGTCGATGAATTTCCGGCGGTCTGTCAGCCACATAGAGCTGAGTTGGAAGGCCGCACCATGTTGGTCAAGAAAAGCATACCGGCGGCGGTGGAGTGCATCGTTCGAGGATACCTCGTCGGTTCGGGGTGGAAGGATTACCAACAGACCGGAACCGTATGCGGCATCCCGCTGCCCAGGGGCTTAGTGGAAGCCTCCCGCCTCGATCATCCGATCTTCACGCCGTCGACGAAGGCTCCGGTCGGAGCCCACGACGTTAATATCACCTTCGACGAGATGGTCGGCAAAGTCGGCAAGAAAAGGGCGGAGGCCATGCGCGACGCGACCATCGCGATCTACACCCGCGCGCGAGAAATGGCGGAGAAGAAGGGCATCCTCATCGCCGATACCAAGCTCGAATTCGGCGTGGAAGGCGACCAGGTTATCTTGATCGACGAGGTGCTCACACCCGACTCTTCCCGTTTCTGGCCCGCAGATGGCTACGCGCCGGGCAAAACACCGGAAAGCTTCGACAAGCAATTCGTGCGCGACTATCTAATCAATCTGCCCTGGGACATGGAGTCGCCGCCGCCGGCCCTGCCGCAGGAAATAGTCCGCAAAACCCAAGAAAAATACACCGAGGCGCTCAAGCGACTGACACGCAGTTAGAAATGGCTAGGGCGTTTCGATTGGGGATTGAGACCGACGCGAGGTCGCCTGCGCTTGGCCACTCTCCGCTAGCCCGAATTGAAGAGGCGCAGTTTTCCCGCCGTCCCTTCGCGAGTGAATTTGTAAAAGTGCCAGTGCGTCACACACCGATTCATGAACTGCGCAAAGCCAAAGATGCCTCTTTGATAACGTCGAGTCTGTTTGAAAAAATAGCGGAGATAGACGATGCCGACTTGCTGCAGACTGCCGTCTTTGACAAGCGCCCAAAACAATTTCCATGCTAGGATTAACCCGTATCCGAGGGCTTGCATGGCCTTGTTTTCCTTGGCGTTGGCAAACATCTCCGCGCGCCGGCGCCGAAATTCCGGATATTGATAGATTCTGAAGTATCGGTCGAGAAAGGCTTGAGGTGTGTAGAGCCGCTTGAGAAGATTCCAGTACCCTCGCTGCAGTTCAGCGGGGGTCATCTGCTTAGGTACGATATTGCAATTGGCGTCATCCAGCCGTAGACGATCTTCCTTCTTCAATCTTTCAAAAAGCGGAGTCTTCGGCACTGCGGCAAGTATCCCGACCATCGCCAACAAAATCCCGTTGTCCTGAATGAAGCGGAACTGATCTTCAAAAATTGTTTCATCATCGTTATCGAATCCGACGATAAACCCGGCGCTGATATCCAATCCGGCGTTCTGAATTCGCGCCAGCTTAGCGTCAAGGGAATCTCCCCGGGTGTTCTGAAACTTTTTCGTTTCATTGAGAGACGCCACTCTCGGCGTTTCAATCCCGATGAACACGGAGCGAAAATTCGCCCGGTACAGCAACTCGAGCAGATCGGCGTCGTCGGCGAGGTTAACGCTCGCCTCCGTAGTGAGGCGCAACGGGTAACCATGCTTTTGCTGCCACGGGATAA